>Ga0070668_100000163_pt1 | contig 42435 bp, 25 predicted proteins | sample KBSS43metaG_FD_64661 | JGI IMG/M metagenome (GOLD analysis project Ga0070668, IMG submission 64661) | Switchgrass rhizosphere microbial communities from Kellogg Biological Station, Michigan, USA - KBS S4-3 metaG | ecosystem: Host-associated > Plants > Roots > Rhizosphere > Soil ...
CGACCCGCGCCGAGGCGGTCGCGTGGAACCTGCACGCCGGCCGGGAGGACGGGGTGGAGGTGGCCGACGGGTGGGTCCGCCACTCGCCGGCGGCCGCCGAGGCCCTCGCCCCGCACCTGCCCGGTCTCGCGGCGGGCTGGTCCGTCACCGACCTCGACGAGGTGAGCCACCAGCTCACCGACCTCAGACGACGGCTGAGGCCGGCACCACCGGTCCCGGCTGTGCAGCGCAACCCATGGCACGACCTCGAAGCGCATAGGAGCACGGATGCTTGCGACACCGCCGATCGCGGCGAGCCGAAACCTGATCGTCGACTACTACGACCTGATTCTCGCCGCGGTTGAGCGGTGCGATCCGCCGGCCGGGGGGCCGGCCGGCACGCCGTCCTTCGCGCCGGCGTTCGATCTGCCCGCGCTGACCGACGACGTCCGGGAGTTCTTCGCCGCGGCGACCACCGAGTGGCGGCAGCTCGGCGTCTACGACGGACATCCCGTCCAACTGCTCGACCTGACCGGCAATCCCGGGACCCGGACGACCAAGACGTTCGCCTCGCTGGTGATGGTGGCGCGGGCGGTCGAGCACATCCGGCGCACCGGCGAGCCGATCCGGATCTTCACCCCGACGTCGGCGAACAAGGGCATCGCCCTGCGCGACGCGGTCGGCCGGGCGCTCGACGCCGGCCTGGTCAAGCCCGGCCAGCTGTCGGTCGTGGTGCTCGCCCCCGCCTCGACCCGGCACAAGTTCCGCCACGACCGGCTGGCCGGCGATCCGGCGCTGCGCGCGGCCAACCCGCTGCTGCGCCTGGTCGGCGGCGCGCCGGAAGACGTGAAGGCGCTGGGCCGGGCCTTCGTCGACCGGTACGCCGAGGAGGCGTACCACCGGCTGGGGATCAACCTCTGGTACTCGCTGGACCTGCGCAACTATCTCGTCGCCGACGCCGCCCGGGCCGCTTTCGAGGCGGACGTGTCGCCCACGGCCGCCGCGCCCCGGCGCTGGCACGCGCACGCGGTCTCCAGCGCGTACGGGCTGCTCGGCTACAACCTGGGCCGGGACGTGCTGGAGGCGGCCGGCCGGGCCGATCCCGCTGACCGGCCCGGCTTCCTGCTCGTCCAGCATCTCGGCACCTCCGACATGGTGCTCAACCTGCGGCACGGCAGCTTCTCCCGGGACAACGTCCCGGTCTACCACTTCGATCCGGCAAGCGGCGCCCATCTCCAGTACGCCGACGCCCGCTTCCCGACCGTCACGGACGACCCGGGCGAGGTGCTCGACCCGACCTTCTACACCCGTGAGCCGGTCACCTCGCCGGCGATGAACGAGCTGATCGAACGGTTCGGCGGCGACGGGATCGTGGTGTCCCGGCGCGAGTGCGTGGAGCGCTACCCGCTGCTGCGCGAGTGGTTCGGCACCGGGCCGTGGACCCTCCCGGCCGACCCGGACGACCTGCGGGAGTGGTCGATCGTGATGGGCCTGACCGGCGTGCTCAACGCGATCGACCGCGGGCTCGTCCCGGACGGCCACGAGATCGTCATGCACGGCAGCGGCTGCTACCGGGCCGGCGACTACGTCGAGGCGCAGCCGGACGCCGAAGTGTCCACGGTCGACGACATCGCCGCGGCGGTGCTGGCGGACCGATGATGGGCAGCACGATCCCCGAGGTGTTCGCCGAGCAGGTACGCACGCACGCCGACCGCCCGGCGGTGCTGGCCGACGACGCGGAGGTGACCTACGCGCAGCTCGCCGCCGGGGTCGCGGCCACCGCGGCGCTGGTCGGCCCGGCCCGCGGCGGCCAGGTCGCGCTGCTCTGCCGGCACGGCGCCACGACCGTCACCGCACTGCTCGCCGCGCTGGTCGCGGGCCGGGCGTACGTGCCGCTGGACCCGGCGTTCCCGGATGCCCGGCTGGCCGCCATCCTCGCCGACAGCGGCGCCGACGTGCTGCTCACCGACGCCGAGCACGCCGAGCGGGCCGCACGGCTGGCCGAGCTGGCCGGCCGGCCGGAGGTGCGGCTGGTCCGGATCGCCCCGCCGGCCGGCCCGGCAGAGCCAGACCTGGCCGCGCTGGCCGGCCCGGCCGAGCCCGACGACCCCGCCTATCTGCTCTATACGTCCGGGTCGACCGGTGCGCCCAAGGGCGTGGTGCAGAGCCACCGCAACGTCCTGTTCGGGGTGGCCAACCACCGGCGCAACTTCGGCATCACCCCCGGCGACCGGACGAGCGTGCTCACCTCGTTCGGCTACGACATGGCGGTCACCGACACGTTCGGCGCCATCCTGTCGGGTGCGGCCGCCGTACCGGTCGACATCCGGACGCACGGGCTCGGTCACCTCGCCCGCACGCTGGCGCGGCGCCGGGTCACCATCTATCACTCCACCCCGACCGTCTACCGCTACCTGTGCGCGAGCCTCGGCGGCGGCACGCTGCCCGACATCCGGGTGGTGCTGCTGGGCGGCGAGGAGGTCACCCGCCACGACGTGGAGCTGGCCCGGCGGCACTTCGCGCCGGACGGCGTCTTCGTCAACGGCTACGGCACCACCGAGATCAGCTTCGCCGCGCAGAACCACCTGCCCGCGAGCGCCCCGCTCGACCACGCCGTCGTGCCGGTCGGCCGGCCGCTGGACGGCATCGAGGTGCTGTTGGACGGCGCGGACGGCGACACCGGCGAGATCGTCGTGCGGTGCCCGCACGTGGCCCTCGGCTACTGGCGGATGCCCGAGCTCACCGCGCGGCGCTTCGGCGAACGCGACGGGGTGCGCACGTACCGCACGGGCGACCTCGCCCGCCGGCTGCCGGACGGCGACCTGGTCTTCCTCGGCCGGGCCGACCGGCTCGTGAAGATCCGCGGCTACCGGGTCGAGCTGGGCGAGGTCGAGGCGCACCTCGCGGCGCTGCCCGGGGTCGGCCAGGCCGCCGTGGTGGCCCGGCCGCGCGGCCCGGAAAAGGAGATCATCGGGTACGTGGTGCCGGCTCCCGGCGGCGACCACCGGCCCGATCCGGCCGCGCTGCGCGCCACCCTCGCGGCGACGCTGCCCGACTTCATGCTGCCGCGGGTCGTGCTGCTCGTCGACGCGCTGCCGATCGGCCCGACCGGCAAGCTCGACGCGGCGGCGCTGCCCGAACCCCCGTCCGGGGCGGCCGGCGACGACCCGGGCGACCCGGTGGAGAAGGCGGTCGCCGCGATCTGGGCCGAGGTGCTCGGCCTCGCGCACGTCGACCGGGAGGCGACCTTCACCGAGCTGGGCGGGCATTCGCTGCTGCTCGCGCTGGTCCAGGAGCGGCTCGCGGCGAACCTCGGCCACCGGCTGCCGCTCGCCCGGCTGTTCGAGTTCCCGACCGTGGCGGCGCTCGCCGCGCACCTGCGGGCCGGCACCGGGCCGCCGGCCGCCGTGCTGACCGGGGCCGCCGGCCGGATGCGCCGGCGGCGGGAAGCGCGCACGGGGGAGGGCAGATGAGCGCCGACGACGACCGGATCGCGGTGGTGGGCCTGGCCTGCCGGGTGCCGGGGGCGGCCGACGCCGCCGGCCTGTGGGACAACCTGCGGGCCGGGGTGGACGCGGTCCGCCGGTTCACCCGCGCCGAGCTGCTCGCCGCCGGCCTGCCCGCCGAGGTGGCCGACGACCCCGGCTACGTGCCCGCCTTCGGGTACCTCGACGGGCTCACCGATGTCGACGCCGCGCTGTTCGGCTGGCGCGACGACGAGGCGGCGCTGCTCGACCCGCAGCACCGGCTCTTCCTCGAGGTCGCCTGGTGGGCGCTCGAGGACGCCGGCTACGGCCGGTTCGACCCGGCCACCCAGGTCGGGGTGTTCGGCGGGTGCGGGGCCAACCGCTACCTGCGCCACCACCTGATCGGCAACCCGGCGGTCGGGCCGGTGGGCGGGCTCAGCGACGACTGGGACGACATCCTGGCCGGTTCCACCTGCGACTATCTGCCGCTGCGCGCGGCGTACGCGCTGGGCCTCACCGGGCCGGCGGTGGCCGTGCAGACGGCGTGCTCGTCGTCGCTGGTCGCGGTCTGCCAGGCGGCGCAGAGCCTGCTCGACTTCCGCTGCGACCTGGCGGTGGCCGGCGGGGCCGCGGTGGTCTCCACGCTGCAGGCCGGCTACCGGCACCGCCCCGGCGGGACGCTCGCCGCCGACGGGGTGTGCCGGCCGTACGACGCGGCGGCCACCGGGCAGGTGTTCGGCAACGGCGCCGGGTCGGTCGTCCTGAAACGGCTGGCCGACGCGGAGGCGGACGGCGACCACGTGTACGCCGTACTGGCCGGCTGGGCGGTCAACAACGACGGCGCCGACCGGGCCGGTTTCACCGTGCCGGGGATCGGCGGGCAGGGCGCAGTGGTGGCCGAGGCGCTGGCCGCCGCCGGCTGGCACCCGGACGACGTCGGCTACGTGGAGGGGCACGGCAGCGGCACCGCGGTCGGCGACGCGATCGAGATCGAGGCGCTGACCCGGGCGTTCCGGCTGGCGACGGCCCGCACCGAATATTGCGCGCTCGGCTCGGTGAAGTCCGGCCTGGGCAACCTCGACGCCGCCGCCGGCATCGTCGGCCTGATCAAGACGGTGCTCGCGGTCCGGCACGGCACGATCCCGGCCACTCTCCACTTCACCCGCCCGCACCCGGGCGTGGACCTCGCGGGCAGCCCGTTCCACGTCGCCGCGGCCGCCCGGGAGTGGGCCGGCCCGCGGCGGGCCGGGGTCAGCTCGTTCGGCCTCGGCGGCACGAACGCGCACGTCCTCGTCGAGCAGGCCGCCGCACCCGCCGGCGTCGTGCCGGCGGCCGGCTGGCAGCTGCTGCCGCTGAGCGCGGCCACCGACGAGGCGCTGCGGGTCCTCGCCGGCCGGCTGGCCGACCACCTCGAACGCTCGCCGGGGTTGGCGCTCGCCGACGTGGCGTTCACGCTCGCGGCCGGCCGGCGGCGGCTGGCCCGGCGGCACGCGATCCTCGCCGAGGACACTGCCCAGGCGGTCGCGGCGCTGCGCGCCCTCGACGGTGCGGAGCCGGCCGGCTCCCCGGCGTCGCTGCGCGACCTGGCCGCCGGCTGGCGGGCCGGCGGTGACGTCCCGGCCGGGTCCGGCCGGCGGGTGCCGCTGCCCGGCTACCCGTTCCGGCGCCGCCGGCACTGGATCGACCGGCTGGGCGCCGCACCGCTCGCGGGGGTGGGGTCGTGACCGGGTGGCTCAGCGCCCCCCGCGGCCGCCCGGAGGGTTCGATCCTGCTGCTCTGCCTGCCGCCGGCGGGCGCCGGCCCGAGCAGCTTCCACGACTGGGCCGCGCACCTGCCGGCCGGGGTCGGCCTGCGGGTGCTCGCCCTGCCCGGCCGGGAGGCACGGTTCGGCGAGCCGCCCGAGTTCACCCTCGACCAGGTCGTCGAGGCGGTCCGGCAGGCCGCCGACCGGCCGTTCGCCCTGTACGGGCACAGCCTGGGCGGCCTGCTCGCCTTCGAGGTGGTCCGCGAGCTGCGCCGGCGCGGGGCGCCCCTGCCTCGCCGGCTCTACCTGGGCGCGGCGCGGCCGCCGCACGTACCAAGGACCCTGGGTGACCTCGCCGACGCGCCCGAGCCGCAGCTGTTGGCGCGGATCGCCGAGCTGGGCGGGCTGCCCGGCGCCGTCCGCGACAATCCCGAACTGCTGGACATCTTCCTGCCGCCGCTGCGGGCGGACCTGCGCTGGCTGCGGCGGTACGCGTACCGCGAGGAGGCGCCGCTGCCGGTGCCCATCGTGGCGCTCGCCGGCCGCGCCGACGCCGACGCCGGGCCCGGCCTGATGCGCGAGTGGCGGCGGCACACCACCGAGGAGTTCGTTCTGCACACCATCGACAGCGGACATTCGTTCGTCCGGGACCGGGCTGCCGAGGCGGCCACGCTGGTCGCCCGCGACCTTGCCGGGGAGCACCTCGTGCCGCTCGGTGACCAGGGCTGGATGGTCTGGCGCGAGGCGGTCCTGCGGGCCGCCGGTTTCCCCGCCGAGGACATCACCCGGCTGTCCGCGCCGGCCCTGGCGGCCGTCGCCGACGCCCACCTCGACGGCGCGGCCACCGACGCCGACGTGCGGTCCGCGCTCGACACGGCGACCGCGGCCACCAGCAAGGTGATCCACGAGCTGGCCGGCGACCCGCTCTTCCGCGAGGCGGTGACCTGGCAGAACCTCAACGCCATGATCGCGCTCGACGCGGTGCGCCGGGGCGGGCCGGACGAGCGCCCGCACGTCAAGCGCCGCGCCCGCGAGCAGGTCATCGGGCGCTACTGGCAGCGCTACACGGCGAAGAACGACACCATCGGGTTCTTCGGCCCGATCTGCTGGGTCCGCCTCTCCGACGCGGACGCCACCACGGTCACCCCCGGCGACCATCTCACCCGCCGCCGGCACGTGTACTTCGAGCGGCGGGCGCTGGCCGCCTACGGCGAGCGGCTCGCCGCCGACCCGGCGGTACGCCCGTGGCTGCCCGCCGGCCTGCACGTCCACCTGCTGCGCGACGGCGAGCGCCGGCTGCGGCGGCCGGCCGCGCCGCCGGTGGAGCTGCGCCCGGCCGAGGCCGTGGTGGTCGGGCTGCTCGACGGCCGGCGCCCGGTCGCCGAGCTGGCGGCCGGCCTGGTGGCGGGCGAGCCGGGCCGCGCCTGCGGCCTGCGCAAGGTCGACGACGTCTACCTGGTGCTCGACCAGCTGGTCCAGCGCGGACTCGTGTGGTGGGGCTGCGACCTGCCGATGGGTGCCGGGGCGGAGACCCGGCTGGCCGAACTGGTCGACGGCATCGGCGATCCGGCCGTCCGGGCGGTGGCCGCGGCCGGCTTCGCCCGGCTGCGGGCCGCGCGGGACGCGGTCGCGGACGCCGCCGGCGACCCGGACCGGCTGCGCGCCGCGCTGGAGGCCCTGCACGCCGAGTTCGTCGCGGTGACCGGCGCGCCGGCCCTGCACCGGCCGGGCGAGACGTACGCGGGCCGCGCGGTCTGTTACGAGGACACCGTCCGGGACCTCGACGTCACGCTCGGCGCGCCGGTGCTACGCGGGCTCGCCGCCCCGCTCGGCGTGCTGCTGCAGGCGGCTCGCTGGCTCACCGCGGCGATCGCCGACGCGTACGGCGCGGCGTTCCGTGGCCTCTACGACGAGTTGGCCGCCGAGCACCGCGCCGCCGAGGTGCCCTTCGACGAGCTGTGGTATCTGGCGCAGGGCCTGCTGTTCGGCACCGGCGAACGCCCGGTGGACCGGGTGTCGGCCGAGCTGGCGGAGCGTTTTGCCGGGCTCGTCGGCCTCGACGCCGTGCCGGCCGGCACCCGCGTGCTGCGGCTGGCCGCGGCCGGCCTGGCCGACCGGGTCGGCACGGCGTTCCCGGCCGACCGGCCGGGCTGGTCGGCCGGCCGGATCCACAGCCCCGACCTGCAACTGTGCGCGGCCGGCGTGGCGGAGGTCGCGCGCGGCGACTTCCGCGCGGTCCTCGGCGAGCTGCACGCCGCCTGGTCCACCCTGGACAGCGGCGTCTTCGTGGCCGGCCACCCGGCGCCGGACCGGCTGCGCGACTGGCTCGCCGCCGACCTCGGCACCGGCCGGGTCCGGTTGCTCTTCCCGGAATCGTCGCCGCGGCTCACCGCCCGGGTCGGGTTCGCCCTGCACCACCCCACCGACACGCGGCTCGGGTTCCGGCCCGCCCCCGGCGCGGGGACCGAGGCGGTACCGATCACCGCGCTCGCCGTCCGGGACGCGGGCGGCGAGTTGGTCGTGTCCGGCCCCGGCCGGCCCGCGGTGCCGCTGCTGGAGATGTTCAGCGAGCTGCTGTCGATGCACGCCTCGGAGGCGTTCAAGCTGGTCAGCGTCGCCGAACACACGCCCCGCGTGGAGATCGACCGGCTCGTCGTGGTGCGCGAGACCTGGCGGACCACCGCCGACCGGTCGGGCCTCGCCGGCGCCACCGGCAACCTCGGCCGCTACCTCGCGGTGCGGCGCTGGCGACGGCAGCTCGGGCTGCCCGAGCAGGTGTACGTGAAGCTCGCCACCGAGATCAAGCCCTGCTACGCCGACCTGACCAGCCCGCTGTTCGCCTCGTCGCTGTGCGCGATGGTGCGCGCCGCCCGGCAGCGCGCCGGCGGCGACGTGGCGGTGGTGGTCAGCGAGGCGCTGCCCGGCCCGGACGAGGCCTGGGTGCCCGACGCGCAGGGCCGGCGCTACCAGTCGGAGCTGCGGCTTCAGGTGGTGGACCCGCGATGACGCACACGTTGGGGGAGCTGATCCTCGCCGGCGCCGATCGGCGCGGGGACGCGGTCGCCGTACGGCAGTGGGACGAGACGCTCAGCTACGCCGAGCTGGCCGGGCGGGCCACGGCACTCGCCGCCGAGCTGCGGGCGCTGGGCGTTGGCCCGGAGTCGCGGGTCGGCATCTGCGCCGAGCGCCGGCCGCAGCTGCTGGTCGCGGTCGTCGGCGTGCTGCTCGCGGGCGGCTGCTACGTGCCGCTGGACCGCGGCCATCCGGCGCGGCGGCGAGCCGAGATCATCGCCGACGCGGGCATCGCGGTGGCGGTGGTCGACAAGGCCGGCCGGGAGGCGCTGCCCGATCTCGGCGTGCGGCTCGTCGACATCCCGGCCGAATCCGCTACGGGCCACCGGGAGCCGTGTCCGGCGGTGCCGGACAACGCCGCCTACGTGCTCTACACGTCGGGTTCCACCGGCCGGCCCAAGGGCGTGGTGGTGAGCCATCGCAGCGTCCTCGCGCACGTCACCGCGTTCGGCGCGGAGACCGGCGCCGACGAGCGGTGCGTCGCGTTCGGCTTCGCCTCGCTGGGCTTCGACGCCTCGGTGCAGGACCTGTTCATCCCGCTGACGGTGGGCGGGCAGATCGCGCTGGTGCCCGACGGCGACCGGGTCGATCCGGCGCGCCTGCAACGGTTCGCCGAGGCGCACGAGGTCACCTGGGGATGCCTGCCCGCCGCCCTGCTGCCGCTGCTCGAACCGGCGCGGCTGCCGCACTGGCGCACGGTGTTCACCGGCGTCGAGGCACCCGATCCGGGGCAGGTCGAGCGGTGGGCCGGGCCGGGGCGCCGGTTCTCCAACGGGTACGGCCCCACCGAGACCACGGTGTGCGTCACCAGCTTCGTCGCCGAGGGACACTGGGACCGGCCGGTGCCGATCGGCCGGCCGATCGCCGGCCACCGCATCTATCTGGTCGACGAGCGCGGGGAGCGGGTGCCTCCCGGCACGCCGGGCGAGGTGCTCATCGGCGGGCCGGGGGTGGCCCGCGGCTACCTCGGCCGGCCGGGGCTCACCGCCGAGCGGTTCGTGCCCGACCCGTACTCCGGCGAGCCCGGCGCGCGGCTCTATCGCACCGGCGACCGCGCCGTGCAACTCGACGGCGGCGATCTGCTGTTCCTGGGCCGGACCGACCGGCAGGTGAAGGTCCGCGGCCAGCGGGTCGAGCTCGACGAGGTGGAGTCGGTCCTCCGCGGCCATCCGCTGGTGCGCGAGGTGGCGGTCGTCGCGGTGCCCGAACTGGTCGCCCTGGTCGCGCCGGCCGGCGGGGCGACCGACGACGAGATCATCGGGTACGCCGCGGACCGGCTGCCCGACGTGATGGTGCCCCGCCGCGTGGTCCGGCTGGCGGCGCTGCCGCTGAGCACCGCCGGCAAACGGGACGCGGCACGGCTGCGTGAGCTGGCCGGGGACGCGCCACGGGACGGCGTCGCCGGGGTGTGGCGGCGGATCCTCGGCCGTCCCGGTGACGACTTCTTCGCCGCCGGCGGCGACTCGCTGACCGCGATGCGGCTGGTCGCGGCGATCCGCGACGAGCTGCGCCGGGACGTCTCGGTGGAGGACGTCTTCGCCGCCCGCACCCTCGGCGCGCTCGCCGAACGGGTGGCCGCCGCCCCGCCGGCCGAACCGGAACTGACCCGGGGCCACCCGCCGACGCTGTCGCCCGCCCAGCGCCGGCTGTGGTTCCTCGACCAGCTGGCGCCGGACTCGGCCGCGTACAACACCGCCATGGCCGAGCGGCTGCGCGGCCCGCTCGACGTCGAGGCCCTGCGCGACGCGGTCGCCGCCGTGGTGCGCCGGCACGACGTGCTGCGCTGGCGCATCGCCCGGGTCGCCGGCGCCCCGCACGTCACCTGCGACCCGCCCGGCGACGTCGAGCTGCCGGTCATCGACGTGGCCACCCCGGCGGAACTGCGGGCCGCCCTGCAGGAGTGCGCGGCGACCCGGTTCGACCTGGCCACCGGCCCGGTGTGGCGGGCCCGGCTCTACCGGCTCGGCCCGGACGAGCACGTGTTCGCGATGGCGTTCCACCACGCGGTGTTCGACGGCTGGTCGCAGGCGGTCCTCTACGCGCAGCTCGGCGCCGCCTACGCGGGCGCCGGACTCGGGCCGCTGCCCGCGGGCTACGCCGACTACGCGGTGTGGCGGGCGGCCCGCGACCAGGCCCGCGGCGAGCGGGACCTGGCCTGGTGGGTGACCCACCTGGCCGGCGCGCCGACCGTGCTGGAACTGCCCGCCGACCGGGCCCGGCCGGCCGCGCAGACCTACCGCGGCGAGTTCGCGACCCGGTCGTTCCCGGCCGGGGTCGACGCCCGGGTGCGCCGGCTCGCCGCCGGGCTCGGGGCCACCCCGGCGACGGTGCTGCTCGCCGCGTTCGGCGAGGTGCTGCGCCGGCTCACCGGCTCCGCCGACCACGTGGTAGGGGCGGTGGTCGCCGACCGGCGGCTGGCCGCCGTCGCCGACCTCGTCGGGTTCTTCGTGGACATCGTGCCGGTGCGGCTGCGTACCGACGGCACCGCCGGGTTCGCCGAGCACGTGCGGGCCTGCCGGCAGGAACTGCTCGACGTGCTGGCTCATCCGAACGCCGCGCTGGAACGGATCGTGCAGGCGCTGCGGGTCCCGCGCGACCCGTCCCGCCCGCCGCTGGTGCAGGTGTTGTTCAACGTGTTCAACTTCGCCGAGCCGGCGCTCGACCTGCCCGGGATCGCGGCCGAGCGGGTGACCGCCGGCCTGCCGGGCGCGCCGTTCGACCTCACGGTCTATCTGGTCGAGCGCGGCGGGGTGCTGGCGCTCGACGCGGTGTACAACCCCGACCTGTACGACGCCGGGCGGATCGCGGCACTGCTCGACGGCTACCTGGAACTGCTCGGCGAGCTCACCGCCGAGCCGGAGGCACCGATCGGTGCGAAGCCGGTCGCCGTGCTGCACCGGGTCCGCGACGATGCGGTCCCGCCGAGCCCGCCCCCGCCGGTGCGGCCGGCCGCTCCGGCGGCCGCCGGCGACCCGGCCGGGCCGACCGAGGAACTCGTCGCGCGGATCTGGCGCGAGACCCTCGAACTGGCCCGCGTCGGGGCCACCGACAACTTCTTCGACATCGGCGGGCACAGCCTCGGGATGGCCGTGGTCCAGCACCGGCTGGGCGAGGCATTCGGCCGCGAGATCCCGCTGGTCGACCTGTTCCGATACCCCAACGTGCGCTCGCTCGGCGCCTTCCTGGACGGACAGTCCGACGGCGACGGGATCGGCCTGGCGGCACAACGAGCCGCCAGCCGCCGGGAACGCGTACGCAACCGGCGCCAGTCCCGATCGACGGGCCGAGGTAGGGAGACTTCCAATGACTGAGCCATATGAGGTCGAGCCGATCGCAGTGGTAGGCATGGCGTGCCGGGTGCCCGGCGCCAAAGACGTCGACGAGTTCTGGCGCAACCTCGTCGCCGGCGTCGAGTCGGTCACCTGGTTCGACCGCGACCACCAGCTGGCGCTCGGCGTGCCGGAGAGCGAGCTGGACGACCCCAACTTCGTCCCCGCGGCGCCGGTCCTCGACGACTACGACGCGTTCGACGCGCCGCTGTTCGGCCTCAGCGCCCGCGACGCGCAGGTCGCCGACCCGCAACACCGGCTGTTCATCGAGCTGGCGCACAGCGCGCTGGAGCACGCCGGCTACGACCCGTTCGCCGGCGGGGCGGCCGTCGGCGTCTACGCGGGCACCGGCGGCGAGACGTACGCCTACGAGCACCTGCGCCCCAGCGGCGCCGGCGAGTTCCACATGGACCTGTCGATGTGGAACTTCCCGGACTACGTGGCGACGCTCGCCTCGTACAAGCTCAACCTGCGCGGCCCCAGCCTCACCGTGCACACGGCGTGTTCGACCTCGCTGGTCGCCACCCACCTGGCCTGCGAGGCCCTGCGCGGCGGCGAGTGCGACACGGCGCTGGCCGGCGGGGTCTGCGTCGAGCTGCCGCACGGGCGCGGCCACCTGGTGCTGGACGGCGGCGTGATCGCCCGGGACGGGCACTGCCGGCCGTTCGACGCCGCGGCGTCGGGCACCATGTGGGGCTCCGGCGGCGGTGTCGTGGTCCTCAAACGGCTGTCCGACGCGCAGGCCGACGGCGACCACATCTACGGCCTGATCCGCGGCAACGCCGTCAACAACGACGGCTCCGGCAAGGTCAGCTTCAGCGCGCCGAGCATCGACGGGCAGGCCGAGGTGATCGCCCAGGCCGTCGAGCTCGCCGGCATCGACCCGCGCACGATCACGTACGTGGAGGCGCACGGCACCGGCACCGAGGTCGGCGACCCGATCGAGGTGGCGGCGCTGCGCGAGGTGTACGCCCGGGCCAGTGCCGACCGGCAGTGGTGCGGCCTCGGCTCGGTGAAGTCGAACATCGGCCACCTCAGCCAGGGGGCCGGCGTGGTCGGCCTGATCAAGACGCTGCTGGCTCTGGACCACGGGATCATCCCGCCGACTATCAACGTGCAGGCCCCGAACCCGGCGCTGGACCTGGCCGCCGGCCCGTTCTACCTGACCACCGCGCCGACCAAGTGGGTGCCGGACGTGGGCCCGCGCCGGGCCGGGGTGAGCTCGTTCGGATTCGGCGGCACCAACGCCCACGTCGTGCTTGAGGAGGCGCCGCCGGTGGTCCGCGACCCGGCGCCCGAGCGGCCCGCGCGGCTGCTGACCGTGTCGGCCAGGACCGAGACCGCGCTGGCCACCGCGGTCACCCGGCTCGCCGGGCACCTGCGGGCGCACCCCGACGCCGGCCTCGCGGACGTGGCGTACACGCTGCGGGTCGGGCGCACCGACCACCCGCACCGGGCCGCGGTGGTCGCCGCCGATGTGGCGGACGCGGCCGCCGCGCTGGCCGACCCGAAGCGGCGGCTGACCGGCCGGGCCGCGGACGAGGGCCGGGTGGTGTTCCTCTTTTCCGGGCAGGGTGCGCAGTACGCCGGCATGGGCGCGCAGCTTTACGACGCCGAGCCGGCCTTCCGGGCCGCGGTGGACGAGTGCGCCGCGGTGCTCGGCGACGGCCTGCTCGACGTGATCTTCGGCCGCACCCCGGACGCCGCCGAGCTGCTCGGCCGCACCGACCACACCCAGCCCGCCCTGTTCACGGTGGAGTACGCGCTCGCGATGCTGTGGGCGTCCTGGGGCGTGCGGCCGGCCGCGATGGCCGGCCATTCGATCGGCGAGTACGTGGCCGCGACCCTCGCCGGGGTGTTCCCGCTGCCCGACGCGCTGCGGCTGGTAGCGGCCCGGGGCCGGCTGATGGCGACGATGCCCGCGGGCGCGATGCTGGCCGTGTCGAGGTCCGCCGACGAGATCGCCGCGCGGCTGCCCGACGGCCTCGACATCGCGACGGTCAACGGCCCCGGGATGTGCGTGGTGGCCGGCCCGCCCGCGCTGGTCGACGAATTCGCCGAGGGGCTGCGCGCGGACGGCGTGCCGGCCAAGGCGCTGCGCACCTCGCACGCCTTCCACTCGGCCATGATGGACCCGATCCTCGACGCGTTCCGCGAGCAGGTGGCGGCCACTCCGCGGCAGGCGCCCACGGTGCCGTTCCTGTCCAACCGCACCGGCGACTGGATCACCGCGGAGCAGGCGACCGACCCCGGCTACTGGGTGCGCCACCTACGCGAACCGGTGCTCTTCGGTGCCGCCGTGGCTCGCCTGGTGGCCGACGAGGGCTGGACCTACATCGAGTGCGGCCCCGGGCGCCAGCTCGCCTCGCTGGTCCGGATGCAGCTGCCCCGCGCCGCCACCGCGCCGCTGACCAGCCTGCCCGCCCCGGGCGAGCGGCTCGGTGACTGCGCCACCATCCTGGCCACCGCGGGCCGGCTGTGGACGCGCGGCGTCCCCGTCGACCCGCCGGTCACGGGCCACCGGGTGGCGCTGCCCGGCTACCCGTACGAGCGGCGCCGCCACTGGGTCGAGCGCGGCACACCGGCCCGGCCGGCCGCGCCGTCGCGCCGCCGCGGGCCGGTTCCGTTGGACGAGTGGTTCACCGTGCCCGGCTGGCGGGCGTTGCCGCCGGACGCCACGCCGGGCCCGGCGACGGCGACCGGGCGCTGGCTCGTGTTCACCGACGGCGACAGCATCGCGGACCGGCTGCGCGGCGGCGGCGCCACCGTCGTCGAGGTGCGCCCCGGCGACGAGTACTGCCGGGACGGCTCGGCCTTCCGCGTCCGCCCCGGCAACCGGGCCGACTACACCGCGCTGCTCGCCGACGCCGGCGTCCCCGACCGGATCGTGCACGCCTGGGCCGCCGGGCATCACTCGGCGGATCCCTGGCAGGCGCAGGACCTGGGCTTCTTCAGCCTGCTGCACCTCGTGCAGGCGCTCGCCGCGGCGGACGCCGGACCCAGCCGGCTGGACATCGTGACGTCCGGTGCGGTCGACGTGACCGCTGCCGGCCTGCGCCACCCCGAACACGCCACCGTCGCCGGCATCGTCCGGGTCGTTCCCCGGGAACTGCCCTCGCTCACCGTGCGGCACATCGACGCCGGCGTCCCGTCCGCCGTCATCCCGGAGCTGCTGCGGGAACCGGCGGACGAGGTCGTCGCGCTCGCCGGCCGGCGCCGCTGGGTGCCCGACCACCAGCCCGTACCGGTGCCGGCCGGGCAGCCGCCGGCGATCGCCGAGCGGGGCGTCTACCTGATCACCGGCGGGCTCGGCGGGATCGGCATCACGATCGCCGAGGACCTCGCCCGGCGGGCCGCCGCCCGGCTCGTGCTGGTGTCCCGCGCTGGGCTGCCCCCGCGCGACGACTGGGACGCCCACGCGGGCGCGGCCGGGCGCACCGGCCGGGCCGTCGCCGCCATCCGGCGCATCGAGGACGCCGGCGCCGAGGTCCTGGTCTGCGCCGCCGACGTGACCAGCGTGGACGACCTGCGCCGGGTCCGCGCCGAGGCGCTGGGCCGGTTCGGCCGGATCGACGGCATCGTGCACGCCGCCGGACTGGCCGGCGGCGGCATGGCGGAGGTGCGCGACCGCGCCGCGGCGGAGCAGGTGCTGGCCCCCAAGGTGCGCGGCACGCTCGCCCTCCGGCAGGTCTTCGGCGACCTGGAGCTGGACTTCGTGGCGCTGTGCTCGTCGGTCACCGCGCTCACCGGCGGGTTCGGCCAGATCGACTACTGCGCGGCCAACAGCTTCCTCGACGCCTACGCGCAGAGCGACCACGGCTGGCGCGGCCGGGTGGTGTCGGTCAACTGGGGTGCCTGGCGCGACGTCGGCATGGCCGCGGAGACACCGGTGCCGGCCGCGTTCGCCCGCGCGCTCGGCGCCGGCGCCACCGTGGTCGAGCACCCGGTCCTGCTGCGCCGGCAGGCCGCCGAGGGCGAGGTGGTGCTGCGCGGCCCGCTGTCGCCGCGGACCCACTGGCTGCTCGACGAACACCGCCTCGGCGGGATGCCGCTGGTGCCCGGCACCGGATACCTGGAACTGGCCCGGGCGGCGTTCGCCGCGGCCGTGCCCGCGCCCGTTCCCGGACAGCTCGTGGAGCTACGTGACCTCATCCTGATGCAACCGCTCGCGGTCGCCGACGGCGACCAGGCCACGGTGCGGGTCACCGTGTCCGGCGGGAGCGAGATCGAGGTGGCCTCGGAGGGGCCGGCCGGGGTGCGGATCCACGCCCGCGGGCACGCCGCCTGGGTGACCGGTACGCCGCAGGTGCGCGACCTCGCCGCGCTGCGGGCACGCTTCGGACCGGACGAGCGGGAGTACGACCCGGACGCCGAGCGGCAAGGTTCGGCGCTCCGGTACGGGCCGCGCTGGCGCAGCCTGCACCGCGTCGCGCGGGCGGCCGGCGGCGGGACGGCGGAGGCGCTGCTGGAGCTGGCGGCGCCGGACGCCGTACGGGCGGAGCTGGCCCGCTGGCCGCTGCACCCGGCCGTCCTCGACGAGGCCGTCTCCTTCGGCTGGCTCGGCGACGTGCACGGCTACCTGCCGTTCGGGTACGGCCGGGTGACGGTGCACGGCCCGCTTCCGGACCGGGTGTGGAGTCACGTCCGGCCGCGCTCCGCCGACCCCGACGAGGTGGTCGTGGACGTGACCCTGCTCGACCGGGCCGGCACCGTGCTGGTCGAGATCGGCGAGTTCACCCTGCGCCGCGCCGCCGACGTCACGCTCGCCGAGGCGCCGCCGGCCGAGGTCGCCGACGACCTGCCCGGCATTCGCCCGGCCGACGGCGTCGAGGCGCTGCTCCGGCTGCTCGGCACCGATCTCGGCCCGCAGGTCGTGGTCTCCGCCCGGCCGCTGGACGAGGCGATGCGCGCCGCCCGGGAGCTGACCGCCGAGACCGTCGAGACCCAGCCGGACGAGCCCGGCCGGCAGGAGCGGGCGATCGACACCGACTACGTGGCACCGCGCGGCGAGCTCGAGGCGTCGCTGGCCCAGGTGTGGGGCCGGGTGCTCGGCGTGGCCCAGGTCGGCGCCGCGGACGACTTCTTCGAGCTGGGTGGCAACTCGCTCGTCGCGGTGCAGCTCATCGGCCAGATCCGGACGGCGCTCGGGGTGAAGCTGCCGATGCGCAGCCTGTTCGCCGCGCCCACCGTGTCGGCCATGGCCGAGCTGGTGGCCAAGCTGGACGACGAGCCGGCCGCGGCACCCGCCGCGGCGACCACCATCCCGCGACTGGCCCGGCCGGGCCGATGAGCACGCCGGACGAATGGGTGGTGTCCGCCTCGTACGGGCAGGAGCGGTTGTGGTTCGTCGACCAGGTCGAGCCGAACTCGCCCGCGTTCAACATCATCACGTCGGTCCGGCTGCCGTTTCCGCTGTCCGCCGGCCAGATCGTGGACGCGCTGCGCGAGGTGGTGTCCCGCCACGAGGCGCTGCGGACCTCGCTGCGGGCCGCGGACGGCGAACCGCGCCAGGTCGTGCACGGCACGGTCGCCGTCGAGGTCGCCGAGGCCGACCTGCGCGGGCAGCCGCCCGAGGCGCTGACCGCGCTGTTCGACGCGGCGGCCGGCCGGCCGATCCCGCTCGACGCGCCGCCGCTGTGGCGGGCGACGCTGGCGCGGCTCGGCGACGCCGAGTGGCGGCTCGTCTTCGTGGCGCACCATGCGATCTTCGACGGCGCGTCGATCCCCAACCTGCGCGCCGAGCTCACCGAGCTCTGCCGGGCGCTGGCCGAGGGCCGGCCGGCGCGCCTGCCGGAGCTGGCCATCCAATACCCGGACTTCGCCGCCTGGCAGCGCGACCAGCTCAGCGGCGACGCCCTGGCCGCGGCCCTGCGGCATTGGCGGACGGTGCTGGCCGGCGCGCCGGCCAGGCACGCGCTGCCGACCGACCGCCCGCGCCCGGCGCACGGGCCCGCTCCCGGGGCGGACGTCACCGCCGACCTGCCGACCGGGCTGACCGCCGAGGTGGCCGCGCTGGCCCGCCGGCTGCGGGCGACGCCGTTCATGGTCTACCTCGCCGCGTACGCCGTGCTGGTGCACCGGCTCTCCGGCGACGACGAGGTGGTGGTCGGCGTGCCGGTCGGCGGCCGGGACCTGCCCGAGGTGCAGCCGCTGATCGGCATGTTCGTGAACACCGTCGTGCTGCGCCTGGACCTGTCCGGCGACCCGCCGTTCGCCGAGCTGGTCGACCGGGTGCGGGCCCGCGTCACCGAGGCCTGGGAGTATCAGGACACCCCGTTCCAGAAGGTGGTCGAGGCGGTCGCGCCGGTCCGCGACCCCAGCGTCCCGCCGATCTGCCAGCTGGGCTTCAACTACCTGCCGGACGTCGGCACCGGCACCGGCAACGGCGTGGCCCGCGACGACCTCATGCTCGGCGTCAGCGACCGGTACGCGCGGCTGGAATACCACGCGACGCTGTTCACCGAGGACACCGCCCGGCAGCTGGTCGGCCGCTACCTGCGGCTGCTGGCCGGCGCGGTCGCCGCCCCGCGGACCCCGGTGTGGTCGCTGCCGCTGCTCGACCCGGCCGAGCAGGACGGGCCGGTCCTCGACCGGGCCGGCCGGCCCGTCCCGGCTGGGGTGGTGGGCTGCCTGCCCACCGGCGAGCTGGCGCTGCGCCGGGCCGACGGCACGGTCGACGTGCTCGGTCCGCCGGAGCACCGGCCGCTGCTGGCGATGCTGCGCTGGCGCGCCGAGATCGAGGCGGCGTTGCGGGCCGCGCCCGGCGTGGTCGACGCGACCACCGCGGTCCGCGAGACGCCGGCCGGTCCGCGGCTGACCGGCTACGTCGTCCGGCCGGCCGGTGACCTGGACCGGGTGCGCGCGGCGCTGTCGGAGGTGCTGCCCGGCCACCTCACTCCCGACCTGGTCCAGGTGCCCGCGCTCGGCGGTGCGCCGGTCGAGCCCGAACCGGCGCCGGCCGCCGCCACTGAGCCGGGCACCGCCACTGAGCCGGGCACCGCCTCCGAGCGGGCGATCGCTGAAATCTGGGCCGACGTGCTCGGCGTGACCGCGCCGCGGCTCGACGACGACTTCTACGCGGTCGGCGGGCACTCGATGCTCGCGGTCCGGCTGGTGGCCCGGCTGCGCGGGCTGACCGCGGGCCGGGCCCGCCAGATCGGCGTCATGGACGTGGTCACCGGCCGGACGATCCGGCGCCTGGCCGAGCTGGTCGACGGGGCCCGGGACGCCGGCCGGCAGCTGCTGCACGAGCTGACCCCGCCCGGGGAGCGCGCCGTCTCGTACGTCTGCGTGCCGTACGGCGGCGGCAGCGCGGCGGTGTACCAGACGCTCGCCGACGCGCTGCCCGCCGGCCACGCGCTCTACGCGGTCGCCATCCCGGGCCACGACGTGGGCCTCGACGAGGCGGCCCTGCCGTTCGGCGAGCTCGTCGACGCCTGCGTCGCGGAGGTCCTCGACCGGGTACCCGGCCGCGTCGTCCTGTATGGACACTGCGGGGTCGGCGGCGCGCTCACGGTGGCCCTCGCCCGGCGCCTCGAGGCCGCGGGCCGGCCGGTCGAGGCGGTGTATCTGGGCGGCGTCTTCCCGGCCGCGCGGGCGCGTGGCCTGCTCGGCGGGCTGCTGCGCCGGCTGGACCGGGTGGCCAGCAACCGCGTCTACGCCAACTGGCTGACCGGCATGGGTGTCGACCTCGGCGAGCTGGAACCGGAGCAGGCCGACCGGATCGTGGCCAACATGCGCCGCGACGGCCAGGCCGCCGAGGACTTCTTCACCGGCCTGCTCGCCGCGCCCGGCCCGCGGCTGAGCGCGCCGGTGATCTCCGTGGTCGGCGAGCGCGACCGGGTCACCGAGTTCTACCAGGAACGGTTCCGGGAGTGGCACGTCGTCTCGGACACCACGGCGGTCGTGGTGATCGAGGAGGCGGGGCACTACTTCCTGGCCCACCGCGCCGAGGAACTGGCCGGCATCCTCACCACGACCCACCACACCCTCGGGACGGACGGATTCGGGTCATCGGCCGGTCCGGAGGCCGGCTGGCGGCCGTACGCGCAACATCGCGACGCGGCCGCCGCGCCCGTACCCTCCCGGCTGGGCACCTACCTCGCGGTCAGCACCGGCCAGCTCGCCTCGCTGACCGGCTCGGCGCTGACCCAGTGGGCGATCCCGGTCTGGATCTATCTGAAGACCGGTTCGTACGTGTCGTTCGCCCTCTTCGCGGCGCTCGGCATCGTGCCAACCCTGCTCTTCTCCCCGGTCGCCGGCGCGGTCGTCGACCGGCTCGACCGGCGCCGGGTGATGCTGTACGCGACCCTCGCGGCCGGGCTGTCCGAGCTGATCATGGCCCTGCTGCTGAGCGGCGACCGGCTCGCGACATGGCATCTTTACGTGCTGGTCGTCTGCCTCACCACGGCGGCGGCGTTCCAGCGGGTCGCCTTCCTGGCCGCGACGCCCCAGCTCGTACCGAAGCAGTATCTCGGGCACGCCAACGGCGTCAACCAGCTCGCCACCGGCTTCGCCACCCTCGTCGCCCCGCTGCTCGGCGCCGGCCTGCTCGGCCTGCTCGGGCTGGGCGGCATCCTGCTGATCGACGTGGGCAGCTACGCGTTCGCGCTGATCGTCCTGCTGGTCGTGCGGTTCCCGCGCGCGATGGGCCGGATCCGCGAGGAGCCGCTCCTGCGGGCCGTGTTCGGCGGGCTGCGGTTCACCTGGGGCATCCGCGGCCTGCGCGGCATGCTGCTGTTCTTCGCCGCGCTCAACGTCTTCCTCGGCGCCGCCCTGATCATGGTGTCGCCGCTGGTGCTCGGCTTCGGGTCGCTGGCCCAGGCCGGCCAGGTCGCGTTCGCCGAGGGGCTCGGCGCGGCGCTCGGCGGCCTCGCGATGATCGTCTGGGGCGGCCCCACCCGGCGCCGGGCACTCGGCGTGCTGGTCGCCTGCGCGGCGACGGCCGCCTGCTATCTGGTGGTCGGGGTGCGCCCGAACCCGGCGCTGATCGCCGCCGGGCTCTTCGGCGCCGGCCTGGCGCTCTCCGCGGCGCAGGGCATCTACGCGACGATCGTCCAGGTCAAGGTGCCGCAGCGGTTCCACGGCCGGGTCTTCGCGCTCAACCAGATGATCGCCTGGGCGACGCTGCCGGTCGGGTACGCCGTGGTCGGCCCGCTCGGCGGGCGCCTGCTGGAGCCGCTGATGGCGGCGGACGGCCCGCTCGCGCCGACCGTGGGCGCGGTCCTCGGCACCGGGCCGGGGCGCGGCATCGGCCTGCTCTACCTGGTGCTGGCGGTCACGATGCTGGCGTTGACCGCGGGGGCCGCGGCCGTGCCGTCGCTGGCCCGGTTCGACCGGGACGTGCCGGACGCGCCGCCCGACGACCTTGTGGGCGTGGAGCAGTTGCGCGGCCGTCCGGACGTGGCGGAGCCGGTGCGGGCGGATCGCCTCGACGAGCTGATCGCCGCGCAGGCGGCGCGGACGGCGGGCGCGGTGGCGCTGATCTGCGGGACCGAGCGGATCTCGTACGGCGAACTGGACGCCCGGGCCGGCCGGGTCGCCGCGGCGTTGCGGGCCCGCGGTGCCGGGCCGGAAACGGTGGTGGCACTGGCCATCGAGCGGTCGGTGGCGATGGTGGTGGCGGCGCTGGCGGTGCTGCGGGCCGGTGGCGCGTACGTGGCGCTCGACCCGGCCCAGCCGGCCGCCCGGCTGGCCGCGATCCTCGACAGCTGCCGCCCCGTCCTGCTGCTCACCGACGGGAGCCCGGTGCCGGTCGCGCCGCCGTGCCCGGTGCTGGACGAGGCCACCCTGCTCGCCTCGGCGGCGCCGGACGCCGGTCCGCCGGTCGGCGAACCGGACGATCTGGCGTACATCGTCTACACCTCGGGCTCGACCGGGACGCCCAAGGGGGTGCTCGCCCACCATCGGGGCGTCGTCAACCACCTGCGCTTCATCATGCGCGAACACGGGGTCACCGCGGCCGACACCGTGCTGCAGATCCCGTCGCTCGCGTTCGACGCCTCGGTGCGCGACCTGTTCGGCCCGCTCACCGTCGGCGCGCGGGTGGTGCTGCTGGCGCCGGAGCAGGCCAAGGACCCGGCCGCCATGGTGGGGCTGGTCCGCCGGCACCGGGTGACCTGCCTGCTGGCCGTCGTGCCGACGCTGCTGCGCGGCATGGCCGACCTGGCCACCGGGCAGGCGCCGTCGGTGCGCCTGGTGCTCCTCGCCGGCGAGCGGTTGCACGCCGCGGACTGTGTTGCCGCCCGGCGGCTGTTCGGCCCCCGGGTGCGGCTGGTGAACCAATACGGACCCACCGAATGCACGATGACGACGACGTACTTCGTGCTCCCGCCCGGCGCCGCGGTGCCCGATCCGGTGCCGCTGGGCGTCCCGATCGGCGGCGCGTGGGTCCGGGTGCTCGACGACCGGCTGCGGCCGGTCCCGGCCGGCGAACTCGGCGAGATCTACCTCGGCGGCACCGGCGTGGCGCGCGGCTACCTGCACCGGCCGGGCGAGACCGCGGCCCGGTTCCTGCCCGACCCGTTCGGCGGCGATCCGGGCGCCCGGATGTACCGGACCGGCGACCGCGGCCGGCTGCGCCCGGACGGCGTGCTGGAATTCCACGGCCGCATCGACGACCAGGTGAAGATCCGCGGCCAGCGGGTCGAGCCGGGCGAGATCGAAGGGGTCTTGCGCGCTCATCCCGCGGTCCGCGACGCCGCGGTGCTGGCCTGGGGCGAACCGGCCCGGCTGGCCGCCTTTGTCAGCGGTGCCGGCGCCGACCCGGGCGACCTGCGGGAGCACCTGCGGGCCAGACTGCCCGACTTCCTGGTCCCGGCGCACCTGTCGGTCCTGGACGAACTGCCGCGTACGCCCAACGGAAAAATCGACCGCCGCGCGCTGCGCAGCGGCGACGTGGCCGACGGGGTGGCGGCCCGATGACGGTCCGCCCCCACGCGCCCGCCATCGACCTCCGGTGCCCCGGTGGGCACCCGGCGGGCGACGCGCGGGCCTGGCGATGCCCGGAGTGCGGCGGCCCATGGGAGCTGTCCGGGCAGCCGCCCTTCGATGCGGCGGCGATCGACACCACGACGTGGTCGCTGTGGCGTTACGCGGCGATGCTGCCGGACGTGCCGCCGGTCACCCTCGGCGAAGGTGGCACGCCGCTCGTGCCGGTCACGGTGCCGGCCGGAACGTTTCGCGCCAAGCTGGAGTTCCTGTCGCCCACCGGCTCGTACAAGGACCGCGGGACCGCCCTGCTGGTCAGCCACCTGCGCGCGCTCGGCGTCGAGGAGGTCGTCGAGGACTCGTCCGGCAACGCCGGGGCGTCACTGGCCGCGTACGCGGCCGCGGCGGGCCTGCGCGCCCGGGTGTTCGTGCCCGGGCACGCGTCGGCGGCGAAGAAGCGCCAGATCGCCGGGATGGGTGCCGAAGTGGTCGAGGTGCCGGGCGGCCGGGGTGCGGCGGCCGCGGCCTGCCGGCGGGAGATCGGGCGAGCCACGTACGCCAGCCATTGCTGGAACCCGGTCTTCCTGAGCGGACAGTCCACCTGCGCCTGGGAGATCTGGGAGCAGCTGGGCGGCACCCTGCCCGACGCGGTGGTGTGCCCGGTCGGGCAGGGCAACCTGTTCCTGGGGCTGGCCCGCGGCTTCGCCGCCCTGGTCGAGGCGGGCCTCGCGCCGGACGTCCCTCGGATGTACGCCGTGCAGTCGGCCGCCTGCGCCCCGGTGGCCCGTGCCTGGCGGACGGGCCTGCCCGGCCCGGCGGCCGTCGACGAAGGGGTCACGATCGCCGAGGGCATCCTCACCAGCCGCCCGGTACGCGGCGACGAGATCATGCGGGTGCTGCGCCGCACCGGCGGCGCCGCGCTCGCCGTCACCGACGACGAGGTCCGCGCCGCCCAGCACAGCCTGCGCGGCGCGGGCCTGTCGGTCGAGCCGACCAGCGCGGTGCCGGTCGCCGCCCTGTCCCTGCTGCGCGACCAGCTGGCCGGCGCCGAGGTGGTCGTGCCACTGACCGGCTCGGGCCTGAAGTCGTTGTGACCGCCCAGATGCGTCCCCAAACCGCTCCGTCGCCCTCGTCCCGCAACAGCCGGACGGCGTTTCGTCCCACACCTGCACGGAGGTACCTGATGGGTGTTGCCGAGTTCCGCGTCGTGGTCAACGACGAGGACCAGTACTCGATCTGGCCGGCCGACCGGCCCAGCCCGGCCGGCTGGCGAGCCGCGGGCTTCGCCGGCACCAGGGAGGACTGCCTGGCCCACGTCGACGCGGTGTGGACCGACCTGCGACCGCGCAGCCTGCGGCTGGCGATGGACGCGGACGACGCCCGGCGCGGATGAGGCCCGCGCCGGGCTTGGGCGGGCCGGCCGGCGCTGGTCAGCCGGCGCTGGTCAGCAGGCGATCACGGGGAACAACCCTCGCTGGGAGAGGTGGTAGCCGCTGCCGCGGGCGCCGGTCCAGGGGTTGAGGCTGATCAGTTCAGTTGGCTGAAGATCCCGCGGCTGGGGCGCGTCGTGCAGGGCTAGAACGAGGGCGTCGGGGCCGAGTCCGCAGCCGCTGCCGTGCAGGTCTCCGGCCAAGATCCCGGTGGGCAGCTCCTGGCGGTGCCGGACGGCGCCGGTGGTGACATCGACCAGCAGGAGCGCGTGGGCCTCGAACACCTTGTCTCTTTCGGTCTTGTTGCGAGCCCTGCCGACGGGGAAAGCGGTGGTGACCCCGTCGCCGAGCAGCTTCCCGGACCCCATGAGGAACTCGCCGGGCCGCAGGTGGGGCCGCAGGTCGAGCTCGACGACGCGGGGACGCTGCTGGTCCGCGTCCCAATGCACCAGGGTCATGCTGGTCTCGGTCGGATGGGCCCAGCTCAGTTCACCGCCGTCGGCGGCGACCGCGAAGGAGTCGTCGCGTGCCTCCAGGCCGGGTTCGTAGTGGCCGGCGGCGGCGACCGCGGCCAGGTCCACCTTCCGCTGCAGGCTCGCAGTGGCGGTGTCGATCACGGCAGCGGCGGCGTGTTCGTCGCCGACGACCGCGGCGACATGGCGCGCGCCGGGCGACCAGGCCACCGGACCCCATCCCGTCCAGACGTCGAGGCCGGGAATGGTCACCCGGCGCGACGTTCCGCTCGGCAGGTGACGCAGGACCAACGACTCGAGGTTGTCGCGCACCAGCAGGAAGGTCCCGTCCGGGGAGATCGATCCGGGCCCCATGGTGGTTGCGCTGATGGGCAGGGTGTACTGGGATCCGTCGGTGAGCACGAGCCGGTAGCGGCAGTCCCGGGGAAACTCGCCGCCGGTTGCGCCCATGGCACCGCACCGCGCATAGATCAGTGCCGCGCGGGGCAGCGGCCCGTCCGGCAGCGGCGCCGGATCGGCCACCGGCGAGTCCACCGTGGAGAACGCCGCGGTGGACGGTCCCGGCAAGCCGGCCGGCGGTCCCACCGGATGGGCCGGCCGGTCGGGAGCCGACCGGTGCAGCGGCACCCACACCGCGACCAGGCCGGCCAGCGCCAGCACCGCCGCCGCCGGCGGGGCCAGCCGGCGCAGCCAGCGACGACCAGGCGACCGCAGCGGCTGCCGGGCGAGCTCCCCGCCCGCCCCGACGCCGTCCGCACCTGAGCCCCCGACCTCCGACACGTCCGTCATGACGGCACCGCTTCCGCATGGGCGGCGGCCCGTCGGGACTCGCACAAACACAAATCATTCACGGACGTCAGCGTCGCGATCGCCGGTCCCGCGCGCCTGAGCACCAGTACTCAATCGAGGGTGAGAACCGTACCTACCCGCGCGTCGACCCGACGATGCGTGCCCCGCCGATCGCCACCGCTCGGGCGGGGTCGGCCGGGTCGTGAGTGGTGGCTGGGCGTCGGGCGCCGAAGGGCCCAGGGGAGGCCGGCTGGGTCGTGGGTGGTGGTTGGGTGCGTGATGCCGTTGGGCTCGGGCAGGTCGGCCGCATCGTGGGGGTGGTTGGGCGTGGGGGTCAGGCGAGGCCGGCGTCGTGGGCGAGGAGGGCGATCTGGGTGCGGTTGTCGAGGTCGAGCTTGGTCAGGATGTGCGAGACGTGGGTCTTCACGGTGGCCAGGGTCATGTCGAGAGCGGTGGCTATCTCGGCGTTGTTGTGGCCCTGGGCGATCGCGACGACGACGTCGTGCTCGCGGGGGCTCAGCGCGGCCAGGGTGGCACGGGCCCGCGCGTAGGCGCCGGCCTGGACGGCGACCCGGTCCATCAGCCGGCGGGTGATCCGCGGGGACAGGATCGGCTCGCCGGCCGCGACCTGCCGGACCGCCTCGGCGATGCGGGCCGGCGGGGTGTCCTTGAGCAGGAAGCCGCTGGCCCCGGCACGCAGCGCGTGCAGGATGTTTTCGTCGGTGTCGAACGTGGTCAGCACGATGATCTCGGGCGGCCGGGGCCGCGCCCGCAGGCGGCGGGTGGCGGTGATGCCGTCGACCCGGGGCATGCGCAGATCCATCAGCACGACGTCGGGGGCGTGCGCGTCGGCAGCGGCCGACACCTGGTCGCCGTCGGCGGCCTCGCCGACCACCGCGATGCCCGGGGCGCCGTCGAGCATCATGGTCAGCCCGGCGCGGACCAGTGCGTCGTCGTCGACGACCAGCACACGCACCGGCGGGGTCACGCCGGCCATGGTATCGACGCGTGCAGCCGGAACTCCCCGCCGGCCGTCTCATGGTCGAGCCGCCCGCCGGCCAGGTGCACCCGCTCGGTGAGCCCGACCAGCCCGGCGCCGCCGGACCACCCCGGCGGCCCGGTGTCCCGCAGCAGCAGCGCGTTGCGGACGTCGATCTCCAGGCCCGCGCCCGGCCCGCCGCGCAGGGCGACCCGCACCGGCTGGCCGGCGGCGTGCTTGCGGGCGTTGGTCAGGCCTTCCTGGATGACCCGGTAGGCCGTGCGGGCCACCGACGGCGGCGCCTCGGCCGGCTCGTCCACCGCCTCGCTCAGCAGCACCTCGGTGCCCGCCTCGCGGGACTCCTCGACCAGGCGTGGGACGTCGGCGAGCACCGGCTGCGGGCGGCCGCCGTCACCATCCGGCGGGTCGTCGTCGCGCAGCAGCGAGATCACCTCGCGCAGCTCGTCGAGCGCCTGGTGCACGCCGTCCCGGACGACGCCGGCGGCCCGGGACAACTGCTCGGGCGAGGAATCCGGGCGATACTCCATCGCGCCGGCGAACGTGGCCAGCAGCGACAGCCGGTGCGCGAGGACATCGTGCATCTCCCGAGCGATCTTGCGGCGTTCCAGCATGCGCGCCTCGGCCACCCGGCGACCCTGCTCCGCCTCGGCGCGCCGGGCCCGCTCGCGCAGCGAGCAGATCAGCGCCTCGCGGGCCCGCGCCCAGGCACCCCAGCCGAGCAGCGCACCGAAGCCGATCGTCACCAACGCCAGCCACCAGCCATACGACAGGCCGCCGTTGGCCCGCCAGAGGCCCTGGACCGCGTGCGCGGCCACCCCGCACCCCACCACCGCGATCGCCACCGGGGCCCGTCGGCGCCGCGCCACCTGAAGCGTGCCCATCGTGGCCGGCGGGGTGGCCGCCGGCGACAGCGCGGCCAGCACGGTGAGGACGGCCGTGGCGGCGACCGGCCGCCACAACATCAGCGGGGCCACCAGCCAGCTCAACGCGCCGGCCGCGACGTCGAGCGCGAGGAGCGGACCGATCGGGCGGCCGATCCACCAGCCCAGCATCGTCCCCGCGATCAGCAGGCCGGACGCGCCGATCAGCACGGCGACGGCGGCGGGGCGGGGCCTGGGGGAGATGCTGTTCACCGGGCGAGGCTAACCGCCCGGCGCCGGGCACCGACACCTTCCAAAGTTGGTGGTCGACGTTTCTTAGGAAGGGTCCGGCGGCGCACTCCGCCCGATGTGCCCACCCGGCCCCGACCGCGACGCTCATCGCCATGACAACCAACACGCAGCAAACCGAAACGACGAAGACCTCCCGCACGAACTGCACCGCCAGACGGCGCACCGGCCGCGCGATCACCGTCGCCGCCGGCGCCGTCGGCGCCCTCCTCCTCTGGGCCGTCAACGACCCCTGGGCCGGCGTCGACCTCGCCGTCCGCCAGGGCACCGGGATCCGGCACATCGGCCCGGTCGCCGTCGTGCTGACCGCGTTGATCGCCGGCCTGGCCGCCTGGGGCCTGCTCGCGTTGCTGGAGCGCACCACCCGGCACCCGGCCCGGACGTTCCGGATCATCGCGGTCGCCGTGCTGGTGCTCTCGCTGGCCGGCCCGCTCGGCAGCGGCGTCGACACCACCAGCCGGTTCGTCCTGCTAGGCATGCACACCACGGTCGGCGCGGCCCTGATCCTCGGCCTCCCAGGCCGCCGCACCTGCCGATGACCCCAGGCCGCAGCAACGGCCGACGACCCCGGCTACGACATCCAGTCCGGCACCCACACCTCGGTGCCGGCTGGACGGCCGCGCCGGGCCGCGAGGTAGTCGCGAAGCTCGCGCAGCCCGGGATGCGGGTTGTCCGCCCGCCAGATCAACGACATCGGATAGATCGGCGCCGGGTCGCGCACCGGGATCCGCCGCAGGTCGTAGCTGTCCGGCCACAGGTATCGCGTGCGTTCGCCGGCCAACGTAGCCAGTTCCGCGGAGCCGGCGATCTCGGCCAGCAGCGCCTCGTTCCCGAAAACCGGCCCGACCACGTCGATGGTGAGGCCGAACGCGGCCGCGAGTTCGTCGTAGTAGGCCGCCCATTCGGTGCCGGCGGCCAGGCCCGGCATCCAGATCCGGTGTTCGGCGAGTTGTCCGGGCGTGACGGTGCTCGCGTCGGCGAGCGCATGGCGTGCCCCGACGAGCAACTCGTGCTGCTCGTCGATCACCCGGGCGGACCGGATCGCGCCGGACGGCCGGCGCGCGGGGCCGGTGACCGCGTGGAACGTGGCGTCGACCGTGCCGGCCTCGACGGCGGCGGTAGCGCCGTGCACGTCGGCGTCGAGGGTCACGACGTCCAGCTCGATCCGCGGATGCGCCCGGTGGAAGTCCTGCAGCAGCACCGCCGGCGCGATCCGTCGGCTGTGGACGTCGACGCGCAGGGCGCGCCGGCCGGGCCGCACCGAGGCGTCGGCGCGCGCCGCCACCCGGAGCAACTCCCGGGCGTGCGGCAGGAAGGCCTGCCCGTCGACCGTGAGCCGGACCCCGCGCGGCGTGCGGGTGAACAGCCGTACCTCCAGGCCTTTCTCCAGCGCCGAAATGCGCTTCGAGACGGCCTGCTGGGTGATCGACAGCGCGGCGGCGGTGTCCTGGAACTGGCCGGCGTCGGCGGCGGCGACAAAGGTGCGTACGGCGTCGAGGTCCACGCCGCCGACCCTACGTACACAACGAATGGTTGTGGCTCGCCGCTCGTACGGTTGTTTGATCTTCTTTTCCGGCCTTGCTTTGCTGCCTGCGACAGCGAGGGGGCGGGCGGTGCGGAGCTTGGGCCGGCGATTCGGGTGGCTGTGGGCGTCGTACGCGGTCAGCGCCTACGGCTCCGGGCTGGGGTTCGGCGCCTTGCCGCTGATCGCCGTGCTGGTGCTGCGGGCCAGTCCCGCGCAGGTGTCCGCCCTTTCCGCGGTGGGTCCGGCGGTCGGCGCGCTGCTCGCGTTGCCGCTCGGGCCGTGGGTGGAGTTCCGCCGGAAGCGGCCGGTGCTGGTGGCCATGGATCTGGTCCGGTTCGCGGTCCTGCTGACGATCCCGATCGCGTACGCCCTGGGCCGGCTCGGTTTCGGCCAGCTGCTCGCCGTCTCGGCCGTGGTCGCCGCGGCCCGGATCGCCGGCACCGCGGCCTTCGGCGCCCACCTCAAGGCCGTCGTCCGGCCGGACGACCTGCTGGTGGCCAACGCGCGGTTCGAGTCGACGACGTGGAGTTCGATCGCCGTCGGGCCGCCGCTGGGCGGTGCCGCGATCGGTCTCTTCGGGCCGGTCGTCACCGTGGTGGCGGATGCAGTGAGCTACCTGCTCTCCGCGCTGGCGGTCATCGCGAGCGGCGGCCCGGAGGAACCCCCGCGACGAACCGGCCGGCCCCGGCCCGGCGAGCTGCTGGACGGCTGGCGGCATCTGCTGACCCATCCCGGGCTGCGCCGGCTCTTCCTCAACCAACTGCTGGTCAGCGGACTGATCATGGCGACCGAGCCGCTGCTGGCCGTGCTCCTGCTCGGCGAGCTCGGCTTCCCGCCGTGGCAGTACGGCCTCGCCTTCGCCGCCCCCTGCGTCGGCGGGCTGATCGGTTCCCGCCTGGCCCGCCGGGTGGTGGCGCGGCACGGCCGGCACCGGATCCTCCGTACGGTCGGCACGCTGCGCGCGGTCTGGCTGATCGGCCTCGCGTTCGTCCGGCCCGGCGTCGCCGGCCTCGCGACGGTGATCGTCGTCGAGCTGGCGATCATCATCAGCATGAGCCTGTACAACCCGGTGCTGGCCACCTACCGGCTGGAACACACGCCGCGGGATCGCGTCGCCCGCACGCTGACCGCCTGGTCGATCGGCAGCGGCGCGACCATCGCCGTGCTCAGCGCGCTCGGCGGACTGCTTGCCGGCGCCATCGGCCCGCGCGCGGCAATCGCGGTCGCCGGCCTGCTGATCCTCGGCACCCCGTTCCTGCTGACCTGCTCATCGAGGGGCCGCCCGAGGCGATGGTGAGCATCGCCCGCCTGCACGGTTACCAGGCGGCGCCGGCGCAGGCCGAGATGTACGGACACGCTCGCCGCGATTATTCTGCCCTCGATCGCGTTCGCGCCACCGAATGGGGCACCCGGTGGCGCCTGGCCTTCCCACTGACCCGACCCGCCCTCGATCGGGCGCCGGCAGTTTGCCCAGCGGCCGCACCGCCGGCTTCGGCAAGTAACCATCCAGGAGGTATCCGCAGATGACATCCGTGCTCCACGTCGCGACGACCGGTTCCGACGACGCCGACGGCTCGGCGGACCGGCCGTTCCGGACGATCAACCGGGCGGCCGCGGTCGCCCGGGCGGGAGCCACCGTCGTGGTCCACGCCGGCGAGTACCGGGAATGGGTGAAGCCGCGGCACGGCGGCCGCAGCGACACCCGCCGGATCACGTACCAGGCGGCGCCCGGCGAGCACGTGGTGATCAAGGGCTCGGAGCGGGTCACCGGCTGGGAACCGGACGGCGGGACGGTGTGGCGGGCCACCGTGCCGAACACGTTGTTCGGCGACTTCAACCCGTACGCCGAGGAGGTCACCGGGGACTGGATCGTCTACCGGCCGGGCGCCCCGCGCAAGCACCTCGGCGACGTCTATCTCAACGGCCTCAGCTTCTATGAGGTGGCCGGCCGGGCCGAGGTCACCGACCCGGCGCTGCGTACCGAGGTGGTCGACGACTGGACCGGGGTGACCGACCGGGTCCGCAACCCCGCGCAGACCCGCCTGGTCTGGTATGCCGAGGTGACCGCCGAGACGACCACGATCTGGGCGAACTTCCAGGGTGCGGACCCGAACGCCGAGCTCGTCGAGATCAACGTACGCCGGTCGGTCTTCTACCCGGAGGCGCCGCACCTCGACTACATCACGGTGCGCGGCTTCGAGCTCTGCCAGGCGGCCTGCCCGTGGACGCCGCCGACCGCCGACCAGCCCGGCCTCATCGGCCCGAACTGGGCCAAGGGCTGGATCATCGAGGACAACGTCATCCACGACGCGAAGTGCTCGGCGATCTCGATCGGCAAGGAGGCGTCGACCGGCCACAACTACGCGTCCGACCGGGGCGACAAGCCGGGCTACCAGTATCAGCTGGAGTCCGTCTTCGCGGCGCGGCAGATCGGCTGGGACCGCGAGCACGTCGGGTCGCACGTCATCCGCCGCAACACGATCTTCGACTGCGGGCAGAACGGCATCGTCGGCCACCTCGGCTGCGTGTTCTCCACGATCGAGGACAACCACATCCACCGCATCGCGATCAAGCGCGAGTTCTACGGCTACGAGATCGGCGGCATCAAGCTGCACGCGGCGATCGACGTCGTGATCCGGCACAACCGGATCCACGACTGCACGCTGGGCACCTGGCTGGACTGGCAGACGCAGGGCACCCGGATCTCGCGCAACGTCTACCACGACAACAACCGGGACATGTTCGTCGAGGTGAGCCACGGCCCGTACCTGGTCGAGCACAACGTCCTCGGCTCGCCGGCCGCGCTGGAGATCTTCAGCCAGGGCGGCGCCTTCGTGCACAACCTGGTGGCCGGCACCGTCCGGATCGAACCGGTGCCGGACCGGGCGACGCCGTACCACCGGCCGCACAGCACCCAGGTCGCCGGGTACGCGGTGATCATCGGCGGCGACGACCGCTATGTCGGAAACCTGTTCCTCGGCGGCGACGTCGCGGCCGCGTACGGCTCGAAGGCCGAGGGGAAGGCGCCGGCCGGCCACGGCACTGCCGGCTACGACGGCCACCCTTCGTCGTTCGCGGAGTACCGCGCCCGGATCGACGCCCAGCCGCCCGGCGACCACCAGCGCTTCCTCGGCGTGCCGCAGCCGGTCTACTGCCGTCAAAACGTCTATGCCGCCGGTGCCCGGCCGTTCGCCGGGGAGACCGACCCGCTGGTCATCGACGCCGGGCCGGTCCGGATCGCCGGCGCGGGCGACGAGGTCTACCTGGAGACCGAGCTGCCCGCCGAGTTCGACGGCGTGCGCGTCGCGGCGGTGACCGGTCGCGACCTCGAACGGGTGCGCTTCGCCGACGCCGACTTCGAGGAGCGCGACGGCACGCCCGCGGTGATGGACGTCGATCTGCTCGGCGCGCCGCGGCAGACGGGCGCGGCCGGCCCGGTGGCGGCTCTCCGGTCGGGTCCTTCGCGGGTACGGATCTGGTGAGGCCGCTGTCCGGAAAGTGTCTCGGTGGCGAGTCAAATTGGTGACAGAACGGTCTACGGAGATCGCGGAATAGCGAAGGTCGTTCGCGTTGCCGTGCATTTGTGCTGGCCGCGGCCCGTCGAACAGATCAATTCCGGCATCTCGACGCCGCGAAGATCCAATTGACCGGTACGCTCCGCGCGGGTCTACTCTTCGGCCTTGCTGTGCAGGCGGGGGCGCCTGTCGAGAGGAAGACTGCATCATGAGCGGTGCGACCGGGGGGCGGGTCGTGGTCCGGCACGATGGACGGGACTGGTTCGTCCGTCCGGGTGAGTCGCTCACCATCGGGCGCGGTGAGGAATGTGCGGTCCGGCTGACCGATCCGGAGATCTCGCGAAACGCGTGCCTGCTGCGGGTGGCGCCGGACCGGGTGCTGGTGATGAATCAGTCCGGGCGCAAATCGCTCGTGCTGCGGCCACCGTACGGCGAGGAGCGCCGGGTGTCGCCGCGCGGCGCGACCACCTCGCTGCCGCATCGGGTGTTCGAGGTGGTCTTCGCGGGCCGCGACGACGAACCCGTGTGCATCGGGGTCGACGCCCGCGGCCTGACGCCGCCCGATTAGTTCCGGCCCGCATGCAACCCTTCCGCCCGGTCTGAGCGACAAGCAGATGACCGGGGCGCGCCGAGCGCCGGACGGGCGGGAGGGAGCCGGATGCGGTCCGAACTGGAGCGGGACTACGTCGAGTACGTGACGGGCCAGCTGCCCCGCCTCCATCGAATGGCGTACCTGCTCTGCGCCGACGCCCACCGCGCCGACGACATCGTGCAGGCGACGCTCACCTCGCTCTATGTGAACTGGAAGCGCGCCTCCGCGGCGGACAACCTCGACGGATACGTGCACCGCATCATGGTGCGCCGCTATCTCGACGAGCGGCGGCACCGGTGGTCGCGGGTGCTGCTCGGCGAGGCCCTCCCGGACCTCCCGGCGGCCGCGCCGGACCGCGTCGAGGAGCGGGACCTGCTGGTGACGGCGCTGCGGACACTGCCGAAGGGGCAGCGGGCCGTGCTGGTGCTGCGCTATCTCGCCGACCTGTCCGTGGAGGCGACCGCCGAGGCGCTCGGCTGCTCGGTGGGCAACGTCAAGAGCCAGGGTTCACGAGGGCTGGCCGCGTTGCGCGGCGTTCTGGGTGGGGGAGATCGGATGCGGCTCGCGGGCGGAGTGGGGGATCAGGCGTGATCGAGGAACAGGATCTGCGGGACCGGCTCTGGCAGGCCGACGTGCCGGCCAGCCGGGTCGAGGTGGAGGCGCTCGTACGGGCCGGGCGCAAGCGGGTCGTCCGCCGGCGCGCCCGGCAGGCGGCCATCGGCGCGGCGCTTGCCGTGGCCGTGCTCACGGTGCCGGCGGTGGTGTCCGGTGCACTCAAGCGGCCGGCGACCCCGCCCGTCGCGAGCCCGGTGGCCAAGCCGTCCACGAAGGCCGCCGCCCCGTCGTGCGCGGTGACCGCGCTGCCCGTGCCGGCCGGCCTGACCGGCGTGCAACCCGAGGCGGTGGACCCGACCGGCCGCTTCATCGTCGGCAACGGCGTCCAGAAGCAGGACTTCCGGCCCATCCTGTGGACCGACGGGACGGCGCGGGCGCTGCCGGTGCCCGAGAAGTCGGTCCAGGTGACGGCGGTCAACGCGAGCGGCGTCGTGGCCGGGCTGGCCGAGAACGGCCCGGACGAGTACGTCTTCCGGTACGAGAACGGGCAGTACACCAAGCTGAGGACGCCGCCGGGCAAGTGGCACCCGTACCCGGAACCGGCGATCAACGCGGCCGGTGACATCGTCATCAACGTGGAACCGCAGGGCAACGTCGAGGGCAAGGGCAAGATCTCGCTGCTCTGGAAGACGGGCTCGACCACCCCCACGAGGCTGCCGGTGCCGGCGAGCGCCAGCATCCACGACATCACCGACGACGGCACCGTCATCGGCACCATCTACCGCGACGGCGTCGGCGTCGCGGGGTATGCCTGGGACCAGCAGGGCCACGGACGCAGGCTGGCGACGCCGGCCGGAAAGACCACGGCGGCGTACGCGGCCGAGGGCGACTGGGTCACCGGCGGCCAGTGGCCGGAAATGGTGCCGGCGTTGTGGAACATCCGCACCGGCGAACAGGTCAAGGTCGGCGCCCGGGCGATGCCGACGAAGAAGGACAGCCCCGGGCCCGGCGAGGCGGTCAACGCCGCCGGCATGGTCGTGGCCGGCGGATCCGTCTACCGCGACGGCGGGCAGCTCACCCTCGCGACGGCCGGCGGCAGGACCGCCCGGGCCACCGCGGTGGCCGACAACGGCCTGGTCGTGGGGCTGGCCCTCGACCGGAGCGGGGAGAACGCCGGCCCGAGGGCGTGGCGCTGCTGACGGTCATCCGACGGCGCGGGCCCCGATGTCCGCGCCGCCGGGCGTACCGGTGACTGTGGACGCGGTGATACCTTCGGTCGCATCGCGACGGGGGTCGATCCCGGCCGCGGTGCCGATGCCCGAGCGAGCCACCGGTGGTGATGGTTGATGTCAGAGACGTCCGGGCGGGTGCTGCCGGTCTACATGGTCGCCGACGAGTCGCGGTCGATGACGCCGGTGGTCGACGAGCTCAACGCCGGGCTCCGCTCGCTGCACGACGCGCTGATGCGCGAGCCGATGGCCGCGGCAAAGGTGCGCTTCTCGATCCTGGGTTTCTCCACCGACGTGATCGTCCACTCGGCACTGCTGGACCTGCGGGTCACCGAGAGCCTGCCCCAGCTCGGGGTGCGCGGCGGCACCTCGTACGGTGCCGCGTTCTCGGTGCTGCTCGACCGGATCCCGGCCGACGTGCGGGCCCTGAAGCGGGAGGGCTTCGCGGTGCACCGGCCGGCGGTGTTCTTCCTCAGCGACGGCCAGCCGACCGACCCGGGCGACTGGGAGGCGACGTACGAAAAGCTGATCGACCGGGAGCAGACGCCGACCGCGCCCAACATCATCGCCTGCGGCATCGGCGAGGCCAAGGCCGAGACCATCCTCAAGGTGGCGACCCGGCCGGAGTTCGCGTTCGTCGCGACCCCGGGGGTCGAGGTCGGCCTCGCGATCGCCGAGTTCTGCGCGGCCCTGACCAAGAGCGTCATCAAGTCCGGGCAGGCGATCGGCGGCGGGGAGGCGGAACTCGTCGTCGAGCGGCCGGACAACTTCCGGATGGCCATGGACGTCGTCTGAGCCAGTGCGGAACGGGACCGAAGTGGATCGCGAGGCCGGCTGGGACCCGCCGGTGATCGGCCTCCCGGCGGCGCCGGGCGCCGTCCGTGCCCCGGCGACCCAGCCGTACCGGCCGGACACGGTGATCGACGGCTGGTCGTCGGAGCACTTCCACGTGCGCTGCGCCGCGGTCCGCGGGCCGGCCCACCGCGCCCTGGCCGTCCCCCGGCAGGACGAGTGCACCGTGGTGCTGCACCCGGGCAGCGGGGCCGTCATCGCGGTGGTGGCCGACGGCGTGTCCAATGCCGCCCTGTCCCACCTGGGCGCGACGGTCGTCTGCCGGACCGTCGTCGACTATCTCCTGCAGGCGCTCGACGCGGGCCGCGAGGTGGACTGGGCCGACCTGTTGCGCTGCGCCGGCTGGTCGCTGGTCGAGTACGCGGCCCGCCAGCTGCCGGAACAGCCGGGCGGCGAGCCGGTGTTCGATCCGCAGCGCGCGGAGCGGCTGCTGGCCACCACCGTGGTGATCGCGCTGGTGCGGCCGGACGGTCCGGGACGCGCCCGCGCCTGGCTGGTGCGGGTCGGTGACTCCACCGGCTGGCTGCTGCGGGACGGCGACTGGCATCCGCTGTTCGCCGCCCTGTCCGGGCCGGCCGACGAGCTGCTTCCGGACGGGGTTTCCGCGCTGCCCCGGGTGCCCACCGAGCCGGTGCTGGTGACGGCCGAGCTGACCGGCGGCGAGGTGCTGGTGCTGGGCACCGACGGGTTCGCCGACCCGCTCGGCGACGGCACCGGCGAGCTCGGCGGCCTCTTCGCCGCGGGGCTGGCCAGCCCGCCGCCGATGCCGAAGCTGGCCTGGCTGCTCGACTTCACGGCCGGCACGCATGACGACGACCGGACGGTCCTCGCCGTCTGGCCGGTCGCCGGCGAGTAGGGGGCCGCGGATGGCCGACCCGCCCGTGCCCCAGGTGAGCCTGTCCGACCTGGGTCCGATGTCGCGGATCGGGTCCGGCGGGCAGGGCACGGTCTTCGCGCTGGCCGAGGACCCGGGGCTGGTCTACAAGGAGTACGCGCCGCGCTTCGTGGACGATGTGGACGTCGCGACGCTCGGCCGGTTCGTCCGGCTCGCCTCCGGTGACGCCGGCCCGGACGCGGCGGCCCTGGTGCACCTCGCCGCCTGGCCCACGGCGATCGTCCGCAAGGGCGGCGTGGTCCGCGGCTTCCTGATGCCGCGGGTCCCGGATCAGTACACGGTGCGGCTGCGCCTGCCGGCCGGGCCGGCGACGGTCCTGGCCCAGGTGCAGTACCTGCTCAACAGCGACCGCTACCTGCGGTCCTGCGGGCTGGCCCTCGACGAGCGGCTGCGGCTGGAGCTGCTGCGGGACACCGGCGAGGCGCTGGCGACCTTCCACCGCCTCGGCATCTGCGTCGGCGACCTCTCGCCGAACAACCTGCTGTTCAGCCTCACCGAGCGGCCGCGCTGCTACTTCCTCGACTGCGACGCGATGCGCCTGGACGGCGATTCGGTGCTGGCCCAGGCCGAGACCCCGGAGTGGCACGTGCCGGTCCGCGAGGGCGAGCAGGAGTCCGAGGAACTGGCGACGCCGGCCACCGACGCGTACAAGTTCGGCCTGCTCGCCGTCCGGCTCTTCGCGGGGGATCAGCAGGTGCGCGATCCGGCCGCGGCCGGGACGAGGCTGCGCGGCGCGGTGCGCGACCTGGCCGGGCGCAGCCTGAGCGCCGACCCGGAGGAGCGGCCGCCGCCGGAGCGGTGGATCGGCGTGCTGGACGCGGCGATCGCCCGGGCGCCGGCCAGCGTGCCCGCCCCGCCCGAACCCGAGCCGGAGCCGGAGCCGGTTCGGGTGGCGGCTCCGCAGACGGCCCCCGCGGTGGTGTTCCCGGCGCCGGTGCGGCAGCGCCGGCCGGTCAACCGCGGGTGGTGGTGGGGATTCGCGCCGGTGCTGGCGATCCTGGTCGGGGTGACCTTCGGCCTGCTCGACGGCAACGGCGGCAACGGCGGGAGCAACACGCCGGTCGGCAACCGGCCGGCCGCGGTGGCGCCGTACACGTACGGCCCGCTGACCCGGCCCTCGTACGGCATCGTTCCCCGCCTGCCGGTCGAGCTGCCCTCCGTGCGGCTGTCCGACTATCCGTGGCTGCGCGAGCCCACTCCCCGGATCTCCGTGCTGTGCCTGGCGACCGACGTCGAGGTGGGCGCCGGCCTGAACCGGAACACGGCCCGGGTGCGGCAGGCGATCGAGCCGGTGCAGGATTTCGCGTGCAGCCTTGCCCGCGAGGATCAGGAGTCCGGGTTCTCCGGGCGCGGCGGATCGGCGCCGGACGCGACGCAGCGCGCCCGGTTCGCCAAACTCGCGAGCAAGGGCTCGTTCAAGACCGCGAGGATCATCGGCGTGCGCACCGGCCCGAACGGGGAGACCCAGGTCAACGTGGTCTTTCAGCCGTTCGGCGCGGGTGCCCGGGCGGACTGCTGGCGGTCGCGCTTGTCATTGGCCAAGACCGCGGACGGGTACGGGGTCTCGGCGCTCACCGCGCCGGCCACCGCCTCCTGCGGGTAACCGCCGGCACCCTTGTGCAACTGGTCGTTGATGGCGTCGGCGGTGGCGGCGTCCAGCGGGCGGCCCTCCTCGATCGGGAAGCCGAGCGCGGTGACCAGCCGCCGGTGGTGCAGGTCCACCGTGGTCTCCACGGTGTTCGCGAACAGGGCGGCGGACGACCGGCCCCGCCACCAGGCCAGCGCGCCGAGTCCGAGGCCGAGGGCGGCGGCGGGCCACCACCACGGCGTGAGCGCGGCATAGAGAAGGGCCCAGCCGGCGAGCGTCCCGGCGCGTTCGAACCGGTCGCGGGCGCCGGAGACCATCAGCTTGGCCTCGGCGTCGAACAGCAGCCACAGCCGCGGCCAGATCAGGCCGAGGCGCAGCCCGTACTGGGCGGCCACCCGATCGTCGGTGAGCCGGATCCGGTCGCCGATCCAGGTGGGCCGGGCGGGCAGGTAGACACCGGGCAGGACCTGCCGGTCGGCGGCGAGCCGGCGGGCGGCCCGCTGCCGCCGCCGGGCGGCCAGGGCCGTCGCCACCCGGCGGGCCGGCCCCGGCCACTGGCCGAGCCAGACGAACCGGGCCGCCGCGCCGGCCGACTGCGCGGCCAGGCCGGCCAAGGCGCCGGCGAGCACGGCCAGCGCCCCGCACAGCACGGCCAGGCTGACCCGGTCGCCGAGCTTGTCGAGGCCGGCCGCGGCCGCGAGCACCGCGCGACGCACGTCGAACGCGCCGTCGCGGCCGGGCCAGCCGGCGAACGCGGCGACCGCGCACCACAGCAGCCCGGGCCCGAGGGCGCGGATCAGCCACCGGTCGGACAACCGCTTACCGACCTCGCCCAGCAGTGCTTCGATCATCAGGTGCTCCGGAACAGCATCGGCCGGCCGTCCAGCGTGCAGACCGGCGCCCGGCCACGGTCGTCTCGGCGACCCCGCCGGGCGCAGCGGGCCGACGGGCAACGATAGTCGCCGGTCAGCGTCACCTCGGCGAGGCCCTCCAGGTGTGCGCCCTCGATCCCCGGCGGCTGCTCCCCGCGCAGCGCGTCGGGCTCGGCGACCACCAGGCCGAGTTGGCGGCACACCTCCGCCGCGGAGCCGCCGGACTCCAGGCCGCCGATCAGATCGTCCAGCTCGTCGGACCACAGCCCCTGCTCGGCGCGCTCGCGCAGTTCCGGCAACAGCGCGCAGAGCTGCCCCATCAGGTGTCGCTCGACTTTGCCGCGTGAACCCTCCACTGTCGCCCTTCCCGATGGGTTGACGGTCGCCTGCCTCTCGAATGTACTGAACCCGTGCCTGTGTCGGAGGTGGCCGAGGACCCGGTCGAACAGGCCATCGAGCTGATCACCCGGTTCCAGAACAACTCGGACGCCGCCGACCTGGATCGGGCCGAGGCCCTGCTGCGCGCGCTGGCCGGCGCCGCGCCGTCCGATCGGGCGCGGCGCCTGGACGCCCTGGTCGTGCTGTCCGAGCTGCTGGTGCTGCGCAGCCGGTCGACCGGCCCGCAGGCGGTGCTGGACGAGGCGGTCGACCTGGGCCGCGCCGCGGTCGCGGAGCTGCCCGCCGGCCACCCGTTCGGTCCGCTGGCCGAGGCGCAGCTCTGCTGGGCGTTGAGCAAGCGGTACGAGGCGACCGGCCGGCTGCCGGATCTCACCGCGGCGATCGAGCATGCCGCCTCGGCGGTGGCCGGCTGCCCGCCGGGCGACCCGCATTACGCGCCGACAATGATCAAGGCGAGCATCGCGTACCAGTTGAGCTTCGGCCGGTTCGGCCGGCTCGCGGACATCGACGAGGCGGTGCGCGTCGCGGGGCTGGTCCGGACGGACGGCGACCCGGCCAACCGGCTGGCCGCCGGAACGTCCCTGTCCGCCGCCCTGACCATCCGGTTCGCGATGACCGGAAACCCGGCGGACATCGACGAGGCGGTCCGGGTCTGCCGGGAGGTGCTGGCCGAGATGCCGGCCGGGCACGTCGACCAGGCCCCCATCCGGGCCAGCCTCGCGCTCGCCCTCGCCCAGCGCCACATCCGGCTCGGCGGGTCGGCGGCCGACCTGGCCGAGGCGACCCGGGTCAGCCGGGAGATGGTGGCGTCGTTGCCGAGCGACTTTCCGGTGCGCGAGCAGATGCTGGCCAACCACTCCGTGGTGTTGTTCGGGCACACCCTGTCCGGCGACTCGATGGCACACCTGGACGAGGCGCTGCGGTATGCGCGGGCGGCCGTCGAGGCGGCCGGCACCGCCGACCGGCGCGCCCGGAACCAGGCCAACCTGGCCAACTTCATGTTGTTCCGGGCCCGGCTCGGCAAGGAACCCGAGGGGGTCAGCGCCGCCATCGAGGTGGGCCGGACCGCGCTGGCCGGCCTGTCACCCGGCAACCCGGACCGGGCCCGCGCGTTGAACGTGCTGGCCACCGCCCTGCGGGTGCGCCACATGATCAGCCAGGACCCGGCGGATCTGGACGCCGCGGTCGGGATGTGGCGCGCGGCCGTCGGCTCGTCGGTCGGGCCGGTCGAGGTGCGGATGGCCGCCGCCATGGCCTGGGCCCGGGCCGCCGGCCAGCAGCGCGACATCGCCCTCGCGGTGGAGTCGCACACCGCCGCGGTCGGGCTGCTGCCGCTGCTGGCCTGGCGCGGGCTGGACCGGGCGGTGCAGGAGCGGCGGCTGGCCTCGGTGGCCGGGCTGGCGAGCGACGCGGCGGCCTGGGCGCTCGCCGCCGGGCAGCCGCGCCGCGCGGTCGAGCTGCTCGAGCACGGGCGGCAGGTGTTGTGGTCGCAGGCGGTGCAGACCCGCAGCGACCTGTCCGCGCTGGCCGCGGTGGCGCCGCGGCTGGCGGCCGAGCTCGACGAGATCCGCCGGGAGCTGGACGGCGAGGGCGCGCTGCGGGTGCCGCCCGCGGGGCGCGGGCCGGCCGGTGATCCGGCGGTCGAGCTCGGGTTCCAGCTGCTCGCCGCGACCACGACCGCCGCCGCTGCCCCGGCCGGGGCCGGCGACGCGGACCGGCGCCGGCGGTTGGCCGAGCGGTGGGAGCAACTGCTCGCGGAGGCGCGCCGCCGGCCGGGTTTCGCCGACTTCCTCACCGCGCCCACGTTCGACACGCTGCGGCGCGCGGCGGCGGGCGGCCCGGTGGTGCTGGTCAACACGTCGAAGTGGCGCAGCGACGCGCTGATCGTGACGGCCGCCGAGGTGCATCAGGTCCCGCTGCCCTGGCTCGATCACGACACCGCCCACCAGCGGGCCGTGGCGTTGCTCGCCGCCCAGCGCGCGGCCGAGACCGGCCGGGGCGCGGTGGCCCGGGCCGCGCTGCGGCAGACCCTGACCTCGATCCAGCGGTGGCTCTGGGACACTGTGGCCGAACCCGTCTGCGCGGCGCTGGACGAGTTGGCCGGCGGCGGCGACCCGGACCGGCGCCCGCGGGTGTGGTGGTGCCCGACCGGGCCGCTGACGATGCTGCCGCTGCACGCCGCGGGCCGGCACGGCGCCGCGAAGCCGCTCGCCGACCGGCGCCGGCCCACCGTGGCGGCCCGCTGCGTGTCCTCGTACACGCCGAGCCTGGCCGCGTTGCTGCGGGCCCGGGCCAGGCCGGCCGCGGTCCGGCCGCCGCGGGTGTTCGCGGTCGGCCTGGCCCACACGCCGGGCCAGGCGCCGCTGCCGGCGGTCTCCGACGAGCTGCGGTCGGTGACCACAAACCTGTCCGGCGTGCGGTTGCTGGCCGGGCCGGGGGCGACCACCGGAGCGGTGCGGGCCGCGCTGGGCTGGCACAGCTGGGCGCATTTCGCCTGCCACGCCGAACAGGACCTGGACCAGCCGAGTGCCAGCGCGCTGCGGCTGGCCGACGGCCGGCTCAGCGTGCTCGACCTGGCCTCGGCGGGGGAGCGCTTCGCGGGCGGCGCCGACCTGGCGTACCTGTCGGCCTGCCGCACCGCCGCGGGCGGCCGGGGCCTGCCCGACGAGGCCATCCACCTGACGGCCGCGCTGCAGTTCGCCGGCTTCCGGCATGTCATCGGCAGCCAGTGGGCGATCGCCGACCGGGTCGCCGCCCAGATCGCCGACGACGTGTACGTCCGGCTGGCCGCGGGCGGGCAGCCGGACGCCGACGGCGCCGCGTTCGCGCTCGACGACGCACTCGCCCGGGTCCGCCGGGAACAGCCGGACCGGCCCGACCTGTGGGCCGCGCTCATCCACACCGGACCCTGAGGGTGCCGGCCGGGTGGCCGGCACCCGGGCGGGTTCAGGAGGCGGTGCAGGTGGCGGTGGGGGTGGTGTTGTTGCCGTTCTTGTAGAGGGTGATGCCGAAGTTGTTGCCGGCGCCGTTGG
>Ga0070668_100000166_pt1 | contig 41969 bp, 37 predicted proteins | sample KBSS43metaG_FD_64661 | JGI IMG/M metagenome (GOLD analysis project Ga0070668, IMG submission 64661) | Switchgrass rhizosphere microbial communities from Kellogg Biological Station, Michigan, USA - KBS S4-3 metaG | ecosystem: Host-associated > Plants > Roots > Rhizosphere > Soil ...
AGCGCGCCGCCTGGGTGAACCAGCTCGACGAGATCGCCGCGCTCGACCCCCGGCTGGTCGTGCCCGGCCACCGGCTGCCCGGCACCCCGGCCGACCTGACCGCCGTCACCGGCACCCGCGTATACCTGCTGGCCTTCGAGGAGGAACTGGCCCGGGCCGCCGACGGCGCCGTCCTCACCGCGGCACTGACCAGCCGCTACCCGGAGCACGGCATGCTGATCGCCGCGCAGATCGGTGCGAAGGTCGCCAAGGGCGAGATGAGCTGGGGCTGAGCCATGACCTCCACCGCCCCCGCCGACGTCGTCCGCCGCCAGTACCTGGCCTCCGCGGCCAGCGACCTGGAAGCCCTGCGCGGCACCCTCGCCCCCGACGTCGAATGGACCGAGATGGCCGGCTTCCCGCTGGCCGGCACCTACCGGACACCGGCCGGCGTCACCACGAACGTGATGGAGAGGCTCGGCGCGGACTGGGACGACTGGACCGCCCACGACGACACCTACGTCGTCGACGGCGAGAACGTGGTCGTCCTGGCCCGCTACACGGCCGCCAACAAGGCCACCGGCAAGGCCGTGGACGTCCGGGTCGCGCATCATTTCGTGGTCCGCGGCGGCCTGATCGTCCGCTTCGAACAGTTCACCGACACCGCCAAGGTCCGCGACGCGATGACCCCGTGACCGCGGGCTCGCCAGTGCCCCCGCCCCCACGAGCAGCCGGCGAGCCCGCTCACCACAACCGTCCCTCGACGTCCGCCGGCCGCGCCGCCTCCGGCGCGAGCCCGGCGCCAGGTACGTCCTGCACCGCAGACCTCCGTGGCTGGAGAAAGCTCGCGGTCTTGACCCTCACGCGGGTCAGGCTCGCAGAATCGGATCGTGGACGACGATCACATGGACGATCAAACCGAGCGGTGGCAGATCGGGCAGTTCGCCGGACTTGTCGGCCTGAGCATCCCGCAACTGCGCCGCTATGACCGGCTGCGGCTGCTCGAGCCTGACGGCCGCGAGACGCCGTCGGGCTACCGGTATTACACGCGTGGCCAGACCGGTGCCGCGCGGGCGATCGCCCTGCTCCGATCGTTGGACATGCCCATCGCCGACGTCCGCCGCATCCTCGCCGGTACCAGCGACGCGGAACGACGCCAGCTGTTCCGCGACCATCGCGCGCGGCTGGAGGCACGTCTCGACGAAGTCCGCCGCCTGCTGGAGGCGGTGGACGCACTCACCAAGGAGGACCCCATGACCGTCGGTGCCCCCACCGAACTGGCGACCTGGCTGCACCTGATGCCCGGACTTCCCGTCACCGACATCGACCGCTCGGTCGCCTACTACCAGGAGGCGCTCGGCTTTCGCCTCGCCTGGCGCACCGCCGATGGCAGCCAGGCCGCCCTGGGCAGCGGGGAGATCGAGATGCTGCTGCTCGTCCCCGGGGCCGGCGACTCCCCGCCGTCCCCGCAGTCCGCCTACGTCTATGTCGAGGATCCCGACGCGCTGTGCGCGGAGTACCAGCAGGCAGGCGCCGACATCGTCGACCCCGTGGTGTCCCGCCCTCATGGCATGCGGGACTTCGTGGTGCGTGATCCGGACGGGCACCGCTTCACCCTCGGCCGTGGCGAACAGCGGCTGCGAGAAGTCGCCGACCACTACGGCCGGACGCCGGAGACGATCACCGTCGACCCGCCGTGGCTGCAAAATCGCGGCAAGTCGTAGCCGGCTGCCTGGTCTGCGCGGAACAGGTGACTCGCTTTTGTCTGACTGACACTGGGTGGTGTTCCCAGGCGCCGGGCCCCGCCGTCGTCGCGTCTTGTCCCGGGTGCGGCCCGCGCTCGGGTCGGTGAACGCGTGCAGCAGCCGCTCGACCAGCGCCTCGCGGCTCTGGCGGGTCTGCCACCAGCTCTGCTCGTCGGGCCGCGGAACCCACTCGTCCGGGAGCGTCGTCGGTTCGGCCCCGGCAAGCCTGATGTCTACGGCCACGGTGACCGCCGCCGCGGCGGTCACCGTATTCCTCCGCCGGTGGTCGCGGCGCCGAACAGGGCCGCCAGCGCCTCGGGACGGTAACCCGGGCGGGCGGCGCCGGTGGCGTGGTCTGCGCGGGCGGTCGCCGCGCCCCACCGGCGGGCCGGCGTGGGCACCGCCCTCATGACCGCGGCGGAGGCCTGGGCGGATGAGCACGGCGCCGCCACGATCTCGCTGCACACCTACCGCGGTAGCCCCACGTCGGTGCCCTTCTACGAGGACCGCATGGGCTACTCCCGGCGGGCCATCGTCTTCCGGAAGGAACTCAACCAGCCCTGATCCAGGCGGCCTCGAGGGAACGGGTGATGGAGCGTTCCCAGCCGGGCGGGGCGGCCGGGTCACGGCTCGCGATGCCGGCCAGCCACAGCAGGTTGAACAGGTCGCTCTCGGTGAAGGCGGGGGAGAGGGAGCCGTCGGCGTGTGCCTCGCCGACCAGGTCGCGGCCGAGCGCGGTGGTGTGGTCGCAGACGTGGACCAGGGCCGCGGCGCCGGGGTAGCGGCGCAGGATCGCGTCGTTGAGCGCCGGGTCGTCGCGTTGCAGGTCCATCATGCCGTGGACGAAGGCGTCGAGGCGCTGCCGCGCGGTGTCCTTGGCCAGCACGGTGGCGCCGAGGGCGCGCAGGCGGCTGCCCGCGACGTCGGGGATCACCGCGTCGATGAGGCCCTCGCGGGAGCCGAACCGGTTGTAGAGGGTGCCGATGCTGACCCCGGCGGCGCGGGCGATCTCGTCGAGTGGGGCGTCCAGGCCCTTGGCCAGGAAGATCTCCAGGGCGGCGGCGTGCAGCTTCGCCCGGTTGTCGCGTGCGTCGCGGCGCAGTCTGGTCGATCCCGCCATGTCCATCCCGTCACATCTTGAGGGCGCTCTCAACATCGGTGCTAGGGTGCCATATTGAGGCCCTACTCAACTTACCGGAAGGCGGCGCCCGAGATGGAATCGACAGCGGAGGTCGCTACGTCCACGCGACTGACGATCGACGTGTGGGCCGACGTGCTGTGCCCGTGGTGCTACCTCGGTGAGCAGCGCCTGAGCACCGCGATCGAGCAGTCCGGGCACGCCGGCGACATCGACCTGACGATCCACACCTTCCAGCTCGACCCGCACGCGACCACGCAGCTCACGCCGACCCTGGAATACCTTGCGAAGAAGTTCGGTGCCGCCCCCGACCAGGCCCGGGCCATGGAGCAGGGCGTCGCCGAGCAGGCCCGGGCCGAGGGGCTGGCGTACGAGATCGACCGCCCGGTGCGCAACACGTTCGACCTGCTGCGCCTCGTGCACCTCGGCACGGAGCACGGCGTCGGCTGGGAGTATCTGCGGGCGATGCAGGCCGAGCTGTTCGGCGGCAACCAGCGGGCGTACGAGGCGGACACGCTGATCCGCCTCGGCGAGCAGCTCGGTCTCCCGGCCGAGGAGATCCGCGACGTGCTGGCCACCGATCGCTACGCCGACGCGGTCCGAGCCGATCACGACGCCGCCGTGGCCATGGGCGCCCGCGGGGTGCCGTTCACCGTCCTCGGCCGGCGCCTCGGCGTCCCCGGCGCGGTCAGCGTCCGCCAGTACACGGCGGCCATCAACCAGGCATGGCGGCAGGTCAATGGCTGACGCGCCGCCGCCCGTACCGCCGCTGCTTTTCCTGGAGGGCGAGGCCGACGGCTTCTGCGATGCCGAAACCGGGGTGTGCGCGGTGCCGCCGCCCGAGCCGGCGCCGGACGCAGAGCCCGAGCCCGGCCTCGGTGTGCCGTCGGGTCAGTCGCGCAGCGGGAGCCCGGCCGCCCGGTAGACGTCGTCGATCAGCGACATCGTGGCGATCGAGTCGGCCGGCGGCGTGAGGTTGGTGGGCTCACCGCGGACCGCCGCGGCAAAGGCGCGCAGCTGATGCACGTACGTGGTCTCGCCGTCGAACCGTTCGCGCCGGCTCCGCCCGTCGACCCGCACGGTGAAACGCGACCAGTACTGCGGCGCGAACGGATTGACGACGCTCAGCGTGCCGCGTTCGCCGACGACCCGGGCCCGCAGGCGCAGCACGGCCGCCGACCACATCGACGCCTGGATGTGGCCGGTCGCGCCGCCCGGCAGGCGGAACCGCGCGGTCATCGCCCGGTCGATGCGGGCATCACGCTTCAACGGCCGGGCGGTCGCGGCGGTCACCTCCGGCTCGCCGGGGGAGAGCAGGCGCAGGCAATGTACGGCGTAGCAGCCGGCATCCATCAGGGCACCGCCGGCGAGCCCGAAGTCGTACCGGATGTCGGCGAACCGGGGCAGCGGGAAGCACATCGCCGTCTCCACCCGCCGGATCGCGCCCAACTCGCCGCCGGCCACGATCTCGGCCATCCGCCGCGCCAGCGGGTGGTAGCGGTAGTGGAACGCCTCCATCACCACCAGGCCGGTGCCCTCGGCAGCGGCCGCCACCTGCCGCGCCTGCGCCGTGTTGGCGGTGAACGGCTTCTCGCACAGCACGTGCTTGCCGGCCTCGAGGGCGGCCAGCGTCCACCGCGCGTGCAGGCCGTTGGGCAGCGGGACGTAGACCGCGTCCAGCGACGGATCGGCCACCAGAGCGGCATACGACTCGTGCACCGTGGGCACGCCGTGCCGGGCGGCGAACGCCTCGGCGCGGCCACGATCCCGGGCGGCGACGGCCGCGACCTCGACACCGTCGACCACCCGGGCCGGCTTGATCAACGCGGTGGGGGCGATGCGGGCGGCGCCGAGCACACCGATCTTCATGGCCGCCAGCCTACGGCCCAGCCTCGCGGGTCAGCGGCCGCTGCTCCACCGGGTCGAGCCGCCCGGCCCCGGCATGCTGCTGGTGGCATGACGCCTCCGTCGCCGCGCCGGGTCGCTACCGTCTAGGCGTAACCCACCGGCCGGACCTGCTCCGGCCCCGACGGAAGGCCGCTATGAGCGCGTTCTTTCTGTACGAACCGCTGGAAGTCACCGACGAGGAGAAGATCGCCGAGTATCGGGCCGGGGCCGGCGCGACCGTCGCCCGATACGAGGGATCCTTCCGCGTCGTCGGGGGCAGCCCCGCCGCGGTCGAGGGGGACTGGACGCCCCGCTCGCTGGTGCTCGTCGAATTTCCCACCATCGAGCTGGCCCGCGCCTGGTACGACTCCGCCGAGTACGAGCCGTTCAAGCAGCTGAGGCTCGCGGGCTCCAGCGGCAACGCCGTTCTCCTGGAGGGCCGGCCGGCGGCCGGCTGAGGCCGCAGGTCCCCGGGCCCGGTGCGGTGGGGTGACTGCGCGACGGACCGCTTCCGGCCGTCGTGCAGCACCCCTAGAAGCGGTCGAGCTGGGTGACCAGCACGGCGACGGCGAAGAACGCGTAGAAGCCGATCGCCACCAGCATGGCGCCGAGGCGCACGCCGCGGATCCGGATGGCGGGCGGCAGGTCCTTGCGGTTGAGCCGGATGAGCAGGATCGAGTAGAGCAGGGTGACGACGGATGCCGCGCAGGTGGACACGACCAGCAGGGTGAGCGGCTGGTCGAAGCCGGCCAGCAGGATGGCCGAGCCGAGCACGATCTCGCCCCAGACCACGGCGAGGTAGAGGCGCGACTCGGTCCAGCGGGCCGACGTGGCGAGGTAGGTGCGGCGCAGGAAGTCGCCGGCGACCCGGCCGATGATGTCGAGCAGGCCCATCGAGGCGGCCCACAGCGAGACCGCCGCGATCGCGAAGAACAGCAGCTTGAGCCAGTCGCCGACCTGCTGCGCCAGCACGTCGCCCTCGATCCGCAGGAAGGTCGGGTTGGAGGCCAGGTCGGCGCGGCCGAACAGGGTCTCGTAGGCGAGCAGGCTCATCACGGTGATGGTCACGAAGCAGACCGCCGCGAAGGTGAAGAAGTGTTCGAGGTTGGCGCGCTTCCACCACGTACGCCATCGGTCGAGGTTTTCGGCGTCCGGCGGGAACTGGTACCGGGCGGCGCCGGCCGCCTCCTCCCGGCCGGTGATCGGGGAGACCAGCAGCGGGACGTGCGCCCCCATGCCGTACCGCTTGTCCCGGATCCAGTTGCTCAGCACGAGGTTGTGCACGCCGCCCGCGCCGGCCGCGCCGATCGCGCTGAGCAGCAGGGTGAACGAGATGCCCTCGGGAATCTGGCCGAACCCGACGACCGCCTCCCGGGCGCCGTCGCCCCAGGTGGACAGCGAGATGACGAAGACGATGACGACGGCGAGGAAGAACAGGGTGAGCGCGACCTTGACGGCCTCCACCCGTTCGACCGCGGTGTAGATGACCTTCGACAGCGAGAGCAGCACGCCGATGATCACCAGGGACGCGACGGTGATCCAGACGGCGTCGCCGCCGCCGATCAGGTACGTGAAGACGGTGGATCCGCTGCTCGCCCAGCCGGGCCACACGTACTGGAACGCGCCGGCCAGGCAGATCAGGATGCCCCACCCGGTCCACCAGCGGGAGAAGCCGGCGACCACGGTCTGCCCGGTGGCCAGCGTGTAGCGCTCGATCTCCATGTTGATGAAGAACTGGACGGCGAGCGTGGTGATCGCCAGCCAGAGCAGGCCGAGGCCGCCGACAGCGGTCAGGTACGGCCACAGGATGATCTCGCCGGCCGCCATGCCGATGCCCACGGCGACCACGCCGGGGCCCACCATGCGGCGAAGTGACATCGGCTCGGGCAGGTCTCGGGTGGCGGCGGCGTCAAGGCGGGCTGTTCTCGTCTCGTGGCTCACGGTTGCCTCCTGGTCGGGGGAGGGGTGCGGGGGCGAGCAGTAGATCGAGGTGGCGGAGCATGCGGCCGGTGTCCGGCACCCGGCCGGTGATCAGCTCGAAGGCGGCGGCGGCCTGGAAGACACACATCGCCGTCCCGTTGACGGCGCGCAGCCCGCGGTCGCGCGCGGCCTTGAGCAGCGCCGTCTCGATGGGGGAGTAGATGATGTCGACCAGCCAGAGGCCCGGGTGCAGCAGCTCGGCCGGCAGCGGGGTGCCGGGGTGGGCCGGCATGCCGATCGGGCTCGCGTTGACCAGGCCGGTGGCGGTGGCCAGCAGGGTGGGCAGCCGGTCCGGGGCGGCCACGGCGAGCCGGTCACCGAACCGTCCGGCGAACGACGACCGGAGGGCGGCCCGCCGGCCGGCGTCGGGGTCGACCACGGTGAGGCGGCCGATGTCCGCGGTGAGCTGGGCGTACGCGCAGGCCGCGCCCGCACCGCCGGCACCGAGCTGGACGACATGGTCGACCGGCGCGCCGGGCAGGACGTACCGGAACGACTCGGCGAACCCGTACGCGTCGGTGTTGTAGCCGTGTCGTTTTCCGTCGCGGAACACCACGGTGTTGACCGCCCCGATGTCGTCGGCCTGCGGGGAGAGCTCGTCGAGCAGGTCGATGACCCGCTGCTTGAACGGATGGGTGATGTTGAGGCCCGCGAACCTCGCGGACTCGGCGTCGTCGAGCAGCCGGGCGACGCCGGACGGGGTGCCGGGCCGGTCGACGTCGAACAGGACGTAGGACAGGTCGAGGCCGTGGTGGCGGCCCTCGGCCTCGTGCAGGGCGGGCGAGAGGGACGCGCCGATGCCCGAACCGATCAGGCCGCACCGGCAGGACTCCATCGCCTCACCCCTCTAATGTACGAACTAGTACGTTAGTTATGCGCCCGGGGCGGCCGTCCCGTCAAGAGCCCATGACAGACTGATCCGATGACCGCGAGCTCGGAGCGTCGCCGCGACAAGGAACGAACGCGCGCCGAGATCCTCGACGTGGCCGCCGCCGAGTTCGCCGAACGCGGCCTCAACGGCGCGCGGGTCGACGAGATCGCCGCCCGTACCCGCACCACCAAGCGGATGATCTATTACTACTTCGGCGGCAAGAAACAGCTCTACATGGCCGTGCTGGAGCGCGCGTACACCCGGATCCGCGCCGCCGAGCAGGCCGTCGAGGTCGACCACCTCGACCCGGTCGCCGCGATCCGCCGGATCGCCGAGGTCACCTTCGACCACCACGAGGCGCACCCGGAGTTCATCCGGCTGGTCAGCATCGAGAACATCCACCACGCCGACCACCTGGCCGAGCTCACCAGCCTGGTCGACCTCAGCATGCCGGCGATCCAGCTGCTCGACGGGATCCTCAAGGCCGGCTGGGACGCGGGCCTGTTCCGTACGGACGTGGACGCGGTCGACGTGCACATGATGATCAGTGCGTACTGCTTCTTCCGGGTCGCCAACCGCCATTCGTTCGGCGCCCTGTTCGGCCGCGACCTGGTCGATCCCGGCGTTCGCGAGCACTACCGGGGCATGCTCGGCGACATGGTCGTCAGCTATCTCACCGCGCGCTGACGGCGCTGGTGGCGGTGCGCTGCCATCCGTACGGGCGCGTTCGTGCCGCCGAAGCCGTCGTAGCCGCCGCGGCGCTGCAGGACCTCGAAGAAGACCCGGTCGCCGTAGACCGGCGTGTACAGATGGAACAGTTCGCCGCCGTGCGCGTCCCGGTCGTACAGGATGCCGTGCCGGCGCAGCCGCTCCACCGTGGCGTCCGGCAGCGCGAACCGGGCGACGAGATCGCCGTAGTAGTTGTCCGACACGTGCAGGGTGGCGGCGCCGAGCCGGTCCAGCGCCTCGGCACTGCGGAAGATGTCGCCGGTGGCGAAGGCGACGTGCTGCGGATCGGGCACGCCCGGCTGCCACGCGCCCCGGCGCAGCACCGACACGGTGAGGGCGAGGCGTACGGCCCGGTCGTGGCCGGCCACCGCGAGCGACTGGACGAGGCCGAACGGCGCCGCGTACTCCTCGCTGGGGAGCCGCTCGAGGCCGAGCACCGAGCGGTAGAACAGGCCGGCCTCGTCGAAGTGATCGAACGGCTGGGTGAGGCCGAGATGGTCGGTCGTGGTGAGGCCGGCGCCCGGCGACGGCTCGTCCCCGGTGGGCAGGAAGTCGTGCCGCCACTCGTCGTCGGGCCCGCAGAAGAACACGGCGGTGCCGTCCGGGGCCGCGATCGCGGTGAAGTCGGCCTCGCGCGGCCCGTGCACGCGCGGCAGCGCCGGGGCGAGCAGCGCCTCGGCCCGGGTCCGGGCTCCGGCGGGATCGGCGGTGCGCAGGGCGACGCCGCTGACCGCCGCGGTGCCGTGCGCCTGCGAGCTGTTGAGGATCACCGGGCAGCCGCCCTGTTCCCAGAGCTCGACCGGCTTCGACCGGTGCTGCCCGGTGTGGGTGAAGCCGAGCCCGCGCAGCGCCTCCCGCAGCGCGCCCCGGGAGTGCCCGTCCACCGCGAACTCGCTGAACGCGTGGCCGGTGAGGGCGGGCGCCGCCGGCAGCGGCCGGTCGAGGCAGTCCTCCAGCGCCACCAGCGAGCGCATCGCGTCGACCGCGGTGCGGACCGGGTCGGCCTGGCGGAACACGTCGTTGAACACCTCCAGCGACAGCGGGCCGGCGTAGCCGGTCGCCAGCACCAGCCGCACGAAGCCGGGCAGGTCGAACTCGCCCTGCCCGGGGAACAGGCGGTGGTGCCGGCTCCACTGCAGGACATCCATCCGCAGGTACGGGGCGTCGGCCAGCTGAAGGTAGAACACCTTCCCCGGGGTGATCCGCGCGATCCCGTCCGGCGGCACCTCGCGCGACAGTACGTGGAACGAGTCCAGGCACAGGCCGAGCGCCGGGTGATCGGCGCGCCGGACGATCCGCCACGAGTGGTCCCAGGTGGACACGTGCCGGCCCCACGCCAGCGCCTCGTAGGCGACGCGCAGCCCGCGGGCCGCCGCCCGGTCGGCCAGCAGCGCGAGGTGCTCGGCGGCCAGGTCGTCGTCGTCGACCGCGGCCGGCGACAGCGACGAGCAGACCAGGACGGTGTCGGTGGCCAGCTCCGCCATCACGTCGAACTTGCGCTCGGCCCGGTCGAGATTGGCCCGCAGCAGCGCCGCGGGCACCGCCTCGAAGTCGCGGAACGGCTGGTACAGGTCGATGGTGAGACCGAGCTCGGCACACCGGGCCCGCACCTCGCCCGGCGACCACGGCGACACCACCAGGTCGTTCTCGAACAGTTCGAGGCCGTCGAAGCCGGCCCGGGCGGCGGCGGCGATCTTGTCGTCCAGGGTGCCGGACAGGCATACCGTGGCCATCGATCGGCGCGGTCGGTCCATCGTTCCTCCCTCGATGAACGTACTAGTTAGTTCATTGTGCCCCTGCGGTAGCGTGACCGGGTGACCGCCGCCGAGACGTATCGCGATCTGGGGGAAGCCGCCTGGACCTGGGTGCTGGCCCAGGTGCGCGGCGACGACGGGCCCTGGCTGCCCGACATCGTCGCGGGCGACGACCCGCCGGCCCCGCCCGAGGATCGCGACTCGCTGTATGCCGGGGTCGCCGGCCTGGCCCCGCTGCTGGTCGAGATCGGCCTGTGCCGCGAGCTCACCGACACCGAGCGAGCCCTCTCGACCGCGATCGTCGACCGGCTGTCGGCGCAGGCGCCGACCGGCGTGGAACCGTCCCTCGGCGACGGTCTCGGCGCGAGCGTGACCGCGCTGCGGCTGCTCGCCCCGGGCCGCGAGCAGGTCGCGCTGCGCCGGCTGGCCGCGCTGCGGACCCCGGCCGGCTGGGACACGACCTTCGACTTCGGGGAGGACCGGCACGGCCCGCTCACCGATCTGCTCCTGGGCAACGCCGGCGTGGTGCTGGCCGCCGGCTGGGCCGGGGCCACCGAGATCATGGCGGCCGGCGGGGAGGCCCTGCTGCGGGTGGCCGAGCCGACCGACGGCGGCCTGGACTGGCGGATGTATCCCGGATACCGGTCCAGCTCGCCGAACTACTCGCACGGCACCGCCGGGGTGGCCGCCGCGCTGGCCGTCGCGGGGCACGCGCTCGGCCGCGACGACTTTCTGGACGCCGCCCGGCTCGGGGCCCAGCACCTGCTCGCCGTGGGCGATCTGGCCGACGGCGGCTTCGTCGTGCCGCACACCCTGCCGTACTCGCAGCGGGACGTGGAACCGGTCACCTACACCTGGTGCCACGGCCCGGCCGGGACGTCGCACCTGTTCGCGGCGCTGGCCTTCGCCGGAGTCGGCGAGGTCGGCGGGTACGAGGCCGGCGACCTGCGCCGCCGCTGCCTGCACTCGGTGCTGGCCGCGGGCGTGCCGAACCGGCTGCGGCCCGGCTTCTGGGACAACGACGGCCGGTGCTGCGGCACGGCCGGGGTCGGCGACATCCTGCTCGACGCCGCCCAGGACACCGCGGACCAGCGATGGTACGACGCCGCCCGGACGATGGCCGACGCCCTCGTCGAACGGGCGATCCGCGACCAGACCGGGGCGCGCTGGCGGTTCGTGGAGCACCGCGAGGACCCGCCGCTGCTGCCGCCCCGCACGTCCTGGATGCAGGGCGCCGCCGGGATCGCCGCCTTCCTGCTGCGGCTCGCCCGGGTCCTGGACGACGGGCCGGACGCGCCGGTGGTGGACCGCCCGGACCAATGGTGGGCCGTGCCGCAGCGGCTCCGCGTCACCGCGTAGCCCGGGCGGCCTCCTCCCGCAGGACGCCGATCCGCAGCGTGCCGAGCAGGGTCAGGAAGATCGCGGTCCGCCAGGCCAGGACGCCGAAGTCCCGGGCGGCCGGATGGCCCAGGCCGTACCGGCCCGGCACGCCCGACAGCAGCGGAAAGCTGGCCAGGAGCAGCACCGCGGCCAGGCCGGCCGTGGTCAACGCCAGCCACCGCTGCTCTCTCTCGAACGCCAGCCAGCAGCCGGCCAGCAGCGCCAGCGTGCCGGCCACCAGCAGCACCGCGCCGATCAGCGGCACCGGCCGGTGCCCGTCGAGGCGGCCGGCCCCGCCCAGCGTCCACCCGATCCACACGACATCGTCGCCGGTGGACACCTCGGCGCTGCCGGCCTTGACCGGGTCCAGCTCGCGCACCCAGGGCAGGCTCAGCGCGAGAGTGGCGCCGGCCGCGCCGATCAGCGCGAGCACCCGCGCGCCGGTGATGGCGCCGGCGGGTGCGGCCTCCGGATCGGTCATGCGCGCCACGATACCGATCGATCGTCGGGCAGCGGCCGGCCCGACCCGGCTCGCGCCGGAGGTACCGTGCCGGGTATGCAGCCCGTGCTACGTCCACCCGTTGCGCTGTGGCAGTTGCTCACCCCGCTGCACGACGCCGAACGCCGATACGTGATCGACGTCGTCTTTCAAGATGTGCCCGACGGTCGGCGGGATGCGGATATCCGGCAGCTGTGGGCAGACCTCCCTGCGGAGCCCCGGGCGGCCGACGGCCGGCCCGGCAGTACGAGGCTGGCCGACAACGATGGCCTGACCATTCACCACACCTACCTCGACACGGTTCGGGTCAGCCTCTTCGAGTTCGGCGCCCCCGCGCTCCCCGACTGCCGGGTGACCATCGAAACCGCCACCGTGCGACGAGGCTCCGCCCAGTGGTCGCTGGCCTTCAAAGGCTTGCGGGTCGGCTCGAAAGCAGCGATCAAAACGAGCCTGCGCGCGACCTTCTCCGCTTCCGCCGGGGAACGTAAGCGGGTTTTCGTCGACATACCGGCGCGTATCACACGCGTGTTCGAGCTCAAGAATTCAATTCTCCGGCCCACCGATCTGGTGGCGGTCGAGCCGGAGCGTAAACGTGCCGCACCGACGCCCATTCCCGGCATCGAGTCGATCGCCGCGAAGCAGCCGGAGACCGCACGCCACCTGGCGACCTTCCGGGCGGCGGGGGACAAGACCGGTGACGTGGCGAGTTATGAATTCGGATATGAGGAGACGCGTGAGGTCTCGGCGGGCGTGCAACGCTCGGTGCACGGCGTGGGCGCGGGCATGTCGGCGTCCGTCGGCGTCGCCTGCAGCGTCAAACTGACGATCGAGCTCGCGGCGGGACACGACTACGACCTGTACGCCACCGCGAGCGGCCACGGCATCGGCTGGAGCATCACCTGACCGGCGCCACTCACATGAATGGGTAGTCGAACCAGATCTGCGCGACAAAGAACAGGGCGAGCTGAGCGATCGATCCGATCACCAGCGACACAGCCGGGACCTTCGCCCCCAGCATGCCTCGCAACGGCGGCTTGGCGAGCATCTGGTGACGCTTGTCCGGTTCCATCTCCACGGAGGGCGCGATCCAGGAGTATGCGAGCGGGTATTTGGTCATGAAGTAGGTCTGAGCGAGGGTGGCTTCGTGGGGCAGGAGCCTTTGTTCGCTCCGCACGGCCACGTATCCCACCGGGAGCCCGTGGGACAGGATCAGCATCAGAACGACGGTGATGCCCAATGGCGTCAGACTCGCAATGAGCAGCGGAGCCGCCTTCTTCTGGGCCAGACCGTAGCCGAACAACAAGCCGTCGGTGGCTATCAAGAACCCCGCGCTTTGGACGAACAGCGTCGTGAGATGGCGGAACGTCTCGATGGCCTGCTGCATTTGGACGCGGAGGGCGTCGCGATCTTCCGGTTCGACAGTCGTCATTTCGGAAGGCTATGGCCGCTGGACGGCGTCCGGGAGACGGCGGTGCGCCATCCGCTCGAGCCGCCCCGTCGTTGCCCGTCTGGCCGCTGATCGTCGCTGCATTGATCCGGAGACCGTCGATTCCCCGTATTACCAGCAGAAGCAGGTCGTGGCGGAAGGATGGTCGCGTTGGGGGCACCGGCGTTCTCTGATCATCCGGCAGTACGCGACCAGGAATCTGACGCAGAGTACTGGAACAAATCTGCACAGTATCGACGCCCGCGTCGGCGCGTCGCGTACATCCAGGCGGGTGACGGCGAAACGCCGGCTGATGACCCGGAACCCTACTCCGGTGCGCACCGATGGTCCGAACCCCGGCCGAACGCGTACGAAACGGACTGGTCGCCACCGCGACGCCGGAAGGGTCGGCGCCGAGCCCGACGGCCGGCCCGCACGATGTCCATGCTGGTAGCGATGGGTGCTCTCGCGGTCGCCGTGGGCGGCGCCGTCGCCATGAGCGGTGCCGATGCCGGCCGGCCGACCGCGCCACCGGTCGCGATCGACGCCGCGTTCGAGGAGAAACCGACCGTTCCGAAAGCCGCCACGCGCGGCAAGGTACGCGCCGCCCCGACGCCGGCCGCATCGGCCGCGGTGCCCGCCCCGTCGACGAAGGCCGCCCGGCCGGCGCGTTCGTCGCCCAGGCCCCGCCGGCCCCGGCCGGTGGCAGGGCTCAGTCAGACGCAGATGAACAACGCCGCGGTGATCGTGCAGGTCGCTCAGGAGCGTAGTCTTCCCCGCCGGGCGATGCTGGTGGCCATGATGACCGGGATGCAGGAGTCCAGTCTGCGCAACCTGGCCAACCCGTCCGTCCCGGCTTCCCTCGACCGGCCGAACGAGGGAAGCGGCAGCAACTTCGACTCGCTCGGCGTCTTCCAGCAGCGTCCGAGTCAGGGCTGGGGCACCGTCTCGGAACTGATGAATCCCCGCTATGCCGCGGATGCGTTCTACGCGCGGCTGCTCAAGGTATCCGACTGGGAATCCCGGAGTCTTGGTGCCGCGGCGCAGGCCGTACAACGGTCGGCAGTGCCGGGCGCCTACGCCGAGCACGAGAAACGAGCGGCCCAGATCGTCGACGCGCTGTTGTGACCTTTCCCTCAAGGGATGGCGCGATGGAGCGGTCCGCGTAGCCAACGCTCAATCTCTGCCCTGTTCCGGAGTCGGACAATAGGCAGATCTCGGTGCCGGGTCGACAGTTCCTGCACCCGGCCGGCAGTTCTGCCGTGGGTCTTCCAAGCCCAGCGGACGATGTGCTCGGGGTCGGTGAACACCGTACGTATCGGTGGTTCGACGTTGCCGTTCCACAGCTGTTGCCGTCGCAGCCGGCGGACGATGGTTCGCCGGACGACCTGCCGCATCACCGTGAACCTGGAAAGATCCAGCCAGATCAGCAGGTCGGCGCGATCGGCGAGTAGAGCCCGGACGGAGTCGTACTGCCACTCGGTCACCCAGCAGGGGCCCTCGCTGAAGCGTTGCACGTCGTCCTCGAACGAAGCGCGTTTCGTCCAGGACGGTCCGTGGAACATGCTGTCGATCTCCACGTGCGGCGCTTGCAGCAGCAGGGCCACGCGGCCGGCGAGCGTTGTCTTGCCCGAACCGGACGTCCCGGCAACCAGAACGCGTCGAGGGCATCGTGGCAGAGGGGCGGCGGCGTCGAGCAGAGGCACGACGATCAGGGTAATCGCGAGTCATAGCCGCTCGAAGCCACGCGGGTCTGCCGGGAAGTGCCGGCGCATCGGTCGTCACGCGAAGAGATCGCCGACAGCGCTGAGTTCGCGGATCGATGATTGCGGGTGGTCTTGTTGTCCGGCCGGTTGCGTTATGGGTTCGTATCCGCTGCCGAGAAAGGAAGGCGTCCGGGGTTCGGCAGGAACCGTGCCGGAAATGTTGGCATGATCGAGTACTGACGTGGCGGGGTCGGGGTGCGGGACAATTTTGGTATGGGCAGATGTCATTGTTCAACCGGGCGGAAATTGCGGGGATGCGCGATTGGAGTGCGGCGCGTAATCATTGTCCGGAGCGTGATGCTTTCCGCCGCGAGCACGAGAGGCATCGCGCTTGGGGTCTGCAGCAACGCCATGCGGCAAAGCTGCGGCACGTGCGGCGCGAACGGTCCGCGCCGCCGACCGACCCGGCTACCAGAAGTGATCCGACTCGACCGGCGAGCCCGGGCCGGCCCACCCGACAGACGCAGACACCACACACGCCGGCTCCGCGGGTCGCGCCCGCGCGGGCGGGGACGATCGAGGCTGCGGGCCCGCGAACCGCAGCCCCGCAAGCGTCGGCTGCGCGGGGTGCGGCTTCGCGGGGTGCGTCCCGGGGTGCGGCTTCGCGGGTGCCAGGTGTGGTCTCGGGTGGGCGGGGTGCGGCTGCGCCGGGTGCAGCCCTGGGTGCGGCTCGGGCCTCTCAGGTCAACGCGTCGGGTGCACTGGCACCGGCTTCGCTGCGCGTGTCGCAACCGCAGGCCCGGTGCCCGACTCGCGGAGCCCGCGACATCCCCGCCACCCGGCGATGGTGGTGGGCGAAGCGGGGGGTAGCGGAACGACGCCCACGTGACCCCGCGCCGGGCGCGCCACCTGTGCCCGTGGCGGCTGCCGGCAAAACCTTTATGAATGCACTGGGTAACCGTTAAGTGGTGGTTGCGGTGACACTCGGTGCCGTCCGGCGCCGCGAGGTCCGTGCGGGTCATCATGTTGTGGCTGGGGCAGATAAACCCAGGAAAGGGAATGAGATGGCTCGTGCGGCTCTTCGGTCGGCTTTGGCAATACCGGCGGCAGGGCGCTCATGCAATTAATGGCAAGGAACGCCGATCGCATACGTGATTCGCCGGAATCGCCTGACGGTTAACGGCGACGGGGAGCGATTTCCACATCAGCCTGCCGGCGGCGGCCAGGGTGACTGGCGGGACGCGGGCGAGTTGGCGCGGGGTGATGTGGCCTGGAGTGCTGTGTCGTGGCGTGGAGCGATGTGGCTGGCGCGCGCGGTGTGCTGCGCCGGTGCGGGGGCGGCTGAGCTTTGCTGGTTCGGTTGCGAACAGTCGGGTGGGGATCGGCGAAGTACCGGCGACGGATGGCCGTGAGCAGGGAGGTGCGCATGACCGTGGTGGCCGAAACCGCGGACGCGACCGAGTCGGACGCCGAGGTGATCGGGCGGGCGGTGCGGCAGCCGGAGGCGTTTGCGGCGTTGTTCGACCGGCACTATCGCCGGATCTTCGCGTATGCCGCTCGGCGGCTCGGTGCGGGGATCGCGGAGGATGTCGCGGCCGAGACGTTCCTGATCGCGTTCGACCGGCGGGACCGCTACGACCTTGGGCGGGCGGATGCCGGGCCGTGGCTGTACGGCATCGCCGCCAATTTGATCGCTCGCCACGACCGGGCCGAGGCTCGGCATCTGCGTGCCCTGGCCCGCAGCGGCGAGGCCGTGGCGATCGAGTTCGACGCCGATGCGGTCGCCGGGCGGCTCGACGCCACGGCGGTTCGCGGGCGGCTGGCCGAGGCGCTGGCCGCGTTGCCCGCCGCCGAGCGGGAGGTGCTGCTGCTGGTCGCGTGGGCGGGGCTGAACGGCCCGGATGTCGCGGTCGCGCTGGACATCCCGGCCGGCACCGCCCGCTCCCGGCTGCACCGGGCCCGCACTCAGATGCGGGCCGCCCTGATGATCGAGGATGACACGGAGACGGAGCAGTGATGGACGACCTGGAGATGCTGCGCGCGTTCGGCGGACCCGACCCGGTGCCCGATCCCGCCGTCGAGGCCCGGGCGCGTACGGCGCTGCTGACCCGCACCATGGCCGCGCCCCTGACGCCCGCAACCGGTGACGTTCGACAGCAGCCGCTGACCGTCCCGCGGCGCCGCTGGGGCCGGCGGATCGCGGTGCCCGTCGCCGCGGCGGTGGTCGTGGTGGCCACCCTCGTCGTGATCGAGAACGCCGGCCCGGTGGGCGGGGGCGGCGGGGTGGTCTCGGTGCTGCCCGCGGCGCGCCCGGCGAACGCCGCCGACGTGGTTCAGCACGCGGCGAACGCGGCCGCCGGTCGGTCGTTCACCATGCCGCGGCCGGACCAGTGGATGTACCTCGAAACGCGGACCACCTCGGGGCGGGGGCCGGGCGGCTTCGTCGCCGGCGGACCCTACGAGACCGAGACGGCGCGTGCCTGGTTCCGGATCGACGGCCGGCAGATCGCCCGCTACCGCAACGGCAAGCTGGTCACCCGCCCCACGATGTCTCCGGTCGAGGTCAAGGGGGACACCTACCGGTACGCCCAGATCGCCCGCCTGCCCGCCGACCCGGACGCGGTGTTGGCCTGGGTGCGCAAGGATCTCGGTCCGCTCGCCGCCGGCGCTCGCGACGGCGCGGACCAACTGGTCTTCACCACGATCAACGGGATCCTCCGGAACTACCTGCTGCCGCCGCCCGTCGAGGCGGCCTTCTTCCAGGCATTGGGCCGGCTTTCCCGGGTGACGCTGGTGCCCGGGGCGATCAACCTGGACGGCCGGCCGGCGATCGCCCTCGCCCGGGTGCAGGAGGGCTGGCTGCGCGACGAGATCCTGCTCGACCCGCAGACCTACCGGCTGATCGGGGAGCGCTCGGTGGCCGTCGCCGACCACACCGGCACCAGCGACGACGGACGGTGGACGGTGCGGAAGGGCACCGTGCAACGGTATGAGGTCCGCGTCGCCGCCGCGATCGTCGACCGGCCCGGCCAGACCGGATGACGACGAAACGGGGCGGCCCACCCGGGGCCGCCCCGCCGTCATCTGTCTGCTACAGGGTCAGGGTCCAGCTGTCGATGTGGCCGGTGTCCAGCGACGCGGCGTCCTGCACCCGCAGCCGCCAGGTGCCGTCGGCGGCCTCGGTGGACAGGTTCGTCGTGAACGTCGTGTCGATGTTGTCGGCGCTGCCGCCGGTGCGGCTGCGCAGCTGGTAGACGGTGCCGTCCGGGGCCACCAGGGACACCACGAGGTCACCGACGTAGGTGTGCACGATGTGCACCTCGACCGTGCTGGTCGCCGAGGCGTTGCGGCCGCAACCGTTGATCGTCACCGGGGACTCGACCGTCGAGTTGTCCGGGATCGCCACGTCGGTCGGGTTGGTGGCCGAGCAACCCGGCGGGCCGTTCACGGTGAGGGTGAAGGCCGCCGAGCGGGTGGACGTCGCCGACGTGCCGACCACCGAGATCGGGTAGCTGCCGGCCGGGGTGGCCGACGAGGTGCTGATGGTCACCGTGGCCGTCCCGCCGGCCGTGACCGACGCCGGGCTGAACGCGGCGGTCGCCCCGGTGGGCAGGCCGGTCGCGCTGAACGTCACGGTCTGCGCGGTGCCGTTGGTGACGGCGGTGGTCACCGTCGCGGTCGCCGAGCCGCCCGGGTCGACCGCGGCGGCGGCCGGTGCGACCGTGACCGAGTGGTCGTCGCCGACCGGGCAGGCCTCGTCGTTACCGGCCACGTTGACCGCGGTCCAGGCCGCCTGCACCGCTTTGTACTCGGTGGAGCACAGGCCGTACAGGTCGGTCGCGGCGGACAGGGTGTACGCGCGCGACGTGTTGCCCGGGGTGCTGCTGTTGACGTACCGGGTGTTGGAGGTGAAGTAGACGTCCAGCGCCCGGAACCAGATCTTCTCGGCCTTGGCCCGGCCGATGCCGGTCACGGCGGGGGCGGAACCACACACCGGCGAGGTGCCGTACGCGGTGGCGCCGGTGCCCTCCGCCAGGTTGAAGAAGAAGTGGTTGGCCGGGCCCGAGGAGTAGTGCACGTCGATGCCGTTGGTGCTGGTCGACCAGCAGCCGTGCGACTTGCCGTCCAGGGTCGGGTTGTACATGTAGCGCAACGGCGTGTTGTTGCCGTTGATGTTGATCTTTTCGCCGATGTCGTAGTCGCCCGGGTCGGCCGTGGTGTTCGCGTAGAACTCGACCATCGAGCCGAAGATGTCGCTGGTGGCCTCGTTGAGACCGCCGGACTCGCCGGAGTAGGTGAGACCGCCGGAGACCACCGCCTCGGTGACGCCGTGCGACATCTCGTGACCGGCCACGTCCAGCGCGACCAGCGGCTTGGAGTTGCCCGAGCCGTCGCCGTAGGTCATCTGGGCGCCGTCCCAGAACGCGTTGACGTAGTTGCTGCCGTAGTGCACCCGGGACGGCACGCCGTTGCCGTTGCCGAAGATGCCGTTGCGGCCGTGCACGTTCTTGAAGTAGTCGAACGTGGTGGCGGCGCCGAAGTGCGCGTCGACGCCCGCCGACTGCCGGTCGGACGCGGCGCCCGTACCCCAGGCGTTGTCGGCGTCCGTGAAGGTGGTGCACGTGCTGGTGCCGTTGTTCATGTCGCAGGTGCGGCCGTTGCCACGGGACGGGTCGACCATGCTGTACGTCGAGCCGCTCAGCGTGGTGTCGACCGCGACCGGACCGGAGTAGATGCTCTGGCCGGTGCCGCTGACCGATTCGATCTCGTCGAACTCGCCGATCCGCGCGCCGGTCAGCGCGTCGCTGAGGACGTGCAGGCGGGACGGGGTCTGCCCGTCCGGCGCCCAGCCGCTGACCACGGTCTCCCAGGCGAGCCGGCCGCGGCCGGTGCTCGCGTCGACGAACAACTCGGGCGTGCCGGTCGCGGTCGCCTTGCCCGGGAACCGGGCGGTGGCGGCCTTGCCGGCCTGGGCGGCGCTCACCTTGGCAGTGGTGGCCAGGGTGAGCGGGGCGGTCAGGCCCACCGAGGAGCCCGCGAAGGCGCCGCCCGCCTTGGTGTGGATGACGAAGTCGCCGCCGTAGACCCGCAGGCCCCGGTACGTGCGGGTGTAGCGGACATGGGTGGCACCGTTGGGATCGACCTTGGTGCGGTACGCGGTGTACGACTCGCCGGTCGCGGCGGCGACGGCCGCCGGGCGGGCCTTGACGAGCTGGTCCGCCTTGCGGACCGCGGCGGCGTCCGGCTGCGGGGTGGGGGACGGCGGTGCTGCTGAGCTGCTCGCGGCGGTGGCCACGAGGGAGCTGCCGACCAGCGCGGTGATGCCGGCCAACGCAAGGGATCTCTTCACTCGGTTCCTCTCCGACCCAGATATCCACGTATGGCAACGTGTCGATACATTATGAGGCGAAGAGATCAACAATCTTAGATATCATCCAGATCATACCGAGCGGTAACCTTCGATATCCATCATGGACTTACGAGCGGTCCGGCGACCAGACCCGGGCGGTGTTCGAAAGGGTTCCTTTTGTTTGTGCGCGATCCCAGTGCGCGCCGCCGAAGACCAGCATCCGGGCGCCCGCGGCCACCACGGTGGGCTCGGCCGGCGGTCCGCCGGGCAGGGTGGGCACGCGCTGCCACGAACCGGTGGTGATGTCGAGGACCGCGCCGGTGGCCGCGAGATAGACGGCCGACGCGCCGCTGTAGGCGCCCGCGCTCTCCCCGCCGGGCGGGTCCGGCAACGCGGACCACTGCCCGGTGGCCGGGACGACCATGCCACCGTACGGATAGGTGCGGCCCCAGTTGCCGACCTGCCCGCCGTCCGCGCCGCCCAGCGTCGGGTTGACCAGCTTGTCGCCGGCCACCAGCCACGGCCCGGTGCCGAGCATGGGCGCGTCGGGCAGCCGCCGCCACGAGCGGCCGGTCAGGTCCAGGGCGGCGACCCGGGTGAGGGAAGGCTTCTCCGCGCCCGGGTTCGGGGTCAACTCGTGGTCGAACAGCAGCAGTTTCCGCCCGCTCCAGCACATGGTGCGCTCGAAGGCGGCACCCAGCGGATCGGCCGGCAGCGCGGTCCAGGTCGAGGTGCGCGGATCGAGGATGTAGTCCCGGCCGGCCGCCGCCTCGTCGGTGGCCAGGTAGGCGACGAGCCGGTCGCCGGCGGCGACCAACTCGTACGGCGCCCGCGGGTCGAACGGCACCCGGATCCGCTGCCAGGCGTCCCGGTCGATCCGGTAGACGAGCAGGCCGCTCGGCGGGGCGTCCCGGTGGCCGGCCGGCAGGACGTACGCCGCCGTCCCGGCGACCACTCCGCGCGCGCCGAGCAGCGGCTCCGGCGCGTCGGCGAGCCGGCGCCAGCGGCCCGTCGCCGGGTCGACGGCGGCCCCGTCGGCGAGCGGCGTGGGATCCACCGGGCAGTCGGCCGTCGGCGGGCAGGTGGCGTCGTCGCTGCCGCCGATGAGCAGCACCTCGCTGCCGGTCCACAACCCCAGCGCCGCCTGCCGCGGACCGAGCGGCGAACCCGGCAGCTCCCGCCAGAGGGCCTCGTTGCCCACCGGCCCGCACGCCGCCGCCAGCAGAACGCCACCCGCCGCGAGCAGGGCCCTTCGACCGAATCCCATGCGGGCTTGGACTGCCGGGATCCGCCCCGCGTTCCCGCCCGGCGCACTCATCGAATGAGCGCCGGCTCGATCACTCGCCCGCCCGCTCGTCGTCCCAGGCCACCGCGCTGATCCGCCATCCGGCGCCGGTCCGGACGAACTGCAACGTCTTCATGCCCCGCCCGCTGAACGGCGTCCCGTCCTGGACGCCCTCCTTGGCGTAGGCGCAGAAATGCTGCGCGATGTCGCCGAAGACCTCGGTACGCCCCGACAGCTCCCATTCGCGGAAGCCGGTCAGCGTGCCGCCGGCGAGCAACTGCCGCCGGGGTGCGATGAAGCCGTCCACGCCGTACACCGTCGGCTCGCCGCCGCAGGTGCGGACGATCACCGCGCCGGGCAGGAACACCTGCCGCAGCGCGTCGAGCCGGTCGGCACCGGAGGTGAAGGCGGCGAAGAACGTCCGCACGATGTCCGCGATGGCGGCCCGGTCGTCGCCGTCCCTCGCCGCGTCGATCATCAGGCCACCGTATCGCCCGCGCCGCCGGCCGGTTCGGCGAAGTAGTCGCGGAGCTTCGCGATCCGCCCGTCGCGGACCCGGAAGATCTGCACGAGCGACATCGCCGGGCCCCCGCCGTGGAAGGCCACGTCGATCTCGGCGATGAAGACGTCGGGGTCGGCGGTGTCGTGCAGGACGTAGGCCGACCGTCCGGCGTCGACCGGGCCGGGCTCGGCCAGCTGCCGGTGATAGGCGCCGACGCCGGCCCGGATCGCGTCGTGACCCACCAGCCGCCGCAGCGGGTGGCCGTCGGGCACCAGCGGCGCCTCGATCACACCGTCCTCGGTGAACATCGCCGCGACCGCCTCCGGATTGCGGCTGACGGCGCCGGCGAACACATACCGCTCGAAGATCTCTTTATGCGTAAGCTCCACTCTCCAGTCTAACGCGACCCGGTCGTGCCGAGGGACACCGTGGCCGTGTAGAGCACCCGGCCGAAACTCGTGACCCGGGCCAGCGCCCACCACCGGCCACCGGGCCGGGCACCGGCCGGGGCGGTCACCGTGAAGCCGAGTGTGCCGGTCGCGCCCGCGGGCAACGCGAACTCCCGGGTCCGCGGGCTCACCAGCAGATCGTCGTCCGGGGCGCCCCAGGTGCCGTACGGGCTGAGCAACTCGGCCTCGCCACGCACCGCGCTCGCCGCGTGGTTGCGCAGCCGCAGGGTGAGCGCGGCCGCCGTGCCGGGGGCCACGGTCACCTCGCCGGGTTCGAGAAGCACGTCGAGACCGGCCGGGTCCGCGGCCGGCGGGCCCACGGTCAGCGCGACCGCGTCCTCCAGGAGCTGGCCGGCCCGGTCGCGGATCCGCGCGGCCAGGAAGTACTGCCCGGCCGCCGCGTCGGCCGCGGTGACCTGGAGGTCGAAGTGGCGGTACTCGCCGGGCTTCAGGTCGTAGCGGAGCGGCCCGGCCGGCGTGACCCGCAGGCCGGCGGGTACGTCGAGGTCGACCACCCCGGCCGCCGCCTCGGTGGCGGAGCCGACCGTGACCCGGACCGGCGCCGGCAGGACGGCCGCGGTCGGGTGCACATACACGCTCACCGGCAGGTTGCCCAGCGGCGCCGGACCCTTGTTGTGCAGCCAGTAGCGGGTGAAGACCGGCTGGACCGGCTCGGTGGCGGGTGCACCGGGAAGCTGGGCGGCGGCGCCGGAGCGGGCCGCGACGGTCACCACGTCCGCGGGGGACAGCTCGACGGTCACGTCGCCGGCGTCCGCCCGTACCGGCTCGCTCCCGTCCTCTTCCAGCACGTTGGTGCGGACCGGCTCGTGCAGCCCGCCGTGCAACCGGATCCGGGCCGCGGTCGCCGATCCGTGCGACTCGTAGAGCCGTACGGTGATGCCCTCGGCGTCGCCCGCCAGCCCGGCTGCCAGCGGATTGCCCCGCGGCTTGAGCGCGGTGAGCACGACGCTGTCCGGCGACACCGAGCCGAGGCTGGCGCGCCCGGGCAACGCGCCCGGTCCGGCCGTGACCTCGTCGGCCCGGACCGGGTGATTCAGCTCCTGACCGGCCCGCACGAAGCCCGCCCGCCGCCAGTCGCCGGCCCCGGCGAGCAGGCTGTACCGGAAGGTGTGGCTCCAGTGCTGCAGCGCGAAGCCGGCACCGTCCGGGGTGGCACGCTGCGGCCCGTCGATCCAGATCCCGCTGGGCCAGCCGGTGCAGGCCCGCATCAGCGACAGGAACAGCGTGCCGTCCTGCCGGCTCACGAAGCCCGGCGTGCCGTGGTTGACCAGCGCGACCGAGTAGTCGGTGAGCGGGTCGCCGAGGCCGGCCAGCGACGCCGGCTGGTGCACGTCGACGGTCGCGTCCGCCAGGTCGGCGGCCAACGCGTCCGGATCGACGGCGATGAGCACCGGCAGGTCCCGGACCCCGCGCAGGTCGGCGCCGGGCTCCACGACGGGCCGCTCGCCGGGCACGAAGACCCGCCCGGTCGCGGCCAGCACCGCCCGGTAGGCGTCGCCGGCCGAGGCGAGCACGGCCTCGGCGAACGGGTTGCCGGCGCCGGTCACGATCCGCACGTCGGGCAGGTTGGAGTCGGCGTCCAGCGCGCCGTAGCGCGGGCCGACGGCCGGCGTGCGGGTGGCCGTGACACCCTGCCGGGCCAGGGCCACGAGCAGGTCCCGCGCGTCGTCGTCGGCGATCAGCTCGGCGACCCCGATGGCGTGCCGGCGGACGCTGCCGTCCGGGCCGTGCAGGCTGATCCGCGCGGTCGAGGAGAGCCCGGCCCAGGTGTGCGCCGGGTTGTCCAGGGTCCACAGGTCCTCGGCGGCGTCGGACTCGGGGAAACCGAAGGCCCGGCCGATGGCCGCGAACCCCACCTCGGACACCGGCCGGGTGCCGGGCAGATCGAGATCGAACCGTACCCGCAGCAGCCGGTCCTGCCCGATCGAGCCGTCCACGTGGGTACGGAAGTCGATCCGGTCGGCGCCGGCCCACAGCACGGCCTCGCGGGTGATCCGCAGCTCGCCGAGGGTGGCGACGCTGACCAGCCGGCTGCCCGCCGCGCTGTGCTCCGCCCGTACCTCGGCGGCGGTTTCGGCGAGTCCGCGACCGGGACCCTTGGGCAGCAGGTGCCACGGTCCTTCGCCCCAGTACGGGTGCCCGGGATACTCGTCCTGCACGGTGATCTCGCCGCCCAGCCCGCCGGGCCGCAGCAGGTCCCGGCCGGTGCGGCGGTCGACGATGCGGCTCAGCGCGCCGCCGCGAGCCGGGTCGGCGGTCACCTCGAAGATCTCGTTGCGGATGCTGGTCCGCCCGTCCTCGCCGGTCCAGCCGGCGAGCGTGGGGGAGTCGACCACGTGCCACACCCGGTAGCCCAGGGCCGGGATGTCGCGGGCCGGCACGGACAGGCTCACCGCGGCGATGCTGCCGTCGTCGTGGCGGGTGACCCCGTCGGCCACCGCGGGCAGCTCACCCTCGTCGTCGCGCACCGCGACGCCGTGCGGCCCGGGCGCCGGATAGCTCAGGTGCACCCGGGCGATCCCGCCACGCGCCCAGGACAGCGGGTTGACGGCCAGCAGCGCCCGGCCCGCGCCGCTGGTGTCGGCCCGCGCGGCGAGCGCGTCGACGGCGTCCCGCCGGGCGGCCGACGCCAGGTCGTGCGCCTCCCGCCAGCCGGCGAGCAGGTCCAGGTAGACCTGGTCGGATTCGGTGCCGGTGACCGCGTCGTGGTGGGCGCCGTAGGCGAGCAGCCGCCACGCCTTGTCCAGTGCCTCGGCCGGATAGGCCGTGCCGAGCAGCGCGGCCAGCGTGCCGAGCCGTTCCGCGTCGAGGACCGTGGTCTCGATCGCCCGCTGGGCCTGCTTGGTGTCGATGTAGGAGACGTCCTTGCCGGTGTAGACCGGGTTCATGTCGCGGGTCTGCGGGGACGGCGCCGCGCCCCGCCCGGACAGCTCGGCCCGCACCGCCGCGAAGAAGTCGCGCGGCAGGCCCATCGTGAACCGCGGCCACACGTAGCGCTTCGCCCATTCCCGATGGATCTCGGTGCACCAGCGGGACGGGATGTTGTGGTCGTGGCCGACCGGCAGCATGACGTTGCGGGTGGCGGCCACCTTGCGCAGCTCGCGATACTGCGCGTACGCCTCGGCCATGGCCTCGTCGAGGGTGTCCTTGCGCTCGACGTCCCACCCGGCCACGTAATGATTCGCCATGTACGCCGTGAGCACCCCCCGGCCGGTCGGCGACACCCACTCGAACTCGCTGGGAAACTGCATCCGGGTGATGTCACCGGTGTGCCGCTTCGCGCCGACGTGGTGGAACGGGCCGCGCGCCCACGAACTGGAGGTGAGCCCGGCGTCGGCCATCAGCCCGGGGAACGCCGGGTCGTGCCCGAACACGTCCAGCATCCAGGCGCTCTGCGGGTCGCCGCCGAGCACGTCACGCTGGTACCCGACCCCGTACACGGCGTTGCGGATGGTCGACTCGGGGTGGGTGAGGTTGGTGTTGGGCTCGTTGTACATGCCGCCGACCAGCTCGACCCGGCCCTCGCGCAGCATCCGGCGCAGGTCGGCGCGGTCGTCGACGAAGACGTCCCAGTACGGCTTCAAATAGTCGATCTCGGCGAGCACGAACCGGTAGTCGTCGTCCTGGCGTGCCGCGTCCAGGTGCGCGCGGACCAGGTCGAACGCCGTCCGGACGAACGGCGGCCGGAGCCGGTCGGCACCCGGCACGTCGGGCAGCTGCTGCCACAGCTCGGTGAACCCGCGCTGGGTGTTCCACCAGACCGGGTCGTAGTGGAAATGCGAGATCATCCACATGGTCCAGCCGGTGGCGGCGGCGCGCATCTCGCCGTCCGCGGTGACCCGTCCGTCCGCGGTCTCGGCGATCGCGGTGATCCGGTGCACGGAACCCTCGGTGGCGGGGGCGCCGACGAGGACGCCGACCTCGACCACGCATTGCTCGCCGGCGGCCAGGCCGGCGGTGACGGCCGGTTCCGGCGTACGGACGGTGGGCCCCTCGATCCGGACCCGCACCCCGCTCGCCGGACCGTGCACGGTGACCCGGACGACCTGCCGGGGCGCCGCGGCCGGCTCGAGGAACAGGTCGGTCGCCTCGATCTGGCTGATCTGCATGCGTTGCCCTTCGAAAGGCTCAGTCTTCAGTCGGGTTAAGGGTGGTGGTGGGGTGGTTGGACGGGGTTACGTGGGGATCCACGTGTACGGCTCGCCGCTCGCCCAGTCCGCGCCGAGTTCCCGGTAGAGCCGCCCGGTCGCGGCGGCCCGCCGGGTCAGCCCGGGCAGCCCGCCGAGCGCCTCCTGGGCCACCTCGGTGGGCGCCGGCCCGCGGTACACGGCCTCGGCGACCTGGGTGAAGCCGAGCGTCTCGGCGAGCGGGACGAGCAGCGGCACGGCGGCCGGCTCGGCGAGGTGGTCGAGCAGATTCTCCAGCAGGCCGGTGCGGGCGTGCGTGCTGGTGCCCGCGGGCGACTCCAGCCGGTCCTCGGTGTAGTGCAGCACCGCGGTGCCGTCCTCGCCGATCACCGAGACGGTGGGCTCCACGATCTCGTCGGAGCAGAGGGTCACCGCGGCGAGGACCGGGGTGCCGCGGGCGGTGCGGATGCGGGCGCTCCCGGTGTCGTGGGCCTGCGCCGCGCGGGTCCGGTAGGTGTCCAGCTCGACCGCGCCGATCGGCTGGTCGCCGGTGGATCCGTCGAGGCGCAGGGCGAGCGCGACGCCGTGCGCGAACGGGTTGGTCAGGGCGCCGTCGTTGACCGGCCGGCCGCCGAGCGTGCGCCGGCCGGCCCAGCCGGCCCGGGACCAGTACGCGTTGTCGCGCCACCACAGCCCGGTGACCCCGATGTGCCGGATCCGGCCGAGGACGCCGGCGCGGATCTGCCGGGTCAGCTCGCCGACCGCGGCCGAGCCGAAGGCCTGGAAGCCGATCTGGCAGGCCCGGCCGGTCTCGGCCTGCACGGCGAGCAGCCGGCCCAGCCCGTCCAGGGTCGGTGCCGGCGGCTTCTCCAGCAGCACGTGCGCGCCGGCCCGCAGCGCCGCCTCGGCCAGGTCGACGTGGGTGTGCACGGGCGTGGCGATGACCACCACGTCCGGGCCGGTGGCGGCGATGACGGTGGCGGCGTCGGTGCCGCAGACGGCGTCGGCGGCCAGGGCGAGCTGCTCGGCGTCGAGCGGCCGCGGGTCGGCGACGCCGGCCAGCCGGAGCCGCCCGGCGGCCCGCAGGCGCGCCAGGCGGTCCAGGTAGCCGCGGCCGTAGCCGTGCGCGCCGACCAGCACGACGGCCGGCCGGTCGACGCTTAGCGAGGTCACTCCGGTCAGCCCCGGCGGACCCGGACGGACACGGTGGTGCGGGTGTAGACGACCTCGGCGCGGTAGCCCGGGGTGCGGACGGTGACGGCGGCGAACCGGCCGGTCACCCGCCCGGCGCGCAGCACCGGCACGGTCCCGCACTCGTTCTCGACGGTCAGCTCCAGCGTGCTGCCGGGGCCGATCTCGGCCGGTCCGGCGACCTCCAGGGCGGCCTCGCAGCCCCGGCGCACGGCGACGGCGAGGGCACCGCCGCGCTGGGTGTACCCGCCGCAGACCTTGCCGGTCCGGGCGACCCGCAGCGTTCCGCCGCGCACCTCGACCGGGCCGCTGCCCAGCGCGCCCGCCGAGCCGGCGACGAGCGTGCCGCCGGCCACCCGGACCCCGCCGCGGAACGTGTTGCAGCCGGTCAGGGTCAGCGTGCCGGTGCCGCGCAGGGTGAGCCCGCCCCGGCCGTCGATGTCGTTGCGCCAGCTGTCGGCCGCGTGGAAGCCGTGCAGGGCCGCGTTCATGGTGACGTCCACGTCGCTCTCGAACGCGCCGTAGCCGTCGGCCGCGGTGAACAGGTCGAGCCGGCCCCACTGCTCGGGCCCGTCGATGATCACGTACCCGGCCGGCAGGGCGGTGGTCCGCAGCACGGCGCGGCGCTGCTCGGCGGTCAGGTACGGCTGGCGGGTCTCCAGCAGCACCTCGGCGCCCTTCGGCACGGTCAGCGGCCGGTCGGCGCCGCGGCGGGGCAGGATGTAGGTGAGCTTCGGCTGCACCAGCCTGCGGTTGGCGGCCCGGTCGGCGTACGGGTCGTTGCTGCTGTTGCCGCTGTGCGCGTAGGCGAAGAACGTGTCCGGCGTGGTGCCGGTCTGCGCCTGCAGGTACGCCGCGGCCTGTTCCCGGGCGGCCGCCTTGATTTGCGCGTTGGCCGGGTCGTTGAGGATCGCGGCGGTGAGCGCGGTGGCCAGGATGCGGCCGCTCACCACGTCCACCGGCGAGTGCATGCCGGCCGTGATCCGGGCGTCCGCGAGGTCGAACGCGCAGGTGATCAGCTCCTGGAAGCGCTCGGGTACGGCGTACGCGTAGGCCAGCGCGGCGAGGTGGACGGCGTTGGTGTGCCCGCTCGGGTAGCCGCCGTCCTCGGCCGGCGTGGTGCTGCGCTGGCGCAGCAGCTGCGGCACCGAGGTGACCTTGGTGTCGTAGATCGGGTAGCCCAGCGCGTCGAGCTTGCCGGTCTCGACCACCTGGCTGTTCGTGGTCATCCGCCACGGACGCGGGTACTGGTAGGAGTTCTTGCAGTGGTTGCCGGAGGAGTAGGTGCCGCGGATCGTGTACATGAGCGTCACCACCGCGCCGAGGGCCGAGGTGGGCGAGCCCGCGCCGATCGCGGCGCCGGCCGGGGCGCCCGGCGGCACCGAGTCGCTGATCTTGGTGGGCGGGGTGCCGGTCGGCGCCTCGGTGATGCTGGTGACGGCGAGCGCGCCGGTCTTGTAGACGCCGGCGAGCACGCCGAGGCCGGCGATGGTCGAGTAGCTCTGGTCCTGCCGGTCGACCATGAACGCCTTGGCCTCGTCCGCCGGGGTGCGGGTCGCGCTGCGCACCTCGCAGAAGCGCATGTTCGCGCGCAGCACCTCGGGCGCCACCGGGGTGCCGGTGTTCCAGGCGGTGCCGGTCTTCCACACCTGCTGGAAGCCGGACAGGATCCGGATGGCGCCGTTGGTCTCGATGGTGTTGTTGCCGGGGACGTTCGTCTTGTAGTCGTCGACGAACGCCTTGACGTCGGCGGCCACCGCGGGGTCGGCGAGCCAGGAGAGGATGGCCGGGCCACCGACGAGTCCGGCGGAGGCGGTGGCGGAGGCGCGCAGCAGGGCGCGGCGGCTCAGGGCGGGAGCAGTCATGGGGGTGAGTTCATCCTTGAATTCGTGGGGTGGGGTGGGGCTCGGTCGTACCGGCAGGTATTCAACACGCCCTTCGGGAAGACCAGATGAACGAAGATCAACTAAGCGGTACGGCGGTCAGTCCTTCAGGCCGGCATTGATGTCGGCGCTCATGACGTACTTCTGGAAGACCAGGTAGATGGCGATCAGCGGCAGCATGGACAGCACGGAGGCGCCGAGCAGGACCGACCAGTTGACGTTCTCCGCGCCGACGATGCTCGCGACGCCGATCTGCAGGGTGAACTGCTTCGGGTCGTTGAGGATGATCAGCGGCCAGAGATAGTCGTTCCAGCGCCACTGGAACGAGAAGATCGCGAGGGTCAGGATGATCGGCCGGGCCAGCGGGACCATGATCCGCAGAAAGGTGCGCAGCTCGCTGGAGCCGTCGATGCGAGCGGCCTCGAGCAGGTCGTTCGGGACGGTGACGAAGAACTGGCGGAACATGAAGGTGCCGGTTGCGGTGATCACGGAGGGGACCACGATGCCGCTGAGGCTGTTGTAGAGGCCGAGGTCGCGTACGACGACGAACATCGGTGCGAGGATCGTCTCGCCCGGCAGCATGACGGTGGCCAGGATGCAGGCGGCGAAGGCCTTCAGCCACCAGTTGTTGTACTTCGCCATGGCGTAGCCGGCGGCGGCGCTGGCCACGATCGTCAGTGCGGTCGTCACGCTCGCCACGATCAGGGTGTTGAGGAAATAGCGGGCGAAGTCGAAGTGTGTCCAGGCCTGGGTGTAGCCGGACACCGTCCAGTTCTTCGGAAGCAGCGTGAGCGGATAGGAGAACAGATCGCCGGCCGGTTTGAACGAGCTCAGGACGAACCAGAGGCCCGGAATGCCGTAGACGGCGGCCAGCAGCCACATCACGGCGCTTGCGCCGATCTTGCGGGGCACGTCGCCCTTCTTGCCGGCCTTTGCGCGGCGCAGGGCCGGGGGCTTGGTGGCGAGGGCCATCTCAGGACTCCTTCCGGCGGCTGGCCAGCAGCTGCAGCACGGCGATTGCCACCAGGATCACCAGCAGGACGAACGAGGCCGCGCTCGCATAGCCGATCTGGGTCCGCTTGAACCCGGTCTGGAAGATGTACTGGACGATCAGGTTGTTCACGGTGCCCGGGCCGCCCTCGTTCACCGCGATGACCAGCCCGTACTCCTTCATGTTGCCCAGCGTGCTGAGCAGCAGGACGATGAAGGACGTCGGTGCGATCGCGGGCAGCGTGATCCGGCGGAACTTCTGCCACGCGTTCGCGCCGTCCAGCTCGGCGGCCTCGTAATAGGACGTCGGCACGTTCTTCAGGGCCGCCACGAACAGCAACATGTTGGCCGCGGTGTTGGCCCAGGTCGCCGCGATGATCACGATGATCAGGGAGAGGTTGGCGTTGGACTGCCAGGGCAGCGGCTTGCCCCCCAGCTCGATGATGATGAAGTTGACCAGGCCGAAGTTCTCGCCGAACAACCAGCGCCAGATGACACCCGCGATGATCGGGGAGATGAGCCACGGCAGGAAGAAGATCACCCGGGCCACCGTCTTGCCCTTGGCATACTGGCTGACCAGCAGGTACGCGGTGCCGAGCGACGCGACGAAGGTCAATGGGACGACGGAGGCCGTGAAGATCAGGGTGCGGAGCAGCGCCGCGTAGAACGCCGAGTCGTTCATCAGCCGCTCGTAGTTGTCCAGCCCCACCCACGGCGCGTCGCCCACGCCGGTGTAGCTGGTGAACGAGTAGCCCAGGCCGATGGCCGCCGGCCAGAGAAAGAAGAGCAGGAACAGTACGAGGTTGACCGAAATCAGCAGGAGCGGCGTCGCCGTGTAGCGGTTGTGTCTCGACCGCGGCCGCCGCCGGGATTTCGTGGGCGCCGGCTCACCGCCGGCGATGTCGCTCCTCGGCGCAGCCTGAGCGCTGTCGACCATGCTCTCTCCTCCTTACCAGCCGGGTGGGCCCGCCGGTGCCGGCGGGCCCACCCGTCATGGTCTTAGCCGATCTGCTGGTTGAGACCCTTGACGATGTTGTCAACGGTCTTCTGGGCGTCCTGCTGGCCGTTGACCAGCTTGCCCATCTCGTCCTTGACGAGGCCGTCGTCGACCGTCTTGCCCGCCAGGAGCAGCTTCGTGTTGTTCGCCGCCCCGGAAGCGGAGATCGGGTCGGCCAGCTCCATCTCCTTGACGTAGAGGGCGAACGCGTCCAGCGCCTCCTTCTTCTTGAAGGGGTAGTTGAGCGTGAGGCCCTTCTCGACCGGCAGGTAGCCGTTGGCGCTGGCGAGCTTGGTGTAGTTGTCGCGCTGGAAGAGGAAGTCGACCCACTTCTTGGCGGCGTCGGCCTTCTTGTCGTTGTTGAAGGCGACCACCAGACCACCGAGGTTGATGTCGGTGGCGTGCACCGGCTGCGCCGGCGTCGGCGCGCTGACCCACTCGAAGTTGGTGATGCTCTCGGCGAAGTCGGCGACCTGCCAGACGCCCGAGTAGTAGGCGACCACCTGGCCACTCTTGAACAGGGCGTTGGGGTCGGCGCCCGCGGCCCAGACGGACTTCGGCATGGTCACGTCGTTGTTCAGCTTGGCGAAGTCGGTCAGCGCCTGCACGGTGGCCGGGTCCGGCGCGGCGAACTTGCCGTCGTCGCCGAGCTGGAAGCCCTTGCCGCCGTGGGTGTAGATCCAGGGCCGGATCCGGGCCGCGGAGCGGTCGTAGACGAGGTCGTACTTGGCTTTGGTGGCGGTGCGGACCTTGTCGGCCGCGGCCAGGAACTCGTCCCAGGTCCAGGCCTTGGCCGGGTCGGTCGGGATGGTCACCTTGGCCTTGTCGAACAGGGACTTGTTGAGGTAAAGACCGGCCGCCGTGACGTCGGACGGGATGGCCAGGACCTTGCCCTCCTGCGCGATTGTCACGTCCTTGTTGATGTTGTTGGTGGCGTTGTTCGCGATGCTGCTCAGGTCCTGCAGCTTGTTGATCCAGAGGGTGTCGAGACCGGGCGCGCTGGCCGTGTCGGGCAGCGCGTTGGCCTGTGCCGCCGCCTTCAGCTTGTCCTGGTAACCGTCGTAGGGCACGTTCACGATCTCGACGGAGATGCCCTCCTTGGCCTGGAACTCCTTGGCCAGGTCCTGGTAGCCCTGGTCCTGTGCCGAGGTGGAGAACCAGAACGTGATGTTCTTGGCGGTCGAGTCGCCGCCCTTGTCATCGGAGCCGGAGCCGCATGCACTCAGCGTGAGGACCGCCGCGAGGCCCGCCGACAGCCATCGCCAGCGTCCCGTCCGGACTGTCGGGGAAATCGCCATGACATATCTCCTTGGTGATCGTCGTCTCGTGGCGACGGACGTTAGAGGAAAGCGCTTACCACGTCAACGACTTCGACATGGCCGCGAAACGTGTACATCGATTTGTTGCAATGATTTGCAGTCGTGGGAGCGCTCCCTCGACCACGCCCCGTGATCATGCTGGTGACCAGCCCTGTTCACGGGGCCACAGGTGACCTCCGTCAGGTTTCCTAACTGCTGGGTGGCGGCGCGGCGGGGTGGATGTCCACCACCAGCCGGGCCGGCGCCTGGGCTGCCAGGTAGAGGAGCTCCCCACCGGCGGCATCCGTGCCGCCGAGGTACTGATAGTCCTCGCCGGGGTGGTACGCGGGGGCGGCGCCGGATTCCCGCAGCGGCCCGCCGCGGCCGTCGTCGGCCTCCACAACGGTTACACTGAGTGATTCGGTGCCAACTCGGTAACGGACCTCGGAGCCTACGTCGAGTTGCCACCGCCGACCGGCGATCGGGCGCGCGCCCGTCATAGCTCCACCCGGCCGGAACGCCAGCTCCAGCGCCCATGGCACGGCGGCGCCGGCGATGTCGACCGCCAGCCGGACGCCCGCCCCGGTCAGCCGCACCCCGATCGTGGTGGTCAACGCGACCTCGTCGCGCGGGCGCCGGCCGAAGTCCATGGCGGCGCTGAACCGGCCCTCGTCGCCCAGCCGGTAGGCCCCGCCCGCGTCCCGGTCGGCCGCCGCCAACGGCTGGAAGTAAGAGGCGGCGACGGTCTCGGTCAGGGTCACGGTCGTCGCGTCGCCGTCCGGCTCCACGACCAGGCGGTCGCTGCGGAACGGGCCAAGGCCGAAGAAGGTACGCGACAGGCGCACGCTGTCCAGCACGGCGGCCCCGGCGAACAGGCGCAGGAAGGTGGGCGAGTTCGCCAGCCCGGACCGGATCCGCCCGTGCCGGGCATAGTCCGACCCGCCGAACACCACCGCGGTGCCGGACGGGCGGTGGTCCATCAACAGGCCGGCGGTGCCGAAGACACGCCGCCGCCGGCGGTCCGGCGGGACGGCGGCGGGCAGCGCCAGCGCGATACCCGGATCCAGCGCCATCCGGGTCGCCGCCTCGGCGGGCAGCGCGATGCCCTGCCCCAGCGCGAGTTCCGCGGCCCAGGCCAGGTCGCCCCGCCCGCGCCGGTGCGCCATCCGGCGCAGCGGCAGCAGGTAGGGGGCCAGCCGGATGGCGTGCTGCTGGTCCTGGCGGCGGGACAGCACCGTCTCCACCGAACCGTCCGGCAGCAGCAGGTCGAGCGTCGCGTCGAGGTTGCGTTCGACGGCGTCGGCCAGCTCCGGCCGGTCGAAGACGTCGGCGATGGTGAGCAGCGACGGGTTGGAGACGTAGGCGGCGTAGTTCGCACTGCGCTCCGAGTAGAGCCCGTCCTGGTCGATGTCGACCCCCTCGGCGAGCCACTCGTCGACGCGGGCGGCCAGCGCGGGTTGCGGCCGCAGCCGGTGCAGCCGGGCGAGCGCGGCGGAGAGCTCCCAGCGGTGGTTGGGGGTGTGCACACCGCCGCGCAGCAGGGCCGGCGTCGCCTCCGCCAGCAGCTCCTCGAGCAAGCCGACCAGCCGTAGCGCGTCCGCCCCCAACGCCCCGACTCCCCACACCCGGCCACCACCGGTGTGGGTTGTTGTGGTCGGGTGCTGGTTGCCGTCTTCCCACGCGGGGTCGCTGGCGGTGGCGTTGGGTGCTGTGGTCGGTTCCTGGCCGCCAAACCCCCGCCCCGGGGCGCTGTCAGCGGCGGCGTCGGGTCGCGCGGTCGACTCCCGGACCTCCGCTCCCAGCACCGTGGTGCTGTCAGCGGTGGTGTGGGTTGTTGTGGTCGAGTGCTGGCTCCGTGCCGCCCACGTCGGGGCGCCGCCTGTGGAGGTGCCGCCGGGGTGGGGTAGCCCGGTGCTGGTGGGGGATGGGGACGCGGGCGTTGCGGCAGGAGGCGCGGAGTCCGGGCGGCCGCCGGTGTGGCGCAGCAGCAGGAGCGCGTCGGCGAGGTCGTTGATGCTGAAGGCCGAGTCGGGCGGCGAGTCGACGTTGTCGCCGCCCGCGAACAGGCCGCTCGGGCCCTGCAGCTCGCGCAGCCGGCCGGCGAGGCGAACGGCGTGACCCAGCCGTCCGGCGGCCTCCGCTCGTTCGGTGGCGTCGGACGCGCCGTGCCAGGCCGCCACCAGCGCCTTGATCCGCTCGGCGAGCTGGCGGTGCTCCAAATGCTGCCAGGCGTCCTCGCCGGCCTCCTTGACGACCGAGCGGACCTCCTCGTCGAGGGCGGCGCGGACGGCGGCGACGAACGCGGCGTCGATCGGGGCGGTCACCGGGCGTCCCACCGGGCGTGGCGGGCGGCGGCGGTGGGCTCCGCCGGACGCGAAATCGCGCGGTGATGCTTCATCGGACAGCCCCTAATATGCTGGTGAATCGCCGGGAAAGCGCTTTCCCGCCCACCCTAACCGGAACGATCATGTGGTGGCAGCTTAGGGCCTACCTGGTGGATCACGCGGAAGTGAGGCGAGCTCCAGGTGGTGGCTGACGTCGGCCGCGGGCGGCCGCGGACGACGTAGGCGCCACCCGGGCCACGCCGCAGCCCCCTCGTGATCCACCAGATAGGCCTAGGGGGCGAGGCGGGTCGCGAAGCCGTCGAGGAGGGCGCGCAGGCCGAACTCGAAGGTGCTCTCCGGGGCCGCGAGGTAGTCGGCGGCCGCGGTGCTGATGCGCTCGCGCAACCGCGGGAACTGGGCGGCGACCTCGGCGGCGCGCGCCATCGTCGCGGCCAGCACCAGTTCCGGGTCGCCGCCGTCCTTCGACAGCCGGCGGGTCAGCGAGACCTGCGCGGCGGACCCGAGCGCGTTGCCCAGCACGAAGGTGAGAACCGCGCCGGCGGCCCGGTCGGCGTCGGCGGCGGTGAACCCGGCCTTCTCGTACAGGGCCAGGCTGTGGTCGTCGTATCGGGACTTGCCCGGCCCGTACAGCAGATGGCTGCCGAAGGCCTGCCCGAGCCACGGGTGCCGGATCAGCATGTCGTGCAGCCCGGTGGCCATCGCGGCGGCGGCCGTCCGCCAGTCGGTGGCGGCGAGGTCGGGCAGCTCGACCTCGGTCCAGATCGCGTCGCCGGCGAGCCGGACCAGATCGTCCTTGGTCTTGATGTGCCAGTAGATCGCCGTGGCCGCCGAGTCGAGCCGCTTGCCCAGGCTGCGCATGTTGAGGCCGTCGAGGCCCTCGTGGTCGAGCAGGTCGATGGCGGCCCGGACGATCTGGTCGGCGGTCAGCGTGCTTCGCGGCATGCCGGCCAGCCTAGTTGAACTTAGTGCAGGAACGAGCTTGCACTAAGTTCAAGTGCCCCGTTAGGCTCACTTGCACTTAGTTCAAGTGAGTGAGAGGGCCTAGCCATGACGCAGGAGAAGCTGACCGAGTTCGTCGCCGCCACCGGCAAGGAGTTCGACATCCCCGGCCTCGCGGTCGGCGTGCTGGCCGACGGCCGCGAGACCTACGTGTCACACGGGGTCACCAGCGTCGACCATCCGCTGCCGGTCGACGAGCACACGCTCTTCCATCTGGCGTCGGTGACCAAGACCTTCACCGCGACCGCACTGATGCGCCTGGTCGCGGAGGGCCGGGTCGACCTGACCGCGCCGGTCCGCCGATATGTTCCCGAGCTCGTCCTGGCCGACGAGTCGGCTGCCGAGCGGATCACCGTGCTCAACCTGCTCAACCACACCGCCGGCCTCGACTGGAACCTGATCGACACCGACGAGGGCCACGGGTCGCTGGCCGGCTTCGTGGCCAAGTTGGCCGGGCTGCCGCAGATCGCGCCGCCCGGCGCCCGCGCGTCGTACAGCCAGGCCGGTTACAACCTCGCCGGGCGGGTCATCGAAAAGGTCACCGGCCGGCCGTACGAGAAAGCGCTCTCCACCCTGGTCCTGGAGCCGGCCGGACTGCGGAACTCGTTCTTCGGGCGCGACGACGTGATGGTCCGGCGGTTCGCCGTCGGGCACAACCGTGCCGACGACGGCACGCTGCGGTTCGCGCGGCCGTGGACGTCCTGGCCGGCCGGCGCCCGCGGCAACAACCCGGGCGGCGGCCTCGCGTCCTCGACCAGCGACCTGCTGCGCTGGGCCCGCTTCCAGCTGGGTGACGGGGGCGGCGTCCTGCCCGCCGCGGCGCTGCGCCGGATGCGGGAGCAGACCGTCGAGCTGCGGTCCAGCACGCTCGGCGACGGCATCGGCATCGGCTGGTTCCGGCGCGGCGTCGGCGGCGTCCGCACGATCGGTCACGGCGGGTCCGGCAACGGGCAGTTCGCCGAGCTGCTCATCGTGCCCGAGCACGACTTCGCCGTCGTCTCGCTCGCCAACGCCGGCCCGGACGGCTACAACGCCAATCAGGCCGTCGTCCGCTGGGCCTTGGAGCATTACCTCGGCGCGGTCGAGCGGGACCCGGAGCCGATCCCGTACGACGAGGCGCGCGCCCGCCAGGTCGCCGGCCGTTACGAGATCGACGCGATGTATCTCGACGTGGCCACGGACGGGTCCGGGCTCACCCTCGGGGTCGGCATCAAGCCGGAGATCCGCGCGGCGTCGGACGAGGAGATGCCGCCGGACTACCCGCCGGCCGCCATCGGGTTCCTGCCCGGTGCGGGCGACGACTACATCATCACCGGCGGCGGGCTGACCGGCCAGCGCGGGTACTTCAGCCGCGACGACGCCGGCCGGGTCGTCGGCGTCGACCTGGCCGGCCGGCTCTTCGGCCGGACGCCGGACGCCGGGTGACGTTGCCCGGGTGTCACCCCGGTGGCGCCCGTCCCGGTCCCCCCGTGCGGACCGGGGCGGGCGCCTCGGCCGGTGCCCGGTCCGCCGGACCGGGCACCGGGAACACCGCGGATCAGCCGTTGATGCCGCCGACCGGGTGCACGGTCAGGGTGCGCTTGTCCGGCGTACCACCGAGGGTGATCTTCCGCAGCGCCGAGTTGTTGGTGGTGCTCAGCTCGGCGAGCTTCTTCTCCGGGTTGGCCAGCACCTGGATGTAGTACGTGCCGTTCGGCACGTCGGTGACCTCGAAGGACTGGCCCGGCAGCGACTGGCTGTAGGTGTCGCCGTTGCCGATGTCCAGCACCTCACGCACCGCGACCACGGTGTTGGCACCGCACGACGTGGACAGGTCGGTGTTCTCCGGCCGCCACTTCGCGCCGGCGATCGTGTAGTCCACCGCGTCCGTGTTGGCCAGGCAGAACGCTTCCTTGCCGCTGCGCACCACCAGCTTCTGGTCGGCCCCGAGCAGGTTGTACTGGGCGAAGTCGGTGAAGTGCCAGTGCATGTGCCCCTCGCGGGCGTCCCACTCCATGGTGCCGGCGGCCTTGGACCCGACCTGGTTGCCCTTGGCGTCGAAGAAGTACTGGTAGGCGTCCATCAGGTCGGAACCGGTGCGGCGGAAGCCGTCGACCAGCAGCGGCGAGGTGCCGGCGTTCCACACGGTGGCGCCGAAGTTGACGTACCACTTGCCGTCGGTCGCACCGGTCTGCTCGTTCGTACCCTGACTCAGCTCGATGTTCCAGGCCGGCAGCGACCGCAGGTCCGGCTTCGGGCCGGCCGGGGTGGCCTTGAGGGTCGCCGGACGCTTGGCCGGTGCCCGGAACTCGGGCCGGTAGGACGAGACCTGCCGGGCGGCGTCGCCCTCGGTGTGGTCGTGCTCGCTCGCCGCGGCGGCGACGGCCGGCACCTCGTTGGCGGCCTCCTTCTTCGCCCGGGCCAGGCCGGGGCCGTCGGTCCGGCCGTTGACCACGGTCACCGCGACGTGCTGGGTGGCCGACTCCGCGGGCATGCCGAACAGCTTCTGGTACGCCGGATTGACCGTGGCGGTGACGTTGTACTTGCCGGGCGCCAGGTCGAAGGACGCTCCGTCCCGGGTCTGCGGATTGTCCACGACGGAGGCGTTCCAGCCGGCCTGTATGCCCCACACCGCGCCGACGGTGAACGGGTTGGACCCGCCGCACTCCCGCGGGTACGGGCTGGTGGCCGGGGCGTCCGGACGGGTGCGTGCCGAGTCGTACGTGTTGCCGCAGAACGGCGTCGTGTACTGGGTGACGACCTTGCCGGCCGCGTCGGTGATGGTGAACGAGGTGAAGTCCTTGAGACCCCGGAAGTCGGTGACCGTACCGGCCGGCAGCGCCACCTTCTTCGTCCGGCCGTTCTGGACCACCACCTGCTCGGCCGCGATCGGCTTGTCGTACCCGGACCGGTGGGCCCAGATCTCGAACGGGTCCTTGCCCGCGATGACGTGCAGGCCCAGGTTGAACGAGAGCCACACCTCGTCGCCGTGGACATACCGTTCCGCGGTGACCGCCGAGGTGGCGGCCACAAAGGACAGTGGGGGAGGGGTGGTCGCCGCCTGGGCGATGCCGACGCCGGCCGCCGTGAGTGCCAGCGCGCCGGTCACCACGCCCGCGGTCAGCAGGCGGGAGCGGCGGCGACGATGGTTCTTCGGGTCAGTCATGAGGTCCTTCCCGTTGGTCGGCCGGCGGTGGTGGTCCGGCCGCTGCCGCGCTATCCAATCGGGACAGTTGTGAGCCTGCTGTGAGATCGACGGCCGTTGGCACGAATTCGCGATGACCCGTGCGCCGGCAGAGCTAATCGTCGATGGCCGCGGCGAGCCGGGCGGCCACCGCGGCGACCGCGGCACGCAGCTCCGGGCCGCCCTCGACCCGGCACGGGAACGGCACGTTCGGCAGCCACTCCTGGGCGTACATCGCCGGGTTGCTGGTGCTGCCGACGAGCACGCACCCACCCGCGGGCGACGGCTCCAGCCGGCCCATCGGCGGGCGGATCCACGGGGCCACCTCGGCCGCCGGGGCGTCGAACACCACCCGGGTGGGGAACTCCCACCCGGCGCCCAGATTTTCCTCCAGCGCGGCCACCGGGTCGAGGTCGGCGGGCGGCTCGAACTCGTCCTCGGTCTGCTCGACCGCGCGGATCCGGTCGACCCGGTAGGTGCGGATCGCGTCGGCGCGGCAGGACCGGCACAGCAGATACCACCGTCCGTGGCGGACCACCACCGCCCACGGCTCGACCTCGGCCTGCCACTCGTGGCCGGCGTTGCTGCGGTACGTGACCAGCACCCGCCGCCGGACCGCGACCGCGGCGATCAGGGCGCTGGTGGTGCTCGGGTCGGGCCGCGCCGACTGCCGGTCGGGCGCGGCCGCCGCGTGCTCGCGCAGCGCGGCGGCCTGCCGCCCCACGCTCTCCGGCAGCGCCTGGATCAGCTTCAGCAGGGCGGCGCCGACCAGGTCGTCCGCGTCGGTGGCCGCCAGCACGGCCATCACCAGGCCCAGCGCCTCGGCCTGGGTGAAGACGATCGGTGGCAGCCGCGTCCCGCGGCGGATCCGGTAGCCGCCGTGCGGGCCCCGGACCGACTCGACGGGGATGCCGGCCTCGCGGAGAATCCCGACATAACGCCGCGCGGCGCGCTCGGTGACACCGAGCCGCTCGCCGAGCTCGTCGGCGGTCGTGCCCGGCCGGGCCTGGAGGATCTCGATGGCCCGCAGCGCCCGCGCGGTCGGGCTCACATCGGGCGGCACACGAGAAGATTAGGCGGCCGGCTCGCAAACCGGAAGTGGACCGTCCGGAATCGGTTCTAGGGTGACGCCCATGACGGAATTCCGTGAGCAGGACCTCGGCGGGGCCCACTTCGAGCGGGTCAGCCTCAAAAATGCCCGGATGCGCGCCGTCGACCTCAGCGGGGCGCAGTTTCGCGGGGTGCTGTTCCACCGCAGCCGCATGCGCGGGGTCGAACTGGCCGACGTCGAGATCAGCGGCGACCTGCAAAACGTCGTCGTGAACGGCGTCGACATCGCGCCCCTGGTCGAGGCCGAGCTCAACCGCCGCATGCCGGAGCGGGCGCTGATGCGCCCCGACGACGCCGACGGATGCCGGACGGCCTGGGCGAACCTGGAGCGGCTCTGGGCGGACACGGTCGCCCGGGCGCGGAGCTTCCCGGCGGCGGCGCTGCACCGCGGCGTCGACGACGAATGGTCGTTCATCCAGACCCTGCGCCACCTCAACTTCGCCGGCGCCGCCTGGGTGGGCCGGATGATCCTGGGCGACCCGTCGCCGTGGCACCCGTTGGACCTGCCCTGGGACGAGGCGCCGGGCTGGGACGGCATCCCCTGGGACCGCGCGGCGCGACCGGCCCTCGACGAGGTGCTCACGGTCCGGCGCGAGCGCCAGGCAATGGTCCGCGGCGTGCTCGAGTCACTCACCGACGACCGGCTCGCGGCCGAGGTGATCCGCACCGAACCGGGCTGGCCCCGGGGAGAGAGATATTCGGTGAAGGACTGCCTCCGCATCGTCTTCAACGAGGAGTGGGAGCACCGCGGATATGCCGAGCGCGACCTGACCGTACTCGAAAAGGAGAACTGAGATGGACATCGTGCTCGTCGCCGGGCTGTGGCTCGACGGGTCGGCCTGGGACGTCGTCGTGCCTGAGCTGGCGGCGCTCGGCCACCGGGCGCTGCCGGTCACCCTTCCCGGCCAGGGCGCCCCGCCGGCGGCGGCGACCCTCGACGACCAGGTGGCGGCCGTGGTCGCGGCGGTGGACTCGGCGTCCGGCAGGCCCATGGTGGTGGGCCACTCGGCCGCCTGCACGCTGGCCTGGCTGGCCGCCGACGCGCGCCCGGACCGGGTGGCCAAGGTGGTCCTCATCGGCGGCTTCCCGTCCCCCGGCGGGCAGCCCTACGCCGACTTCTTCGAGGTCACCGACGGAGTCGTGCCGTTCCCCGGGTGGGCGCCGT
>Ga0070668_100000167_pt1 | contig 41887 bp, 38 predicted proteins | sample KBSS43metaG_FD_64661 | JGI IMG/M metagenome (GOLD analysis project Ga0070668, IMG submission 64661) | Switchgrass rhizosphere microbial communities from Kellogg Biological Station, Michigan, USA - KBS S4-3 metaG | ecosystem: Host-associated > Plants > Roots > Rhizosphere > Soil ...
GGTGGTCACCGACGGGCCGTACGGCGAGACCAAGGAGCTGTTCGGGGGCTTCTTCCTGCTCGACGTCGCCTCGAAGGAGGAGGCGGTCGAGTGGGCCAAGCGGGTCCCGGCGTCCCGAGGCGCCAAGATCGAGGTGCGCCGGGTGCCCGGCGAGGACGAGGTCCCGCAGGCCGGCCAGTGATCGTCGCGGACCGGGGCGGGCCCGAGAGCATCGGCCGGATCTGATGGGTACGGCCGACGTCGAGGCGGTCTGGCGGATCGAGTCGGCGCGGATCGTCGCCGCGCTGACCCGGTTCACCGGCGACTTCGGTCTCGCCGAGGACGCGGCCCAGGAGGCGGTGGCCGAGGCGTTGGTGTCGTGGCCGCTGGCCGCCCCGGCCAATCCGGCCGGCTGGCTGATGGCCACGGCCCGGCGGCGGGCGATCGACACGATCCGCCGCCGGGCCGCCCTGCAGGACCGGTACGCCCTGCTGGCGGCCGACCTGGCGGCCGGCCCGGCGGGCGGCGCGGAAACCGACCCGGACCGGATCGACGACGACGTGCTGGCGTTGATGTTCATCAGCTGCCACCCGGTGCTCTCCCCCGAGGCCCGGGTGGCGCTGACCCTGCGCGTGGTCGGCGGCCTGTCCAGCGAGGAGATCGCCCGCGCGTTCCTGGTGCCCGTGCCGACCGTTCAGGCCCGCATCACCCGGGGCAAGAAGACGATCGCGGCGGCCGGCGTCCCGTTCGAGCTGCCGCCGGCCGCCGAGCGCCGAGAACGGCTGGGCGGCGTGCTCAGCGTCCTCTACGTGATCTTCACCGAGGGGTCGACGGCCACGTCGGGCGACCGGCTGCTGCGCCCCGGCGTCGCGTACGAGGCGATCCGGCTGGCCCGTACGCTGGCCGCGCTGCAACCGGCCGAGCCGGAGGTGCACGGCCTGCTCGCCCTGTTCGAGCTCACCGCCGCGCGCTTCCCGGCCCGTACCGCCGCGGACGGCTCGCCGATCCTGCTCGAGGACCAGGACCGCCGGCGGTGGGACGTCTCGGCGATCCGCCGCGGGCTGGCCGCGCTGGCCAAGGCATCGACGCGCGGCCTCGGCCCCTACGGCCTGCAGGCGGCGATCGCCGCCGTGCACGCGTCGGCGCCCTCGGTCGAGGCAACCGACTGGGACCGGATCGTCGTGCTCTACGAGGCACTCGGCCGGGTCGCGCCCTCGCCGGTGGTCGAGCTCAACCGGGCCGTCGCAGTGGCCATGGCCTCGGGCCCGGCCCAGGCCCTGGCCATCGTGGACGAGCTGATCGCCGCGGACCGGCTGCCCGGTTCGCACCTGGTCCCGACCGTGCGCGGTGAGCTGCTGGCCCGGCTCGGACGGCACCCGGAGGCGCGCGCCGAGCTGGAGCTGGCCGCCCGGCTGTGCACCAACCAGCGCGAACGCTCGGTGCTGCTGGGCAAGGCGGCCGCGCTCAGCTGACCCGGTTGCGCTAGCCGGGTGTGTGGCCGGCGGCCACCTTTCCGGCCGGCGCGGTCAGGCGGGTGCGTCCGGGGCGGCCAGGCGGGCGGCCACCTCCCCGACCGGCGCGATCAGCACCTGTTCGGTCGGCAGGCCGGCCAGGGACGCCGGGTCGAAGGCCTGGTCGAGCTCGGTCACCGCGGCGGTCAGTTCGGCCAGCCGGGTGCTGCTCGCGTCGAGCGCGGCGGCCAGCACGTCGCCCGGCGCGGACGGCACCAGCCGGACGTGCATCAGGGTCAGGCCCGACACGTGCGCGCCGACCTGCTCGGGGACCAACAGCACGAGTTTGTCGTCGCGGCGGCCGCGTACGAGGTGCACCGCGCGGCTGTCGACGGCGTACCGCTTGGTGCCGGTGAGCGCCGTGCCGTGGTCGGCCCGGCTCGGCACGCCGGCCACCGCGCCGGTCTTGGTGACCACCTGGATGATGCCTCGCTCGACGCGGTATCGCACCGACCCGGTCACCTCGGCGACCAGCGGGGCGTACGCGCGAAGCGTCAGCAGGACGGGGTAGGTGAAGCGGTCGGTCTCGGTGCCGGCCTTCACGACTTCGTTGATCAGCCGGTTGTCGAGCAGGTCGGAGTCGTCCCGCGAGGTGCCCACGGTGACCGTCTTGGCCTGGTGCTTGACCGTGTCGATCGAGCGGGTGAGCTGCTCGACCGCCGTGCCGAGCCGGTCCCGGACGTGGTCGACCGGCTCGCCGAACCCGCCCGGCGGCATCGGCAGCGTGCCGTTGCCGCGGATCAGCAGCAGCGCGTCGGCCAGGCCCAGGGCGGCCTCGGCGGTGAGCACCCCGCTCGCCCGCCCGGCCATCACCTCGGACAGGAACTCCTCGATCGGCCCGGCCACCGCGGCGATGTCGGCGAACCGGGTGGCGCCGGCGTCGGCCCGCTCCTCCAGCACGGTGAGCGCCCGGCGCAGCGGAAGCGCGAGCTCGTCGATCGCGCGGGCGGCGTGGTAGGCGAACAGGTGCCCGACCGCGGTGCTGAGCAGCCAGGCGAGGGACGGGTGCGCCCGGGGCACGCGGATCACGTGCGCGGCGGCCCACGGGATGTCCACGTCGGCGTCGGCGATGACGATCGGCGCGTTGTGGTGCGCCGCGAAGATCTCGATCTCCTTGGCCATGTCGCGCAGTTGCGGCGGCGGGGTGCCGGCCGCGCACACCATGATCATCGCCTCGGCCGACAGGTCGATGTGCTTCTTGTCCTCCAACGCGTCGGTGGAGACGGTGCGATAGCACAGCTCGGACAGCTTGATGCGCACCTCGGCGGCGGCCACCCGGTTGAGCCCGGAGCCGACCACTCCCCAGGACCGGTACGCGATGGCGGCCCGGGCCGCGGCGCTGATCTCGTCGGCGAGCCGCCGCACGGCCGTCAGGTGCGCGGGCATCTCCTCGAGGCCGATCAGCAGGTCGTTCTCGGCCTCCGCCCGCAGCCTCCCCCAGGCCCGGGCGATCTGCAGGCCGAGCAGCACCCCGGTGGCGACCTGCGAATAGAACGCCTTGGTCGAGGCGACGGCCATCTCCACGTCGCGACCGTCCGACGTGTGGAGCACCCCGTCGCACTTGTGCGCGAGGTCGCTGTCGCGGCGGTTGACGATCGCGAGCACCGCGGCGCCCCGCTGCCGCACCAGGTCGACCGCCCGGTTGGTGTCGGTCGTCGTGCCCGACTGGCTGACCGCGATGAGCAGCACGCCGCTCATGTCGGCCGGCAGCGGATCGGCGGAGAGTTCGGTGGCCGGCACGGCCCGCACCGGCAGCCCGGGCAGGTGCGGGCGGAGCACGTCGGCGATGCCCTGACTGGCGACCGCGGCGGTGCCCTGGCCCACCACGACGATCTCGGCGAAGCGACCGCGGGCGATGTCGTCGCGCAGCGCCTGCGGGAGGCCCGCGTCGCCGACCGACACCGTGCGGCGGCCGCCGGCCTCGGTGATGCGGCCGCGGAGGCTGCGCTGGAACGAGCGCGCCGCGCCGGCGATCTCCTTGACCAGGTAGTGGTCGAAGTCGCCGCGGGCCACGTCGCGCGTGGTGATCTCGGTGGTGCGCACCCGGTCCGCCGCGGCGACGCCGCCGCCGACCTCGGTGATCCCCTCGACCGTGCCGGCCCGCGCGCCGTCCAGCAGCACGGTGACCGGGCCGTCCGCGGTCGAGCCGTCCAGCCGCAGGTAGCGGTCGGTCCAGGCGACCAGGCCGTAGACCTCGCTGGCGACCAGGTAGCACCAGTCGGCAAGGCCGACGTAGAGGCCCTGGCCGCTGCCCTTCACCGCGAGCGCGAGGCGGCCGGCGTCGGCCTGCGCGCCGATCGCCATCGAACCGTGGAACTCCCGCACGCAGGAGAGCAGCGCGGCGCCCGGGTCGAGGCCGCCGGCCAGGGCGCGGGCGTGCAGCACCGGGATCAGGCGGGCGTCGGTGGTGATGTCGTCGGCCGGGACGCCGCGGGCGCGGCGGAGCGCGACGTGGTTGTCGATGTCGCCGTTCAGCACGGCCGTGCTGAACGGGGACCGCGCGCCGGCGACCACGCTGCCGACCGGGTGGGCGTTGCTCTCGCTGATCCGGCCCACGCTGGCCCAGCGGGAGTGGGCCAGCAGCGCGACCCGGGCACTCGGCAGGCGCAGGACCGTGGCGAGGCGCTGGTCGGCCGCGATGGCGGCGCGCAGGCTCGCCACATTGTCGCCGAGGCCGCCGAGCACGGCGGCCCGCTTCACGACGAAGACCACGCCGTCGTCGACGACCTCGACGGCGCCGGACCGATAGCGGTCGTCCCGGCCGGCGCCGGCCGCCTCGACCGCTACGTCCCGGTCGCCCTCGTCGAGGCCGACCCAGATCTGGACGCCGGCCGAGTCGCGGCCGCGCACCTCGAGCCGGTCGATCGCCTCCAGCACGGCGTCGATCGCCAGGTACGACACCGCGAGCCGCGGCTCGGGCACGTCGCCGAAGCCGAGCCGCCGGATGCGCTCGGCGCTGCCCAGCCGGTCGTGCCGGAGGGTGAACAGCGCGTCCCGCCGGGCCAGCACCCGGGTCTGCGCCCGCTCGATCTCCTCCGGGCTGCCGTCGAGGCCGGCGTCGTCCGCGTCGAGGTCGCTCTCCAGGCGGGCGAGCGCCTCGCCGACCGAGGCGCGCAGGGCGTCGTCGACGGCCAGCCTGGCCAGGGCGGCCGGGGCGGCGAACAACCGCAGGGCACGCTCGACGTCCGGCGGCGAGTCGAGGGCACTCAGCAACGCGTCGGGAGCGGGTGGCTCACCGGCTCGGTCATACCTCGGCAGCAACGCGACAATCCCACACACTTGGGAAAATCCCTTCGTAGATCGGGCGTGCGGATCACTATAGTGCGCACGGGCCACGCTCGAAACGCCGGGTTTCGCGCACGCCGTATGCGCGAACATCGCCTGCCGGCCGCCGCGGATGCCGTCAGAGCCGCCCCAGGAGCTCGCGCAGCACCGCCACGAACTCGTCGATGTCGGCCGCGGTGGTGCGCCAGTTGACGATCGCCGGCCGCAGCGCCACCCGGCCGGCGTAGACAGTGGTGCCGGCGAAGAACCGGCCGTCCTCGATCAGCGCGGCGCCCAGGGCGCGGTTCAGGTCGTCGAGGCCGGCCTCGTCCGCGCCCGGCGGGTGCGCCCGGAAGCACACGATGCACAGCGGCACGTCGGCGAGGCGTTCCAGGTCGGGGGCCTCGTCGACCCGGCGGGCCAGGCGCTGGGCCAGATCGAGGTGGTGCTCGACCATGTCCCGGTACCCGTCCCGGCCGTACGCGGCGAGGGTCGCCCAGATCGGCAGGGAGCGGGCCCGGCGCGAGGACTCCGGGCCGAGCAGGCCGTAGCCGGCGGCCGGGTCGCCGGCGGCGGGCAAGTAGGGCGAGCCGGGCATGCCGAACGCCGCGCCCAGCCGGTCCGGCTCGCGGATCAGGGCGAAACCGCTCTCGTACGGCACGTTGAGCCACTTGTGCGCGTCGGCCGCGATCGAGTCGGCCCGCTCGATCCCGCGCACCAGGTGGGCCGTCCGCCCGGACAGCGCGGCGAACAGGCCGAACGCGCCGTCCACATGCAGCCAGCAGCCGTGCTCGGCGGCCAGGTCGGCCAGCTCGCCGATCGGGTCGAAGTCGCCGGCGTTGACCTCGCCCGCGTTGGCGATGAGCACCGCGGGCGCGCCGTCGAGGGCGGTCAGGCGGCGGCGCATCCCGGCCAGGTCGGCCCGGCCGGCCGCGTCGGCGGCGAAGACCTCGACGGTGTTGCGGCCGTGGCCGAGCATCTGCAGCGCCTTGCGGGCGCTGGCGTGCACGTAGCCGCCGGAGAGGACCGGCATGCGGGGCAGCCCGGCCAGGCCGTCGCGCACGGTGTCGGCGCCGAGCCGCCCGCCCCACCAGTGGGTGGCGCAGCCCAGCCCGGTGAAGTTGGCGAAGGTGGCGCTGCCGACCAGTGCGCCGCCCCACCCCGCCGGCAGCCCGAAGAGCGAACGCAGCCAGTCGAGCACGACCGTCTCGGCCTCGTGCGCGAACGGCGAGGACACCCGGGAGAACCCGTTCTGGTCGAGCAGCGCGGCGGTCCAGTCGGCGGCGAGCGCCGCCGGGGTGACGCCGCCGGTGACGAAATGGAAGAACCGCGGCCCGGACGAGGCGGTGCCGGCGGCCGTGCCGATTCGCAGCAGGCGGTCGATCGCCTCGGCCGCGCCGACGCCGGCCCCGGGCAGCGGGCCGCCCAACTCGGGCAGCAGCTTCGCCGCCGCCGCGTCATAAACCGGGCGGCCGGCGAGCGAGTCGAGGTAGGGACCCGCGGCGGCGAACACCCGGGCCAGCAGATCGTCCCCGGAGAACATGCCCGCAGCATGCCGCACCCCGGCCGGGCAGGAAAGCCGGGCCGGGGTGCGGGTCGGATTTGCGATGCGAAGCGGAGCCAACCAGCTCAGACTGCTGCGGTCTCGCGGTTCGATGAGCGCAGGTAGACCGCCCAGGTGATCGCCACGCAGACCAGGTAGAAGCCGATGAAGGCGATGTACGCCGCGTCGGCGCTCTTGGTCTCCAGGAACGACTGGCGGAAGACCAGGTTGACCAGCACGCCGCCGAACGCCCCGATCGCGCCGGAGATGCCCATCACCGCGCCGGAGATGCGGCGGGCGGTGTGCTCGTCGGCGTACTTGGCCTTGAAGATCGCCGGGATCATCTTGAACGTCGAGCCGTTGCCGACGCCGCTCAGCGCGAACAGCGAGACGAAGCCGACGAGGTAGAGCGGCAGCGACTTCTGCTGGGAGGCGACCAGGACGATCGAGGCGCCGACCGCCATCCCGATGAAGTTGAAGAAGGTGACCTTGGCGCCGCCGAGCCGGTCGGCCAACGCGCCGCCGACCGGGCGGATCAGCGAGCCGATCAGCGGCCCGAGGAAGGTCAGGTAGGCGGCCTCGACCGGGGTGCTGAACTCGGCCTTGAACTGCACCTGGAGCACCTGGCCGAAGGCGAAGCCGAAGCCGATGAACGACCCGAACGTGCCGATGTAGAGCACCGACATGATCCAGGTGTGCCCCTCGCGGGAGGCGTCGCGCATCGCGTGCTTCTCGTTCTTGGCCTGCGACAGGTTGTCCATGTAGAACGCCGAGCAGACCGCCGCGACCACGATCAGCGGGATGTAGATGCCGGCCACGATGCCGGGGTGCTTGGCGCCGAAGACGGCGAGCACGAACAGGCCGACCAACTGGACGGCGGCGACCCCGATGTTCCCGCCGCCGGCGTTGATGCCCAGCGCCCAGCCCTTGAGCCGGTTCGGGTAGAACGCGTTGATGTTGGTCATCGACGAGGCGAAGTTGCCGCCGCCCACGCCGGCCAGCGCGGCCAGGATCAGCAGGGTGGAGTAGTCGACACCCGGCTTGATCAGGAACGCCGCTGTCACCGACGGGACGAGCAGCAGGGCGGCGCTGAAGACGGTCCAGTTGCGGCCGCCGAAGCGGGCCACGGCCAGGCTGTACGGGATCCGCAGGGCCGCGCCGACCAGCGTCGGCACCGCGGTGAGCAGGAACTTGCCGGCCGGGTCGATGCCGTACTGCGGGCCGAGGAACAGCACCATCACCGACCACAGCGACCACACCGAGAAGCCGATGTGCTCGGAGAGGATCGAGAAGATCAGGTTACGGCGCGCGACCCGGGCACCCATCGCCTGCCAGAAGCTGAGCTCCTCGGGGCGCCAGTCGTCGATCCAGTGGCCTTTGACGGTGACCGCGGGACGGGTCTCCGGAAGGGTGGCAGTCATCTATTCTCCCAGCACGATTTGGTCGTCATCGACGCGGACGGGGTAGACCGCGACGTCGCTCTGGCCGCTCAGCGAGCAGCCGGTGGTCAGATCCCAGGCATTCAGGTGCAGCGGGCAGACGACCTGCTTGAGGTCGATCTGTCCGTCGGCGAGGGGTCCGCCCTTGTGCGGGCAGACGGCGGACAGGGCGCGGACCGAACCGTCGCGGAGCCGGAAGACGGCGACCATGTCCCCGTCGACCGCGTAGGTGCGGCCCTCGCCGAGCGGAATTTCGTGGATGGAACCGATCGTCGTCATGCGCGCACCGGCACCTGGGGCAGCACGGTCAGCGGCAGCGACGTGCGGAACTGTCCCGGGGTGACCGGCTCCTGCCGTTCCTTCCAGGGATCCTGGTAGGCGGCGACCGCGGCGGCCACGGCCGCGTCGAGGTCGGCGGCCAGGCCCTCGGCGTCGTCCACCACCACCGCGCGGATCTTGTCGATGCCGACCCGCGGCACCCAGGCGTACGTCCGCTCCAGCCAGTTGGCGTTCTCCCGGTAGTACTGCAGGAACCGCCCGGTGAGGGTGAGCACCTCGTCGGCCGACGAGACGGTGGCGAGCAGGTCGCCCTTGCGGACGTGGGCGCCGGCCGCACCGCCGACGTAGATCTCCCACTTGCCGCCGTCGATCGCGACGACCCCGAGGTCCTTGACGTACGCCTCGGCGCAGTTGCGCGGGCAGCCGGTGACCGCGAGCTTCATCTTGCCGGGCCCTTCCAGGCCCTGGTACCGCTCCTCGATCGCGACGCCGAGCGCGGTCGAGTCGCCCACGCCGAACCGGCAGAAGTCCGAGCCGACGCAGGTCTTCACCGTGCGGAAACTCTTCGCGTACGCGTATCCGGACGGCATGTCGAGGTCGGACCAGATCTCCGGCAGCTTCTCCTTGGGGATGCCGAGCAGGTCGATGCGCTGCCCGCCGGTGAGCTTGACCATCGGCACGTCGTGCTTCTCGGCCACCTCGGCGATCCGCTTGAGCTGCGCCGGGGTGGTGACGCCGCCCTTCATCTGCGGCACCACCGAGAAGGTGCCGTCGCGCTGGATGTTGGCGTGCACCCGGTCGTTGATGAAGCGGGCGTCCCGCTCGTCCACGTAGTCGGCGCCCCACATCATCTTGAGCAGCGACGCGAGGCCCATCTTGCTCTTCGCGTCCTCCTCGCCGCCGAGGGTGGCGAACACCTCGGAGACCGACCGCAGGTTGTGCGTGCGGATCGCGTTCATCAGCTCGGGCTTCGGCATCGGCACGCCGGGGACGTAGTACGACGCGGCCGGGTCCTCCTCGACCTCGCCGCCGGCCGCCCACTCGACGATCCGCTGCACCAGCGGCTTGCAGGTGCCGCAGCCCTTGCCGGCCCGGGTCTTGTCCATCACCCCGGACACGGTCTTGCAGCCGGACTGCACGGCGCCGCAGATGGCGCCCTTCGAGACGCCGTTGCAGTTGCAGACCTGCTCGTCGTCGGCCATCTCGGCCGGGCTCGCCTCGGCCGCCGGGCCGCCGAGGTCGAACAGCAGCTCGGCGCGCTCCTCGGGCAGCGGCAGGGCCCGGTCGAACGCCTGCATCAGGAACGCCGCCTTGCGGGCGTCGCCGACCAGGGTGGCGCCGACCAGCCGGCCGTCGCGGATGATGACGTTCTTGTAGATGCCCTTCTTGGGCTCGGCGAACTCGAGCAGTTCGTCGTCCTCGTGCTCGGGGTCCTGCAGGCCCATCGAGGCGACGTCGACGCCGGCCACCTTGAGCTTGGTGGCGATCTGCGAGCCGTGGTAGGCGGCGTCGCGGTTGGTGCCGGTGACGTGGTCGGCGAGCACCTTGGCCTGGTCCCAGAGCGGGGCCACCAGGCCGTACACCTGGTCGCGGTGCTGGGCGCACTCGCCCACCACGTAGATGTCGTCCTCGCCCTCGGCGCGCATCTGGTCGTCCACCACGATGCCGCGCTGGACCGTCAGGCCGCTGTCGGCCGCCACCTGGGTGTTCGGCCGGATGCCGGCGGCGACCACCACGACGTCGCATTCGATGTGCCGGCCGTCCGCGAGTTTCACCCCGGTGACCGCGTGCTTGCCGGTGATCTCGGTGGTCATCCCGTTGCAGATCACGTCGATGCCGAGCCGGGTCTCGACGGCGCTCTGCAGGGTCTTGCCGCCCCGCTCGTTGAGCTGGCGTTCCATCAGGTGACCCATGGCGTGCACGAGGGTGACGTGCGGCAGGTGGTTCTGCAGGCCGCGGGCGGCCTCCAGGCCGAGCAGGCCGCCGCCGATGACGACCGCGCGCTCGTGCTCCTTGGCGTACCGGATCATGGCGCGCGTGTCGTCGAGCGTGCGGAAGACGAAGACGCCCTGGTGGTAGCCGCGGCCGGGGCGGTGCGCGCCCTTGATCGGGGGTACGAAGGCCGAGCTGCCGGTCGCGATGATCAGCTTGTCGTACGGCGTGCTGGTGCCGTCGGCGGCGTGGACCGTCTTGCGCTTCCGGTCGATCTTGTCGATCCGGGTGCCGGCGTGCAGCGTGATGCCGTTGTCCGCGTACCAGGACAGGTCGTTGAGAAAGATCCCGGACTCGTCCTCCACGCCCGCCAGTACGTTGGACAGCATGATCCGGTTGTAGTTGCCGTACGGTTCGTCGCCGAACATGGTGATGTCGAAGTCGCCGCCGCGGGCGAGGATCTCCTCGACCGTCCGGGCGCCGGCCATGCCGTTGCCGATGACCACGAGTCGTTGCTTCACCTCAGTGGGGTTCCTTCCTCGGGAAAAACAGCGATCGCGACCGCGCACGCCTTGAAGGCGGGCATCCTCGAATGCGGGTCGAGAGCCGGGTTGGTCAGCGCGTTGGCGCCGGGCCAGTGGAACGGGGCGAAGACGGTGTCCGGGCGGATGCCGTCACTGAGCCGGGCCCGCAGCACTGCGGCGCCGCGACGACTGCGCAGCTCGACCAGGTCACCGTCGGCGATGCCGTGCCGCCGGGCCAGGTCGGGGTGGATCTCCGCGCGTGGTTCGGGCAGCGCCACGTTGAGCGCCCTGACTCGCCGGGTCTGGTTGCCGCTCTGGTACTGCTGCATGTTGCGGCCGGTGGTGAGCACGTACGGGTAGTGCTGGTCGGGCATCTCGGCCGGGTCGCGATGGTCGACCCGGATGAACTTCGCCCGCCCGGTCGGCGTCGGGAAGCCGTCGGCGAACAGCCGCGGCGTGCCCGGGTGGTCCTCGGCCGGGCAGGGCCAGAACACGCCGTCCTCGGCCTCGACCCGCTCGTACGTGATGCCGCTGTAGTCGGCGACCCCGCCGGCGCTGGCCCGGCGCAGCTCCTCGAACACCTCGCGCGGCTCGCTGCTGAAGTACGACCCGCGGCCGAGTCGTTCGGCGAGCTCGACGAGCACTTCGAGGTCGGTCTTCACGTCCGGCGGCGGGGGCAGCGCCATCTTGCGGCGCAGGACCCGGCCCTCCAGGTTGGTCATCGTGCCCTCCTCCTCGGCCCACTGGGCGGTGGGGAGGACGACGTCGGCGAGTTCGGCGGTCTCCGAGCGGAAGATGTCCGAGACGACCAGGAAGTCGAGCGCCCCGAGCCGCTCGCGAACCCGGTTGCTGTGCGGCGCGGAGACCACGATGTTGCTGGCCAGCACCATCAGCGCGCGGACCCCGCCGTCGGTGCCGAGGCGGTCGATCATCTCGTACGCGGAGACGCCCGGCTGGGGCAGCTCGTCCGGGTCGATCCCCCACACCCCGGCGACGTGCGCCCGCGCCGCGGGGTCGTCGAGCCGGCGGTAGCCGGGCAGCTGGTCGGCCTTCTGGCCGTGCTCGCGGCCGCCCTGCCCGTTGCCCTGCCCGGTGATCGTGCCGTAGCCGGAGTAGGGCCGGCCGACCAGCCCGAGGGCGAGCGCGAGGTTGAGGTAGGCCTGCGCGGTGTCGGTGCCGTTGCTGTGCTGCTCGGCGCCGCGCGCGGTGAGGATCATCGAGGGCTTGTGGGTGGCCAGCAGCCGGACTGTCTCGCGCAGTTTCGCCTCGGGCACGCCGGTCATCCGCTCGACCCGCTCCGGCCAGTACGAGTTGGTGGCCGCCTTCACCGACTCGAAGCCGGTCGTCCGGGCCGCGATGTACTCCTCGTCGACGAGGCCTTCCCGGATGGCGATGTGCAGCATGCCGTTCGCGAGCGCCAGGTCGGTGCCGGGCAGCGGCTGCAGGTGCAGGTGGGCGCCGTTGGCGGTGGCGGTGCGGCGCGGGTCGACGACGATGTGTTTCGCGCCGTTCGCCCGGCCGGCGTCGAGGTATTGCATGGACGGCGGCATGGCGTCGGCCGGGTTCGCGCCGACCAGCAGCACGGTCTTCGCCTCGGCCACGTCCTCCAGCGGGAACGGCAGGCCGCGGTCGATGCCGAGCGCCCGGTTGGCCGCGGTGGCCGCCGACGACATGCAGAACCGGCCGTTGTAGTCGATCGACGCCGATCGCAGTGCGACCCGGACGAACTTGCCCAGCGCGTACGCTTTTTCGTTGGTCAGCCCGCCGCCGCCGAATGCTCCGACACTGTCCCGCCCGTACGTCTCCTGGCTTTTCCGGATCGCCGTGGTAATGATCGTGAACGCCTCGTCCCAGGTCGCTTCGCGCAGCGGACTGGTGCGGTCGCCAGGCTCTTTCCGGACCAGCGGAGTGAGCAGCCGATCGGGGTGATCCAGCAGGTCGGCCGCGGTGAAACCCTTGGCGCACAGCCCGCCTTTGTTGACCGGGAATTCGCGCGGCTCGAGCTTGACCCGGGGTATTTCCGGGGTCAGCGTCATGCCGCACTGCAGTGCGCAGTAGGGGCAATGCGTATCGGTCGCCGTCACGCCTTGAATACTGGTGGACGTTTGTTTACCCGGCGGACCGATGCGGTTGCGCTGGCGTTCGGAAAACCCTACATCCGGCTCGGCGCCGTTGTGAGAAGTGCGGATCGGTAGCGGCGCAGCACGAGATCGGCCACCGCGGGGTCGAAGCACAGCGGCGGCGTCACCGCGTCGGCGCCGGCCTGGTGCAGCGTGCGGTAGAAGTAGCCGTCGGCGAGCAGGTAGGCGGCGATCGCGATGCGCCGTTTGCCCCGTGCCCGAAGCTTAGCGACCACGTCGGCGACCCGCGGTTGCGGCCCGGCCGCGTAGGCCAGGTGCGCCCCGCCGGGAATCCGGCCGGCGAGTTCCTCGATGTCGGCGCGCCACTGCGGATCCGACGAGCCGGCGGCGGCCAGCACCACGGCGTCGGCGGCGGCCGGCAGCTGCCGGATCATGCTCGCCAGCAGCGCGTCGTCCGGGCCGAGCGGCGCGGTCACCGGGAAGCCGGTGCCGGCCACCGCCTCGGCGATGTCCACCCGCACGTGGTAACCGGTGGAGAGCAGCAGCGGTACGACGACCGCGTCGCGCACGGCCGGGACGACGTCGGCGAGGCGGGGCTGCTGCACGTCGACGTACGCGAGCCGGACGTCGAGGCCGGGGTGGCTACGGGCGACGGCGGCGGCCAGGTCGCGGATCTGCCGCTGGCCGGTCGCGCTGCGAGTGCCATGGGCGACAGCGAGGAGAGTTGGACGCATTTTTCGGCCTTTCTCGGTATGCGAACCAACCGCGCCGTTGCGGCCGAAATGAGGCAAAACTCAGGCGGCGGGGTCGTCGAGCCGCAGGCGGTAGCCCCGCTTGATCACGGTCTCGATGTGCCGGCCGGAGCCCAGCGCCGTACGCAGCCGGGCCACCGCAACGTCCACCGCGTGCCCGTCGTTGCCCCGCGGCAGCGCCGCGATCAGCTGCTCCTTCGACACGACCGCGCCCGGCCGGGCGGCCAGCGCACCGAGGATCGCCATGGCGGCCGGCGCCAGGGTGTGCGCGGTCCCGTCGATCAGCACGGCGTGGCCGCGCAGCTCCAGGGTGGTGCCGGCCACGTTCAGCTTGACCGAGCGGCCGGGCAGCTCGTCGGTGACCGTCTTGATCAGCGCGCCCAGCCGGAACCGCTCGGGCATCACCACCGGGACGCCCCGGTCGATCAGCGGGGCGGCGGTGACCGGGCCGACGCAGGCGGCCAGCGTCCCGGTGCGGAACCGGTCGAGCAGGGCTTCCTCGGCCTCTCCGGCCACCCGCAGCAGCGCCTTGACCGCGGGCGCGCTGGTGAAGGTCACCGCGTCGATCTGGCCGGCGGTGATCTGCTCGATCAGCCGGCGCACCGGCGTCACGTCGGCCGGCAGCACCCAGCGGTAGACCGGCACCTCGACGACCGCCGCACCGGCCGCGCGCAGCTGCTCGACGAACTCGGTCTGCGGCTCGCCGTGTTCCTGCACGACGATCCGGTGCCCGGCGACGCCCTCGGCCAGCAGTTTCTCCAGGATCTCGTCGGACGACTCGGTCTTGGCCGCCCAGTCCTCGCTGAGGCCGGCCGCGCGGATCGCGCCGCACGGTTTCGGGCCGCGGGCGAACAGCCGGGCCCGGCCGAGCACGCCGCGCAGCCGCTCCCCCAGCCCCCAGCCCTCGGCCGCCTCCAGCCAGCCGCGGAAGCCGAAGCCGGTGGTGGCGATGACCAGGTCGGGCTCGAGCCCGATGCAGGCGGCGGTCGCCGCGTGCAGCGCCTGGTCGTCGATCAGCGGGACGATGGTGATCGCCGAGGCGGTGACGACCCGGGCCCCACGCCGCTGCAACAGCGCGGCCATCTCGTCGCGGCGCCGCTCGGCGGTGACCGCGACGGTAAAGCCCGTGAGTGCGCCCTCGCTCATCTCTCCCCATCCGATGTCGTTCTGGCCAGGGTTCCCACGCCCCGTTACCGCGACGTCGAGCTGGTGTTTCAGAGGTGAAAACGCGAGGTCACAAACCCACCTAGATCGTTTGTTAGCGCTCTCGGTACGGTCCGCCGTCGGCGTCCTCGACGATCTTGCGGACATGCGAGAGCAGGCGGAACACCTCGAGCCGACCGTCCAGGAAGCCTATCCGGTAGTCCCGCCCGGTCGCGGGATCGGCGGCCTTGGCCGTGTCGCGGCGACCGGCGATCCCGTCGGTGCGGCCGGTCTCGTACGCCAGAAGGGTGTCGTCCATCCGGTCAGCGAGCCTCGTTCCGGTGGTCGAGCGCCTTGCGGACGGCGGCGATCAGCGACGCCTCGAACGCGGCCAGCTGCCCGTCGACGATCCCCACCCGGTAGTCGGGACCGGTCCGCTGGTCGCCGGCGAGCGCGGCGTCGTGCCGGCCGGACAGTCCGTCCGCCCGGCCCGATTCATAGGCCAGCAGGGCATCGTCCACGGGTCCTCCTCGAACGCCTCGGCCGCGCGTTCGAGCGCAGACATCGCGAGCAAATCTCGCAGGTGAGCGGCTCGCCGCGTACCGGCCGATCCGATCGGACCGAAACCCTAAAGTCCGAGGTCAACCCCCCATCCGACCGCCCCACCACCACCCTTAGAACGACTGAAGGCTGCCTTTTGGGGCAGACTTCACGGCGGGCAGCAGGCCGGAGAGCCGCCACAGCGACCGGCCCGGCCCGCCGATCAAATCAAGATCGTCAAGGTACGCCACGACGCGCTCACCCGCCCACCGGAGGGTCTCCCGGAAGTGCGGGTTGGCCCGGGCCGCCCGCCGCCCCTCGGCCGGATCGATGCCGACCGACCGGTAGACCTCGGGGTGAATGAGGCGATTGCCGCACAGGTACGCGGCCCTTCCGATCACCATCTTGTCGAAGGCGAGCCGCCCCCGGCCGGCCGCGCGGACCTGCCGGGCGAGTTCCTCCCGGGCATACCGCACATGCCGGGCCTCCTCCACGACGTGGACCCGGGACACCATCCGCACCAGCGGCTGCACCCGCTCGTCGGCCATCGCCTCACGCTGCAGTGTGTCCAGGATCTCCTCACAGATCAGGATCCCGGCGAACATCCGCGGTCCGGTCCCGGTCATCGCGATCCACTTGCCGAGGACCTGGTCGAGCCCGTCCGGCCGGTAGACCGGAGTGCCCAGCGCGGCGATCATGCGGCCGAACATCACCGAGTGCCGGCACTCGTCGGCCACCTCGGTGAGCGCGTACTGCGCGTGCGCGGTGGTCGGGTCCTGGCGGTAGTAGCCGCGGATGAGCAGCTGCATGAGGATCGTCTCGAACCAGACGCCGAGCCCGGCGATGCTGGCCACCTCGTGCCGGGTGAGGGTGATCCGCTGCTGCTCGGTCAGCCCCGCCCACAGGTCGGTGCCGTACAGGCTGGACCGGTGCGGCGGCACGAAATACAGATCCGGGACAAGCGGGGCGGACCAGTCGATTTCGACCTCGGGGTCGTAGCTGTGCTCGGCGGAGGAGCGCAACAGCCGTTCGGCCGTACGGTCACGGTCGGACGGTGTCATGAACGCCCCCCAAAAGGCCGCCGCGCTTGACGTTACCTGCGGTAACAGTTACTCCTAGTACTATGAACTCGGACGAGGAGGCGGTCAACACCGACGGCCGTAAGGGCCGCTGGGCCGGCCACCGCGAGCAGCGCCGGGCCGAGCTGACCGAGGCCGCCATCGAGGCGATCCGCAGGCTCGGGCCCGAGATCGGCATGGAGGCCATCGCCGCGCACGCCGGGGTCAGCAAGCCGGTGCTCTACCGGTACTTCGCCGACAAGTCCGAGCTGTGGCTCGCGGTCGGCCAGCGGGCCGCCGCCATGGTGCTGGACGCGATCGTCCCGGCGGTCGCCGCCGTCCGCGAGGAGCGCGACGCGATCGCCGCGGCCATCGACGCCTACCTGGTCTACATCGCCGGGGACACCAACCTCTACCAGTTCGTCGTGCACCCGCCCGAGATCATTCGCGGCCGCGACGTGGTCGCCGACGTGGTGGACACGGTCGCCGGCGGCCTGGCCCGGCTGTTCGGCGACGCGTTGCGGGCCCGGGGCCTCGACTCCGGCGCGGCGCTGCCCTGGGCGTACGGGGTGGTCGGCTATGTCCAGTCGGTCGGCGACTGGTGGCTGCGGCAGCAGCAGCCGATCAGCCGCGAGGCGCTGCGCGACTACCTGACCACCTTCCTGTGGGGCGGGGTGGCCGGCATCCGGGTCGCCGCCGACATCCCCGGCGGCCTGGCCGCGTACCGGACGGAGGCCCGGCATGGATGAGCTTGGAAGGCTGCCGGACGAGGAGTATCGCGGGCCGGCCACGTTGCACGTCGACGACGCCGACCTGCCGGTCCACATCCGCGTGGCGGCCCGGTTCGAACCGGTCGAGGGCCGGCTGCGCTGGGCCGGCCGGACCAGCGCGGACGACCGGCTGCGCGAACGGGTCGGCGGCGGGCTGCGCGACGCCGAACTGACCATCCCGGGGTCGGCGCCGATGCGGGTGCGGCTCAGCGAACCCGACCCGTGGGGCGGCGTCCGGCTGTCCGGCACCGGCACCCCGCCCTGGTTCCGATGAGCGGCGGCACGCACTTCGATGTGCTGATCATCGGGGCCGGCCTGTCCGGGATCGGTGCCGCCTGGCGGCTGCAGGAGTCGCACCCGGCCCGCACGTACGCGATCCTGGAGGCCCGCGAAGCGATCGGCGGGACGTGGGACCTGTTCCGCTACCCGGGCGTCCGCTCCGACTCCGACATGTTCACGCTCAGCTACCCGTTCCGGCCGTGGCGCGGCGCCGAGGCGCTGGCCGCCGGCGACAAGATCCGCCAGTACATCGAGGAGACCGCGGCCGAGGCCGGCATCACCCCGCACATCCGCTTCGGCGCCAAGGTGGTGGCGGCCGACTGGTCGGCGCCGGCCGCCCGGTGGACCCTGCGGCTCGCCGACGGCTCGTCGCTGACCTGCTCCTTCCTGTACGCCTGCGCGGGCTACTACCGCTACGACGCCGGCTACCAGCCGGACTTCCCGGGCCTGGCCGACTTCGCCGGACAGCTCGTGCACCCACAGTTCTGGCCCGCCGACCTCGACTACGCGGGCAAGAGAGTAGTCGTGATCGGCAGCGGCGCCACCGCGGTGACGCTGGTCCCGGCGATGGCCGAGCAGGCCGCGCGGGTCACCATGCTGCAACGCTCCCCCACCTATCTCACCGTGCTGCCCGGCCGCGACGCGATCGCCGACGCGCTGCGCAAGGTGCTGCCCGGCCGGACCGCGAGCCGCGTGGCCCGGGCCAAGAACATCCTGCTCACCCAGGGCTTCTATCAGCTCGCCCGGCGGCGGCCGCAGAGCGTACGCAAGCTGCTGCGGTACGCGGCGGTGCGCGCCCTCGGCGACCCGGCCTACGTCGACGAGCACTTCAAGCCCTCGTACGACCCGTGGGACCAGCGGCTCTGCGTGATCCCGGAGGGCGACCTCTACACCGCGATCAGGGCCGGCCGGGTGTCGATGGTCACCGACCACATCGACACGTTCGTGCCCGGCGGCATCCGGCTCCGGTCCGGCCGGGTCCTCGAGGCGGACATCGTGGTGTCGGCGACCGGCCTCGCGCTGCTGCCGGTCGGCGGCGTGCGGGTCAGCGTCGGCGGCAAGCCGGTCGAGATCGGCGAGCACGCCGCGTACCGGGGGCTGATGCTCAGCGGGGTGCCGAACCTCGCGTACTGCATCGGCTACACCAACGCCTCCTGGACCCTGCGTGCCGACCTTTCCCACCGGTACGTCTGCAAGCTGCTCAAACACATGGACCGGCACGGTTTCGCGGTGGCCACTCCGCGCACCCCCGGCGGCCAGGGCCGGCCACTGCTCGATCTGTCTTCCGGGTACGTGCGGCGCGCGCTGGACATATTCCCCCGGCAGGGCGACCGCGACCCCTGGCTGGTGCGGCAGAACTACCTGCGCGACGTGATCGCGACCCCGCGCGCCGACGTCACCCGTGACATGACCTTCGAGCGCCGCCCGGTACCCGTCCTTGAGGAGATAACCCCATGAGCCTTCCCCCATACCGGTTCGCCGGCCGCACCGCGGTGCTCACCGGCGCGGCCAGCGGCATCGGCGAGCAACTGGCCTACGGGCTGGCCGCCCACGGCAGCCACCTGGTGCTGGTCGACGTCGACGAGACCCGGCTCAAGCCGGTCGTCGACCGGATCCGCGCCGCCCACCCCGGCCTGGACGTCAAGCCGATCGTCGCCGACCTGGCCGACCGGTCCGCCGTCGACGGCGTGGCCACCCAGGTCAGCGCCGAGCACACGTCGATCGGGCTGCTGATCAACAACGCCGGGATCGCCCTGGGCGGACGGTTCGACCAGATCACCGTCGCCGAGTTCGAGGCGGTGATGAACGTGAACTTCCGGGCGCCGATGCTGCTCACCCACGCGCTGCTGCCCACGCTCACCGCCGAGCCGGGCGGCCACCTGGTCAACATCTCCAGCCTGTTCGGCCTGATCGCGCCGCCCGGGCAGAGCGCGTACAGCGCCAGCAAGTTCGCGCTGCGCGGGCTCAGCCAGGTGTTGCAGAGCGAACTGCTGGACAGCGGGGTCGGCGTGACCACGGTGCACCCGGGCGGCATCCGCACCCGGATCGCGGAGAGCGCGCGGATGGGCAGCGGCGTACCGCTGGCCGACATCGAGGAGGGCCGCCAGCGCATCAACTCGGTCCTCACGTACCCGCCGGAGAAGGCCGCGCGGCAGATCCTGGACGGCGTCGCCCGGCGCAAGCCCCGGGTCCTCATCGCGCTCAGCGCGAAGGTGCCGGACCTGCTGGCCCGGCTCATGCCGGTCGGGCACGCCCGGGTGTTGCGGGCGCTCAGCCCCGCCTCGGTGATCCGCGCCCGCGCCGCCGCGGAAACCACCACCCCGTGAAGTACGTGGACGTGCGGGGCGTCCGCATCCGCTACCACGAGACCGGCTCGCCGGACGCGCCGCCCGTGCTCCTGCTGCACGGCATCGGCCGCAGCCTGGAGGACTGGGCGCCGCAACATCCGCTGCTGGCCGGCGAGCACCGGGTGATCAGCCTGGACATGCCCGGCTTCGGCCTGTCCCAGCGGATGCCGCAGTGCACCACGCTCGGCACCCTGGCCGACGGCGTGTGGGCCACCCTGGACGCGCTCGGCGAGACCCGGCCGGTGCACCTGATGGGCAACTCGCTGGGCGGCGCGGTGTCCATGCAGATGCTGGTCGACGAGCCCGGCCGGGTGACGACGCTGGCCCTGGTCAACAGCGCCGGCTTCGGCAAGGAGGTGACCTTCGCGCTGCGCATGCTGGCGATCCCCGGCCTGGGCCGCCCGCTGCTCGGCCGGATCGACCCGCGGGTGGCCCGCCGCCTGGAACGCAACCTTTTCGCCGACCGCGTCCACGTGACGGCCGAACGGGTCGCGATGGCCGTGAAGATCGCCAAGCAGCCGGACTTCGCCGCGGTCTACCTGGAGACCGCGCGGGCCCTCGGCGGCTTCCGCGGGGTCGCCCCGCGCTGGCGCACCGAGCTGCTGGCCCGGGTGGCCCGGCACCCCAAGCCCACGCTGGTGGTCTGGGGCGACCGGGACCTGATCCTGCCGGCCGCGCACCTGGCCGCGGCAGAGCTGGCGCTGCCGCACGCGCAGTCGCACCTGTTCACCGCCACCGGGCACATGCCCCAACTGGAACGCCCCGAGGAGTTCGCCGGCCTGGTCCGGCCGCTGCTCGCCCAGGTGGCGGCGTAGGCGGGGCGCCCCGGCATGGCGGTGCCGGGGCGCCCGATCAACCGCGGCCGGGGCGAAGCTCCGGCGGCTGTCTCCTGCCTGAGTCGCGGTAGCCGGGTGCCGCCGCTGTGCGACGCTGGTGGCAGCGCGATCACGGATCGCCGCCCACGAAAAAACATCGACGACGAGAGGGAACCCGCGGACCTCGTCGGGGGTGGTAACAGGTATGAGTCCTTCGCCCGCCGGTCACGATGCCGTGTCCGACCTCTATTCATCGTGCTACCCGAGGCTGGTCGGCGTGGTGTCCCTCGCCGCCCAGAGCCGGGCGGAGGCCGAGGAGTGCGTCCAGGAGGCCTTTCTCAGAGTCATCGGCAGGTGGCAACACGTGTCACAGCTCGAGTCGCCGGAGGCCTGGATCCGGACGGTGGCCTTCCGGCTGCTGTCCAACCGGCGCCGAAAGGCACGCAACGCGTTGCGCGCGTTGATGCGTCACGGCCCGCAAGCCCCCGAGCCGCCGCCGAGCAGCGACCGGGTCGACGTGGCCGCGGCGATGCGCGAGTTGCCGCTGGGGCAGCGACAGGTCGTCGTGATGCACCACCTTCTCGGGATGAGCGTCGACGAGATCGCCCGCGCGCTGGGCGTCGCTCCCGGAACCGTGAAATCCCGCCTGAGCCGAGCCCGTGGCGTACTCGCGACGCTGCTGCGAGAGGAGACGTCCCATGTCTGACATCGGCGAACTGCTGGCCGCCGAAGCGGTCCGGCTGCAGCCCGCGCACCATCCCGAGTTCGCGGATCTGGTTCGGACCCGAGCCGCGCGGCAACGGCGGAACCGGGTGATCACGGGTGCCGCGCTGATCATCGCGCTGGGAGCGGGGGCGGGTTCGGCCATGCTGGGGGATCAACCGCGCGACGCCGACCGGCCGGCCACGGTCCGGGCGCCCGCCGGGTCGGGACCGGGGAGTTCCGTGGCCGTCACCGGCCTCCTGCGGCGGATCGGCGGACCACTGGGGGCCTCGCCCCGGGGCGTTTCCGGCACGGTCTTCTTCCGACCCGACAACGGCGACGTCATCTCCGCGCCGGCGTCGCCGGACGGCACCTTCAGTATTTCGGTTCCCGCCGGCCGATACCTGGTCACCGCGAGCACGATCCCGGGCAGTGAGTCGCCGACCTGCCAGGCGGACGGGCCGGTCATCGTGCCGGCCGCCGGCCTCACCGGGGTTCAGGTCAACTGTCACATCCGGTGAAAAGCTCCAGGGGCCGCCTCCGGTACGGAAGCGGCCCCGACAGCAGCGGGCGGATCAGCCGGCCTTGGCCACCCCGAGGGCCGCGAAACCGTCGGAATCGCGCATGATTCCCCAGTCGGTCAGCTCTCCGGTCTGTGCGTCCACGACGAGCTCCAGAACGTTGCCGCGGACCGGGTCGCGCCCGTGGCCGACGTCCTTGACGAAGGAGCCGCGCGTCTGCACCACATAGACGGATCGGTTGTCGGCGGCGGTCGACGCGGCCTCCGCCTGAGCCACACCCTCGGTCTTCAGCACGGTGGTGCTCGAGGTCCGGCTCACCGCGGTGGTCCGGGTCGACTTGGTGTACTGCAGAGCGCCGACGTTCGGCACGCCCAGGCTGGCCGCCACCCGTGTCGCGTTCGATCGCAGCAGCGACTCGGTGCCCTGCTCCGACTGAAGCAGAGTGGCCGCATCCGCCGACTGCACGCCTGCCTGCTCTGCGCCGGCCGACTCCGTACCTGCCGACTCCGCTGCCTGCAGCGCCGGCGGGTTGCCGCCGCAGCGCCACGTCGGAGTCTGAACGTAGATCTGCGCGTGGGCCCGGCCGGTTCCACCCGGCATGGCCGCCTTGATGGTGGTACCGGTGTTGTGGATCGTGGGATTCACCCAGTTCCAGGTGCCGGCGGCGTTCTTGTACTGCCAGTCGACGGCCTGACCCCAGGCTGCGCTCTGGTAGGTCGTCGACTCCGCACCGAGATCGACGTCGCCCGGATAGGCGCCCACCCCGGAACCGCCGACGCGGGTGCCGCCCTTGAAGACGCCCCAGACGCCGTTGCCTTCCCAGGTGAAGGTGACATTTGTACTGGTACGCGTCGCGGCGCCGCCGATATAGTGCTCGTAGTAGCGGCCCTGATCCGTGTACGAATCAGCCCAGTACCAGATGAATCCCTTTTCATGGCCCGGAGAGCTGTACAGCGTTCCCGACGTCATTCCCGCCTCGACCCAGTTCTGGTCGGCCAGCGGGCGGCGATTCTGCGTCCGGAGCCACATCTCCATGTTGATGAAGTCGGTGTCCCGATTGGTGACCGCCAGACAATCGACATAGAGGTTCGCGCCCACCGCATGGAGGTTGTTGTTGTTGGACAACCGGCCCAGCCCGTAGCAGTGTTTCGTCGTCCCGCGCGGACAACCGGTGATCGCCAGCGCCGGGGAATCGGTGACCACACCGACCGCACCCGCCGCGAGGATTATTGTAAGCAGTCTTGCGGAAAAGGCTCTTTTTCGCATGTTCCCCCGTTTCGGATTTGCCCACCCGAGAGGGTGTGGCCGGGAGAAGCTAACGGGAAAGCGATCACCAAACCAATAGGCAAATATCTCGATATGATGAAGATCACTATGGGATCGATGAACCGCTTCCTGGTGGCCGCGTAAAAACTATGAGCGCGATGTCGCGGTCCGGCCACCGCACGTATTGCGCAGGGCGACGATATGCGTGCTTCAGCGCCGAACGCGGAGAAGTGCGGGTCATTTCGCCAGGCGGGTTCGGTCCAGGTCGCCCCAGGCCTCGGCGATCCGGCCGCGGGCCACCCGGTACATCGCGAACTCCTGGACCCGGACGGACCGGCCGGCCTGGGTGGTGCCCGTGTCGACCAGGTGCGCGCTCAGCCGGCGGCCGTCGACCCGGGGTCAACCGGCCGCCGCTCGCGGCCCTGGTCGACCCGGCCGAGGCCGCCGGGCCGGCATCGTGGACGGGTCAGCTCTCCGCCGGCCGGGTCGGGGGCCAGGTCAGCACGTCGCCCGGGATGTCCGGGTCGCGCAGCGCGCACTCGTCCCGCCCCGGCAGCGTGCGGCCCTCCGACACCACGAGGCGGGCCACCTCGATCGCCCCGTACGCCTGGAAGTGGGTGTTGTCGGAGACGCCGGCCGGGTAGTTGGGTGACTGCCCGGCGGGGAGCCAGAGGAAGTGCTTCTTCGTCGCCTCCGGGCCGAGCCGGCTCCACAGCGCGAACGACGACGCGGTCAGGTCGATCAGCGGGGTACGCGTCTCGGCGGCCAGGGCGCGCATCGCGTCGGGGTACTCGCCGTGCGACAGGTACGGCGTGCCGTCGGCCCGGAAGCGGCGGCGCTCGACCGGGGTGACCAGGATCGGGTGTGCGCGGGCGGCGCGGGCGCCGTCCAGGTAGCGGCGCAGGTACTGCTGGAAGGTCGTCCACGGTTCGGTGTAGCGCGCCGGGTCCTCGGCCTTCTCGTCGTTGTGACCGAAGGAGATCAGCACCACGTCGCGGGGGCGGATCGCGGCCAGGATGCGGTCGAGGCGGCCCAGCTCGGCGAAGCTCTTCGAGCTGGCGCCGGAGAGGGCCGCGTTCACCACGCCGATTCCGGGGCGGAGGAAGACCGGGAGGGCCTGGCCCCAGCCGGCGCGCGGGGCGTCGGCGACCGCGTAGGTGGCGGCGGTCGAGTCGCCGGCCACGTAGACGGTCGGCCGGCGGCCGGCGACCGCCGGGCCGGCGAGTCCGCCGGCGCCCGCGACGGTGCCGGCGAGGGCGGCGTGCAACAGCTGTCTCCGGGAGAGCGCCATACCCCTATCGAATCAACAAGAGTCGATATAGGCAAGCGCTTTCCTGGTGGATACGGCGGGCGTCAGACGGTGAACCGCAGCCTCGACTGTTCGCCGCGGGCCAGCCGCTCGGCGTGCGCCGTCACGTTCAGACAGTCGCCGAGAGTCGCCCCGGCGGTCAACCGTTCGACGACCCGCGCTTCGGTCGCCATCACCTCGGCGGCGGCGGCGAGCTGGGCGACGGCCCGGCCCGGGTCGAGCACCACGATGCCGTTCTGATCGGCGATCACGATGTCGCCCGGCTGGACCGGTACGCCACCACAGCTGACCGCCTCGGCCAGGGTGGCCAGGCGCGTCGTGGTGCCGGCCCGCGGGGTCACGTACCGGCTGTAGACCGGCAGTGGACAGGTAGCGATGAACCGCAGGTCCCGGCACCCGCCGTCGATGACGATCCCGGCCAGGCCCTTGGCCAGCGCGACCCGGGCGAACAACTCGCCGGCCAGCGCGGTCTCCCGCCCGCCGCCGTCGACCACCAGGACATCGCCGGCCTCGGCCCGCTCGATCGCCTGGATCACCCCGAAGAAGTCGTCGCGGCAGCGCACGGTCAGTGCCCGCCCGCACAACACCGGATCGGCCGACCGGCACCGCAGCGCCGACGACATGACGCGAATGTCGCCGGCCGCGTCGCACAGGGCGGTGGTGTCGACCTCGGCGGCGAGCCGGCGGATCGCGGCCAGGTCGACAGGTGGCTGTTCGATCACCCCAGTGACGCTACCGGGGCAGCGCCGTCAGAACGGGGGCCGCAGATATCCGTTCTCGGCGAGGGCGCGGGCATGCCGCTCGTAGTCGCTGGGATCCCTCGGCGTGAGCGTGTCGAGTCCGTCGACATATCGGTTGAACATGCTGAACGCCGCCGCGATCAGCACGGTGTCGTGGACGGCCCGGTCGTCGGCCCCGACCGCGCGTGCCCGGCCGATGTCCTCGGCGGTCACCGAGCGGCCGTCCACCCGGACCTTGTCGGCGATGGCCAGCAACGCGCTCATCAGCGGGTCGGGCTCGGGCGGTGGCGGCCCGGCCCCGTCGACGCGGCGCAACTGCTGGGCCACCGCGTCGTGGGTCTCCGCGCAGAACGTGCATTGGTTGCGGCGAGACACGTACGCGGCGATGCTCTCGCGTTGCACCGGGGTGAGCGGCGAGGGCCCCCGCAACAGCGCCTCGGCGAGGCTGTTGAGCGGGCCCGCGGTCTGCGGGTAGCCCGCCAGCAACCCGGCGATCCCGGGCAGCGGCGGCAACTCGATGTGCGGCACACCCCACGTCATCACGCCCGGGCCATCGATGTCCTCCCCCGAACGGTCCGGCGCGGGAACTCGGACAGCCATCGATGTCCGCCGGGCCCTTCCGATGTGGCGCGCCGGGCCCGTGCGGCCCGGCGCGGGTCAGTCGATGGTCACCAGGGTTCCGACTCGTGTCCGGCCGGGTGGGCGCGAAGCAGGCCGCCGTACGCCCGTTCGGCGGTGATCTCGCCGGTGACGACCCGATGGATCGTCCGGGTGATGGGCATGGCCAGTTCGTACTGGTCGGCGAGCTGGACCGCGGCGTGAACCGTCTTGACCCCCTCGGCGACCTGCCCCATCTCGGCGAGGATGTCGTCCAGCTTGCGCCCGCGGCCGAGCTGCTCGCCGACGTGCCGGTTGCGGCTCTGCGGGCTGATGCACGTCGCCACCAGGTCACCCATCCCGGCCAGCCCGGCGAGCGTGGTCGGCTCGCCGCCCATCGCGACCGCGAGCGTGGTCAGCTCGGCGAGTCCGCGGGAGATCACCCCGGCCCGGGTGTTGTCGCCGACGCCCAGGCCCTGGGCGATGCCGGTGGCGATCGCCACGACGTTTTTCAGCGCCCCGCCGACCTCGCAGCCGATCACGTCATGGTTGGTGTACACGCGCAGCAGACCCCGGCGGAACACCTCTTGCAGCGCCGTGGCGACGGTGAGGTCCTCCGTTGCGATCACGGTCGCCGCCGCCATGCCGGCCATGATCTCCTTGGCCAGGTTGGGACCGGTGAGCGCGGCGGCCGGGTGCCCCGGGAGCACCTGCTTGATCACCTCAGTCATCCGCAGCAGCGAGTCGCGTTCCAGACCCTTGCTGAGGCTCACCACCGGGATCCACGGGTGCAGATCCGGCCGGACCTGCTCCAGGGTGGCGCGGAACGCCCCGGTCGGCACGCCGACGACGAGCAACTCGGCGTGGGCGGCCGCCTCGGCGAGGTCCGCGGTGGCGCGCAGCCGGCCCGGGAGCGGGAAGCCGGCGAGATAGCGCTCGTTGCTGTGCTTGGCGTTGATCTCGTCCGCCGTGGCCGGGCTGCGCGCCCAGATCAGCGATTCGTGATCCCGGCGGGTAAGAATGGACGCGACCGTGGTGCCCCACGAACCCGCGCCCAGCACGGTGACCCGCATGGTTCCCCTCTCCTTCGGCGCGCACCTCGCCCGGCCCGGGCACACGGGGCGGACGGGCCACCGTCAGGTGCGAGATGAGGATACGGCGGCCAGAACACTTCGCGGGCCGTCCACGCGCAGACCTCGGTCAGTACCTGCCGATGGGCACGACGGCATCACCGAACAGCCGGTTGAGGCCCGCGATCAGCAAGAGGCCGGCCACGTTCGCCACGATGGACAGCCCCAGCCCGAAAAAGCCGCGACGGCGCGGCTCCGGGCCGGGCCGGCCCTGCGGCACCCGCGCGGACGCGGACCACGGGTGTTCCCGGGCCAGCCAGGCCAGCAGCCCCAGGCCGAACGGCACCCCGGTGGCCACCCACCACCAGAACCACTTGGTGCCGGTCACCGGGTCCGGGCCGGCCAGCAGCAGGACCAGGAACGACAGGCCGAGCAGCGGGAGAAGCAGCCGGACGGCCCGCTGCTGCCAGTGGTCGGCGACATCGCCGAACGCGACGCCGGCCGACGCGGCCTGCCCGCCCAGCTCCTTCACCAGCTGGGCGACGCCGGCGTCGGCGCCGTCCGCGGCCAGGTCGGTGTAGTGCACCTGCCCGGTCCTGGTCCGCCAGACGTACAGCGGGCCGGGCTCACCGGACGAGCGCAGGAAAGCCGGCCGGTCCCAGCCGAAGCCGATGCCGTTCGCCTCGTTGTCCCACGCGTCACCCCACTGGTAGACGGCGGCGCGGCCCGCGGCCAGATCGGCGCGCGCGTCGGCGAGGCTCGCGTGCCGCGGCGCCGTCCACCAGCCGGCCACGGCCCAGCACACCCAGGCCGCCACCAGGACGACCCGCAGCGCGATCCACCATCGCCGCCCCCGCCCCACCGGCTTCGCGTCGCTCCTGGTCACGGCTTCATCGGTCACGATTGAGATCATGACAGGCCACCGCCACCGGGCCGATCCAGCAGTGCCTTCGTGCAGGCTGTCCGGCGGCCCTTCGTCGCGCCGGCGCTGGACCTCGGCGACACTGGACCTGCGCGGACCTGCGCGTGGAGATCAACCGTAACCACGGCCCGGGCTGCGCCGCCTGGCCAGGGGCAAACTCGTGCTCACACTGCCGGTCGGCAAGGCTGCCGGCCGGCGACTTCCACCGCGGGGAGGTCACGTTCGAGCAGTGGGCGGCGTCGCGATGACGGCCAAGCGCGCCCTCGAAATGCCGCAACGGCCGCAACCAGAAGTCGTCACGGGCCTCCCGCGCCGGGGAGGTGCGCACTCGACCGACGTCACACCGCCAAGGCGACGGCGGCCGCTTCGTGCTCGGCCGGCGGCAAAGGCTAGTGTGCCCGGGTTGCGGCCGTGGTCTTGGTGCTGCGGCCGGCCCAGGTGAGGTGAGCGTGGTCGACGTCGTTGTGCAGCGTCCGGCACGGCGGGCCGTGCTGATCGTGGTGGCGGCGGTTGCGCTCGGCCTGCTGGCGTTCGCGGCCGACGCCGTCGACGGTGTGACCGGGCAGGTCATGACCGCGGTGGTCAGCAGTGGCCTCGCCTGGGGTTCGGCAGCGTTGCTGGCCGGGTGGACGGCCCCGGATCGCCGCGGTGCGGTGATCGGTGCGACCGTGCTGCTGGCTTCGGCCACCGTCGTCTACTACCTGCTGATTCTCGTGATCAGCCGGCGCTGGAGCGGCGGCTACCTGGTGGACGGGTCGTCGGCGGACTGGTACGGGTTGCGTTCGCTGGCGGTCATGACCACGGCCTGGCTGCTGGTGTCGGTGGTTGCCGGACCGTCGCTGGGCCTGCTGGGCCGGATGGCGCGCACCGCGCGGCTGCCGGGCGCCGCGCTGGCCGCGGGTGCCGCCTGCGGGCTGCTGTCCGGCCAGGGCTGGCAGGAGATCACCGCGGCACCACCCTGGCACGGTTGGGTGATCAGCGGACCGGACGCCCTCTTCGCCCGTGGACTCGTTGCCGCGGAACTGGTCGAGATCATGGTCCCGTTCGCCGTGCTCGCGTGGTTGGCCACCGCCCGACGCCTTTGGCGCGCGTGGCCCATCGTGCTCACCGCGATGGTGGCCACCGCGACGCTGAGCGCACTGCTGTGGCACCTGCTCCGCATCGCCGCACACCAGCTCGGCTGAGCGCTCGCCCGCCCGACGGAACACCACGGCACCTTTCCGGTTCGCGGCCTTCGGCAACGGGCTGCGGGTCAGGTCGCGGCCATCCGGATCAGGGCGTTGCCGCCCAGCATCAGCACGTCGGCGCCGGCGACGAAGGCCATGCTCAGGTGCAGCTGCCGGGCGGCCAGTTGGGGGTCGGTGCCGGTCATCCCGCGCGCCGCGGAGACGGCGGCGGCGAGGACCAGGGGGATGCCGCCGATGAGCAGATAACCGACCGAGCCCGGCGTGTTGCCGCGGAGCACGAGCATGGTGAGCATCACCGTCGGGACGATGCCGAACAGCACCAGGGCGATCCCGCTGTACCACCGCAGCGACCGCGTCGCGGACTGCACCACGTCGTGGTCCGGTTCTTTCCCCACATGCGCCCCCAGGCCGATCGGCAAACCGGATCCAGCCTAAACGCCTCCGGAGCGGGTACCGCAGCGAGCCCACGCCCATCGTCTACCCTCGGACGGATCTTGAGAACGGGGGCGGGACGATGCGGCGACGGTGGCAGGCGGCGGTGATGGCGGCCGCCTTTGCGCTGGCGGGCTGCGCGGACGACGGGCCGCGAACGACGGCCCCGACGCCGGCCGCCGCGGGTGCGGGCACGGCGAAGGCCGGTGACGCGCCGCAGACCACCGAGGCGACCCGGACCGCCGAGGCGACCCAGGCCATCGGGGCGACCGGGAAGCCGGGCAGCTTCGCCCGCGTGGTGCGGGAGAAACTGCCCGAGATCGCCGCCGACCGGCGGGACGCGGAGATCCAGGCGATCGCCGACACCGCCTGCACCGAGCTGGGCGCCGGCAAGAAGGCCGACGACATCGTGGCCGGCACCCGGTCGCTGGGCACCCTCGACGCCGAGGCCACCGACCAGGCCACCGCCCGCGAGCTGATCAAGCTGGCGATCGACACCACCTGCCCCGGCCAGAGCGCTCGCGTCGACGACTTTTAGCCGGTGCCGTCGCGGCCGGTTGGTCGCCCACCGCCCGACGCAGCCCGATCCGCCCTACCCGGTCCCGGTCTGATCCGCCCTAGCCGGTCCCGGTCTGATCCGCCCTAGCCGGTCCCGGTCTGATCCGCCCGAGCCGGTCCCGGTCTGATCCGCCCTACCCGGTCCCGGTCTGATCCGGTGCCGACAGCGGGCCGCGCAGCCGGTGCAGCCGCAACGCCAGCTGCAGGTCGAGGGCCCGGTCCGGATCGTGCCAGCCCGGGCCGAGCAGCTGCGCTATCCGGTCCAGCCGCTGGGTCACCGTGTTCACGTGGACGTGCAGCACCTCGGCGGCCCGGGCCAGGCCGCCGCCCGCGCCGAAGTAGGCCTCCATCGTCCGCACCAGCACGGTCCCGCGCCGCGTGTCGTAGTCGAGCACCGGCCCGAGCGTGGCCCGCACGAAACCGGGCACGTCCCGCCGGTCGCCGAGCAGCAGGCCCACATAGCCCAGCTCGCCGTGCCCGGCGCCGTCGCCCACCCGGCCCAGCGCGATCAGCGCGGTGGCGCACGAGTCCGCCTGGCGGTAGGCGGGGCCGATCGCCGCCGGCCCGGTGACCGGGCCCGCGGCGCCCGCGGTGACCGGGCTGTCGAGCGCGCGGCCCAGCTCCTTCGCGACCTGCTGGGCCCGGCCGCCGGGGTCGTCGCCGGGCAGGATCAGCGCGATCCGCCCGTCGCGGGCCACCGCGAGGCCGCTGCGCGCGGCCGCGAAGGCCCGCGCCCAGGACACCGCCCGCTGCCGTAGCCCGCCCTCGCCCTGGCCGGCCGCGGCGATCACCACGTGCGGCGCCGTGAGGTCGACGCCGAGCCGCCGGGCCCGGGAGCGCAGCGCGTCCTCGTCGCGCACCGGACGGCCGATCAGGTCGTCGAGCAGCTCGCCGCGGACCTGGCCCTCGGCCTCGGCCACCGTGCGGCGGAACAGCAGCAGCAGCGCGGTGACCTGCGCGGCCCGCTCCAGGATGCGCTGGTCGGCGCCTTCCAGGGGCTGCGCCGGGTGCAGCACCAGCGCGCCGAGGTTGTCCGCGCCGGCGACGACCGCCGCCACGTACAGGTTGCCGCGCACCACGCTGCGCCCCTCGCCGCGGGAGGCGGCGACGGCCTCGGCCACCGCTCCGCCGTCGATCTCCGGCAGCCCGCCGGGCCAGCCGGCGGATCGGGCGGTGGCCAGTTCGCGGCCCGCGGCGTCCAGCACGAGCAGCGCGCCGTCGAGCACGTCGACCAGGTCGGCGGCCACGTCGTCGACGCCGCCGCCGCGCAGCACCAGCGCGGTCATCCGGTCATGCGCCGCCGCGGCCCGCTCCACCGAGGCGCTGTGCGCCTGGATCACCGTGGTGGCGGCGGACAGCTCGGCGAGCGCGGCCTGGGTCTCGGTCAGCAGGCGGGCCGTGTCGATCGCGATGGCCGCGTGCGCGGCGAGCGAGCCGAGCAGCGCGACCTCCTCGCGGGCGAACGGCCGGGCCGTGCGGTTGGCGGCGAAGAGCACCCCGATCACCGCGGAGCCGAGCCGCAGCGGTACGCCGAGGATGGCGACCAGCCCCTCGTCGCGTACCCCGTGGTCGATCTCGGAGGTGTGCTGGAAGCGCGCGTCGGAACCGTAGTCGGCGGTCGAGTACGGCGTGCCGGTCACCGCGACCAGGCCGCCCAGCCCGGCCCCGGCGGGCAGCCGCAGCTGCTGGAAGCTGGCCGCCACGGAGCCGTCGGTGATCCGCATGTACGTGTCGCCGCGCTCCGGGTCGTTGAGCGTCAGATAGGTCACGTCCGCGCCGAGCAGGGTGCGCGCCCGGTGCACGATGGCCCGCAGCACCGCGTCGAGGTCGCGCAGCCCGGCCAGATCGCCGGCCGTGTCGTACAGGCCGGAGAGTTCCTCCTCGCGGCGCCGTCTGCGCTCCAGCAGGGCCCGCACCCGCAGTGCGGCGAGTTTGACCTGCTCCAGTTCGGCGAGCTCGGCGGCGGGTGCCCCGGCGGCCCGGGCGGCGAGCAGCGGCCGCTCGAACTCGACCGGCGCGGCCTCGCGGGCCAGCAGGTCGAGGTATTCGAGCGGCGACAGCATCCGGCGCGGGCCTAGTGTGCGGTCCAGCCGCCGTCGATCGTGATCGACGCCCCGGTGATCAGCGCGGCGGCCGGCGTGCACAGGTAGGCCACCAGCTCGGCGACGTCGGCGGGCTCGACCAGCCGTTTGATCGCCGCGCGCTCCAGCATCACCTTTTCGATCACCTCGGACTCCGGGAGGTCGTTGAGCCGCGCCTGGTCGGCGATCTGCCGGTCGACCAGCGGGGTCCGCACGAAGGCCGGGTTGACGCAGTTGGACGTGACACCGTGCGCGGCCCCTTCCAGGGCGGTCACCTTGGACAGTCCCTCCAGCCCGTGCTTGGCGGTGACGTAGGCCGCCTTGTACGGGGAGGCGAGCAGCCCGTGCACCGAGGAGATGTTGACGATCCGGCCCCAGCCGCGCGCGTACATGTGCGGCAGCACCAGCTTGACCAGCCGGAACGGCGCCTCCACCATGACCCGCTGGAGCAGGCTGAACTTGTCGTCGGGAAACTCGGTGAGCGCCGCCACGACCTGCAGGCCGGCGTTGTTGACCAGCACGTCGGCCTGCCCGGGGAGCGCGGCTGTCCGGTCCAGGTCGGCCAGGTCGGCGCGGATCGGCCGGCCGCCGGTCTCGGCCGCCACCTCCTTCGCCGCCTGCTCGTCGACGTCCACCGCGAGCACCTCCGCGCCGGCCGCCGCGAGGCGCCGGGCCACCGCCCGGCCGATGCCGCTGCCCGCGCCGGTGACCAGCGCGGTGCGCCCGGCCAGATCCAGGTCGACCACCGTCGTCATGCCGTGAACTTACGGGCCTCGGCGCGCGCGTGCACATGGTTGGCGCCCACATAGTTTCCGGGCAGCCAGTGTGCGCGGCACGCAGGCTCGGCCTCGCCGTCCGCCAGATGTCAGCGTCGGCCCGAGATGCCGGCGCTAGGAGGGCCGGATGACCAGCACCACGCGGCACAGCGACGGCCGGGCGGCCGGCCGGCCGGGCTGATGGAACTCACCGCGGAGCAGCGAGACCGGATCCGGCGGCTGCTGGAGAGGGAGTTGCGGGCCGCCGTCCGGTCGGCGGCCGCGCTCGGGGCCCGGCCGGCCGACGTCGCCGCGCTGGTCGCCGACCGGCGCCGGCGGCTGGCCGCGTTACGGCCGGGTCTCGGTTGCGACTCCCAGGACGCGGCCGACGATGACGGCGACGGCGGCGGGGTCCGCAAGCAGCGCTGACAGCCGCTCCTCCGCGGGCGCGCCGGTGCCCGGCGGGCTGCCGTCCCGCAGCAGCGTCCGGAGCTCCTCGATCACCGTCGGGGCCGGAGCCCCGCCGGCCGGCCGTTGCGAATCCGGGTCGTCTGCGCTGGCCACCATGGTCCTCTCGACGGTCCATCGATTCCGGCAGAGGTCGCCAAGCCCCCGGCCTGGGATCGAGTGTCCGTCCACGCCCCGCGGAACGGAACGGCCGTACGCCCGGCCGCCGGCGGCGGACGTGGCCGGGCGGCTTCCGATCGGGCGAACCCGATCGATACCTCGCGGAGCGGTCACGCCTCCCGCTCGTCGATGATGGTGCGGACGGTCGCCACGATCCGGCGTAGCGTCGTGGGGTCGCCCAGCGCGCCGGTCACCCCGCCGAGCGGATCGGCTGCGGCGTGCGGCGCCCGGTTGAGCCCGGCGGCGAGCGTACGGCCGAACACCGCCCGGATCACCTCGGCCACCACGTCCTGGGTCTGCTCGCCCCGGCCCAGCCGGCGGCCGATCGCACCGACCGCGTCCGCGGCGAGGCGGCGCATCTCGGCCTCCACGCTCTCGTCCGGGTCGGCGAGGGCGAGCGGCGCCTCCGTGGGCGGGAGCGCGGCCACCGGCGCCTGCTTGCGGCCCAGCGGACGCTCCACATACGACTCGTACCACTCCGGGCGCCGCCGCATGGCCGCGATCACCCGCTCCACCTCGCGCGCCACCGCGGCCGGATCGCTGCGCGCCCAGTCGCCGGTGTGTGCGGCCCGCTGCTGGGCCCACGACTCGAGCGGCCACACCTCGGTGCCGGCCGTGTTGGTCACGCCGACCCAGACGAGCATCTGGACGGCCAGCTCCATCAGCCACCGGTCGTGGCCGAGCTCGGTGGCGAGCCAGCCCGGCAGCCGCGGGCGTTGCAGGGCGCCGCGCTCGCCCCGGCGCCGCCGGTGCGCGTCGACGGTCGCCGCGGTGAGCCGGCCGGCGATCCACCCCTCCAGGTCGTGCACCGGGCGGCGGGCGTGCGCCAGCAGATCGTCCACCACGGCCTCGACGTCGTCGTGGAACCGGTCCAGGCAGTCGTCGGCCAGGTGGTCGACGCCGATCGCGCAGACCGGGTGGTTGCGCCGCTGCTCGACGCGGCGGGTCAGCCGGCTGAAGACGATCGGCCACGCCACGTCGTACGCGGCACTGGTCAGCGCCTGCCGCTCGGCGCAGTCGGACGCGGCCGCCACCTCGGCCAGCCGCCCCTCGCGGGCCAGCTCGTGCAGGCGGTGCACGGTTGCGCCGGGCGACGGCGCGGTGCGGCCCTGGCGGCCGGGTCCGGAGTTCGCCGTCCGGGAGATGTACAACCCCGGCTGCGGCCCGTTGAGCGGCTGCGGGCTCCCGCGGTCGATCCGCCGGTTCGAAACCTCCACCAAGGGCCCCTTCCGAAGGTGCGGACTCTGACTCGTACGCCAAACTGGACCGCGTCCGGCACGACGAAGCTTGGCCGAGACGGTAGCCCAGCGCGACGACGCGTGCACGGATATAGCGGTTCGTCAGGACGATACGGCACCTTCAGACGACCCTTCCTCGACCGGATTGCCCATCGACAGAAGACGATCGACTATCGCGGTCCGGCAGCCGCCGTGGTGACCCGCGTGCGACCATCACGCCATGGCTGACTTGGTCGTGCGGGACATGACGAGAAGCGAATTCGACGAATGGCTCGACGCCGCGCTGCGCTCCTTCGCCGAGGAGCAGGTGGCGGCCGGCAACTGGGCCGCCGACGAGGCCGCCCAACTGGCCGCCCGGGCCCATCGCCAGTTGCTGCCGCACGGCTTCGAAACCGAGGGGATGCTGTTCCTGACGGCCGCCCTTCCGGACGGTACGCCGGTGGGCGTGCTCTGGCTCGGCCTCGCACACCCGCGTGGCAACCCGGGCTGCGCCTTCATCTACGACATCGAGGTCGCCGCGGCGCACCGCGGCGCCGGCCACGGCCGCGCCCTGCTGGCCGCGGCCGAGGAGGCGGTGCGCACCCGCGGCGCCAAGGCCCTGGAACTGAACGTCTTCGGCGACAACACCCGGGCGATCCGGCTCTACGAGACCGCCGGCTACCGGGTCGTGACCCAGCAGATGCGCAAGCCCCTCGACTGAGCCGCGGGCCTAGACATCGGATCTCGTAACTGTCACCCTTGCCGGGAATCCCCCGTGATGCCCGGCATGACGCCCTGCCGCCGGGCCGATACATCCAATCAATGGCCCAGGAGTTACCGTTGTCACCCATCTACCCTGATCGACGCCGGGTGCTTCAGCTCGGCGGCGGGCTAGCCCTGACACCGATGCTGCCGAGCTTCTCCTCCCCCGCGCAGGCCGCGCCGCCCACGCCGGACACGCTCCCGCGTGACGTGCTGTGGTATCGGCTACCGGCGGCGGACTGGCAGTCGCAGGCGCTGCCGATCGGCAACGGCCGGGTCGGCGCGATGCTGTTCGGCCGGACCGACGTCGAGCGGATCCAGTTCAACGAGCAGAGCCTCTGGGGTGGGGTCAACAACTACGACAACGCGCTGGCGGGTCAGCCCGACAGCGCGTACGACACGAGCGTGACCGGTTTCGGCTCCTACCGCGCCTTCGGCGACGTGCTGATCGCGTTCGGTCCGGGTCCCCGGCCCATTGTCACCGCACCCGGCGGCCCGTACTCGAGCTCGGCGACCGAGGGCGTGGAGAAGACCGTGGACGGCGCGCCGGGCACCAAGTGGTGCATCGACGGCCCGCCACAGCAGGTGATCTGGCAGGCCGCCCTCGCCGCGCCCGCCGCCGTCTCGGTGTACCGGCTCACCAGCGCCAACGACGTCCCGGCGCGGGACCCCGCGACGTGGACCTTCCAGGGCTCGGCGGACGGCACGACGTGGACCACCCTGGACACCCGCACGCTGGCGAGCCCGTTCGAGAACCGGTTCCAGGTCAAGGAGTTCACCTGCGCCAACACCGTCGCGTACGAGTTCTACCGGCTGGTGTTCACGCCCCGCCCCGGGGTGAGCCACTTCCAGGTCGCCGAGGTCGCGCTCGACGGGCTCGCGCTGCGTACGCCGCCGTTCTGCTCGGTGTCCTCGCCCTCCGGCCACGCGGATGTCGGCCACAGCGTCGACGGCTCGGCCAGCACCGTGTGGCGGGCGGTCGGCCAGGCCGTCTGGCAGGCCGACCTGTCGTCGCCGGCGACCGTCACCGCGTACTCCATCACCGCCTCCCCCGACACGCCCGGCGAGGATCCCGGTTCGTGCACGCTCGAAGGCAGCACGGACGGCGTGGTCTGGACCAAGCTGGACGAGCGCGGCACCGAGCCGCCGTTCCGCCGTGGTGAGCGCCGGGAATGGCTCGTCGGCACGCCCGCGGCGTACACCGGCTACCGCCTGACCTTGAAGGCCCGGCCGGCTTCCAGGGCCGTCCGCGTCGCCGAGGTGGCTCTGCGCGGTGCCGACCTCGATACGGCGGCGTCCCGCCCGGTGGTCGAGTACCGCCGCGCCCTCGACCTCGAATCCGGGGTGCACACCACCCGGTTCGGCGGCACCGGGCGGCGGGTGACGCGCGAGGCCTTCGCCAGCCGGGCCGCCGACCTCATCGTGCTGCGCTACGAGGCGGCGAGCGCCGGGGCGCTCGACTGCGACATCTCCCTCACCTCCGGCCAGGACGCGGCCGCCGGCGCCGACGCCAGGGCGCGGACCGTCGGATTCAGCGGGACGATGGCCAACGGCCTGCGGCACGCCGCCGTCCTGCGGATCGCCGAGACCGACGGCACGGTCACCGCCGTGGGCGACCGGCTGCGCGTACGGTCGGCGACCCGGATGACGCTGCTGCTCGACGCGCGCACCGACTACCGGCTCGACGCGGCCGCCGGCTGGCGCGGGCCGGACCCGATGCCGGCCGTCCGGGCCGCGCTCGCCGCCGCGGCCGCGAAGCCCTACCGGACGCTGCGCCGGGCGCACGTGGCCGAGCACGCGGCCGTGGCCGGACGCGTCCAGGTGGACTGGGGGCGCACCGAGCCCGCCGTCGCCGCGCTGCCCACCGACGTGCGGCTCGCCCGATACCAGGCCGGCCGGACGGATCCGGGACTCGAGCAGATCATGTTCGTCCTGGGCCGATATCTCCTGCACGGCTCCTCGCGGCCGGGCGGCCTGCCGGCCAACCTGCAGGGCCTGTGGAACGACAGCAACCAGCCCGCGTGGGCGTCGGACTACCACACCAACATCAACATCCAGATGAACTACTGGGGTGCCGAGACCGCCAACCTCCCGGACAGCCACCGGGCGCTGGTCGAGTTCGTCCGCCAGGTCGCCGTCTCGAGCCGGGTCGCGACCCGCAACGCGTTCGGCGCCGGCACCCGCGGCTGGACCGCCCGTACCAGCCAGAGCATCTTCGGCGGCAACAGCTGGGAATGGAACACCGTCGCGAGCGCCTGGTACGCCCAGCACCTCTACGAGCACTGGGCGTTCGGCCAGGACCTGAACTACCTCCGCACGGTCGCCTACCCGATGATCAAGGAGATCTGCCAGTTCTGGCAGGACCGGCTGATCCAGGACGCCGACGGCCGGCTGGTCGCGCCGGCCGGCTGGTCGCCCGAGCACGGCCCGCGCGAGGACGGCGTCATGTACGACCAGCAGATCATCTGGGATCTGTTCCAGAACTACCTCGACTGCGAGGACGTGGTACGCGCCGACCCCGCCTACCGGACCACCATCGCGGCCATGCAGGCGAAGCTCGCCCCCAACCGGATCGGCCGGTGGGGCCAGCTCCAGGAGTGGCAGACCGACCGCGACGAGCCGACCGACATCCACCGGCACACCTCACACCTGTTCGCCGTGTTCCCCGGCCGGCAGATCACCCCCGACGCGTCGCCGCAGTTCGCGGCCGCGGCGCTGGTGTCCCTCAAAGCCCGCTGCGGCGAGCGCGAGGGAGTCCCGTTCACCGAGGAGACCGTCTCGGGCGACAGCCGCCGGTCCTGGACCTGGCCCTGGCGGGCGGCCCTGTTCGCCCGCCTCGGTGACCCGGAACGCGCCGACTACATGGTGCGCGGCCTGCTGCGCTACAACACGCTGCCGAACCTGTTCTGCAACCATCCCCCGTTCCAGATGGACGGCAACTTCGGCATCACCGGCGCGATAGCCGAGATGCTCCTGCAGAGCCACCGCGGCTTCATCCACCTGCTGCCGGCCTTGCCGGCGCAGTGGGCCGACGGGTCCTTCACCGGTCTGCGCGCCCGCGGTGGCTACACGGTCGACTGCGGCTGGCGCCACGGACGGGTCACCGACTTCACCGTCACGGCCACCGCCGCGTCGCGACGGCAACCGGTCCGGGTGCGGGTCAACGGACGCGACGTGCGGGTACGGCCCGAGTCAGCCGACGAGTAGCCGGACCGCGTGGGACTCGGCGGCCCCGGGCGGAGCGGCGCGGCTCGATAGGTTGTCGGTCATGACGGATGTGCGGCTGGAGCCGATGACCGAGGACGAGTACAAGCCGTGGCGGGCCGACGCCGAGGCACACTACGCGCAGAGCGTCGCCACGTCCGGCCGGTCGCCGCAGGACGCGGCCCGGGACGCCGCCGACGCCTACGCACGGCTGCTTCCCGACGAGTTCGCCACCCCGGACCACCATTTCTGGTACGCCTACGACGGTGACCGCCGGATCGGTTTCCTCTGGATCAAGGTCACCCGCGACACCGCCTTCGTCTACAACGTCGCCGTCGAGCCCGACCTGCGCCGCCGGGGCTACGGCCGGGCGATCATGCTGGCCGCCGAGCGCTGGTGTCACCACAACGCGCTGACCAGGATCGGCCTGCACGTCTTCGCCTACAACACCGGCGCCCGGGCCCTCTACGAGCAGCTGGGCTTCACCGAGACCGGCCGCAACATGGCCAAGGACCTGTGACCGTGATCCTCGGCGCGGCCCGGGTAGGGCTTGACCCTGACCCCGTGTCAGACGGTAGACCGGAGGCATGACCGAGGTCTTTTTCCGGTCCGCGACCGAGGTCGCGGCGTCGGTACGCGACGGCCGGCTGTCCGCGCGCGAGTTGGCGGAGCTGTCGCTGGACCGCATCGAGGCGATCAACCCGGCCCTGCACGCGGTGGTGGAAACCTGCCGGCCGGCGGCTCTGGACGCCGCGGCGGCGGCCGATCGGGCCGTCGCGAGCGGGACGCGGACGGGCCGGCTGCACGGCGTGCCGATGACGATCAAGGAGGCCTTCCAGGTCGCCGGGATGCGCAGCACGTGGGGCGAGCCGGCCTTCGCCGGCCAGGTGGCCGACCGGGACGCCGTGGTGGTGCGGCGGCTGCGGGAGGCCGGTGCGGTGCTGCTCGGTACGACCAACGTGCCGCCGATGCTCGCCGACGTCACGCAGACCGCCAACGAGCTGTACGGCCGGACCGTGAACCCGTGGGACCCCACCCGCACCGCCGGCGGCTCGTCCGGGGGCGCCGCCGCGTCGGTGGCCGCCGGTCTGGCCTATCTGGAGTACGGCTCGGACCTCACCGGATCCATCCGTGTCCCGGCCGCCTTCTGCGGGGTGTACGGCCTCAAGCCGAGCGCCGGCACGGTTCCGTTGACCGGTTTTCAGCCGCCGGGCCCACCCGCTGGTGCGTCCGACATGGCGTACCTGTCCGCGGTGGGCCCGCTCGCCCGATCGGCCGGCGACCTGCGTACGGCGCTGAGTGTCACCGCCGGGCCCGAGGAGCCGGAGGCCGCCGCCTACACCTGGCGGCCGGCCCCGCCGCGGCACGCCCGGCTGGCCGACTTCCGCGTCGGCGTGGTGCTCGACCACGACCGTGCCCCGGTCACCGGGGAGGTCGGGCGTGCCCTGTCGGACGCCGTGGACGCGCTGGCCCGGGCCGGCGCGACGATCGTGGCCGGCTGGCCGGACGGGGTCGACCCGGCCGGCCAGGCCGAGTCGTTCGGGTTCGAGGTGGCGCAGTTCTTCGCCTTCCACGGCGGCGACGCCGGCTTCGCCACCCTCCCGCAGGTGGTCGAGCAGCACGATCGGCGGATGGCCGCCCGTTCGCAGTGGCGCCGCTACTTCACCGACGTCGACGTGTTCCTGTGCCCGGCCACGTTCACCGCGGCGTTTCCCCACCCGAGCAGCACCGAGGCGGAGGGGCTCCACCACGGCCTGGCGTTCTGGATCGCGTACGCCTCGCTGGCCGGCCTGCCCGCGGTGAGCGCACCGGTCGGCCGCACCCCCGGCGGGTTGCCGGTCGGCTGCCAGATCATCGGGCCGCCGTACGAGGACGACACCCCGATCACCTTCGCCGAGCTGGCCGCCGAGGTCCTCGGCGGGTTCCGGGCACCGCCCGCGGCCGGATGAGCCGCCGATCAGGGGAGGCCGACCTTCTCGGCTTGCGGATCGGCGATCACCCCGGTCATGGCGAGGATGGCCACGAGGGGGTCCAGGACGTGGGTGGGGCGGAAGCCCTGAAGGTTCGGACGGCTGCCGGCAGCGGAGACGAAATGGAGAGTGCACCGGTGAAAGGCGTCGTACGGCCGCAGCGAGGCGGTGGCACCGATGGCGTGCAGGTAGGCGTAGGCGTCGCGGCTCTGGGCACGGATCTGGGCGGCGTCCAGAGCGGTGGGCTCCGGCATCCGTAGCCAATGGTCGAACGGCGGCTCGAAGCGTTTGAGGTCGGATTTGGTGACCGCGATGGCGACCGGAATTCGCGCGCCACCGCCGGGTCGGCCCAACAGGCGTTCGGTGGCCAGCTCGAAGCACCATGGGGTCTGACTGCCGGCAGGGTCATCGACGGGGTGCACGAAGATCACTGCGTCAGCGGTCTGCAGGAAGCGGGTGGAGCGGATGAGGGTGGTACTCACGAGGTCTTCGCCGGCCACGTCGAAGAACACAACGGGCCTCGTACCAGCCGCGCTGCGCATGATCAGGATGTCTGCGGGCTCGATGATGCCGATGGGCGTCGCCTCCAGCGGCTGGCGTTGCTCGAACGGTGCGATGAATCTGCGCCGGAAGTAATCGTGCCGGCGAAAGTCGAGGGACGACACCTGGACTCCGTACGGGGCCAGCCCTCCGCGGTAGGCGTCGTGGATCATCGCGGTAAGCAGCATTGTCTTGCCGCCCACCGGCGCGCCGACCAGTCCGACAATCAGTGGAGGAAGGTACGACGCATACCTGGCCGGCAGATAGTGCTCCGATGTGTCGCGTGCGGGATTCGGGCAGCGAACATACCCATTTGCCAGCAGGTCAGCGCGCTTCAGTTCGGTGAGCCGTGAGGTGTCGACCAGACTGTATTGCGCTCGGTGTTCGTCGTAGACGAAGACTGCGTTGTCGTCTGGCCACGCGAACTTGTCGGCGCAGATCGGACAGATGACCAGCCTTGACCCTGTTGGGTGAACCATTGGTCGCCGCCGCCCTAGCGTCGCCGAAACCAGCGCCGCAGACCTGCGGGAGGCCGCACTGGGGCTGGCGATGGGAATTGTTCCCGCTTGCGCCGGGAAGCCTCGGTGAACCTCTGTCGTCCTTCGGCGAGCGCCGCATCGGGGTCGGCCATCAAGATCGCCGGCACGTCGACTCGCATGCGCCTGAGCAGGTCGGCCGCGGTAGGTCGCCGACCGACCGGCCCGAAGACCCCGTCGAGCAGGGCGCGCAGGTGCTCGGGGTCATCGGCCGGATCGGCTGCTGGCGTGCCGAGGGTCAGCTCCCGGATGATCATCGCGGCGGACCACACGTCGTCGCGCGGGTCGGCCGAACCGCCGGCCGTCCGCGCCGACTCGAAGTCGACCAGCTGCACCCCGGCGCCGTCCCAGCGAAGCGTGTCGAGACTGACCGCGCCATGCACAACCTCGACCGCGGCGATGAGATGCAGGGCCCGGAGCATGCCGATCTGAAACTGCCGGCGCTGCTGACCGTCGAACGAGGCGGCCACGTCGACGGCGGGGCGGCCGGTGTAGGGACGCAACAGGACGAACGGTTCCTCGTTGTCCGCGTCGTACCCGACCAGCTGCGGCAGCTCTGTCGGCCACCCGTCGCGGAAGGCACGGCGGAGCCGGCTCATTGCGATGATCTCGTTGTCCAGCAGGTCGTACAAGT
>Ga0070668_100000173_pt1 | contig 41174 bp, 32 predicted proteins | sample KBSS43metaG_FD_64661 | JGI IMG/M metagenome (GOLD analysis project Ga0070668, IMG submission 64661) | Switchgrass rhizosphere microbial communities from Kellogg Biological Station, Michigan, USA - KBS S4-3 metaG | ecosystem: Host-associated > Plants > Roots > Rhizosphere > Soil ...
CCCCAATGTGGCGTTGGTTGCGTCCAACGCACCGAACGCCACATTGGGTGCGTTGGACGCACCGAACGCCACATTGGGGCGCAACCATGTGCACACGTGGATGCGACATCGAGGACATCGGTCTCGCACAGACAAACGGTCCCGCACCCGGCCGGGGTGCGGGACCGTTTGTCGTCACGTTCGCCTACGCGGCGTCCCGCAGGGGGCGGGCTTCCTCGTCCGCGGTGATGTCGGCCAGGACGTCGGCCCGGACGATCCCCCCGGCGAGGTTGCCCGGCGGGGACGGCAGCAGGTCGTCGACCAGGCTCACCGGGGGGTTCACCGCAGCTGGATGCCGGTGCCGTCGAGGACGGACAGGAACTCGCCCTTGCCGATGGCGGCGGCCACCCGCTCGATGTCGTCGGCCATGTAGCGGTCCTGGTCCAGCGTCGCCACCAGCGACCGGATCTTGTCGTAGGTCAGCCGCGCGGCCGGGCTGAGTCGCGCGTGGCGCCCGGACACGTCGACCGCCTGCGCCGCGGCCAGGAACTCGACCGCGAGGATGTAGTTGTTGTTCGACAGCACCCGTCGCGCGTTGCGGCCGGCGATCAGGCCCATGCTGACCACGTCCTGGTTGTCACCGTTGGACGGGACGCTCTGGGTGCTGGCCGGGCCGATGGTCCGGTTCTCCGCGACCAGCGCGGTGGCCGGGTACTGCGCGCCCGCGAACCCGCAGTTGAGGCCCGGGTCGGCGGCGACGAGGAACTCGGGCAGGCCGGACAGGTACCGGTTGAGCAACCGGTTGGTGCGGCGCTCGGAGAACACGCCGAGCTGGGTGAGTGCGATCGTGACGAAGTCCAGCACGAACGCGACCGGCTGGCCGTGGAAGTTCGCGCCGTGGAAGATTTCCTTGCCCTCGAAGAAAAGCGGGTTGTCGTTCGAGGAGTTGAGCTCGGTCTCGATCGTCTCCGCCGCGTGGTACAGGGTGTTCCGCACCGCGCCGACGACCTGGGGGATCGCGCGCAGCGTGTAGGCCTTCTGCAGGTAGACGTCGGTGCGCGAGACGTCACCGTCGGACTGCTGTTCCTTGGCCTGGCGGCGCAGGTCGGCGTGATCGACCGCGAGTGCGCTGCCGCGCATCAGTTCCCGCATGTTGGCCGCGTTGTCGATCTGGCCGCGGTGCGGGCGGGCGATGTCGTGGCCCTCGGCCTGGAACGGGCTGGTGGAGCCCTGCATCGTCTCGACGACCAGCGCGGTGACCAGCTCCGCCTGGCGCACCTGGTCCAGTGCGCGGCCGACCACGAGCGCGCCGAGGCCGGTCATCGCGGAGGTGCCGTTGATCAGCGCCAGGCCCTCCTTGAACTTCAGGTCGAGCGGTGTGATGCCGTGGCCGGCCAGGACCGGACCGGTGCTCGTGGTGCCGCCGTCGCTCAGCACGTAGCCCTCGCCGATGACCGTGGACGCGATGTGCGCGAGCGGGCCGAGGTCGCCGCTCGCCCCCAGCGAGCCGATCTCCGGGATGGCCGGGACGATCCCGAGGTTGAGGTAGAGCGCGAGCCGCTCGAGCAACTCGGGCCGCACCGCGGAGTAGCCCTTGGACAGCGCGTTGAGCCGGGCGGCCAGGATCGCGCGGGCCTCGTCCTCGGCGAACACCGGGCCGACGCCCGCGCTGTGGCTGCGGACCAGGTTCGTCTGCAGCTCGGTCTCCTTGGACAGGTCGACCAGCATGTAGATCATCTCGCCGTAGCCGGTCGTGACGCCGTAGACGGGGACGCCGTCCCGGACCGTGTTCTCGAACATCACCCGGCTACGCGCGGCCCGGTCCAGGGCGGAGGACGCCACCTTCACCGGCGCCCGGTCCTCCGCGACCCGCCGGATGCCCGCGATGTCGAGCTTGTAGCCGTCGAACTCCAGCGACGGCGTCGTGTTGTCAACAATGGCCACGCTTCTCACCCAATCCTGGTTTCGGGAACTGCTTGTACTCCGCTCGGCGAGCCGGACCGGGCCGAAAGGCCCGCGATCGTGGGGTCGGCGAGGAACTCACGCACCTGCACCTCGATGCCCACCCGCTCGCGAACCCGGCTGAGCAGGACGGGCACGAGAAGCGAGTGGCCGCCGACGGTGAAGAAGCTCTCGTCCGCGCCCGCCGGCGCGGCGCCGAGCACTCCGGACCAGACCGCGGCGAGCGCGTCGTCCACACTGGACGCGGGCGTCCTGGCGGGCGCTGCCGCGGTGGCGGCGGGCGCCGGTAGCCGGCGGCGGTCCACCTTCCCGCCGAGGTTGCGGGGTAGCCCGAGCACGGTGTGGAACGACAGGGGGTACTTCGACCGGCCGAACCTCGCCCGCAGCGCGGCGCGCCAGTCCCCGGCGGAGCCGAGCGCCGTGCCCGTCTCGTCCCGCGCGGGCACGACGTGAGCCACCAGGCGGTTCACCAGTCCGTCCGCGCCCGCGACCGCGGTGATGGCGCACTCGGCGACGGACTCGCACTCGGCGAGCGCGGTCTCGATGTCGGTGAGCTCGACTCGGACACCCTGGAACTTCACCTGCAGGTCCTGACGGCCCACGAACTCCAGCGAGCCGTCCCACCGGCGGCGGCCGAGGTCACCGGTCCGGTAGCACCGGACGGGTGCGATGCCGTGCGCCGCCGCATCGGCCGGCGGCTCGAACGCCGCGCGCTCACCTGCCGCCGCACCGGTGTACCCGGTCGTGACGTAGGGGCTCATGACGACGATGTGCCCGGTGACCCCGTTCGGGCACGGGCGGTCCCGGTCGTCGAGCACGAGGACCTGCCGGCCCGGGATCGGCCGGCCGATCGGCACGACCCCCGCCGTCTCGCCCGTGACCTCGTGCCAGGTGGCCAGGATCGTCTCGGTGGATCCGTAGAGGTTGACCAGCCGTGCCCGGGGCAGCATCGCGCGCGCCGCGTTCGCGAGCTCGCCCGGCAGCGCCTCGCCGGCCAGCAGGAGGTGGTCGATGGCGATGAGCGAGCCGGCCGCGTCGTCGGCCGTGACGGCCTTGAGGATCTCCCTGGCGAAGGTGGGCACGGTCTGGAACGCCGTGATCCGTTCGGTGGCCAGCCAGTCGACCATCCGCTCCGGGTGCGCCCTGATCCGGTCGGGCACCAGGCACAGCGTCGCGCCCGCGGTGAGTGCGGCGAAGGTCTCGACGAGGCCGGCGTCGTAGCCGGCGGCGGCCCACTGCGCGAGCCGGGAACCCGGGCCGATCCGGAACTCGTCGGCGAACCAGCCCACGAACTGGGCGAGGGTCGCGTGAGTGGTGGGAATCCCCTTGGGCCGGCCGGTCGAGCCGGAGGTGTAGGCGACGTAGGCGCGTGCGTCCGGCCGGGCGCGCACGGGGACCACCGCACCGGGCTCGCCGAGGTCACCGGTGTCCAGCACCCGGCCACCCAGGTCGTCGCGGAACCACCGGGCGAGGTCGTCCTCGGCGGTGTCGCCGTGCACCAGCAGGCAGACCGGTCGCAGGTCGGCGAGGACGCTCCGGCCGCGCTCTCCCGCGTCGCCGGTGCCGAAGCACACCAGGTGCGCGCCCGCGTCGAGGACCCCGAGCAGCGCCGCGACCTGATGCGGTCCCTGGGGCAGCCGCACCGCGACCGCGGCGCCGTCGACGGGGCCGTGGCGCCGCAGCGCACTTGTGACCGCGCCCGCGGCAGCGACCAGTTCGCCGTAGCTCACCGTCTCGTCGCCCAGTGACACGGCCGGTGCGTCCGGGTGCGCTTCGGCGAACGCGTGCATCCGTGCGCTCACGGTGGTTTCGTCGGCCGTGCCGGTGGTCAGGTCCGCGGCGCGGGTGGCGGCGCGGAGCCGGTCCGGAGTCACGAGCGGCAGTTCGCCGACCGGCCGGTCCGGCCGGTCGAGCGCGGCGGCGAGCAGCGTGTGGAGCTGGTCGAGGAGCTGGCGGACCGAGCCCGGGTCGAACAGGCTCGCGCGGTAGGCGAGCGAACCGGCGACGGCGTCGCCGACCCGGTGGACGGTCAACGTGAGGTCGGCCGTGACCGTCGTGCGGTCCACCGCGACGGCGCGGACCTCGGTGCCGGCCAGGCACAGCGCCGGCCGCGCCGCGGGCACCAGCAACGCGTCCACCAGCGGGGTCCGGAGTGGGTCGCGGTCGGTGCACACCGCCCGCACCACACGGTCGAACGGGACGTCCGCACCTGTGCGGGCGGTGCGCGCGGCGGCCGCGACCCGGCGCAGGTGCGCACCGAACGCCGGCCCGTCCGCGAAGTCGGCGCCGAGCACGACGAGGTTCTCGAACGCGCCGACCTGCCCGGCGTCGCCGGGGCGGCGAATGTCGACCGGCATGCCGACCGACAGCCGGTCCGCGCCGCTCAGCCGGTGCAGCAACACCTGGAACGCGGCGAGCAGCACGACATCGTCCGTGGTGTCCTCGGACTCGGCGAGGGCGGAGACCGCGGTGCCGACACGGTCCCATGCGAACTCCAGGACGCCGCCCGGGCCCGCGGGGCCGTCCCGCCGCGGCCGGTCGGCGGGCAGGTTCAGCGGCGGAGGTGGCGGGGTGAGTGCCGAGGTCCACCCGTCGAGTGCGCGGCGCGCCTGCGGTGCCTCGGCGCGCGCCCGTTGCCACCGCGCGAAGTCCGTGTACTGCTGGGCGGGCAGCGGGGGCAGTGCCGGCCGCAGGCCCGAGACGATCGCGGTGTAGCACGCGGACAGCTCGGTGAGCAGGATGGCCGCGGACTCGTGGTCCACGACGGCGCGCTGGGCGTCCAGCACCAGCAGGTACTCGGCGGGACCGCGGACGACGGCGGTGAGCCGGACGAGTGGCCCGGTGTCGAGCCGCACCCCGTCGTCGAGCCCCGCGGCTTCCGGCGCCGCGCCGGCCACGACGCGCAGTTCGGTGGTCGCCTCGGCGCTGATCTGCCGCAGCGGAACGCCGTCGGGTGCGGGTAGCGTCGTGCGCAGTGCTTCGTGCCGGTCCGCGAGGACGCGCCACGCGTCCCGCAGGGCCACGAGGTCGAGCGGGCCGGTGACCTGGTAGGCGAGCCGGATCGCGGACGCGTGACCGTCCACCTGCGACAGATACCACCAGTCGTCCTGTGCGGGCGAGGTGAGGGAATGGGAAACGTTCGAGTCGAGCGCCATTTTCCTCACCCGGCCTCCGTTTCGTCTGCTGGCTGCGGGAATCGCGGCGCGGAGCATCGGTTCACGCGTGCCCTGCGATTCAGAATCACACTCGCCGGTTCACCGCCGCATCTCCTGTCATGCGCCGCGACGAGCGCGCGGGTTTCCTGCGGTGAAAAGAGAACAGGCAGCCGGGCCCGTGTTCGGGCTCGGCTGCCTGTCCATATAGGACTCTATCGGCCCGCGGCGCGCACCAGCTCGACGTCCTCGGACGCGCTGAGGAAACCGGCCGCCTCGGAGCTCGCCGCGGTCCGTGAAGAAGGTCAGGAAATTGCGCCCGCGTGCTCAGCGGTACGGCTTGCGAGCGGCGATGATCACGTAGCCGACCTGGTCCTTGCGGGGAGCGAAGAAGCCGTGGTGCTGCTCGGCGAACTCGTTGAGCGCCGCCTCGCCGAACTTGGCGGCGATCTCCTGGCGGCGGACCAGCGCGGCCTCGATGTACTTCGCCTTGCGGCCGAGCACCCGGGGTCCGCACTGGGTGAACTCCTCGATCTGGAAGCCGGCGGCACGCAGGTGCTCGCACCACTCCTCGAGACTCGGCAGCCTGCTCAGCCGCAGCGTCTCCATGAACTTCGCCAACCGGTCCGGCGGGCCGGGCGCACCGGCGCTGAAGTCCGAGAACGACAGCCGTCCGCCCGGCCGCAGCACCCGGTACAGCTCCCTGATCACCTGGGCCAGGTCCGGCGCGTTCTGCAGTGACTCGAGCGCGAGCACGGCGTCGAACGTGCCCTCCGGGTACTCCAGCGCCATGAAGTCGCCGTACTCGAAGGTCACCAGGTCGCCGGCCTCGCTCGCCAGCGCGCGTTCGGTGGCCCGGTCGACCTCGAACCGGCTGACGGTGACGCCGGTGACCCGTGCGCCGAACCGTTCGGCCATGCCGATCGCGGTCGTGCCGGGGCCGCAGCCGGCGTCGAGCACCGACTCGCCGGGCCGCAGCCCGAGCGTGTCGGTGACCTTCCTGGTGATCCGGCCGACCGCCTCGGCCAGCGGGGCACTGTCCTCGCGGTCGTAGAAGTACCACATGTGCAGCTGGCCATCGCGGAACTCGTCGCCGATGGGGGAACGCTCGTCGTAGTGCTTGCCGATCTCGGCCGCTTCGGCGGCTTCGTCACCCATTGCGGTCATTCGGCACCTCAAACGCTTCCGTCTAGTCCGGGGAGAACACTGACTTCTTCAGCACCTGCTGGAACTGGGAGACCATGTCCCGCACCGTGCTCGCCTCGAAGAGGTTGCTGTTGAACTGCATCTGGCCGATCATCTCGTTGCCGGCCGGGTCGATGTCGAGTGTCCACAAAGCACCGTCGGGGATGTCCGTGCTCACCGCGGCGGGAAGCAGGCGCTTGCGGATCTCGGAGTACTCCAGGTCGCCGACCCGCTGTGCGGCCATCACGAACGGGAACTGGAAGACCTGGAACGCGACCACCGCGGCGTCGTCGGCGGCGTAGGGGGCGCCGAGCTCCGGCGCGTCCGACAGGAGCCGGAGGAACGGGATCTGCCGCGTGAGCGCGCTGATGCAGGTCTTGCGCGTCCGCTCGACGACCTCGCGGAAGCTGCCGCAGCCGGTCAGGTCCGTCCGAAGTGGAACGAGGTTGAAGAACGAGCCGATCGTCTCCTCGAACCGGGCCTGGCCCCGGCCCGACATGATCGTGGTGACGGTGATGTCGTCGTTCCCGGTGATCTCCCGCAGCAGCACCTTGTACGCGGCCAGCAGCACCATGAACGGGGAGCTGCGCATCGACCGCGCCAGCTCCAGCGTCGCGGCCGTCACGTCCGGGTCGACCAGGTAGCGCTCCACCGAGGTGTTCTTCGGCAGGTCGTCGGAGCGGCGGAAGTCGGTGGGGACCGCGGTGATCTGGGCGTCGGCGAGCTTGTCCAGCCAGAACTCGCTCGGCTTGGCCAGTGCCTCGTCGGTCGTGGTGGTCGACTCCCAGCGCGTGTACTCCTGGTACTGCCTGACCTCCGGCAGGTCGGGTGCGCGGTTCTCACTCCTGGCCGCGTAGCACTCCGCGAGCTCCTTGATGATCAGCTGCATCGACCAGCCGTCGGAGACCGTGTGGTGGGCGATGAGCGCGAGCACCGAGTCGTGGTCGTCGAACCGGCCGAGCACGGCGCGCAGCAGCGGCAGCTCCCGGATGCTGTACTCGTCGGCCTCGATCTCGATCAGCAGTTCCTCGGCGGCCCGGTCCCGGTCGTCCTGCGCGACGCCGGTGAGGTCGCGGACGACCAGCTCCGGCGAGCTCGGCTCGTGGATCCGCTGGTACTTGGGCTCCGCGTCCCGGACCACCTCGGTGCGCAGCACCTCGTTGCGGGCGACCACGTCGTCCAGCGCGCCCTGCAGCAGGCCGAGGTCGACCGCGCCGCGGACGCGCCAGCCGTACACGATGTGGTAGCGGGGGCCGAAGGGGCCCTCGTCGTCACCCTTGTCGAACATGCACATGAATTCCTGGTTGACCGAAAGCGGGATCCGGCCCGCGCCCGCTGACTCGTCACTCATCGCTCCACCGTTCGGTTCCACTTGGACAGGCTCACGCCTGGTACGGGCTTACTGTGACCGGAATGCCGTTGAACACCGCGTTGCCGGACGGAACGTCCACGACGAACTCGTCGGTCAGCGCGTTCGCGTTGACGCCGGAGGTCGCCACCGCGACCCGCTGTCGTCCGCCGGCGTGCCCCCACCCGTGCGGAAGGCTCACCACACCGGGCCTGATCGCGTCGTTGATCTCGACGTCGACGACCAGCTCTCCCTTGGCCGAGCGTACGACCGCGCGGTCGCCGAGCCCGAACTTCGCCACGTCGGCCGGATTGACGTGCAGCGTGCAGCGGTTGCTGCCGCCGACGAGCGACTCGACGTTGTGCAGCCAGCTGTTGCTGGAGCGCAGCTGGCGCCGCCCGATCAGCACGACCTCCGGCGCGGGCGCGGCAAGGTGCGCGCGGAGCCGTGCGAGGTCGTCGACGATCGCCGGCGGGGTGAGTTCGACACGGCCGGACGCCGTGCACACGAGCTCCTTGAGCCGCGGCTCGAGCGGACCGAGGTCGATCCCGTGCGGGTTCGCCTTGAGCTTGGCCAGGGACAGGCCGTAGCCGCCGAACTTGAGCAGGACGTCCAGGAGCAGCTCCGGGCCGTTGTCGCCGTCCAGCGTGGCCCGCAGGACCGCCGGATCCATGCCCTCCACCGGCGAACCGGGCATCTGGGTGGCGCCCTCGAGCAGCTGGCCGATGATCATCTCGTCGACACCGGCCGGATCGGCCGCCGCGCCGGCGCCGGCCGCGATCAGCGTCAGCCGGCCCATGATCTCGGCCTCGGACCGCTGGTCGGGGTCCAGCGGCAGCACCGGAGGGGAGTACCGGACGTAGTTGCGGACCGTGACGATCGACAGCAGGAAGTCGTAGTGCGGCATCTGCATGATGCGTGGCGGCGGCAGGATGACGTTGGCGTGCTTGGTCGTCTCGTTGAGGTACGGGTCGACGCAGACCATGAAGTCGAGGTTCTCGAGCGCCCGGTCGAGCCGGGGGCCGTTGGGCGCGGCGAGCACCGGGTTGGCCGCGAGCGTGATCAACGCCCGGATCCGGCCGTCGCCGGGAGTCTCGATCTCGTCGGCCAGCGTGGCGGCGGGCAGCTCGCCGAGCGCCTCCGGCAGGCCGCGGACCCGGCTGTGGAAGTTCCCGGTCTGGAAGGGCTGGCCGGTGCGGTACACCTCGAGCGTTGCCGGTCGGGCGTACATGGCGCCGCCGGCCGAGTCCAGGTTGCCGGTCAGGATGTTGATCACTTCGACGAGCCAGTGGGCCAGCGTGCCGAACTCCACCGTCGACGCGCCGATGCGGGCGTACACGACAGCCGTCGGCGCCGCCGCCAGCTCACGGGCGATCCGGACGATGTCCTCGGCAGGCACTCCGCAGATCTGTTCCGCGACCGATGCGGGGAACTCCGCGGCCAGGTCGCGCAGCTCGTCGAGGCCGTTGACGTCCAGCGTGACGGTGGCCAGGTTCTCGGTGAGCAGCGTGTCGACGATGGCGAGCAGCAGGTAGGGATCGGTGCCCGGCCGGATGGCGAGGTGGTCGTCGGCGAACGCGGCGGTCCTGGTGCGGCGCGGGTCGACCACGACGAACTTGCCGCCGCGCGCACGCAGCTCCTTGAGGCGGCGGGGATAGTCGGGCGCCGCGGCCAGCGATCCGTTCGACTCCAACGGGTTCGCGCCGATGATCAGCAGGTAGTCGGTGCGGTCGAGGTCGGGCACCGAGATGGCGAACGGGTCGCCGTACATGTGGCCGACGGCCACGTGCTTCGGCATGTGGTCGAGCGTGCCGGAGGAGTAGACGTTGCGGGTGTTCAGCGACTGGATCAGCGGCATCCGGTACAGGAAACCGGCCATGGTGTGGTAGGTCGGGTTGCCGAAGAAGACGGCGACGGCGTCTCGGCCGTGCGCCTCGGTTACGCCGGCGAAGCCGCGCTCGACCTCGGCGAACGCCTCATCCCACGAGACCTCGCGCCACTCCTCGCCGGTGCGGACCATCGGCAGCCGCAGGCGGTCCGGGTCCTCGTCGATCCGGCCGAGGCTGGCGCCCTTCGGGCAGATGAAGCCCTTCGAGAACGGGTCCTCGCTGTCGCCCTTCACGTTCGTGACGTGTCCGGCGTCGTCGAGGGTCAGCCGCAGCCCGCAGACTGCCTGGCAGAGGGGACAGGTGCGGTGCGCGGTGGTCATCGACACTCCAGGAGGGTTGCGTGCTGTGCCGGCCGCGCTCGTCGGAACCGTTGCCGGAACGGATGTCCGATCGTGTGCACGACCACGAGTGGCCCCGGCGTTCGGCACTGCCGGGACCACTCAGGTCCTTCGTGTCCGTCATGGACACTGGTCGATCATCCGGCCTTGTGCGCCACGACGAGCACGTAGCCGATCTCCTTCAGCCGTCCTGCCGGGTCGCGGACGACGTCGAGCAGCGGGATGATCTCCTCGGAGTAGCGGGCGACCAGCTCGTCGTACCGCTCGTTGACCGTTTCGTTCATCCGCAGCCCGGTGCGGTAGGTCTGGGCGCTGATGTCCTTCAGCTCCCGCAACTCCAGGCCCGACCCGGCGATCACCTCGCGGTACTCGTGCTCCAGCAGGAACGGGCTGAACGCGTTCGTCGCCTCGTGCTCGCGCACCAGTGCGAGATCGTGCTCGTTCGGCTGGGCGTTGAGGTAGATGTCGCCGATGACGACCCGGCCGCCCGGCTTGAGCACCCGGTTGACCTCCTTGAGGGCCGCCAACCGGTCCAGGTGCGGCAGCGTCTCGAACACCCACACGATGTCGAACGAGTCGTCGTCGTAGGGCATGTCGAGGGCGTCGGCCGTGTCGAACGTGATCCGGTCGCCGAGACCGAGCTCGACCGACCGGCGGTTGGCCTCGTTCACCTGGGCGGCGTTGTTCGACAGGCCGACGACCGTCACCGTCGGCGACTTCCCGGCCAACCGGAAGACCGGAAGGCCGATGCTGCAGCCGACGTCGAGCAGCCGGGCGCCGGAGGTGTCCCCGGACCGTTCGATGACCAGGTCGGTCAGCTTGTCGCACGCTTCCCGGTTGGAGCTCTGGTCTTCGTCGGAATCCCAGTAGCCGTGGTGGAAGTTCTCGTCCCACAGCTCGGCGAAGATCTCGTTGACGACGTCGTAGTACTGGTCGGTCTCTTCGGCGTCCGGGATGCCGTGGTCCTTGCTCATATCAGCTCCATAACTGGACGGACGACGACCGTCATGCGGCCTTGGGCTCGGCCGGCGTGTAGGTGTCCTCGAACACCGGCTCGACGCCGGGCGGCGCCTGGTACACGTAGGGCTGCTGGCTCTCCTTCGACGGCCCGCGCAACGACTTGAGCAGCACGCGAAGGATGAAGCCGGGCTTCATCAGCGACTCCTGCGGCGCCATCAGGCCGGCCACCTGGTAGTACTTGGCGGTGATGTCGCGGTCGTGGGTGGCGGCGATCTGGATCTTCTTCAGGAACCAGTTGGCGAACTTCAGCTTGAGCGGCCGCTCGCCCTTCACGCCGGGGAAGCTCAGGTCGACGGTGTTCGTCAGGTCCCACGACGCGTCGATGGCGTCCGCCGCCAGATCACGGAAGTAGTCCAGTGGCACCGGAGCCGCGCCGCTGTGCAGGTGCTGGCGCATGGTCATCGCGCACAGCGCCGCGACGCTCATGCCCTGGGCGTACACCGGGTTGAAACAGGTGATCGCGTCCCCGGTGACCAGCAGGTTGTCCGGGAAGCGGGTCAGCTTCTGGTAGTGGCGGCGCAGAGTGGTCGGGAACCGGTACAGAACCGGCTTGTCGACGGGGTCGGCGTAGCGGAGCGTCTCGTAGACGTCCTTGGCCGGCAACGACTTGAGCCACCGGTAGAGGCCGTCCTGGTCGGCGGGAGGGTGGTCGCCGAGCAGACCGTAGGTGGTCAGCTCCAGCTGGCCGTCGCTGGTCTTGAAGAAGACGTTGCCACGGGGGTTGGCCGGGAACGCGATCTGGTTGATGGCCACGTCGCCCTGGAAGGGGTCCGCGCCGGGACGCAGCTTGTAGTGCTGCGTCACGTAGACCAGGTCGATCTTCTTGCGCTCTTCCTCCGGGCGCTCGTAGCCGAGCTGCTCCAGCCAGACCGGGGTCCGTGAGCCGCGCCCGGTCGCGTCGACGACGAGGTCGGCGTCGATGACCTTGTCGCTCTTCGCGCCGCGGGCCTGGACCCTGGCGCCGATGACCTTGGTCTTGTCCGGCGTCGTGACGATTCCGACGATGTCGTGCTGCTCGACGAAGACCACGTTGGGGATGGCCTGGACCCGCTCACGGATGTAGAACTCCAGCACCGGCCGGAGCACACCGAGGGTGATCAGGTCGCCGTCCTTCTGCGCGAGCCGGTTGCCCTGGGCGTACCAACGGCAGCTGCCGGACAGGTCGCCCCGGGGGATTCCGTCGTCGACCAGCTGCTGGACGATCCCGGGGAACAGCTCCTCCATGATGTGCACGCCTCTGGCGAGCAGGCCGTTCGCCTGGTAGCTCAGCGGCAGGGTCTTCCGTGGTCCCCTCAGGCCGACGATCTTGTCGCGGTCCACGATCTGGACCTCGTCGTAGGCGTCCGCGAGTACCCTGGCCGCGAACAACCCGGCAATGCTGCCACCGAGCACCACCGCGCGGGTCCCAGACTCCTGGCCCATCGCGGTCACCTCCTTGTTACGTGGGTTGACATTCCTGAACGGGTGATCACTCATGACCGTCACATCGGGAAGGAGCTCACCAGGCCACCGTCGACGCCGAGGTCCTGACCGGTGATGAAGGAGGCGCGCTCGGACAGCAGGAAAGCCACCGCCTCGGCGACGTCCTCGGGCTTGCCGAGACGGCCGAGCGGGTGGAGGCCGCGGATCATCTCCCGGGCCTGTTCGACCGGAGCCACCTCGTCGAACATGTCGGTCTCGATGAACCCGGGGCTGACGGCGTTGACGCGGATACCCCGGCCGGCCAGATCGGCGGCGAGCGAGCGCGTCAGGTTCGTCACGGCGGCCTTCGTCGCGGCGTACACCGACGCCGGTCCCATGCCGCGGTGGGCGAGACAGGTGCCGTTGACCACCACGGCGCCCGCGCCGTCGAACAGTGTCAGCGCTTTCTGGATAGTGAAGAACGCGCCCTTGAAATTGATTCCGACGACGCGGTCGAAATCAGTTTCGGTAACCAATGTGCTCGGGGCGGAGAAAGACACGCCCGCATTCGCGAAAATGCCGTCCAGGCGACCGAAGCCGTGCTGGATCCGGCCGATCAGTTCGTCGATGTCCTCGGTGCGCGACACGTCGGTCGCCACCGCCAGAACCCGTTCCCCGGTGGGATCGAGCTCCTTCGCCGCGGCGTCGACCTTCTCGGCGCGGCGACCGGCGAGGACCACATTGGCCCCGAACTCGACAAGTTGCCTCGCGGTGGCGAGACCGATACCGCTCCCACCGCCGGTAATGAGGACGGTTTTGCCGTCGAATTCAGCCATGCAGCCAGCCTCACACCCGCCGACTTACGCTGCATCTCCCGCATTGCGGATCGTGCGCGCAGCAGACGAATGTGAGGCCGGCCGCGGCTCAGCGCACCACGCGGAAGGACAGGTGGGTGACCGCGGGGGAGCTCACCACCGCGGCCTGCTCCAGCTTGACGTCGGGGCCGAGGTTGTCGAACAGCCGTTGCCCACCGCCGGTGAACGCCGGCACGACGTGGATCGTCACCTCGTCGACCAGTCCGGCCTTGAGGAACTGCTGGGGGATGTCCGCACCGCCCATCACGCGGACATCCTTGTCGCCCGCCGTCTTCGTGGCCAGGTCGTAGGCGCTCTGGATGTTGTCGACGAACGTGAACGGCTTGCCTTCCGCGAGGCCCTCCTCGTGGACGCTGTGCGACACGACGAAGACCGGCGTCTTCCCGTGCGGCCCGCCGTTGCCCCAGTACTTGAGGCTGTTGTCGTAGGTCCGCCGACCGCAGATCAGAGCGCCGAGGTTCTTCTCGGACTCGTCGATCAGGCGCGTGTCCTCATCGGTGCTGTGCAGGTACCAGTCGTGCAGCACGTCACCGCCCGTGCCGAGGCCCTCTTCCGGGTTGTCGTTCGGACCGGTGACGTACCCGTCCAATGACACCGAGATATCAATGACTACTCGTCCCACTGCGTTCCTCCGGTTGGTGATGGTGGGGCCGCGCCGTCCGTTCCGGACATGGCGGCACGGCCCCCTCGACGTCACGACACGTTACCGCCGATACGAATGGCGTACCGCTGCAGTGACCGTACTTCCCCTGTTCGTGAGGCGATGCGACCGGAACTGAGCAATTTCGGAGAAATCCCGGCTTGCCGAACCGGCGCGAGTGTGACGCGGGGGCGGAACGGCGATCGCGACCGCATCTGCGAAGAACTGCTGGGCAACCGGCGGCGGCACAATGAGAGTTCCGCGAGCGACGTCTCATCGAGAGGATGTCCGATGGCCGAACCGGAGCAAGGTCCCGCCGGTGGCGACGGCCCTTCCAGTACTGGGTCGCGTCCGTTGAACGGCGCCGAGTACCTGGAGAGCCTGCGCGACGACCGCGAGATCTACCTCTACGGCGAACGTGTCAAGGACGTCACCGCGCACCCTGCGTTCCACAACCCGGCCAGGATGGTGGCCAGGCTCTACGACGCGTTGCACGACCCGAAGACCAAGGACGTCCTGACCTGTCCGACCGACACCGGCAGCGGCGGGTACACCCATCGCTTCTTCACCACCCCGCACAGCGCCGAGGACCTCGTCGCCGACCAGAAGGCCATCGCGGCGTGGTCGCGGATGAGCTACGGCTGGATGGGCCGCAGCCCCGACTACAAGGCCGCTTTCCTCGGCACGCTCGGCGCGAACGCCGACTTCTACGCGCCCTACCAGGACAACGCGCGGCGCTGGTACAAGGAGTCGCAGGAGAAGGTCCTCTACTGGAACCACGCGATCGTGCACCCGCCGGTGGACCGCAACCGCCCGCCGGACGAGGTGGCCGACGTGTTCGTCCACGTGGAGAAGGAAACCGACAGCGGCCTGATCGTGAGCGGCGCCAAGGTGGTGGCCACCGGGTCGGCGCTGACGCACTACAACTTCATCGCCCACTACGGCCTGCCGATCAAGGACCGCAAGTTCGCGCTGGTCGCCACCATCCCGATGGGCGCGGCCGGCATGAAGCTGATCTGCCGGCCGTCCTACGCGGCGACGGCCGCGGTGATGGGCAGCCCGTTCGACTACCCGCTCTCGTCCCGGCTCGACGAGAACGACACGATCCTCGTGCTGGACAAGGTGCTCATCCCGTGGGAGAACGTGTTCATCTACGGGAACCTCGGCAAGGTGCAGCTGTTCACCGGCCGGTCCGGCTTCCCGGAGCGGTTCACCTTCCACGGCTGCACCCGCCTCGCGGTGAAGCTCGAGTTCATCGCCGGACTGCTGGCCAAGGCCGTGGAAGTGACCGGTGTCAAGGACTTCCGTGGTGTGCAGACCCGGCTCGGCGAGGTCCTGGCCTGGCGCAACCTGTTCTGGGGACTGTCCGACGCCGCCGCGCGCAACCCGGTGCCGTGGACAGGAGGGGCCGTCCTGCCCAATCCCGCGTACGGGCTGGCCTACCGGTGGTTCATGCAGATCGGGTACCCGAGGGTCAAGGAGATCATCGAGCAGGACATCGCCAGCGGCCTGATCTACCTCAACTCCAGCGCGGACGACTTCAAGAACCCGGAGATCCGGCCCTACCTCGACAAGTACGTCCGCGGCTCCGGCGGGATCGAGGCGGTCGACCGGGTCAAGCTGATGAAGCTGCTGTGGGACGCCGTGGGCACCGAGTTCGGCGGGCGCCACGAACTGTACGAGCGCAACTACGCCGGCAGCCACGAGAGCACCCGCATCGAGTTGTTCTCCGCGCAGCTCGCCAGCGGTGAGGTCGACGGGTACAAGGCGTTCGCCGAGCAGTGCATGGCCGAGTACGACCTGGACGGTTGGACCGTGCCCGACTTGTCCTCGTTCGAGCACATGCGCGACATTCGCAACGGCATGATCAACGGCTGACGGCTTCGCCGCGCGCCACCGAGCAATCTGGAACAAGACACCGGCCGACCGCGGTGGAATCTTGTGCAACACACCACAAATCGTCGCATATCACTGGGGATCAGATGCTGAACAGGCGAAAGCTGTTGGTTGCCGGGGGTGCCGCCGTCGGCGGCGCCTTACTCCTCCCGAAAGGCCTCAAGAGCCCGTCCGCCGCGGCGAGTGGCCAGGCCCCGATCGGCGATCCGCACGGGCACGAGCTCTACGACCACGCGGTGCGCCCGCACGCGAAGAGTCCCGCGTTCACCGTGCCGATGCCCGTGCCGAGGGTGCTGGCCCCGTTCAAGGGCGACCCGGACGTCGACTTCTACCGGGTGCCGATCAGGCCGGCGAACGTCGAGGTCCTCCCCGGCGTGCAGAGTCCGCTGCTGACCTACGACGGCGGCTTCGTCGGCCCCACGATCAAGGCCAAGACCGGGCGACCGGTGTCGGTCACGTTCACCAACCAGCTCTCCGAGGCGGCCAACGTGCACCTGCACGGCGGCCACGTCCTGCCCCAGGACGACGGGCACCCGATGGACGTCATCGCCCCCGGTGGCTCGCGCAACTACACGTACCCGAACACCCAGCAGGGCGCCACGCTGTGGTACCACGACCACAGCCACCACAGCGAGGCGCGGCACGTCTACCACGGACTGCACGGCTTCTACCTGATCGAGGACCCGTCCGAGCAGAGCCTCGGCCTGCCGAGCGGGCAGTACGACGTGCCGATCATGCTGCGTGACGTGCTGATCGACGCGAACGGCAACCTGGTGGACGGCGCCGAGCCCGACCAGGTGAACACGTTGCTGGCCAACGGAAAACCGCAACCCTACTTCCAGGTCGCGGCTCGCAAGTACCGCTTCCGGCTGCTGAACGCCGCGATTCACCGCCAGTTCACCCTGAACCTCGGCGGCGTCCAGATGCTCCAGATCGCCTCGGACGGCGGCCTGTTGCCGGCGCCGGTGCCGCGCACGGAGATCCAGCTCACCGCGGCCGAGCGCGTCGAGATCGTCGTGGACTTCTCCCGCTTCCCGGTCGGCACCCAGATCGTCATGGGCGACACCATCGGTCCGGTGCTCCGGTTCGACGTCGTGCGCACGGCCACCGACACCAGCCGGGTGCCCAGCACGCTGCGTCCGCTGCCGGCCCTCCCGCCCGCGACGGTCACCCGTGACATCCGGCTGTCCTTCGACGTTTCCGGCCCGGTCCCCGTCGGTCTGATCAACGGCAAGCCCTACGACCCGACGCGCGCCGACATCCAGATCAAGCGCGGCACCACCGAGATCTGGAACGTGACCAACGCGGACCCGATCGAGTTCGACGCCGCGCACAACTTCCACCTGCACCTCGTGCAGTTCCGCGTGCTGTCGAGGGATGGCGGCCCGCCGACGCTGAACGACATGGGGCGCAAGGACACCGTGTCGCTGCCGCCGACCAAGTCGGTGCAGTTGCAGGCCACTTTCGGCGACTACCTGGGCCGCTACGCCTACCACTGCCACTTCCTGGAGCACTCGGCGCTGGGAATGATGGGGCAGATGGAGATCGTGGCCTAGCGCCGTCGTTCGTGACCGAGTTCAGCGGGGGTGCCGGCGTCCATCGACGCCGGCACCCTTCGCTTTGCACACCGCCGCGATGACGGTGCGCCCGCCCGGCGCCACCCCTGGTGATCACCACTTTTCCCGTGCGGTGCTAGCGCACGCAGGGAGGCGACGTGGTGAAAGACCGGTGTGACGATGGGAACTGAGCGTTATGCCCGATTTCACTGACTGGAGCAACGGATGAGCCGACGAGGTGACCTCCGCGCCCGCGCCGTGCTGTCCGTAGCCCACCCTCCCGGCGCGTGCGATGTCCTGCGTCCCTCATTCTGCAAGGAGCAACAATGACACTCAACATCGAGGACGTCGACGAACTCAAGGCGCCGGAGCCGGAGCGGCCGCCAACTCCGCAGGCCAAGGCTCCGTCGAAGCCGTTCTGGCGGCGCCCGTGGATCCTGCCGCTGTTCGCCATCACCGCGTTCTGGCTGTACATGCAGATCGAGCCGGTCGCCGGGGTGCCGGAGGACCAGCTGCAGATTCCGCCGCACGAAAACTTCCCCGCCTACTACCCCCTGCTGATCACGCACATGGCCTTCGGCACGGTGACGGTGCTGACGGTGTGCCTGCAGCTGTGGCCGTGGCTGCGGATCAACCACCCGAAGTGGCACCGGGTGAGCGGCCGGCTCTACATCGTCGGGGCGCTGGTCGCCGCGATCTCGGGTCTCATCATCGTGTGGTGGGCGCCGGTCCCGGGTCAGCTCGGCGGCGCGGCCATGTTGCTGTTCTGGCTCGGCATCACCACCGCCGCGTACGTCACGGTGCGCCGCCGGAACTACGTGCTGCACCGCCGGTTCATGCTGTACAGCTTCGCCGTGCCGGCCAACAACTTCCTGGCCTTCTTCACGTACCTCGCGATCGACAAGTTCCAGATCCAGGTCGACTTCGCGTACTTCCTGGAGTACGCGCGCTGGGTGCCGTGGGTCCTCAACCTGATGCTGATCCAGGCATGGCTCTACCACACCGAGAAGCGCCCGGCGCCGAGGCCGTCCGCCGTGAGCTCGCGGCGCTGACCGACACCAGACTGTTTGGCTCGACTGGAGGATACGATGCGCCGAAGTCGGTTGCTCGTCGCGGCCTCGCTCGCCGCAGTTGTTTCGCTTGTCCTGGGCGTGTCCAGCGCCGCCGTCGGCGCGCCGACGAGCGGCCGGAAGATCGTCATCAACACCCTGTTCTCCATCTACGACTTCCCCGGCCTCGACACCACGCTGATCAAGCGCGGCAAGGAGTTCGAAAAGGCGCACCCGCAGTACAAGGTGAACGTGAAGTTCGCCTACTACCAGCGGTTGCCGGAGGACGTGGAGAAGGCGGCGCTGGCGGGGGAGACGCCCGCCATCGCCTCCTACAACATCTCCGGCACCCAGTTCGCGCTGGACACGCTCGACCAGAACGGCAAGCCGGCGTTCACGTCGGTCGGCAAGGCGATCGCCGGCCGCAAGAAGATCCTCGGTGAGCAGGTCGTCGTCGACGACCTGGTGCCGGCCGGTCGCCGGTACTACAGCAAGGCGGGCGACCTGTTCGCCATGCCGCTGAGCCTGTCGACACTGCAGCTTTACGTCAACAAGACGCTGCTGGACAAGGCTGGTGTCAAGACGATTCCGCGCACCTACGCCGAGATGAGCGCGGCGTGCGCGGCGCTCAAGAAGCTTCCCGACGGCCCGAAGAGCTGTGTGGCCCTGGCGAACGAGGGCAAGCTCTACATGCAGGCGCTGGCGCAGCAGGGCGTGAACTTCGCCGACAACGACAACGGGCGCTCCGGGCGGGCGACGACCGTCGACCTCAACTCGCCCGCCCTCGTCGACTACACCACGTGGTGGCAGCAGATGTACCGCGACGGGAACTTCCTCTACTCCGGTCAGATGGAGGACTGGCCCGGCACCTTCGGGGCTTTCGCCTCGCAGGAGGCGGCGTTCACGGTCACCTCGTCGTTCGCGATCAACTACGGCGTCGAAGCGGCGAAGGCGGCGAACTTCGAGTTCGTGGTCGCTCCCTCCCCGGCCAAGCAGGTGCCTTACGCGGGCGCGTGGCTCGGTGGTGAAGGCATGTACCTCGCCGCCGGTCTCGACGACGCGACCCGGGACGGCGCACTCGCGTTCATGCAGTTCGTGAACAAGCCGAAGAACGGCGCCGAATGGCACCGGGTCTACGGCGCGTCCCCGGTGACCAACGGCGCCTACAAGCAGCTGAAGGCCGAGGGTTACTACAAGGAGAACCCGCAGCACCTGGCGACCGTCGAGCAGATCAACGCGACCACGGCCGTCTCGGGTGGACAGAGCCCGCTGGTCGGTGGCTTCGCGGGGATCCAACAGGCGCTGATGCGTGCCGTCGACGACATCCTCGAGAAGAACGCCGACCCGTTGGAGCGGTTGACCAGGGCGGACTCCATCGCCCAGGAGTTGCTGACCGACTACAACGACCACTGCGTCGGACCGGGCCTGCGCCCGACGACCTGTTTCCTTCTGGACAGTTGAGTCGACCACGTGGGGGCCGGCCGGGACGCTCCCGGCCGGCCCCCACGTGTCTGGCGACCATCCGGGGTGCACGCCGTCAACCGGCCGGGGGCGGGGAGCGCAATTTGAAGGATGCTCCCATGCGCCGGCAGAGAGGACTCTGTGGCAACAAGTGCACGAAGAGCCACGAAGTGGACACCGAAGCGATCGTGCTCGTGAGTGACCACGATCACCAGGGAAATGAAGGGATCAGCAAGTGACTGCCCTTGATGACACACCGACGAAGGCCGGGAGGCGGGAGTGGCTCGGGCTGGCCGTGCTGGCCTTGCCCACTTTCATCGTGGCCATCGACCTTTTCGTCCTGCTACTCGCACTGCCGAATCTGGCGTCCGATTTGCACGCGGGCGCGAACCAGCAGCTGTGGATCACCGACATCTACGGTTTCGTGCTGGCCGGCTTCCTCGTCACGATGGGCACGCTCGGTGACCGCATCGGCCGCCGCAAGCTGCTGATCATCGGTTCGCTGGCGTTCGGCATCGGGTCGATCGCGTGCGCGTACGCGCCCAACGCGGAGACCCTGATCGTGGCGCGGGCACTGCTGGGCATCGCCGGTGCGACACTGATGCCGTCGACGATGGCGCTGATCGCCACCCTGTTCCCGAACCCGAAGCAGATGGCCACCGCGTTCGGCATCTGGGCGGCGACCTTCACCCTCGGCGCGATCTTCGGCCCGGTCATCGGCGGGGTCATGCTGGCCCACTTCTGGTGGGGCTCGGTGTTCCTGCTCGGCGTGCCGATCATGCTGGGGCTGGTGATCGTCGGACCGAAGCTGCTGCCCGAGTTCAAGAACCCGGCGGCCGGCAAGATCGATCCGACCAGCGTAGTGCTCTCCCTGCTCGCGTTGCTGCCGACGATCTACGGCATCAAGGAGCTGGCCAAGGAGGGCATCGAGCTGTTCCCCGCCGCGTCGCTGTTGATCGGCATCGGGTTCGGCGTCGCGTTCGTCCGCAGGCAGAACCGCATCGAGAGCCCGCTGCTGGACATGAGCCTGCTCCGCAACCGCACCATCGGCGGCAGCATCGTGGGCATGCTCTGCTACACCAGCTTCGGTGGCGGTCTGCTGATGCTGATGCTGCTGTACTTCCAGCTGGTCGGCGGCCTTTCGCCGGTCCAGGCCGGCGCCGCGCTGGTGCCCGGCATGGTCACCGGTGCGATCGGCTTCCAGGTGATGCCCAAGCTGGCCGCGCGTTTCCGGCCCTCCTACGTGATGGCGGGCGGCATGATCGCCGCGGCCATGGCGTTCATCACCATGACCCAGGTCGACGCGGACTCCGGGAACTTGCCCCTGATCATCGCGTTCGCGGCGTCGTCCCTGGTCGGTGTGGCGATGCCGGGGCTCGGCGCCAACCTGATCGTCGGGTCGGCTCCGCCGGAGCAGGCCGGGTCGGCGGGTTCCCTCGCCCAGATGGCCAACGAGTTCGGGTCGACGCTGGGCCTGGCCATCTACGGCACCATCGGCGCCGCGGTCTATCGGGCCGCGGTCGAGCTGCCGGCTGGTCTGCCGGCCGGCACGGCCGCCGAGGCCGGCGACAGCGTCTCCGGAGCGGCCGCGTCGACGGCCGGACTCTCCCCGGCGGCGGCCGACGCACTGATGGCCCCGGCCAGGGAGGCGTTCGTGACCGGGCTGAACACGGTGGCCACCATCGGCATCGTCGTCCTCGTCGCGGCCGCGACCTTCGTCGGTATCCGGATGCGGCACGTGCCTCCGTTCGGTCAGGCGGCGGCCGCACCGGCCGAGTCCTGACAGTTCTCCGAACAGCGGCGGCGGGTTGCCACAGCGGCAGCCCGCCGCCGCTGTCGTGCGTTGTCGACGGCGGCGCGGCGGTTCAGCACTGCGTGAGACGTGGTCCACGGTGGACTGGAGCCACGATGTAGCGGTGAGTCCGTCGGCCGGCAGGACAGTTGGAGGAAGTGCATGAGCAGCGATATCGCGCGGAAGGTCGAGGAGTTCTGGCGAGCTGCGCTCACCGTGCCGGACGGGCAGGAGGACGCCACCTTCTTCGAGCTGGGCGGCGAGTCCATCTCCGCGGTCCGGCTCGTCTCCCGGATCGAGGAGGAGCTCGGCATCTGGATCGACGTCGGCGACCTGTTCGAGGACGACCCGAACCTCGCGGCGCTCATCCAGAGCGTGATCGCCAAGGCCGAGGACGCGTCGGCGGCCTGACGGCGATACGCAGAAAGGAAACACGATGAACTTGCAAGCTCGGGCCCGCGCGGTCGTCCTCGGTGGCAGCATCGCCGGCACGCTCGCGGCGCGCGTCCTGGCCGAGTCCTATCAGGACGTCGTGGTCGTCGACCGGGACAAGGTGCTCGACGTGCGCGTGGCCCGCAAGGGTGCGCCGCACGCCCACCACGCCCACGGTCTGCACGCCAGGGGCCACCTGATCCTCGAGGACCTGTTCCCCGGCCTCACCGACGAGATCGTGGCGGCCGGCGCGTTCACCACCGACCTCGGCCGGATCAGGTGGATCTTCAACGGCAGGCGGTTGAAGCTGACCGACACCGGGCTCATGACGGTGGCCCCGTCCCGGCCGGTGCTCGAGAACCACGTGCGGAACCGGGTCGCGGCGCTGTCGAACGTCACCTACCTCCAGGAGCACGACATCCTCCGCCTGGTGACCACCGGCGACCACCGGCGGGTCACCGGTGTCGTGGTGCGCCGGCAGGCCGACGACACCGAGGTCGTGCTCGACGCGGACGTGGTCGTCGACACCACCGGCCGCGGCTCGCGCACCCCGGCCTGGCTCGACGAACTCGGCTACGAACGCCCGGAGGAGGAGCGGGTCAAGGTCGGCCTCGCCTACACCACGCGCCACTACCGCGTCGGCCCCGAGCCGTTCGACGGCGCGCAGTCGATCGTCCCGGTGGCCTCGCCGGCACATCCCCGCGGCGCATTCTTCGGCCAGCTCGGCGGCGGTGTCTGCGTCCTGTCGCTGACCGGGATCCTCGGCGACCACCCGCCGACCGACCCGGAGGGCTTCCTGGAGTTCGCGCGCACGCTGCCGGTGCCCGACGTGTACGACGCGGTGCGGGACGCGCCCGCGCTGGAGGATCCGGTGAGCTTCCGGTTCCCGGCGAGCGTGCGCCGCCGCTACGAGCGGCTGACGCGGTTCCCGGACGGCCTGCTCGTCCTCGGCGACGCGTTCTGCAGCTTCAACCCGGTCTACGGTCAGGGCATGACCGTCGCCGCGCTCGAGGTGCTGGCGCTGCGGGAGCTGCTGCGTGCCGGCGACGTCGCGCCGCTGCCGTTCTTCGCCGCCATCTCGAAGGTCATCAACGCGCCGTGGGACATCTCCGTCGGCGGCGACCTGTCCTTCCCCGGCGTCGAGGGACCCCGGCCCGCCAAGGTCAAGATCGCCAACGCCTACATGGCACGGCTGCAGTACGCGGCGACCAAGGACCCGAAGGTGACCGAGGCGTTCATGCGGGTGGCCGGCCTGATCGACCCGCCGGAGGCGTTGTTCAAGCCGGGGACCGTCCGGCGGGTGCTGCGCCACGCGTTCCGCACTCCGGAGCCTGGCCCGTCCTGGCTCGACACCGCGCCGCCGACCGGCGCCCGGCCAAGGGATCTGCCGGAAGCCGCGTGACCGAACCACACGAAGGCCGGGTCACCTCGATCGAGGTGACCCGGCCTTCGCGTGCGGTGGGGGAGCCGACTCAGTACTCGATGACGGCGCGGAAGCGCACCTCGCCCTTGCCGACCTTCTCGACGGCCTCGGCGATGTCCTCCTTGGCGAAGGTCTCCACGAGCGGGGTGACCTTGCCGCCGGCGGCGATGTCGAGCGCCTCCCGCAGGAACTCGGGGCCGTTGTGCGTCGCGCCGAGCACCTTCTGGTCCAGCGCGAAGAACGGATGCGTCGCCGCGCTGGGAATGCCGAACGCGTTCTGCCCGTCGATGCCGGCGAGCACGAGCCTGCCGCCGACCCGGAGCCCGGCGAGCGACTCCGCCGCGGCGACGTGGGACGGGTTCGTGGCGATGATGACGTCGGCCCCGCCCGCCTCACGCAGCTGCTGCCCGTCGGCGACGACCAGGTCCGCGCCGAGTTCGCGGGCGAGCTCGTGCTTGTCCGGCGACGTCGTGATCGCGACGGTCTCGAAGCCGCACGCCTTCGCGTACTGCACGGCGAGGTGGCCGAGCGCGCCGATGCCGGCCACGGCGATCCGCTCGTGCGGCTTCACCTCGGCCGCCCGGATGGCCGACCAGCTGGTGTAGCCGGCGCAGAGCACCGGCGCGGCCAGCACGTCGCTGAGGGCGTCGGGGATGCGGACGGTCTGGTCCGCGGCCACGACCATGTACTCGGCCTGGCCGCCCTGGACGGTGAAGCCGGTCGAGACGGGCGCGGCGCACAGGAGCGCGGCTGTGCCGCTCACCGGCCTGCCGAGCCGGCAGTAGTCGCACCGCCCGCAGGTGCCCCGGATCCAGGTGACGCCGACGCGGTCGCCGACCGCGCGGGAGGTGACGCCCGCGCCGGTCTCCACGATCTCGCCGACCGGTTCGTGGCCGGGGATGGCAGGGGAGATGGCCGGGAACGGGATGTAACCCTTGGAGGCGGCGACGTCGTTGCCGCACAGTCCGGACGCCCGCACCCTGATCAGCACCTCGCCGGGGCCCGGCGCCGGTGTCGGCACGTCCTGGATCACCCACTCGGCGTTCACTTCCGGAATGACCGTTGCCTTCATCCGACCTCCTAGTTCGAGAATCCGGGAGCAGACCGACACGGCGTCCCGGCCGCCTCGGGGGGCGGGGGTCCTTCGACACGCGAGCCCGTCAGGCGACGCACCCATCATCACCACGCCGGTGAGCGGGTGGGTCTTCCACCGTGCGGACCCGGGCACGGTCCAGGGGCGCTCCAGTGCGAGTGGGGAACAGGCAGCCACGGAGCACGCTGGAAGAGGTCGGCGGGCAAAGCCGCGAGGAAGAATGCACAAGACATCGAAATACTGTCTGTCGCGTTCGCATTTCACACAACACCAGTTTCGCGGGCGAGTGATTCCCCAACCAGACGCCGGCGAGTCACAGCATAACACAACTTAGCAGCGCGTGACAATCCGGCGACCGACAGTTCGTTTCGGACTTGAACCACAATGGGCGGCTGTGCACACGGTGGGGGTGTGACGGTTCGTCCGGTCGTGAGAAATGGAGACACGCCAGATGGATATAACGACGAAGGGTGACGCGGGGCCGTTACGCACCGAATCCCGGCCGGCGCAACTGCGGTCGCTGACGGGCATGCGGTTCTTCGCCGCGTTCATGGTCTTCGCCTTCCACACCGCGTTCATCGGCATGTACCCCGGTGTGCAGGACACGATGAACAAGGTCCTGTGGCAGGCAGGCTTCCTCGGCGTGGGCTTCTTCTTCATACTGAGCGGTTTCGTGTTGACCTGGTCGTCCCGGCCCTCCGACACGACGCGCGCCTTCTGGCGCAGGCGGGTCTTCAAGATCTTCCCCAACCACCTGACCACCTTCATCGCCGCGGCCCTGCTGCTGGCGCTCGTGGACGGCGTCGTCCTCAACGGCCGGGACGCGGTCCTCAACATCTTCCTGCTCCAGTCGTGGGCGCCGGACATGAACATCCGGGGCAACTACAACGGCGTGGCGTGGTCGCTGTCCTGCGAGCTGCTGTTCTACATCTCCTTCCCGCTCGTGATGCGGTGGATCAACAAGATCCGGCCGCAGCGGCTGTGGACCTGGGTGGGCGGCCTGGTGGTGGTCATCTTCACGATCCCGTTCCTGACCATGCTGTTCCCGTCAGCGCCGCTGATGACCTTCTCCGACGTGACCGACATGGAGATGTGGAGCATCTACCAGGCTCCGCTGCCGCGCATGCTGGACTTCACCGTCGGCATCCTGCTGGCCCGCATCGTCCTGACCGGGCAACGGCTTCCGCTCGGCCGGGCCGGCGCGGCCGTGCTGGTCGTCATCGCCTACGGCGCGTCGCAGTTCGTGCCGCACACCTTCGGGCTGGTGGCGCTGATGGTCGTGCCGCTCGGACTGCTCATCGCCGCGACGGCCAAGGCGGACGCGGAGGGCAAGAAGAGCTGGCTCGGCAGCAAGCCGATGGTCTGGCTCGGTGACGTGTCGTTCGCCTTCTACATGTGGCACAGCCTGCTGCTGTGGTACGGCTACATGACGGTGTTCGGCCCGGCCACGACCCTCGGCGGCGCGTTCGTCGAGATGGCGGCGATCTTCGTGTTCACGCTGTTCGCCGCGTGGCTGCAGTACTCGCTGATCGAGCACCCGATCATGCGGCGCTTCTCGGTGTCCAAACGCGACAAGGAGAAGAAGGCGAAGGAGCTCGCGGCCAACGTCATCACGATCAAGCCGTCGGACGACGACCGGGCCGCCGCGTAGCCATCCGGAAAAGGAGAAGCCCTTGCCGGCCGGCCGGCGGGGGCTTCGCCACAACACCGCACGCTGAAAGAGGCGACCGGCAACCGGGTCGCGTCGTGGTCGAACGCGCACGCCGGGCAATCGGGGAGATGCGGCCGGTGCCGGGCGAATGTGATGATCCCAGACAGGAGTTGATGCGCCCGCGCGAGTGGACGGGTTTCGCACTGTATTGCCCCTCGAGAAAAGGATCGCGCAGCGATGACAGTATCGGCGATTAATCCTCCCAGCGGATATCCGCTGCCGCCGGAACCCGATCTCACGCCGGCGGACGTGATCGCGCGGGCAGAGGCGATCGCCCCGACGCTGGTCGCGCGGCAGGCCGAGGTCGAGGACCGGACCTACTACGCGGCGGACGTCCACGAGGCTTTCTCGAAGGCCGGCTTCTACCGGATCCTGGTGCCCCGCAGGTACGGCGGCTACGAGTTCGGCGTCGACACGTTCTTCCGGGTCGTGCGGACGCTCGCGCGGGGCTGCCCGTCGACCGGGTGGATGTACTGCCTCGGCGCGGTGCACGCGGTGTTCGCCGGGACCGTGTTCCCGGAGCGGGTGCAGCAGGAGATCTTCTCCGTCGGTGACTTCATCGCGCCGTCGACGGTGCTGCCGTGCGGCACCGCGGAGCGCCACCCCGACGGCGGCTGGATCATCAACGGCACGTGGGGTTACTGCTCCGGCGCGCCATACGCCACGCACTTCATCGGCCACACGCTGGTCGCGCCGGAGGAGGGCGACGAGCCGGAGGTGCTGCTGTTCGTCGTGTCGAGCGACCAGTTCCGCAGGCTTGACGACTGGGGCCGGCAGCTCGGCCTCAAGGGCAGTGGCTCGCACAGCCTCGTGATCGACAACGCGCACGTCCCCGACGACCAGACGCTGCCGCTGCACCAGAGCCAGTACCAGGTCACCCAGGACACGCCCGGCGTGCGGCTGCACATCAACCCGCAGTACGGCGGCGGCCCGGTCAGCTTCGCCTTCCTCGAGGCGGCCTGCCTCGCGGTCGGCATCGCCCAGGGCGCGCTGGACGAGTACGAGCACCTGATGCGCACCCGCACCACCATGTTCCCGCCGATCGTCCGCCGTGCGGAGGACCCGGACTTCCAGCGCTGGTACGGAGAGGCCACCGGCAAGCTGGCGACCGCGGAGGCCGCCGTCGCCGGAACGGTGTCCCTGTGGCACGACCTGTGCGCGGAGGGGCCGCAGGCGTTCACCGCCGAGCAGGACTGGCGCATCGCCACCATGTGCCGCGAGGTGATCCGCCTGAGCTGGGCCGCGGTCGAGCAGCACGTGTTTCCGACCGCCGGTTCGAGCTCGGTGACCAGGGGTCAGCGCATCGAACGGGTGTGGCGGGACCTGTCCACGCTGCAGAGCCACGCCGGCATCGCCGTCGCGATGAACACGATGGCCAACCGTGAGCTCGCCAAGGCGCGGTTCGGCATCGAAGACCACCACTGACTCGCGGATCCAGTGCGCCGGGAGGAACCGCAAGTCCGGAGACGCACCGGCCACCCCGCCCGGGAGAGGCTCGAACCGAAGACCCGCGGATGCCGGCCGAGCCTCGCGCGACCAGGTGTTCGTTCTCGTCCGCTTCCGTTGCTTGGAGGATATCTTGACTACCACGATCCCAGCGCGCGAGGAACTCGTGCGCAAGGCGTCGGACCTGATTCCGCTCCTGCGTAAGCACGCGTCCTGGGCCGAGGAGAACCGCAGGCTGCACGACGAGTCCATCGAGGCGCTCGCCGACGCCGGTGTGTTCAAGTTCCGCCGCCCCAAGCACTACGGCGGGTACGAAGTGGACAGCCAGACGTTGTTCGAGGTCGGCACCGCGCTCGGGCAGGGTTGCGGCTCCACCTCGTGGGTGGCGTCGGTGTACTGGATCCCGACCTGGATGGCCTGCCAGTTCCCCGACCAGGTGCAGGACGAGGTGTTCTCGACGCCGGACGTGCGGGTGTGCGGGACGCTCAGCCCGTCGGCGATGGCCAAGCCGGTCGACGGCGGCATCCTCGTGAACGGCAAGTGGAGCTTCATCAGCGGCGCGCACCACGCGCAGTGGCAGGAGATCATCGCCGTCCTGGTCCCCCCGGACGGCGAGCCGTACCCGGTGATGGCGCTGGTGCCGCTGTCGGACCTGCTGGTCATCGACGACTGGCACACGTCGGGCCTGCGGGCCACCGGCAGTGTCAGCACGGTGGCGCGGGACCTGTTCATCCCGGCGGAGCGCGTCCTGCCGCTGCCGGCCGTGCTGCAGGGCCAGATCGCCTCCAAGCGCAACGCGTCGTCGCCGATCTACCGCGCGCCGCTGCTGCCGGTGGCTTCCGCGGCGTCGGTCGGCACGCTGGTCGGCATGGCGAAGGGCGCCCAGCACGCGTTCATGAGCCGGATGCCGGAGCGCAAGATCACCTACACCGCCTACGAGAGCCAGCGCGACGCGCCGATCACCCACTTCCAGGTGGCCGAGGCGGCGAACAAGACCGACGAGGCGGAGTTCCACGCGCAGCGCCTCGCGAAGCTGGTCGACACCAAGGCAGAAGAGGGCACCGAGTGGAAGCTCGAGGAGCGCGCCAGGTCGCGTGCCGACGTGGGCGCCACCGTCCGGCTGGCCAAGGAGGCGATCGACATCTACGCCACGGCGAGTGGCGGGTCCTCCATCTACAGCGGGATCCCGATCCAGCGGATCAACCGGGACATCCAGGCGGTCAACCAGCACGCGCTCATGCACCCGAACACCAACGCCGAACTCTACGGCCGGGTGCTGTGCGGGCTCGAACCCAACACCCTCTACATCTGATCCGGTTCGTCGACCACCAGAGAGGAATTCCAGTATGACCACCGATTCGGACGCAGCCGCGATCGCCGCTCTGACCCAGCGCATGGTGGCCGGGTGGGCCTACGGGGAGGCGGACACGATCGCCGGCCTGTTCGTCGAGGACGGCACCCTGATCCTGCCCGGCGTGTTCTGCAACGGCAAGGAGGAGGTCCGCTCCTACTTCGCCGACGCGTTCGAGGGGCGCTACAAGGGCACCCAGGTCGTCGGCAAGCCGATCAGCATCCGGACGCTGGGGCCGGACGTCGCGATCCTGCTGAGCCACGGCGGTGTGCTGGCGGCAGGCGAGACCGAGGTCTCGGAGAGCAGCGCGATCAGGGCGTCCTGGCTGGTCGTCAAGCACGACGGTGAGTGGCTGCTTGCCGCGTACCAGAACAGCCCGCGCCACGACGCGAGCGCGACACGTGGGGGCGCCGCCGACCGCGCCGCCTGACGCCGAAAAAGGGGAGCACGGGGCCGTTGTCCGTCCGAGCGGACAACGGCCCGTTCGTTGCGCGTCGTTGTCGGCGAGTTCCGGCGCCGTGTGGTACGCGGCCACCGCTTCGGAGGGGTGACCCAGCCGCCGCAGGTCGGCCTTCGCCGCGGCCAGGTAGTGGTGGCCGTCGAGCCTGCCGTCGCACGCCGGGAGAAGACGCCGCCGGAGTCGGCCCAGCGGGATGTTCCGGATGTCCAGGGCTGCGGGCTGTGGCTGATGGTGTCCTGTCGTTGGGTGACTTCTGACGAATCCTGGTCAGACGGTCCACACGGGACTCCACTGGACTGGGCAGAGCCGCACTGCGCGAGAAGCCGGTCACTCCGGCCCGAAGCTACGGTGGTGTCCACGCGGTGCCCGGGCCGGGCACCGCCGGAGTCCGAAGTGGACTCCCCGTGGGGGAGCTGGGGTGACTGGTTGGCGCGCGACGGTGGTCGCCGCGCGCCCGGCTGGGTTGGAGACCATTGTGCCGTACTCGCGTTCGCTGCTCGGCTGTCTGGCCGACTTCGCCCGCAACCGGCCGGAGTCGACCGCGCTGGTGATGGGCGGCGACCGGGTGTCGTACGCCGAACTGTGCGCCATGACGATGTCGGCCTACAACGGGCTCACGGCGCTGCAGCTGCCGTCCGACGCCCGCGTCGCGCTGCACGCCGCGAAGACACCGCGCACCGTCGCGCTGATCGTCGCCTGCCTGCTCGCGCGCCGCCCGTTCATGCTGCCCTCCACCGAGCTCGGTGCGACGGCGCTGGAAGAGCTGCTGGAGAAGGCGGACTGCACCGACGTGCTGACCGCGGAGCCCGGCGCGGGCGTCGGTGGGCTGCGGGTGCACAAGATCGACACCACCGCCGTCCCGCCGGACGGCGACCTCGCCGGGCTCGACGGCATCACCGGTCCCGACGTCAGCCCCGACGCGACGTCGTTCATCTTCACGACGTCCGGCTCCACCGGGCTGCCGAAGGTGGTGCCGCTGAGCTTTCAGGCGGTGGAACGGTTCACCGAGTGGGCGGTCACGAAGTTCCGCCTCCGGCCGGGCACCGTGGTGCTGAACTACGCGCCGTTCAACTTCGACCTGTGCCTGCTCGACCTGCGCGCGACGTTCAAGGCCGGCGGTACGACGGTGCTGGTCGAGTCCGAGCGGGCGACCAACGGCAAGCACCTCGCCGAGCTGATCCGCACCGAGTCCGTCGAGGTCGTCCAGTCCGTCCCGATGCTCTATCGGCTCCTGGCCGACGCCCACGACGGCGAGCCGTTCGAGACGGTGACGCACGTGATCGTGACGGGTGACAAGATGCCGGCGAAGCTGCTGCCGGAGCTGCCGCGGCTGTTCCCGAACGCCCGGTTCTACAACATCTACGGCGCCACCGAGACCAACGACAGCTTCATCCACGAGATCACCGGCGACCTGACCGCCGCGGGCCCGCTGCCGATCGGCCGTCCGCTGCCCGGCGTCGACGCGCTCGTGCTCGACGCCGACGGCGTGGTCGTCGACGGCCCGGCCACCGGTGAGCTGCTCGTGTCGACCCCGTTCCAGACGGCCGGGTACGCCGTCGGCGGCGGCGCGGACAAGTTCGTCGAACGGGACAACGGCCGCGTCTACTTCCGCTCCGGCGACCTCGTCGACCGCGACGCCGACGGCGTGTTCACCCTCGTGGGCCGCAACGATTCCCAGGTGAAGGTCCGCGGCGTGCGGGTCAACCTGGAGGAGATCGAGCAGGTGCTGCTCGGCCACGAACGGATCGCCGGGGCGGCCGTGGTCGCCCTGCCCGACGACGTGGCGGGACTGGTCATCCACGCGGTGGTCCGCCGCGACACGACCGAGCCGCTCGGCGTCCTGGGGCTGCGGCAGTTCTGCCGCGAGCGGCTGGCGCGGGCGGCGCTGCCCACCACGATCCGCGTGGTCGACGACCCGCTGCCCACGACGTCGACGGGCAAGACCGACCGCAAAGCCGTCATCCGAGACCTGTTGAACGGGAGCTGACATGAGCTGTTCCGACCTGATCAAGCAGTACGTCCTCGACGAGTTCCTGCCGGGCGTCGGCCCGGAGGAGCTGGAGGCCGACTACGACCTGCGCGCCAACGGCGTGATCGACAGCTTGGGCCTGCTGCGCGTGGTCACCTGGCTGGAGGCCACGTTCGAGATCCCGATGGAAGAGGTCGAGATCGTCGAGCAGGACTTCACCTCCCTCACCTCGATCACCCGGTTCGTCGAGCTGCACTCGGCGGCCGGTCAGTCCGATGTGGACTATCTCGGAAAGGCGGCCTGAACAGTGATCATCCGCAAACTTTCCGACTACTGACCCGGAGCTCCCCCGATGCAGCAGTGGACCGACAAGCAGCAGGCGCTGCGGGACGGCTACACCGAGGCGTTCCAGGCCTGGGGCGCCGACCACCTCCGGCGCGACCGCGAGGCGGAGTTCCCCGGCGGGTTCTGGCCGGAGATCGGCGCGTCGGGGCTGTTCGGCCTGCCGTTCGGCACCGAGTACGGCGGCGGCGGGCACGACCTGCCGACCACCATGCACGTGCTGGAGGGCCTCGGCTACCACTGCCGCGACGGCGGGCTCGGCTTCTCGATCTCGACGCAGCTGGTCAGCACCGGCGTGCCGATCCACCGGTTCGGCACCGACGAACTGAAGCACCGGCTGCTGCCGAAGGTGTGCGACGGCTCGGTGATCTGCGCGCACGCGATCACCGAGCCGCACGGCGGCTCCGACGCGGCGGCCATGCAGACCACGGCCGAGCGCCGGGGCGAGGACTACGTCATCAACGGCAAGAAGTTCTTCATCACCAACGGCCCGGTCGCCGACGTCGTCCTGGTCTACGCCCGGACCTCGCCCGGCACCGGCCCGCTCGGCATCAGCGTGTTCGCCGTCGAGCGGGGCACGCCGGGGTTCGAGGCCGGGCCGCCGGTCGACAAGATGGGCCTGCGCACGTCGCCGCTGGGCAACCTGACGTTCACCGACTGCGTGGTGCCCGCGGCGAACATGGTCGGGCGCCGGGGCAAGGGCTTCCTGCTGCTCGACTACGTGATGAAGTGGGAGGTGCTCCTGTCCTTCGCGATCAGCCTGGGTGCCATGGAGTTCCGCCTGGAGCAGAGCATCGACTACGCGAAGACCCGCAAGCAGTTCGGGGCGCCGATCGCGTCCTGCCAGCTGATCGCGGCCAAGATCGTGGAGATGAAGATCGACCTGGAGACCACCCGCAACTGGTTCTACGACACCGCGCGGCAGTTCGAGGCCGGCGAGGACGTGATGGTCGACGTGGCCATGGCGAAGGTGCTGGCCAGCGAGGCCAACGTCCGGTCCGCGACCAACGCCGTGCAGATCTTCGGCGGTCGCGGCTACCTCAGCGAGTTCGGGATCGAGAAGGAACTGCGCGACGCCACCGGCGGCACGATCTACTCGGGCACGTCGGAGGTCCAGCGGGACAAGGTCGCCAGAATGCTCGGAGTGCGCTGACCAGCGCCGGAAATCGGAAGAAGGACGACATGGCGGCCGAGACGCCTCCGCAAGACCTGCTCGGGGTCACACAGTTCCTCGACTACGACCACCCGGTCGTGCAGGAGTTCGTCGGGCAGGCTCTCGACGGCACGGAAACCACGCCGACCGAAAAGGCGGTCGCGCTGTACTACGCGGTCCGCGACAAGCTGCACTACGAGGTCTACGGCGCGGCGCTGAGCCGCGACGGCCTCAAGGCCAGCTCGATCATCAGCCGCGGCCGCGGGTTCTGCGTGCACAAGTCCATCGTGTACGCCGCCGTGTGCCGCGCGGCGGGCGTGCCAAGCCGGATCGCGCTCACCGACGTCCGCAACCACCTGGCGTCGCCGCGGCTGCGCGAGCTGGTCGGTGGGGACGTCTTCCGCTTCCACGCGCTGAATTCGGTGTACCTGGAAGGTAAGTGGGTGCGCGCGACGCCGGTGTTCACCAAGCTGCTGTGCCGGCTGTACGGCATCACGCCACTGGAGTTCGACGGGTCGGCCGACAGCATGTCGCACCCGTACGACAGCAAGGGCCGCCGGTACATGGAGTTCCTCCACGACTACGGCGACTTCGACGACTTCCCGTACGAGCTGGTGGTCGAGGGCATCCGCTCGGCCCACCCGGCCCTGTTCGCCAGCCGCTACGAGACGGCGGGCGGCTCGCTCGTCGCCGAGGCGGCCGACGAGACCGGGCTCGGCAAGGCCGCGTAACCGCACGGGCACGCAGGGAGATGCGGTTCGCCGGCGCACCGGAGCAGGGTGGACCGCACCTCCGTCGTGCGCGGGTGCGGTTAACCTGAAAGGGGCAGTGATGGTCAACCTGGCACCCGGTTTCGTCCGGAACCGGTGGCAGCGGTCGGTGCTCGGCCGGTTCCCCGGCCTGGGCAAGCTCACCCTGAGCAGCCTGCTCTCGGAGACCGCCGACCAGTTCGCGTCCGTCGCCCTGATCTGGATCGTGCTGGTGGAGACCGGTTCCCCGGGACTCGCCGGGCTCGCGGTGCTCTTCCGTCGCGCTCCGGAGATCGTGTTCGGGCCCCTGCTCGGCGCCTGGTTCGACCGCTGGTCGCCGGTCAAGCTGACCGCGATCGGCTTCCTCGTCCGCGGCGTTGCGATCGGCGGCATCGCGTTGCTGTCGGTGGCCGGCACGTTCAGCGTCCCGGTCGTCCTGGGGCTGTGTCTGGTCATGGGCATCACCAACCCGCTGGCCAAGGTCGGGACGCGCGTCATCACGCCGCTGCTCATCCCGCGCCGCGAGCTGCAGGTGGCCAACGGCGTCCTCACCATCGGGGACCAGTTCCCCTACCTGGTGGGCCCGATGCTCGGCGGGTCGCTGGCCGGCTTCATCGGCATCTGGTCGCTGTACATCCCGGCGGTCATGTGCCTGGTCGCGACCGTGCTGGTGCTCGGCGTGCGGGTGAACCCGGCCATGGCGCCGCCGGTCCCGGCGGTAGCGGCGAAGAAGGCCAAGAACAGCTTCGCCGCCGGGTTCGGCCCGCTGATCACCGTGCCGGTCGTCCGCGCGATGATGATCCTGACGGTCATCTATTTCCTGTCCTATGGCCCGTTGCTGACCGCGATCCCGGTGTTCGCCGAGCAGAACCTCGGCGCCGGCGGCGCGGGCTACGGCGCGATGTGGTCGGCGATGGGCGTCGGCGCGCTGCTCGGTCTGGTGATGGTGCCGCGGCTTTCCCGGTTCCGCCCGGCGGTGGTCAATTCGGTCGGTGCCACGGCGTGGGGACTCGTCCTGCTGCCGCTGGTCTTCGTGCACGCGCTGCCGCTCGCGCTGGTGATCATGTTCGTCGGCGGGTTCGTCTGGGCGCCGTACGCCTCCACCGAGATCAGCGTGATCCAGAACGCGGTCACGCCCGAGCAGTACGGTGCGGTGTTCGGTGCCCGGCGCTCGGTGATCGTCGCGTCCTCGCCGACCGGCGCCGCACTCGGTGGCCTGATGCTCGAGCACTTCAGCTCGTCCGAGGTGGTGGCGCTGTCCGGGCTCGCCTGCGTCGCCGGGGGCGTGCTCTGCCTGTTCCTGCCATCGGTCCGCGCCACGAAGCCGGTGCCGGATCCGGAACCGGTCCCGTCCACGCCCGAACCGGAACCGGAACCGGTCTGAACCTCCAGGAGTGACCAGTGGCGCCACGCATCCTGCTCATCGGCGGGAGCCCCAAGCACTTCCGTGCGGCGAAGGCAGCCGGCCTCGAGGTCGTGTACTGCCAGTTCCCGGACGCGTTCAAGCCGGAGTACGGCCCGCTGGTGGCCGGCGCGGTCCTGGCGGACTACACCGACTGGGACACCTTCCGCCCCCTGGCCGAAGCGGCGCACCGGGCATGGGGGTTCACGGCGGTCGTGTCGCTGACCGAGCCGGGCCTCGACCCGGCCGGGCGGGTGCGCGACCTGCTCGGCCTCGGCGGGCCGTCGTACGAGGTGAGCCACCGGTTCACCGACAAGTACGTGATGCGCCGCCGGCTGGCCGAAGTGGCCGACCCGGACGTCCCGGCGATCGGCGCGGAGGTCCTGACCGACCGCGAGAGCCTGGCGGCGTTCGGCGCCCGCCACGGCTACCCGTTCATCGTCAAGCCGGGCGCGGGCACGGCGAGCTTCGGTGTCCACCGCGTCGACGGCCCCGGCGACGTCGACGAGGTGTTCGCCGCGATCACGTGCCAGCGCGACATCGCCGACCACCCGTTCCTCGGCCAGTACGACCTCGACGAGTACGTCATGGAGGAGTACGTCGACGGAACGCTCTACAGCGCCGAAGCGTTCTCGTTCGCGGGCCGCCACACGGTGCTGGCGATCACCGAAGCGGTGACACTCGAGGGAACGGTCGTCCACGCGGGCCACGCGATCCCGGCCCGCCTCGACACTTCGGCGGTCGCGGAGGTGGCGCGGATGATCCCGGCGTTCCTCGACGCGCTTGGCTACGCCGACGGCCCCAGCCACACGGAGTTCAAGTTCAGTCCTCGTGGCCCGGTGGTGATCGAATCCCAGAACCGCGTCGGCGGCGCGCTGATCAACGAGATGGTGCGGGTCGTCCACGGGGTCGACATGCAGAAGCTGACGATGGCCTGGCCCCACGGCGGCGTCGCCCCGATCACGGCGGCCCCGCCCGCGGCCGGAGCGGCGGCGAGCTGGCTGGTGGTCGCGGAACCGGGCGAAATCCTGGAAATCGCCGGAGTGGACGGGGTTTCGGCCGACCCGGCGACGGTGGGGATCGACCTGGGTGGAGCAGCACCGGGAGACGTGGTCCGGTCGCTGGACGGCTCGTGGGACGGCCTGGGCCACGTGGCGGTCCGAGCGGCCGACACGACGGCGGCGATCGAGTTCAGCCAGGCGAAGGTGGCGGACATCAAGGTCCGGACGCGGGCCGTGGAGGAGTAGGGCTTGTGGCGAGTGAGGGCCCCGGTGCCGGCAGGTCGCACCGGGGCTTTCGCATGAAGTCGTGGCGTTCCATGAGCGCCCGGCGTTCGACAGCTCGGGTTCCTGCCTTGCCCCGACACGGAACGGGCCCGCCCCCGGCTGGGAGCGGGCCCGTTCTCACAAGTCGGCGGGGTCACGGCACCCCGACGACTCCGGTGCAGTAGTCCTCGATGTACGCCCGCTTGGCCGCGTCGCCGCGGTCCGTGCGCAGGAAGCGGGCCCAGGCGCGGCGCTCGTGGGCCGTCGCGTCCAGCTCGACCACGTTCTGCGTCGCGCGGAACGCGCCCGGCTTGGCCGGGTAGCGCTTGAACTCGTCGCCGTCGAGGAAGAAGATCCCCGTCCAGAGCTCGTCCTTGCGCCACAGGCCGACGATCAGGTAGTAGCCGCCGTCGTGGTGCAGCATCGCGTAGCCGAGCTCGTTCTTGAACTCCAGTTCGCCCGCTTCCGCCTGGTCGCGCAGGTACTGCCGGGCCCGCTCACTGATCGCCGGCGCGGCCTCTTCGCCCGCTTCGCGGATGTCGTACCACTTCAGGTACGCGCCCGGCAGGCGCAGATCTTCGCCCGGGTAGATGCGTTTGTCGACGTGCACCCATTCCGCCGGGATGTCCGCCAGCTCGCCGAGTTCCGTGATCGCCTTGGTCATCTGGTTACCGCCTCACCTGTGTAGAGCCCGTTCAGTTCGTACTCGCGCAGCTGCTTGTAGTCCGACTCCACCTGCTCCTGGTCGTCCGCCTCGAGATAGACGTAGCCCACCGACGTACCGAGGTCGACCGTCCGGCGCACCGGCCGGCCGGGCGGGGTGGTCAGCACCAGCTCGACGAACGACGGCAGCGCGCGCACCGCCGCGAACCCCGCTTCGCCTGGCACCACGCCGTCACCCGGGCTGATCAGCGTGACGTAGCGCAGGAACGACCGAGGCCGATACGTCGGCAACCGTCGTTCGGTGACGTCCTCGGGGCGGGCCACCGCGAGCGCCAGGCACTCGACCTGGTTGGTCCCGATGCACCGCGAGATCACCGACGGCTCGTGCGCCCCACCCATCCGCGCCGCGGACTCGACCAGCACCGGCCCGGTCGCGGTGAGCATCACCTCGGTGTGGCCGGCGCCGTTGCGGATCTCGAGTGCGTCCAGAACGTCCAGCGTGTAGCCGACCAGGTCCGCCACTCGCGGGTCTTCGAGCGGCACCGGGTGTTCGTAGTCGTACATCCAGTGGCCGCCGTCGATGGCCTGCTTGTGGTAGCGCCACACCTCGACGACGTGGTGCACGCCGTCCCGGCTGACGGTGTTCACGAAGTATTCGTCCCCGTGCAGGTATTCCTGCGCCAGCACGGTTTCGTTGCGCAAACCGTATCGGTCGGTCCCGCCCAGGATCGCGGCGTGGGCGGCCCGCAGCTGGTCCGCCGACCGGCAGATCCGGACGTTGTCGGTGCCGGCGCTGGCCAAGGGCTTCAGCACCACCGGCCAGCTGCCCAACCCGGCCGCCCACTCGGCGACCTCGTCGGCCGACGGCGAGGCGAACGACGCCGCCGTGGCCAGGCCGGCTTCCCGCACCGCCGTCACCATCTCGAACTTGTCGCGGCGCGCTCGCGGCCTGGCCATCCCGTTGCCCGGAGTGCCGAGCGCCGCCGACAGCTCGTCGGCGAGCAGCACCCCGGACTCGGTACCGGCCAGCACGAACCCGACATCGAGGTGCCGCAACGCGGCCGCGGTCTCGGCGACGTCACCCCGGTGCCGGACATCGGCCGCCAGCGTGCCGGTCAGGTGCACGTTCGGAGCCTCGGACCGGACTCGCACCGTCTCCAGGCCGTGCCCGGCCAGCGCCGCCGGCAGGTGCGCCGCAATGCCGTTCGCGTCGACGACCGCCACCCTCACGACGTGGTCCCGTCCAGCCGCGGGATCGACGCCGCCGCGAGGTCGAGCGCCTCTTCGTTGACGACGTCGTCTTCGAGCGTGCCGGCGAAGTACTTGTCGTAGGCCACGAGATCGAAGTGCCCGTGCCCGGACAGTCCGAAGAGGATGGTCCGGCCGATGCCCTCGGCCTTGCACTTCAGCGCTTCGTCGATCGCGCCGCGGATGGCATGCGTCGATTCCGGCGCCGGCAGGATCCCTTCGGTGCGGGCGAACTGCACGCCCGCCTCGAAGCACCCGGTCTGGCCGACGGCGATCGGCTCGATCAGCTTGTCCTCGACGGCCCGGCTGACGAGCGGCCCGATGCCGTGCGCGCGCAGACCGCCGGCGTGCACGGGCGGCGGCATGAACTCGTGGCCGAGGGTGTGCATCCGGAACAGCGGCCCGAGCCGGCCGGTGTCCGCGTAGTCGTAGGCGATGCTGCCGCGGGTCAGCGTCGGGCAGGCGGCCGGCTCGACGGCGAGCACCCGCACCGCGGGACCACCGCGCAGCTGCGCCCCGATGAACGGGAACGTCAGCCCGGCGAGGTTGCTGCCGCCGCCGGAGCAGCCGACGATGACGTCCGGGTAGTCCCCGGCCAGTTCCATCTGCAGCAAGGCTTCCTGGCCGATGACGGTCTGGTGCAGCAGCACGTGGTTCGCGGCGCTGCCGAGCACGTAGCCGAGCGACGGGTCGGTGGCCGCGGTCTCCAGCGCTTCGGAGGTGGCGATGCCGAGGCTGCCGGGGGAGTCGGGGTGCTTGGCCAGTATCGCCCGCCCCACCGCGGTCTCCGGGCTCGGGCTGGGGACGCACTCCGCACCGTAGGACTCCATCAGCGCCCGGCGGTACGGCTTCTGCTGGAAGCTCACCTTGACCATGAACACCTTGGCGGTCAGCCCGAACAGCGCGGCCGACAGGGCCGTCGCGCTGCCCCATTGCCCGGCGCCGGTCTCGGTGATCAGGCCGGTCTTGCCTGCCTGCTTGTTGTAGTACGCCTGCGGGATCCCGGTGTTCGGCTTGTGGCTGCCGGACGGCGCGACGCCCTCGTACTTGTAGTAGATCTTGGCCGGGGTGCCGAGGGCCTGCTCGAGCCGCCGCGCGCGGTAGAGGGGACTGGGCCGCCACTGGGCGTACAGTTGGCGCACCGGCTCCGGGATTTCGATGTCCCGCTCGGTGCTCAGCTCCTGGTCGATGATGGGCTCCGGCATCGTCGCGCCCATCTCGTCGCGAGTCAGCGGTTCCCCGGTCGCCGGGTTGAGCGCGGGGGCCAGCGGGGCACCGGGCAGGTCGGCGGCAATGTTGTACCAGGTGCTCGGAATCTGGGACTCGTCGAGCTGGAACTTCGTTCTCTCCATCGCGGAGCCTCTCGTCTGTGCAGGACCGATCCGGCGCACCCCGGCACCGGCCGGCACGCCCGATGCTGCCGTTCCCGCCCGCTCGCGCACATCTCCCGAAGTGCGCGCTCCTGCCGCGAAAGTTCATCCGTCCACAGCGGTGGGCCGGCTCAAGCCGCGGTCTCCGTTGGCGGTGCTGGTGCGGCCGGCGCCGTCGTCCGGATCGCGGCGGGTGGCGGCTCCGTGGTGCGCGGAGGTGCTTCCCGTGTGGACGGAGGGAGGCCGCCGGGTGCCGGGCGGACCGGTTCGGCGAGTGGTCCGGTCCCGTCGGTGCGTGACCGGGCGGTCAGGTGCCGCAGCTTCGTCAGGTGCCGTTGGACGAGGCCGGCCCGCCGGGCCTCGTCCAGGACGGCGCGGGCGGCGCTGTTGGCGCGACGGCGCCGGTGCCGTCCGCCGGAATCGTCGGGGTCCACGGTGTGTCTCCGCCTCCTTCGTCGGGGGTGCCTCGCTCGATCGGGTCGGCGTGTCGCTGTTGCGCGCCCGCGCGAGGAGGGTTGCTGGGGGTGATCGTCCGGTTGCGGGGAAGCACAACCGGCGGATTTTGCCACTGGAGGTAACAAGGTTGTCTCGACCGGAAGCCGGCGGGGGACCGTTGCGCCACTTGGCCGCTCGGGTGATACGACTTCCGGCGCTGCGCGCTCGCAGGCCACCGTCCACAGCTCGCAGGCCACCGTCCACAGTGGGAGCCCGCAGGGTGCCGGCAGTGTGGGGCCGGTCACGTGGCCAGGGGGCGCCGTGCGCGGTCGCGCACGGCGTCTTCCCTGGTGGCGCCCCCGGCAGGACTCGAACCTGCGACCTAGAGATTAGAAGGCTCTTGCTCTATCCAGCTGAGCTACGAGGGCCCGCGCCGACGGCTGCTGCCGGTGACCCGGCACTGGCAGCTTAGTCGTCGCCATCCTCTCGATCGTTCGACACCGGCGAATCGTTTCAGGTCTCGTTCGACGGAATTCGGAAGTTCGGCGGAAGGCTCGGTGAGAGCTTGGTGTAGACCTCCTCTGGTGTCGGGTGCGGTGCTGAGGGTGACCGAGCGGGCTTCCCGGCGGGCCGCGAACCTGTAATCTGGCGATCAGAAGGCTCTTGCTGTGTCCAGCCCGACCATGCTCGCCCGCACGACCAGCGGCCGGGCAGGCAGCGCCGCGAGCGTCCGCACGTCGCTGCCTCCCTGCCGCGGCGGGCGGTGCAAAGGGCCACCTCACCTGCATGAATCCGTTCCTGGGCGACACCCGTCGTGGGGTTGCCTTCCGCGGTGGGGTGGACGACGTGGGCGATCCGGCCGACTTGTCCCAGGTGATGGTGGATGAGCCGCGCCTTCGCCGGCTGCCGGAGGAGGCGTTCGACGGGGTGCCGAACCGCTCGTGGGGCCGTTGAGCCCGGCAACGGCCCTGAGCCGTCCGGAGGCCGTCGCAGGGGCGCCCATGCCGCCCGCCTGGCCGCCGCGGCGCGATCTCGGCTTGGGGAAGCCCGTGGGCGCGCCACGCCGCAGAGGCGCGCCCACGGGGTGGGGCCGCTGTCGGGGGAGCGGCCCCGGTCGGG
>Ga0070668_100000177_pt1 | contig 41076 bp, 35 predicted proteins | sample KBSS43metaG_FD_64661 | JGI IMG/M metagenome (GOLD analysis project Ga0070668, IMG submission 64661) | Switchgrass rhizosphere microbial communities from Kellogg Biological Station, Michigan, USA - KBS S4-3 metaG | ecosystem: Host-associated > Plants > Roots > Rhizosphere > Soil ...
GACCGGATCCATATCCAGCGGCTCGGCCGCCGGGCCACGGTGATCACCCCGAAGTCGCACAGCATGTCCGAAGCGGTGGCCATCATGACCGGCGCGGCCGCACCGCCGCCGGAGGCCTGAGGCGCGGAAACGGTACGGGAGGGCGCACCCTCCCGTACCGTTTGCTCACTTCTTTGCCTTCTTGCCCTTTTTCTTGTCGTCCTTGCCGTAGCCGAAGACGTCGTTGAGCATCGCGGTGTCGCGTTCCTCGGCCATCTGCCGAGCCGTCTTGCGCTCCGGGATGAGCGCCTTCCAGAAGAGCGCCACGAGCACAAAGACCCAGGTCCACCAGGGGATCCCGGAATCCGTCCCGAACACGTGCGTCGTCACTTCGTAGGCCTTGTCGATGTACTGGTCCATCAGTGGCCGCCGGTGCTGCTTGGCTGGATGGGGGGCATGACCGCTCCTCGTCGCTGAAGGTCGGCCCCAAGAATCGGCTGCCGCCCCGGCCGCCTTAGCGATCCGGCGGGATCAGGCGCCCCAGCCGGCCTGCTCGCCGCCCACCCGCTCCGCGATGATCTTTTCGTCGTAGCCGCTGCGCCGGTAGGCCGCGACCGGGTCCGGGTCGAGGCCGGCGTCGGTGCGGACCTCGGCCAGCAGCGGGCGCACGTCGGTGTTGTAGGCGTCCATCAGCACCGCGTTCGCCTCCAGCACGTCGCCGGCCAGCTGGGCCTTGGTGAGGGCGTCGCGGTCGACCAGCAGGGCCTTGGCGGTGGCCTCCTGCACGTTCATCACCGAACGGATGATCGCGGGGATCTTGCGTTCGATGTTGTGGCACTGGTCGAGCATGAAGGCGATGCCGTACGCCGGGTCGAGCGCCTCGGCGCGCACGATCTCGTACATGATGCGGAACAGCTGGAACGGGTCGGCGGCACCCACCATCAGGTCGTCGTCGGCGTAGAAGCGGCTGTTGAAGTCGAACGCGCCGAGCCTCTTCTGGCGCAGCAGGAACGCGACGATGAACTCGATGTTGGTGCTCGGCGCGTGGTGGCCGGTGTCGATGCAGACCGTGGCGCGTTCGCCCAGCTCGACGCAGTGCGCGTAGGACGTACCCCAGTCCGGGACGTCGGTGGCGTAGAAGGCCGGCTCGAAGAGCTTGTATTCGAGCAGCATCCGCTGGTGGCCGCCGAGCCGGTCGTACGTTTCGCGCAGCGCCGCGGCCAGCCGGTCCTGACGGCTACGCAGGTCGTCCTGGCCGGGATAGTTGATGCCGTCGCTGAACCAGAGCTTGAGGTCGCGAGAACCGGTCTGGTCCATGATGTCGATCGCCTCGAGCAGGTGATCGGTGGCCTTGCGGCGGATGCCCGGGTCGGGGTTGGTGACCGAGCCCAGCTTGTAGTCGTCGTCCTGGAAGACGTTGGTGTTGATCGCCCCGATCTCCACGCCGAGCGACCCGGCGTACGCGGACAGCTCGGCGTAGTCGTCGACCTTGTCCCACGGGATGTGCAGCGCCACCGACGGCGCGACCCCGGTGAACCGGTGCACGGTGGCGGCGTCGGCGATCTTCTCCGACGGGTTGCGCGGCACCCCGGGCTGGGCGAACACCTTGAACCGGGTGCCCGAGTTGGCGTACGCCCAGGACGGGGTCTCGATGCGCTGCGCGGTGAGCGCGCGCTTGACTGCGGCGCGGTCGGTCATGACGTCTCCAAAGGACTCTGAAGAAAGGTGGAACACCTCGGTCAGCAGGGGGAACCCCTCGGTGGGCGAGGTGCCGACGAAGAACGGGGCCATCTCCGCCTGCCACCGGGTGTTGACGTCCAGCGCCGCCATTGCCGCTTGGGACGCAGCCAGGTCATCCGCCTCCACGTAGCCGATCAGCAGCCCGTCGGAGCGCAGGAACAACGAGTAGTTGCGCCAGCCGGTGGCCCGAAGTGCGTCCTGCATCTCGGGCCACACGGACTGGTGCCGCTCCACGTACTCCGCCAGCCGCGAAGGATCGACCTGGAGTTGGAAGCAGTAACGAGGCATGTCAATCCAGCACGATCAGAAGTCGAACTTGTCGATGTTTTCGGCGGTGAACTCGGTCGGCGGGCCGAGGACGATCTCGCCGTTCTTGCCGATCGTGTACTCGCCGAGCTTGCCCGCGGTGAACTTGTCCCCCTCGGCCCCGGTGATCTTGCCGGAGGCGAGCGCGGCACCCGCGTACGCGGCGAGGTAGCCGATGTCGGCCGGGTTCCACAGCGCGAACTTCTTGACCGTGCCGTTCTTGACGTACTCGCGCATCTGGTTGGGCAGGCCCAGGCCGGTGATCTGCACCTTGCCCTTGAAGTTCGACGCCGAGACGTAGCGCGACGCCGCGGCGATGCCGACCGTGGTCGGCGAGACGATCACCTTGAGGTTCGGGTACGACTGCAGCAGACCCTGGGCCTCCTGGAAGGACTTCTGGTCGTCGTCGTTGCCGTAGGCGACCTTGACCAGCTTGATCTTGCTGTACTCCGGCTTCTTCAGCTCCTCCTTCATCACCGCGATCCAGGAGTTCTGGTTCGTGGCGTTCGGAGTGGCCGAGAGGACCGCGATCTCACCCTCGCCGCCGGCCAGTTCGGACCCCATCTTGGCCAGCGACTGGCCGATGCCCTCGGTGGTGGCCTGGTTGATGAACGCGTCCCGGCAGTCCTTGCTGGCGTCCGAGTCGAACGTGACGATCTTGATCTTTGCGGCGCGGGCCTGGTTGAGCGACGGGCAGACCGCGTTCGGGTCGTTCGCCGCCACCACGATCACGTCCTGCTGCTGCTGGATGAGCGTGTTGATGTAGCTCACCTGCGAGGAGGCGGACGCGTCGTTCGGGCCGACCTTCTTGTACTCGCCCTTCAACTCCTTGACCGCCACCTCGCCGCCGCTGGTCTCCACATCGGAGTACGGGTTGTTCAGCTGCTTCGGTAGGTACGCGATCTTCAGGCCCTCCTTGAGGGCGGCGTTCGGGTCGGCGCTGGCCCCGGGCTGGGCGCCGCCGCCGGTGTTGGCCGAGCTGTCCTTGGTCGTGCCGCCACAGGCCGCCATGCCGAGAGCCAGGAAGGCGGCAGTTGCTACCGAAAGGGATTTACGAGGTGAGCGAAGCACGGCGTACTCCTTAAAGATTTAAACGAATCGCGCGGCTGTTTTTTCTTTTGAGGATTGGCGCAGCTTGCGGCGGTGCCAGTTGCCGCGGACGGCGGTGATGATGTTCGGGAGGAGGACGGACAGGACGAGCAGGGCGCCCGTCACGATGTTCAGCGCCTGGCCGGAGACGTCCTCCAGACGCAGCGCGTTCTGCAGCGCGGCCAGCAGCACCACACCGGCGAGTACGCCGGGCAGGCTGCCCTTTCCACCGAAGATCGACACGCCGCCCAGCAGGACGGCCGCGACCACGGCGAGTTCGAGGCCCGCGCCGTTGTCGGCACGGGCGCTGGAGTAGCGCAGCGTCCACAGCACCCCGACCAGGCCGGCCACCGCGCCGCTGACCACGTACAGCCAGAACTTGGTGCGGGCCACCCGGATCCCGGAGAAGTGCGCCGCCTGCGCGTTCGCCCCGATCGCATAGAGCGAGCGGCCGACCGGCGTCGCGTGCAGCACCACCCCGAAGACCACCGCGAGTGCCAGCATCAAGATCAATACATTGGGTACGCTGCCGCCGCCCAGGGTGCCGGTGACCCACCCGGTGTAGTTCCACGGGAAATCGGCCACCGCGCTGTCGCCGAGCACCACCAAGGCCAACCCGCGGTAGAGCGCGAGCGTGCCGATGGTGACCGCCAGCGACGGCAGGCCCAGCCCGGTGACCAGGAACCCGTTGACCACCCCGGCGACCGCGCCGATCAGCACGCAGAGCGGGATGATCGTCTCGATCGAGAAGTTGTGGTTCCAGAACCAGCCCATCAGCGAGCTGGTCAGGCCGAGCGTGCTGGCCACCGAGAGGTCGATCTCGCCGGTCACGATGATGAAGGTCATCGGCAGCGCGACCAGGATGATCGGCAGCAGGTCGAGCACCAGGAAGGTGAAGTTGCGGCTGGTTCCGAAGTTGTCCACGGCCAGCGAGGCGATCACCAGGACCAGCACGGTGAGCACGATGATGGCCGCATCCCAGCTGGACAGGCGCTTGCGCAGCTCAGACATGCGCGTCCCTCTTCCGCAACGAACGGGCGATCCGCACCGCGACCAGCCGGTCCGCGCAGATGGCCAGGATGATCAGCGCGCCGACGATGGCCTGCTGCCAGAACTGGTTGATGTCGAGCACCGCGAGGGCACTGCTGATGACCGTGAGAAGCAGCGCGCCGAGGCCGGCGCCCCACACCGTGCCGCTGCCGCCGAACACCGCGACCCCGCCGACCACGACGGCGGCCACCACGTTCAGCTCGTAGCTGGTGCCGGCCGAGGCGTCCACGGTGCCGAAGCGGGCCGCGAACAGCACCCCGGCGAGACCGGCGAGGGCCCCGCTGAGCAGGAACGCGCCGAGCAGGTTGCGGGCCACCCGGATGCCGGCCAGTTCGGCGGCGGGCGGGCTCGACCCCATCGCATAGAGCTCCCGGCCGACCCGGTAGTTGCGCATCATCAGCGAGACGCCGCCGACCACCACCACGGCGATCAAAACCAGCCACGGTACGCCGAGCAGGTCGTCGTTGGCGAAGTTGAGGAAGTGTCCGGGCAGCTCGTCCGCGTTGACCTGGGAGCCGCCGGCCCACGAGTAGGTGATGCCGCGGTACATGTACAGCGTGCCCAGGGTGACCACCAGGGCCGGCACCTTGCCGAACCGGACCAGCACCCCGTTGACCAGGCCGCACACGGCGCCGACCAGCACGCCGACGGCGATCGCGGCGATCATCGGGAGGTCCGGGTTCTCGCTCATCATCGTGGCGACGGTGAAGGCGCTGAGGCCGAGCACCGAGCCGACCGACAGGTCGATGTTCCGGGTGATCACGACGACCGCCTGGCCGGCGGCCATCACCGCGAGGATCGCGGTGTTCAGCAGGTTGTCCCGGATGCTCTGCGCGGAGAGGAACCGCGGATTGTCGATCGCGGTGTAGGCGACCAGCAGCGCGAGGGCCAGGACGATGCCCAGCTCCCGCGTCTTGAGCAGGCCGTTCCTGCGGCGCGCGGGTGCCGGCGTGTTTGCCGGCGGAGCGGCGAGCTGAGTCATGCGGCATGCCCTCCTGGCCCTGCGCTTGCTTCGCGGGGTTCCGGTGCGTCGGTCATGCCGTCACCTGCTGGCCCATGGCTGCGTACATAACGGACTCTTCCGTTGCCTCTTCGCGGGTGAGTTCGGCGGCGATGCGGCCCTCGCGGAGCACGATGATCCGGTCGGCCATGCCGAGCACCTCGGGCAGCTCGGACGAGACCATGACCACCGCGAGCCCGTCCGCGGCCAGCGAGGACATCAGCCGATGCACCTCGGCCTTGGTGCCGACGTCGATGCCGCGGGTCGGCTCGTCGACGATCAGCAGTTGCGGTCCGGTGGCGAGCCACTTGGCCAGCACCACCTTTTGCTGGTTGCCACCGGAGAGCGTGCCCACCGCGTCGGACAGCCGGCCCAGCTTGGTCTGCAGCCTCTGCGTCCAGGTCGCGGCGGCCTGCCGTTCCGCGCCGCCGAAGAGCAGGCCGAGGCGGGCCAGTTTGCGGGCCCGGGGCAGGGTCACGTTGCGCTCGATGGACAGCTCCATGACCAGGCCCTGCTGCCGCCGGTCCTCGGGCACCAGGGCCAGGCCGGCGGCCATCGCGGCGCGCGGCGAGCCCGGCTTGAGACGCTTGCCACGGAAGCGGACAACACCCCGGTCGTACGGGTCGACGCCGAACACCGCCTGCATCACCTCGGAGCGCCCCGCGCCCACCAACCCGGCCAGCGCGACGATCTCGCCCGCGCGCACCGAGAAGGTGATGTCCCGGAAGACGCCCTCCCGGGACAGCCCCTCCACCTCCAGCAGCACCTCGCCCGGCTCGACGTCCTGCTTGGGGAAGAGGGCGCTGAGGTCGCGGCCGACCATCCGCCGGATCATGTCGTCCACCGTGAGGTCGGCGACCATCTCGGTGGCGACGTGCTTGCCGTCCCGCATGATCGTCACCCGCTGGCAGAGCTCGGTGATTTCTTCGAACCGGTGCGAGATGAACATGATCGCCGCGCCCTCGTCGCGCAGCGACCGCACCACCGCGAAGAGCCGCTCCACCTCGACACCGGAGAGCGCCGCGGTCGGCTCATCCATGATCAGGATGCGCGCCTCGCTCGACAACGCCTTGGCGATCTCGACGAGTTGCTGGTCGGCGATGGACAGGCCACGGGCCGGCCGGGCCGGGTCGAGGTGCACGCCGAGCCGCCGGAAGAGGCGCTCGGCGTTCGCGGTCATCGCCTTGCGGTCGATCTGGCGCATCCGGGTCAGCGGCTGGTTGCCCATCGCGATGTTCTCGGCGACGGACAGGTCGGGGAAGAGCGTCGGCTCCTGATAGATGACCGCGATCCCGGCCGCCTTGGCGTCGGCCGGGCCGGCGAAGTCGACCTCGGCGCCGCCGACCCGCAGCGTGCCGGTGTCCGGCCGGTGCACGCCGGCGAGCATCTTGACGATCGTGGACTTGCCGGCGCCGTTCTCGCCGACGAGGGCGTGCGCCTCGCCGCCGTACAGCGGAAAGCTGACGCCCTGGACGGCCGCGACCGCGCCGAAGGATTTCGTCACGTCCTCGACCTCAAGCAGGGCAGGTGCTTCCGCCACGGCCCACCTCCAGGGGAGCTGTTTGAAATGTTTCAGAAGAGATAGGCTGAACGTAGGTGGCCCCCATCACACCTGTCAAGCGTCTCTTGGAAACCTTCAGGTAACGGGCGGAGCCTGGTAACTCCGCCTGCCCGCGCTGAACAGGGGGCAGTGGTGGGGCTAGGGTGAGGCCCGGTGGAAGATGATGTATGCCCGGCGTGGTATGAGCGGATGCCGTAGGATGCTGCTTCAACGTTTCAATGGAGGTTTCGGGTGCTGAACGGCAGGACGCCGTCCGTGAAGGACGTGGCCGCGGCGGCCGGTGTCTCGCTGGGCACGGTCTCCAACGTGATGAACCGTCCCGAGGTGGTCAGCGCCCGCACCCGCGAGCGGGTCGAGCGGGCGATGGCCGAGCTCGGCTTCGTACGCAACGAGTCGGCCCGGCAACTGCGCGCGGGCACCAGCCGCACCCTGGCGTACGTGATGCTGGACGGCACCAACCCGTTCTTCCACGACGTCGCCCAGGGCATCGAGATGGCCGCCGAGGACGCCGACCTGTCGCTGTTCATCTGCAACAGCAACAGCCGCCCGGCCCGCGAGGAGGTGCACCTCGACCGACTGCTCCAGCAGCGGGTCCAGGGCATCCTGATCACCCCGGTCGACCCGGGCGCCCCGCATCTCGACGAGCTCTCCCGCCGCGGCGTCCCATTGGTCGTCGTCGACCGGGTACGCGGCGGCGACGGCGGCTGCTCGGTCGCTGTCGACGACGTGCTGGGCGGCCGCATCGCCGTGGAACACTTGGCCGAGCAGGGGCACGAGCGGGTCGCGTTCATCGGCGGGCCGGAGGCGATCGGCCAGGTGCACGAGCGGTTGCAGGGCGCCCGGGAGATCTGGCAGTCGCTCGGCCGCCCCGCCGAGGATCTGGTGCACCTGCCGACCGAGGCGCTCACCGTCGCGGAAGGACGGACGGCCGGCGAGCGCCTGGCCGGGCTACCGGCCCGACGGCGGCCGACCGCCGCCTTCTGCGCCAACGACCTGCTCGCCCTCGGTCTGCTGCAGCAGAGCATCGGGGCCGGCCTGCGGGTGCCGGACGACCTAGCAATCGTCGGCTACGACGACATCGAATTCGCGGCCGCGGCGGCCGTGCCGCTGACCTCGGTGCGGCAGCCCCGCCAGGAACTGGGCCGGGCCGCCGCCCAGCTGGTGCTCGACGAGGCCACCAACCCGGAGCACCGGCACCAGCAGCTCTCGTTCACCCCGGAACTGGTCGCGCGCGCCTCGACAGGCAGCCGAGCCAGGCTCGCCTGAGCGTCCCCGCCACCACTAGCAACCCCACCCCGAGGTGGCCGGATCTCATCAAGATCTTGATGGGGGTGGGTCGGGGTGGATGGCTCGCTGGGGGAGACGGGGGCGGCTCCAGCGGACTCTGGTCGCGGTGGGCCAAGGTGGTGAGCCGAGCCGGCGGTGGCGGCGGGCGGTGTTCGGATTCCGGTCGCTTCAGCCGAAGGGGCTGCTTTCGATGGTTCGCACCTGGAGGAGGGCCGCCAGGCGGGCGGTGACCGGGCGCGCCTCCAGGTGCAAGCGGGCGATGTTGAGGCCGCTGTCGCCGACGACCGCTAGCAGGGCCAGCTCGCCGATCGCATAGATCGCCAGGTATCCGCCCTGATTGCGGATCGTCACCTCGCTGAAGGCGCCCTGGCCGAGAACGGAACCGCAAGTGCGGCTGATGCCGTGCGCGCCGGCGGCCAGGGCCGCGATGTCGTGCGGTTCGGCGGCCGACAGCGTGTCGTGCAGGACCAGCAGGCCGTCCACGCCGGCGATGACGCAGCCGCTCACCCCGGTCACCTGATGCCGCAGTGCGGCGAGTTCGCCGCGCACCTTCTGGTACGGGTCTGAGCTGGTGATCGACACTTGCGGCTCCAGTGTTTCGGTCGGTCAGAGGTGGTGCAGCGTGGCCAGGATCCGGTTGAGCACGCCGTCATTCACGGTGTACAGCTGGCTCAGCAGGTTGAGCAAGGCCGGTGGCAGGTCGGGGAGCGATTCTTGGGCCGGCAGCGACGGGTCGACCCGGGCGCGCCGGGGCAGCGGAGCCGGCCCGGCGGCCTCGGCGGGCTCCGGGACGGCGCCGGACCAGCTGGCCGGTTCCAGGGATGTGCTGGGGTCGGGCCAATGGGTGGGGTCCGGCGGCGGGCCCTGATCGGGCCGGTGGGTCGGTTCCGGGGGCGTGCCGCCGTCGGGCCGGTGGGTCGAGTCCGGGGGTCTATTGCGGTCGGGTCGGTGGGTGGGTTCCAGGTGTGTGCCGCGGCCGGGCCGGCGGGCGGGTTCTAGGTGTGTGCTGCGGTCGGGCCGGTGGGTCGAGTCCGGGGATGTGTTGCGGTTGTGCGGGTGGGTGGTGTGGTGGGGCTGCCGCGCGTACGTCTCGAGGAGTGACCGGAACTCGCGCCGCGCCATCGCCAGGTTGGCTTCGGTGCGGCGCAGCGTGAGATGGGCGACGCGCAGCGGGCCGTCGGTCATGAGCCGCACCACGTGGAACGCCTCCGCGCTGGTGAGCAGCACGTCGCCCAGTTCGTCGCCGGGCTCGGCGAGCATCACCAGGCCGGCCGCCGCCGCGGCCAGGGTGACCACCGCGGCGGTCTGCCGTTCGTCGGGTGGCCCCGCGCCGGCCCACCACAGCACGGTGGAGCGCTCGGGATCGAGCAGCGACACGGCGCGTGCCCCCGGGATCCCGAGCGCCTCCTCCAGCGGCGGCCGAGTGTTCATCCCCCGAGGCCGGCGTCCAGTTGCTTCATGACCATCCGGGCCTGGGCGAACAGCATCCCGGTGTTTGCCGACTTGCGGCAGACCACGACCGCGACGATGTCCTGGTTCGGGGCGCTTCGCAGGAAGATGTGCACCAGGTTGTCGCTGTTCACGAGGATCTCCTGGAAGTAGTGGCGGTCGGTGTGGACGCCCCGCCGCGCCTTGAAGATGTCCTCGATCATGGTCACGTTGCGGCCCTGGAACAGGTCGAACGTGGCCGCCGCGAGCAGGTCGAGCACCTCACTCGGATGGTCGTCGAGGGTGTCGACGGCGAGCAGCATGCCGGTCGACATGTCGACCAGCCCGCTGGCTACGCATTCCGGCACCTGGTTGCGGAACTGCTTGACCGTGTCGGCGATGACCTGTGAGGTGCTGCGGACGTTGAGCGCCGTGGCGGCCTCGTCGACCGCCGTCATACCTCGAGCTCCGCTTCGATCTTGCGGAGTTGGTGGCGGGCCAGGCCGAGGTTGGCCCGGTTCTTGCTGAGCGACAGGTAGAGGAACAGTGCGTCGCCGCCGCGCCGGTTCTGCAGCAGCCGGATCAGGTGGTACTGGGTCTCCAGGGTGATCAGCATGTCTTCGATGGTGTCGGTCAGGCCGAGCATCTCCAGGGTGCGGACCTTGGCGCGGACCACGTCCGTGTTGCCCGCCGCCGCGATGTTCATGTCCATGACCGCGCCGCCGCCCAGGACGCCCAGCGTGAGGCCGCTGGTGTAGTCGACGAGAGCGACGCCGATCGCGCCCTCGATCGTCATTGCTTCCTTGAGGGCGGTTTCGATGTTCGCCACTTTTGTCCTCCGCGCTGCTTGCGGCTCCGCCGACACGGTTGCTCGGCGTGACGAGCCAGACCTGTAGAAGTGGGGATTCGGCGCTCACATTGGCACGCCGGGGGATTGGTTGAGTACTAAACCAAGCCGGAATCGGTGCAGGTCAGACCGAAGATCGACATCCGATGGGCGGATGACCACGGTCGGGGTCGGCTGAACAGCACCGAATGCGTCGGCTTGAGGGATGGACAGGCAACCGTCGTAGGCACTCGGCGTCGGCATCTTGACCGTCACCGCCTACGAGCCGTAATCTGTCGGCAACGTATGAAACGTTTCACAAGCTTGTCGCCACCCCGAGGACGCCATGACGAATCCCGCAGTGCAGCAGCTTCTCGAGCGCAGCAACCGGCTCGGCACCGATCCGCGCAACACCAACTACGCCGGGGGCAACACCTCGGCCAAGGGCAGCGAGACCGACCCGGTCACCGGCGAGCCCGCCGAGCTGCTCTGGGTCAAGGGGTCCGGCGGCGACCTCGGCACGCTCACCGAGAAGGGCCTCGCCGTGCTGCGCCTTGACCGGCTGCGGTCGCTCACCACGACCTACCCGGGCGTCGAGCGCGAGGACGAGATGGTCGCCGCCTTCGACTTCTGCCTGCACGGCCGGGGCGGCGCCGCGCCCAGCATCGACACCGCCATGCACGGCCTGGTCGATGCCGCCCACGTCGACCACCTGCACCCCGACTCGGGCATCGCGATCGCGACCGCCGCCGACGGGCCGGCGCTGACCAAGGAGATCTTCGGCGACCGGGTGCTCTGGGTGCCGTGGCGGCGCCCGGGGTTCCAGCTCGGCCTGGACATCGCCGCCGTGCACCGGGCCAACCCGCAGGCCATCGGCGTCATCCTCGGCGGGCACGGCATCACCGCCTGGGGGACCACCAGCGAGCAGTGTGAGGCCAACTCTCGCGAGATCATCGAGACCGCCGCGGCCTATCTGGCGGCGCACGGGCGACCCGCGCCGTTCGGTGCCCAGCGATACGAGAGCCTGCCGGAGGCCGAGCGCCGCGAGCGCGCCGCCGCCCTCTTCCCGGTGCTGCGCGGGCTCGCCTCCACCGACCGGCCGCAGGTCGGCCACTTCACCGACGGCGACGTGGTCCTCGACTTCGTCAACAGCGAACGGCTGGCCGAACTGGCGGAGAAGGGCACATCCTGCCCCGACCACTTCCTGCGTACCAAGGTCAAGCCGATGGTGCTGGACACCGCGCCGGCCGCGCCGCTCGACGAGGTGGTGGCCCGAGCCAAGGAGTTGCACGCCGCCTACCGGGACGACTACCGCGCCTACTACGACCGCCACGCCGACTCGGGCAGCCCGGCGATCCGCGGCGCCGACCCGGCCATCGTGCTGGTGCCCGGGGTCGGCATGTTCTCCTTCGGGGCCAACAAGCAGACCGCGCGGGTGGCCGGCGAGTTCTACGTCAACGCGATCAACGTGATGCGCAGCGCCGAGTCGGTGTCGTCGTACGCCCCGATCGACGAGTCCGAGAAGTTCCGCATCGAATACTGGCAGCTGGAGGAGGCCAAGCTCCAGCGGATGCCGAAGCCGAAGCCGCTGGCCACCCGGATCGCCTACGTGACCGGCGGGGGGTCGGGGATCGGCCGGGCCATCGCGCTGCGGCTGGCCGCCGAGGGCGCGTGCGTCGTGGTCGCCGACCGCGATCTCGCCGCCGCCCAGAAGACCGCGACCGAGATCGGCGGACCGGACGCGGCCGTCGCGGTCGGCGCCGACGTCACCAGCGCCGACCAGATCGCCGCCTCGCTGCGCGCCGCCGTGTTGGCCTTCGGCGGGGTCGACCTGGTGGTCAACAACGCCGGCCTGTCCATCTCGAAGCCGCTGCTGGAGACCACCGAGGCGGACTGGGACCTGCAGCACGACGTGATGGCCAAGGGCTCGTTCCTGGTGTCCCGGGAGTCGGCCCGGATCCTGATCGCGCAGGGCCTGGGCGGCGACATCATCTACATCTCCAGCAAGAACTCGCTGTTCGCCGGGCCCAACAACGTCGCGTACGGTGCGACGAAGGCCGACCAGGCGCATCAGGTGCGGCTGCTCGCCGCCGAGTTGGGCGCGCACGGCGTACGCGTCAACGGCATCAACCCCGACGGCGTCGTCCGCGGCTCCGGAATTTTCGCGGGTGGCTGGGGCGCGAAGCGCGCCGCCGTCTACGGCGTGCCCGAGGAGAAGCTCGGCGAGTACTACGCCCAGCGCACCCTGCTCAAGCGCGAGGTCCTGCCGGAGCACGTGGCGAACGCGGTGTTCGCGCTGACCGGCGGCGACCTGACGCACACGACCGGCCTGCACATCCCGGTGGACGCCGGGGTGGCGGCGGCTTTCCTGCGATGAGCCCGACGAGCGCCTTCGCCGCGGTCGACCTCGGCGCGTCCAGCGGGCGCGTCATGGTCGGCCGCGTCGGCCCGGCCGGGATCGAGCTGACCGAGGCGCACCGGTTCCCGAACGAGCCGGTCGCGGCCGGTGGCACGCTCTACTGGGACATCCTCGGGCTCTATCGTGGCGTGCTCGACGGTCTGCGCAAGGCCGGCCCGGTGGACAGCATCGGGATCGACTCGTGGGCGGTCGACTACGGGCTGCTCGACGAGGGCGGGGCGCTGCTCGGCAATCCGGTGCATTACCGGGACGGGCGCACCGACGGGGTGCCGCCCCGGGTGGCCGAGCTGGTCGGCGACGACCGGCTCTACGAGATCACCGGCCTGCAGAAGATGCCGTTCAACACCGTGTATCAGCTGGTCGCGTCGCTCGGCACGGCGCAGTACGAGGCGGCCCACCGGATGCTGCTCATCCCCGATCTGCTCGCCTATTGGCTCACCGGGGAGATGGGCGCGGAATACACCAACGCGTCGACCACGGAGCTGGTCGACGTGCGTACCCGGGACTGGTCGTTGTCGCTGATCGGCGAGCTCGGCCTGCGGCCTTCGCTCTTTCCGGCGATCCGCCGGCCGGGTGCGGTGATCGGCCGCCATGACGGTACGCCGGTGGTCGCGGTCGGCTCGCACGACACCGCATCGGCGGTGGTAGGTGTGCCGGCCGTGGGTGACCGGTTCGCGTACATCTCCTGCGGCACGTGGTCGTTGGTCGGGCTGGAGCTGGACGAGCCGGTGCTGACCGCGGAGTCGCGGGCGGCCAACTTCACCAACGAGGGCGGCGTCGACGGGACCATCCGCTACCTGCGCAACGTGATGGGTCTCTGGCCGCTTCAGGAGTGCATGCGCGAGTGGGGCTCGCCGGACATCGGCGGCCTGCTGCGCACGGCCGCGGCCGAACCGGCCCTGGCGCACGTCGTCGACCTGGACGATCCGGTGTTCCTGCCGCCCGGCGACATGACCGGGCGGCTGCGCCGGGCCGCCGGGTTGCCCGCGGACGCCGGACCCGCCGTGCTCGCCCGGTGCATCGTGGACAGCCTCGCGCTGGCCCACCGCCGCGCCGTGCGCCAGGCCCAGGAGCTGGCCGGGCGGCAGGTGGATGCCGTGCACATCGTCGGGGGCGGGGCGCGCAACGAGCTGCTCTGCCAGCTCACCGCGGACGCCTGCGGGCTGCCCGTGCTGGCCGGGCCGGTCGAGGCGACCGCACTCGGCAACGTGCTGGTGCAGGCGCGCGCGGCCGGGGTGATCGAGGGTGGGCTGGACGCGTTGCGGGCGGTTCTGCGGGACACTCAGCAGATCGTGCGTTACGAGCCGCGCGGTGCCGAGGCCACCTGGCGAGCGGCCGCGGACCGTCTCGCCCGATAGGAGCCATCCAACCGCCGCCCTGGAGCGGACTGAAGACTCAGGAGACCTCGGTTGCGGATCGCGCTGTTCGTGACATGCCTGGCCGACACGATGTTTCCGGCCGTGGCGAAAGCGACCGTGCAGCTGCTCGAACGGCTCGGCCATGAGGTGGTCTTCCCGGTCGAGCAGACCTGCTGCGGTCAGATGCACATCAACACCGGCTATCAAAAGGACGCTTTGCCGCTCGTCCGGCGACATATCAAGACATTTGAGCCGTACGACGTCGTGGTTGCCCCGTCCGGAAGCTGCGTCGGATCCGTGCGCCACCAGCACGCGATGGTGGCGGCCGGCGAACCAGGGCTCGCGGCGCGGGCGCGGAGCGTGGCCGACCGCACGTACGAGCTGTCCGAACTCCTCGTCGACGTGCTGGGCGTGGAGGACGTGGGCGCCTACTACCCGCACCGGGTCACCTATCACCCGACCTGTCACTCGCTGCGGGTGCTGCGGGTGGGGGACAAGCCGGTCCGGCTGCTGCGCCAGGTGCGCGGTCTCGACCTCGTCGAACTGCCCGCGGCCGAGCAGTGCTGCGGGTTCGGCGGGACGTTCGCGGTGAAGAACGCGGACACGTCGACCGCGATGCTCGCCGACAAGATGCGGCACGTGCTCGACACCGGCGCCGACGTGTGCACGGCCGGCGACGCGTCCTGCCTCATGCACATCGGCGGCGGCCTGTCCCGGCTGCGCACCGGCGTGCGGACCGTACACCTGGCGGAGATCCTCGCGTCGACGGAGGCGTCCTCATGACCTTTCTCGGGATGCCGGCCCGGGCGCCGCGCGGCGTCGGGCACCTGCGCGGCGACGAGCCGTTCCCGGTCGCGGCCCGCAAGGCGCTGGCCAACCCGCAGCTGCGACGCAACCTGCACCACGCGACGACGACGATCCGCGACAAGTCCGGGCGGGTCGTCGCCGAGCTGCCCGACTGGCAGGAACTGCGGTCGGCCGGGTCGGCGCTCAAGGCGTACACGATGGCGCATCTGCCCGAGTTGCTGGAGCAGCTTGAGGAACGGGTGACCGCCGCCGGCGGCATCGTGCACTGGGCCGCCGACGCCAACGAGGCCAACGAGATCGTCACCGGCCTGGTCCGGGACACCGGCGAGCAGCGGGTCATCAAGGTCAAGTCGATGGCCACCCAGGAGATCGGGCTGAACGAGGCCCTGGCGGCCGCCGGGATCAGCCCGGTCGAGACCGACCTCGCCGAGCTGATCGTCCAGCTCGGCGACGACAAGCCGAGCCACATCCTGGTGCCGGCCATCCACCGCAACCGGGCCGAGATCCGGGAGATCTTCCTGCGCGCGATGCCGGGCGTCGACCCGGGGCTGACCGACGATCCGCCCGCGCTGGCCGGTGCCGCCCGTCGCTACCTGCGGGAGACGTTCCTGACCACCCGGGTCGCGGTCTCCGGTGCCAATTTCGGGATCGCCGAGACCGGGACCCTCGCGGTCGTCGAGTCCGAGGGCAACGGGCGGATGTGCCTCACCCTGCCGGACACCCTGATCACCGTGATGGGCATCGAGAAGGTCGTGCCCGCCTGGCCGGACCTCGAGGTGTTCCTGCAATTGCTGCCGCGCGCGTCGACCGGCGAGCGGATGAACCCGTACACGTCGATGTGGACCGGGGTGACGCCCGGCGACGGGCCGCAGAACTTCCATCTCGTGCTGCTGGACAACGGGCGCACCGCGGTCCTGGCCGACGAGGTGGGGCGCCAGGCGCTGCACTGCATCCGCTGCTCGGCCTGCCTGAACGTGTGCCCGGTCTATGAGCGCACCGGCGGGCACGCGTACGGCTCGGTGTATCCCGGCCCGATCGGCGCGGTGCTCTCGCCGCAGCTCACCGGCGTCGCGGACAACGCCTCCCTGCCGTACGCGTCGTCGCTCTGCGGTGCCTGCTTCGACGCCTGCCCCGTGAAGATCGACATTCCGTCGATCCTGGTGCACCTGCGCAACCAGGCACCGCACCCGCGGACCGAGGCCGCCGTGATGCGGGCGGCGGCCGCCACGATGGCCCGCCCGAAGCTGTACGCGCGGGCGCAGCGCGCCGCGAAGGCCGCGCGCATCGCCGGACGCCGCGGCCGCGGCCTGCCGCCCCCGCTGAACGGCTGGACGGCGAGCCGCGACCTGCCCGAACCCCCGCAGCAGACCTTCCGGGATTGGTGGCGCGGCCGATGAGCTCGAAAGACCTGATCCTGGCCCGGATCCGGCAGGCGCTCGGCGACCGGCCGCAGAGCCCGGAGATCCCCCGCGACTACCGGCGCGGCGCCGGCAAGGCAGACCTGGACCTCCTGGTGGAACGGCTGGTCGACTATCGCGCGGTGGTGCACCGCAGCACGGACGTGGCGGCCACCATCCGCGACATCATCGGCGGCGGCACCCTGGTCGTACCGCCGGGTCTGCCGTCCGAATGGTTGCCGCCGTCCGCCGTCGTCGACGACGACCTCCCGGCCGATCGCATCGCGGCGGCCGACGGCGTGGTGACCGCGGCGGCCGTGGCGATTGCGGAAACCGGCACCATCGTTCTCGACGCGTCCGCCGATCAGGGCCGGCGGATCCTCTCCCTCCTGCCCGACCTGCACATCTGCGTGCTGCGCCCGGAGCAGGTGGTGTCCTCGGTGCCGGAGGCGGTGGCCCGGCTCGACCCCCGCCGGCCGCTCACCTGGATCAGCGGCCCGTCGGCCACCAGCGACATCGAACTCAACCGGGTCGAGGGGGTCCACGGTCCCCGCAACCTGCACGTGATTCTGGAGGAGTCGTGACTCTCATCCCGAAGCAGCGCCGCAAGGCCCGGATCGGCCTGGTCGCCGGCGGCCTCGGCACCTACTGGCCGCAGTTCCCGGATCTGCTGCCACAGTTGCAGGAGTCGGCCCGGTACGTGGTGGAACGGTTCACCGAGATGGACGCCGAGGTGACCGACGTCGGCTTCATCTCGGACGCGCCGGAGGGTGCGGCCGCCGCGGAGAAGCTCCGGCGGGCCGACTGCGACCTCATCGTGCTCTTCCTGACCACCTACCTGACCTCGTCGATGGTCCTGCCGATCGCGCAGCGGGCGAACACGCCGGTGCTGGTGATCGACCTGCAGCCGACCGAGAAGATGGACCACGCGAGCTTCGACACCGGCAGCTGGCTGGCCTACTGCGCGCAGTGCCCGGTGCCCGAGGTGGGCAACCTGTTCCGCCGGGCCGGCATCCCGTTCCGGTCGGTCACCGGCTGGCTGCGGCAGGAGGCGGCCTGGCAGCGGATCGGCCGGTGGATCGAGGCGGCGCGGATCCGGGCGGCGCTGCGGCACGCCCGGCACGGGCTGATGGGACACCTCTACCCGGGCATGCTCGACGTCTCGACCGACCTGACGCTGCTGCCGGCCACCTTCGGCTCGCATGTGGAGGTTCTCGAGTTCGACGATCTGCGCGAGCGGGTCCTCGCCGTCACCCCGGCCGAGGTGGCGGAGCGCAAGGACCTGGCCCGCAAGATCTTTGTGCTGGACGACTCGGTGAACGACGAGGATTTCTCCTGGGGCGCGCAGGTCTCGGTCGGTCTCGACCGCCTGGTGGACGACTTCGACCTGGACAGCATCGCCTACTACCACCGCGGGCTCGCCGGCGAACAGCACGAGCGGCTCGGGGCCGGGATGATCCTGGGCGCGTCGCTGCTCACCGCCCGCGGCATCCCGGCCACCGGCGAGTACGAGCTGCGCACCACCGTCGCCCAGCTGGCCACCCAGGTGGCGGGCGCGGGCGGGTCGTTCTGCGAGATCCAGGCCCTGAACTTCGCGGACGGCGTGGTGGAGATGGGCCACGACGGGCCGGCCCACCTCGCGGTCAGCGCGAAGCAGCCGCTGCTCCGCGGCCTCGGCGTCTATCACGGCAAACGCGGCTGGGGGGTCAGCGTCGAGTTCGACGTCCGGCCCGGCCCGGTCACCCTGCTCGGCCTCGGCCAGGACCGGGACGGGTCGCTGTCGTTCATCGCCGCCGAAGGCACCGTGGTGCCGGGGCCGTTGCTGGCGATCGGCAACACCACGAGCCGGGTCGACTTCGGCCGGGACCCGGGCGAGTGGGTGGACGACTGGAGCGCCTCCGGGGTCGGGCACCATTGGTCGTTGTCGCTGGGCCACCGGGCTGCCGACTACCGGGCCGCCGCCTCGCTGCTGGAGATCGACTTCCGCGAGGTCTGAGAAACTGTCAGACCCCAGGCGTTGACTGCGGGGCATGACTATTGCGGTGACTACGCCAACCGGAAATGTCGGTTCCCGGGTCGTCCGGCTCCTCGTGCAGGCCGGTGAGCGGCCGCGCGTGCTGGTCCGCGACCCGGCCAGGCTCCCGGCCGGCCTGCGGCCGCTGGTCGAGGTGGCGCAGGGCGACCTGCTCGACGAGGCCTTCGTGACCGAGGCGGTCAAGGGCGCCGACGCGCTGTTCTGGGCCACCCCCGAGTCGTTCGTCGCGCCCGACCCGCTGGGCGACATCGTGCGGATGGGCGCCAACGCCGCGGCCGCGGTCCGAGCCGGCGGTGTCGCCCGGGTGCTGCAGATCAGCAGCATCGGGGCCGAGCGCCGGCACGGCGCTGGGCTGATCGACGGCCTCGCGCGCAACGAGGAGCAACTCGCCGGGGCCGGCGCCGACCTGCTCACGCTGCGCTGCGGCTACTTCTTCACCAACCTGCTCGGCATGATCGAGTCGCTGCGGGCCGGGGTGCTGACCACCACGATGCCGCTGGATCACCCGATGGCCTGGGTGGATCCGCGCGACATCGGCGAGGTCGCCGCGGTGCGGCTGCTGGCCGGCTGGTCCGGCACCTCGGTGGCGGCCGTGCACGGCCCGGCCGACCTGAGCTGGCGCGAGGTGGCCGAGATCCTCTCCGCCGCCACCGGCCGGGCGATCCGCGTCGAGCTGATCACCGACGCGGCGATGCGCGATGCGCTGCGGTCGGCCGGGCTCGGTGCGGCGGCGGTCGCCGGCATCCTGGGCATGACCGCCGGTGTGCGCGACGACTTCCGGCCCGAGCAGCCCCGCGACGTGACCAGCACGACGCCGAGCACCCTGGCGGCCTGGGCCTACGCGGTGCTGCGCCCGCTGCTGATCTGATCGCGGCGGGCGGCCCGGATATCTACAAAGGACTAGCATGCGAGGATGATCGATGAGACGCGGGTGCACTCCGCCCGGCGGTACAACTACTGGCTCGGCGGCAAGGACAACTTCGCCGTCGACCGGGAGTCGGGCGAGCTGATCGCCGCCGCCTTCCCCACCGTGCGGACGATGGCGGTGGAAAATCGCGGTTTCCTGCGCCGCGCCGTCACGTTCCTGGCCGCCGAGGCGGGGATCCGGCAGTTTCTCGACATCGGCACCGGGCTGCCCACCGCCGACAACACCCACGAGGTGGCGCAGCGTGTCGCCCCCGACACCCGGATCGTCTACGTCGACAACGATCCGCTGGTCCTGGCGCACGCCCGCGCACTGCTGACCAGCTCGCCCGAGGGCCGCACCCAGTATCTCGAGGCCGACCTGCGCGATCCCGAGCGGATCCTGGCCGACCCGGCGCTGCGGGCCACCCTCGACCTGACCCGGCCGGTCGGCCTCATGCTGATCGCGGTGCTGCACTTCATCCGCGAGACGCCGGAGGCGAGCCAGGTGGTGCGCACCCTGTTGGCGGCTCTGCCGGCCGGCAGCTACCTGGTCGCCAGCAACGCCACCACCGACTTCTCCGACGCCGCGACCACCGCCCGCTACCGAGCGATGATCGCGGCCGGCCAGGTGGACGCGTTTCCGCGCACCGCGGACGAGATGGCCGGCATCTTCGCCGGCCTCGACGTCGTGGATCCGGGCATCGTCGCGGTGAGCGACTGGCGCGCCGAGGCCGAGCCGCAGCCCCGGCCGCATGCCAGCGAGGTGGCCGTCTATGGCGCGGTGGGCCGCAAGGGCTGAGCCCGGTTCAAAATCTGTACTTGCGAAAGCATTCCTGCGCGGGACACTCCGTTCATGCGCAACTACGGCCAGTTCTGCCCGATCGCGCGCGGCTCCGGGATCCTCGCCGAGCGCTGGACCCCGATCATCATGCGCAACCTGCTGCTCGGCTGCCGCTCGTTCAACGAGATCGCGGCCGGAGCGCCGGGGCTGTCCCGGGCGCTGCTCACCCGCCGGCTGCATGAGCTCGCGGGCGCCGGGCTGGTCGTCGTCACACCCAAGCCGGACGGGCGGGGCTCCCGCTATGAACCGAGCCGCGCCGGCCGCGATCTGTGGCCGGTGTTGCAGGAGCTCGGGGCCTGGGCGGAGCAGTGGATGGAGGTCACCGCCGAGGAGGCCGACCCGGATGTGGTGCTGTGGTCGTGGTGCCAGGTGTATCTGCGGCGCGACCGGCTGCCGGAGCGGCGGGTGGTGGTCCGCTTCGAGCTGCCCGACGACGGCCGGATGCGCAAGCTCTGGCTGCTGATCGAGCGGCGCGAGGGCGAGATCTGCAGCTTCGACCCGGGGTTCGGCGAGGACCTCGTGGTCCGGGTGCGCGACGTGCTGGCGTTCGCCCGCTGGCATCTCGGGCTGCTCGACTGGGCGGCGGCGCTGCGCGGCGGCGCGATCGAGGTCGACGGCCCCCGCGAGGTGAGCCGGGCGCTGCCGACCTGGAACGACGCGCCGCGGACCAACGCCCTCAAGCGTGCCGAGCACCAGCGCACGCCGGGCACCCGGCCGCCCGCCTTACCGGGCGGGCTCGGCGGCCACGACGGCGGGTTCGGTGGCCGCGACGGCGGGTTCGGTGGCCGCGACGGCGGGTTCGGTGGCCGCGACGGCGGGTTCGGCGGCCGCGACGGCGGGTTCGGCGGCCGCGACGGGTTCGGTGGCCACGACGGCGGGGAGCGCCGTGGCGCGGTGCTCGGGGAGGGCTGCCGCCTGGTCACGCCGGAGGACCCGGATTACGACACCGCACGGGCGGTGTGGAACGGCGCCATCGACCACCGGCCACGCTATCTGGCCCGGTGCCGGTCGGTCGCCGACGTGGTGGCGGCGCTGCGGTTCGGCCGGGAGCAGCACCTGCCGGTCAGCGTGCGCGGCGGCGGCCACGGGGTGGCCGGCACCGCGGTCCGGGACGGTGGGCTGGTCGTCGACCTCGATCCGATGAGGATGGTGCAGGTCGATCCGGCACAGCGGACCGCCACCGCACAGGCGGGGGTGCGGTGGGGGCAGCTGGACGCCTGCACGCAGTCGCTCGGGCTCGCCACCACCGGCGGCATCGTCTCGCACACGGGCATCGCCGGGCTCACCCTCGGCGGCGGGATGGGCTGGCTGATGCGGCGCCACGGCCTGACGGTCGACAACTTGCTCGCCGCCGAGGTGGTCACCGCCGGCGGTGACCTGGTCGTGGCGAGCCAACACGAGCATCCGGACCTGTTCTGGGGGCTGCGCGGCGGCGGGGCCGGCCTGGGCGTGGTCACCTCGTTCACCTACCGGCTCCATCCGGCCGGGCCGGAGGTGCTGGCCGGGCCGGTGCTGTGGGCACTCGACGACGCGCCCGAGGTGTTGCGCGCCTATCGCGAGCTGGTCGCCGCCGCGCCGGACGAGCTGTCCACGATCGTGACCCTGCGCCGGGTGCCCGATCTGCCGCACCTGCCGAGGGAGTTGCACGGCCGGGCGGTGTGCCAGATCGGCATGCTGGCGCTCGCCGAACCGGACGCGGCGCAACGGCTCCTCGCGCCGCTGCGTGGCCTCGGCCGGCCGTTGCTCGACCTGGTCAAGCGCCGGCCGTACGTGGATCTGCAGTCGATGAACGACGCGACCGTGCCCGCCGGGTGGCACTACTACTGGAAGTCGACCGGGCTTTGCGAGCTCTCCGACGCGGCGATCGACACCATTGTGGATCACGCCGGGCGGGCCGGTTCGGTGCTCAGCTACGCGATTCTGTTCCAGCTCGGCGGCGCGGTCGCCCGGCAGGATCCGGGTGCGACCGCCTATTCGCGGCGCGATGTGCCGTTCGAGCTGAACGTCAACGGGGTCTGGCTGCCGCACGAGCCGGCCGGCGCGCGCGAAACCGAGTGGGCCAGGCAGTTCGTCGGCGCCCTCAGCCCGTACCACGCCGGCGTCTACCTCAACTTCCTGGACCGCGACGACTTCCGCGACGGCCGGGCATCGTCGGCGTTCGAGGCCACCGCCTATCGGCGGCTGGCGGAGCTGAGGGGCCGGTACGACCCGGACGGTCTGTTCGCCGAGGCCGCGCGGTCGGTGGCGTAGGTCTCACCGGCTGACTACACGCTTGTGTAGTAGCCTACACGCATGGGTAGTGTTTCCGACCTGACGGCTCGGGCCCGGATCCGGGACGCGGCCATCGCGCTGTTCGCCGAGCGTGGCATCGAGGGCGCGACGATCCGTGACATCGCCCAGGCCGCCGGCGTCTCGTCCGGCCTGCTGCGGCATCACTTCGGCTCCAAGGAGGGCCTGCGCGACGCCTGCGACGAGTACGTGCTGAGCGAGCTGACCGGGGTCAGCTCCCGCTTCACCGAGATGAAGCTGCTCGACGACATCGACCCGCAGATCCTGCTGCAGCAGCGCTATATCGTGCGCTCCACCATGGACGGCTCACCGGCCGGCGCGGCCCTGTTCGACCGCATGATCGAGTACGGCGAGCGGTGGCTGCAGACGGCCGACCTCAAGGTGTCCGATCCGCGCGCCTTCGTGGCGCTGCTCGGCGCCATGAAGATGTCCATGTTCACCATGAGTGACCAGCTGTCCCGCGTGCTCGGCACCGACGTCCGCCAGCCGCAGGGATGGGCGCGCATGCTGCTCGCGTCCATCGAGATCTTCTCGACGCCGTTGGTCGACCCCGAGCTTGCCGGGCTCGCCCGCGAGGCACTCGCCCGGCTTGTCCACCCCGAGGAGGAGCAATGACCGAGGCCATCGATGCCGAGGGACTGATCAAGCGGTTCGGGAAGGTCACCGCCCTGGACGGGCTCGACCTCACCGTCCGCACCGGCGAGGTGCACGGCTTTCTCGGCCCGAACGGCGCCGGCAAGACCACCACGATCCGGATCCTGCTGGGCCTGATGCGGCATGACGGCGGCCGGGCGCGGCTGCTCGGCGGCGACCCGTGGGCCGAGGCGACCAAGCTGCACCGGCGGCTGGCCTACGTGCCGGGCGACGTCACGCTCTGGCCGAGCCTGACCGGCGGCGAGGTGATCGACCTGCTCGGCCGGCTGCGCGGCGGACTCGACCCGAAACGGCGGGCTGAACTGCTGGAGCGCTTCGAGCTCGACCCGCGCAAGAACGGCCGCACCTACTCCAAGGGCAACCGGCAGAAGGTCGCCCTGATCGCGGCGCTCGCGTCCGATGTGGAGCTGCTCATCCTGGACGAGCCGACCAGCGGCCTCGATCCGCTGATGGAAGAGGTGTTCCGCGAGGTCATCCTGCAGGAGAAGCGGCGCGGCGACCGCACCGTGCTGCTGTCCAGCCACATCCTCGCCGAGGTCGAGGCGCTCTGTGACCGGCTGACGATCATCCGGGACGGCCGCGCCGTGGAGACCGGTACCCTCGCCGACCTGCGTCACCTCACCCGCACCACGATCCAGGCCGAACTGGCCGGCCCGCCGGACGGCCTGGCCACCCTGGCCGGGGTGCACGACCTGCGCACCGAGAACGGCCGGGTGCACTTCGACGTGGACACCGACGCCCTCGAGCCGGCCCTGCGGACGCTCGTCCAGGTCGGGGTGCGCAGCCTGGTCAGCCAGCCGCCGTCGCTGGAGGAGCTGTTCCTCCGGCAATACCAGCGGGTCGGGAGCGACCGATGACCGGCACCGGCAAGCTCATCCGGCTGATCCTGCGCCGCGACCGGTTTCTGCTGCCGCTCTGGGTGCTCGTCATCGGCCTGCTGCCCAGCGCGTACATCAGTTCCTTCGAGGGGCTCTTCCCCACCGACCCGGAACGCCTCCAGTACGCGCAGGTCAGCGCCGACAACGCCGGGTTCGTCGCGCTGTACGGCCTGCTGCACGGCGACTCGTTCGCCGTGCTGACCAACTGGCGGTCCGGCTTCGTGCCCGTGATGATCGGACTGTTCGCGCTGCTCACCGTCGTCCGCCACACCCGTACGGACGAGGAGGCCGGCCGCACCGAGCTGATCGGCGCCACCGTGGTCGGCCGCCAGGCGCAGCTGGCCGCCGCGCTGCTCACCACGGCGGTGGCCGGCCTGGTGCTGGGCCTGGTCACCTTCGCGGTGATGGCCGGACCGAGCGGCTCGGTGAGTGGCTCGCTGGCGTTCGGCGCCGAGTTCGCGGCCAGCGCCTGGATCTTCGCGGCCGTCGCGGCGATCACCACGCAGCTGACCAGCAGTGCCCGCACCGCCCGGTCGATCGCGATCGTGGCGTTGGGCGCGGCCTATGCGCTGCGGGTGGGCGGCGACATCTCGGCCCTGGGCGACGGCAACCTCTCCTGGCTGTCCTGGGTGTCGCCGCTCGGCTGGGTGACGCACATCTTCCCGTACGGGGCGGTGAACTGGTGGCCGGTCGTGCTGGCGGTGCTCTTCAGCGCGGCCGCGACCGGCGTCGCCGTGGTCCTGCTGGGCCGGCGCGATCTGGGTGCCGGGCTCCTCGCGGCCCGGCTCGGCCGGGCCACCGCGGCGCCCTCGCTGCGCAGCCCGCTCGCCCTGGCCTGGCGGCTGCACCGCGGCCTCATGATCGGTTGGACGGTGGGCCTCGCGCTGCTCGGCCTGATCTTCGGCGGGGTGGGCGGCAGCGTCGTCGATCTTGCGAAGGACAACAAGAGCCTCACCGACATCTTCGCCCGCCTGGGCGGCTCGACCCAGCTGGTGGACAGCTACTTCGCCGGTACGGCCGGGATGGTCGGGCTGATCGCCGCCTGCTATGCCGTGCAGGCCACCCTGCGCCTGCGCGACGAGGAGCAGACCGGGCATGCCGAGGCGATCCTGGCCACCGCCGCGTCCCGCTACGCCTGGGCCGGCAGCCACCTGCTGTTCTCGCTGATCGGCCCGGCCCTGGCCCTGTTCGCCGAGGGCCTGGTGGCCGGCCTGGTCTACCCCGGCGGCGACCTGGCGGACATCCTGGCCGGCACGATGCTGCAGTTGCCGGCCGTCTGGGTGCTGGCGGCCGTGGCCGTGCTGCTGTTCGGCCTGCTGCCGCGCTGGTCCCTGGTGGCCTGGGCGGCGCCCGCGATCTGCCTGCTGGTCCTGCTGGTCGGCGAGACGTTGCAGCTCGATCAGCGGCTGCTCGACGTGTCACCGTTCACCCACGTCCCGCGCCTGCCCGGCGGCGAGGTGACGATGACACCGCTGGTCACGCTGACCCTGCTGGCGATGCTGTTGACGGCGGCGGGCCTCGGCGGCCTGCGCCGCCGCAACATCCCCGACTGACAGAGACTGGTTTGGGGGTAACCACTCACGCAGGTCGCCGGGGTGGGGTGAGCGTTTTGGTCGCGCCAGCGGCCAGCTCGCCCCGCCCCGGCCCTCGGCGTGAGCAGCGGTCTGTACCATGCAGCTACCTGCGACCGGCATTGTCTTTCAGGCTCGGTCGGGGAGCAGGCGTTCCTCGTGGTCGAGTTCGCGTTCCAGGATGCGCAGGCCCTCGTCGTTCAGATTGCCGGTGTCGCGCCAGCGCAGCAGTTCCTGGCGCTGTGCCTCGATCACCTGGCGGCGCACCATCAGCGCGGCCTCGTATTGCGGTGACGTCGGCACCTCGTCGGAGTCGGTCTTCTCCAGCAGGTCGAGCCGCCGGCGGTAGCGTTCCAACCGGAACTCCAGCTGTCGGCGCATGTGCGCGATGGCCTGGTCCTCGACGTGGTCGTGCTGCTCCTCCTCGATCTCGTCGAGCCGGCCGAGCGCCGCCCGCACCGCCGCGGACCGCGCCTCGTTGCGCTCCCGGGCCAGGTCGGCCTGGTTGGCCCGCAACCCCAGCGCCCGCACCAGCGGCCCGAAGGTCAGACCCTGCCCGATCAGCGTGACCAGCACCACCGCGAAGGTGCAGAAGAGCAGCAGGTCGAGCAGGGGCACCTTGGCCGACAGCGTGAAGATCGCCGCGAGGCTGATCACGCCGCGGGTGCCGGCCCAGCTCAGCACGATCACCTCCCGGCCGTTCAGGGCCCTCTCCAGGGGCCGCCGGCCGGACTCCTCGTCGTCCTCGCCGCCCAGCCGGGTGTGCAGCGAGCGCGGCAGCGACTGGGTGAGCACCAGCCAGAGCGGACGCAGCAGCAGCACCACGCCGACGGACATGGCCAGGGCCAGCACAATGGTTTGCGGACGATAGGCGGACAGGCCGTCCACCACCGCGGGCAACTGCTGGCCGATGAGCAGGAAGACCATGCCCTCCAGCAGGAAATCGACCAGCCGCCAGACGGCTCTGGTCTGCAGCCGGCTCGCGGCGGCCGTGTAGCGCGGCGAGTCGTGCCCGACGATCAGGCCGGCGACGACCACGGCGAGGACCCCGGAGACGTGCACCGACTCGGCCAGCAGGTAGGCGGCGAACGGGGTGGCGAGCGAGACGGCGTTGGCGGTGAGCGGATCCTGCCGCAGGCGCCGCAGCCCGCGTACGGCGAACGCGACCACCACCCCGGCGACCACCCCGCCGATCGCCATGAGCAGGAACTTGCCGACCGCCGACGGGCCGGAGAAACGCGCCCCGGTGGCGGCGTCGGCCGCGACGCTGAGGATGGTCAGCGCGGTCGCGTCGTTGAGCAGGCCCTCACCCTGGATCAGGGTGACCATCCGGCCCGGCAGCCCGGCCTTGCGGCCGACGGCGAGCGCCGCCACCGGATCGGGCGGGGCGACCGCCGCGCCGAGCGCCACCCCGGCGGCCAGCGTCGCGCCGGGCACGAACAGGCTGAATCCCCAGCCCACCAGCAGCGCGGTGGCGAGCACGAGCAGCACCGACAGGCTGATCACGGTGCGCAGGTTGCGCCGGATGTCGAGCAGCGAGGAGTCCAGCGCCGCGCTGTAGAGCAGCGGCGGGATGACCAGGGTGAGGATCAGGTCCGGGTCGAGCTTCACGTTCGGACCCGGCAGCAGGGCGTAGACGATGCCCACGACGGTCAGCAGGGCGGCGGCGGGCAGGCCGCTGCGGCCGGCGATCCACCGGATCGCCACGATCACGGCGACCGCGCAGAGAACGAACAGCAGGACCTCGTCGACGCTCACGAGATCCATCATTCCCGGGGCGGCGCCGGTGAAGCGCCGCCCCGGGAGACGACCGGGATCAGTACCGGTAGTGGTCGGGCTTGAACGGCCCGTTGACGTCCACGCCGAGGTATTCGGCCTGCTTCTTGGTGAGCGTGGTCAGCCGTACGCCGAGCGCGTCGAGGTGCAGCCGGGCGACCTTCTCGTCGAGGTGCTTCGGCAGCACGTACACCTGCTTGTCGTACTCACCGGGCTTGGTCCACAGCTCGATCTGAGCCATCACCTGGTTGGTGAACGAGTTGGACATGACGAAGCTGGGGTGGCCGGTGGCGTTGCCCAGGTTCATCAGCCGGCCCTCGGAGAGGACGATCACCGAGTGGCCGTCCGGGAACCGCCACTCGTGCACCTGCGGCTTGATCTCGACCTTCTCGATGCCGGGCACCTTGGCGAGGCCGGCCATGTCGATCTCGTCGTCGAAGTGCCCGACGTTGCCGACGATCGCGTTGTGCTTCATCGCGGCCAGGTGGCCGGCGGTGATGATGTCGGTGCCGCCGGTGGTGGTGATGAAGATGTCCGCCTCGCCGACCACGTCCTCGAGGCGCACCACCTGCATGCCGTCCATCGCGGCCTGCAGCGCGCAGATCGGGTCGATCTCGGTCACCACGACCCGGGCGCCCTGGCCGCGCAGCGTCTCGGCCGAGCCCTTGCCGACGTCGCCGTAGCCGCAGACCACGGCGAGCTTGCCGCCCAGCATCACGTCGGTGGCCCGGTTGAGGCCGTCGACCAGCGAGTGGCGGATGCCGTACTTGTTGTCGAACTTGCTCTTGGTGACCGCGTCGTTCACGTTGATCGCCGGGAAGAGCAGGTTGCCCTCCTTGGCGAGCCGGTAGAGGCGGGCCACGCCGGTGGTGGTCTCCTCGGTGACGCCGCGGATCTCCGCCGCGATCCGGGTGAACCGCTGCGGGTCCTCGGCGAGGCTGGCGCGCAGCGTCTCCAGGATGATCCGGTACTCGTGGTTGTCGTCCTCGGTGGCCTGCGGGACCGCCCCGGCCGCCTCGAACTCGACGCCCTTGTGCACCAGCAGCGTGGCGTCACCGCCGTCGTCGAGGATCATGTTGGGGCCGACGCCGTCGCCGAAGTCGAACAGCTGGGTGGTCGCCCACCAGTACTCCTCCAGCGTCTCGCCCTTCCAGGCGAAGACCGGGGTGCCCTCGGGCGCGTCGACCGTGCCGTTCGGCCCGACGACGACCGCGGCGGCGGCCTCGTCCTGGGTGGAGAAGATGTTGCAGGACACCCAGCGCACGTCGGCGCCGAGCGCGACCAGCGTCTCGATCAGCACGGCGGTCTGCACGGTCATGTGCAGCGAACCGGCGATCCGGGCCCCACGCAGCGGCTTGGACTCGCCGAACTCCGCGCGCAGCGACATCAGGCCGGGCATCTCGTGCTCGGCGAGCCGCAGCTGGTGCCGGCCGGCGCCGGCGAGTGACAGGTCCGCGACCGCGAACTGCACGCCGTTGACCGTCTGGAGCTTTCCGGACATGAAGAGGGTCTCCTCCCTCATCAGGAGGCGCCCTTGAAGTCAGGAACCCGGGCCGAGCGTGGCGGACCGGCATGGTCCGTCGCAGCGCCTCTCGACCGGAGCCCCTCCACCATAACCCGGGATGGGGAATCTGAACCGCCCAGGTGACTGGAGTGGCAGGGTGGGATCGTGCCGGAGGTTTTTGCTGTGGACGACGACCGGATGGTGCGCCGCGCGCCCATGCGGATCCGCACCCAGCTCACGCTCGCGGTCACCACCGTCGTGGCGCTGACGGTCGGGATCGCCGGCCTGGTGCTGGTCGTGCGCCACGACCATCGCGACCGGGACGCCCTCGACCGGGTGCTGGCCGCCCAGGCCGCCGTCGTCCGGGCCGCGGCGGTGAAGTCGGGCGCGTTGCCGACCGACGGCAGCTACACGATCCGGCTGATCGACAAGGGCCAGGTCCGCAAGCAGGTCGGCTCGACCACCGAGTTTCCGCTGCCGGTCGAGAACGGCTATTCGACCGTCGGCGCCGGCGGTTCGGACTGGCGTTCGCTGGCCGAGCCGCTCGTCTCGGGGGCCCAACTGCAGATTTTGACAAGCCTGACCGACCTGAAGCAGCGGCACACCGATAACGTCCTGATCGTGGATCTTCTCGTGCTGCTGGCCGCAGTGATCAGCGCGGTCGGTGTCTGGTTCGCCACCGGGCTGGTACTGCGGCCGTTCCAGCGGCTTCTCACGTCGGTCCGGCAGCTCGATCCGGCCGATCCGGGCAGCCGGCTGACCGAGGCGGGCAGTCCCCGGGAGGTCGCTCAGCTGGCCGAGGCGGTCAACGCCCTGCTCGACCGGACCCGGGCGATCACCCCGGTGGAAGTGGAAGAAATCCCATCGATACCCCAAAATGCCGACAAATCGGAGACTGAGGCACTCGACGAGCCGCTCGCCGACCTCGGCGCCAACCTGGACACGCTGCTCGACAACCCGGAGATGCCGGCCACCCAGCGGCACCTCATCCTCGCCGCGATGGCCGACGATCACCGGCGGCTGGTCACTCTTCTGGAGGCATTGCGGGCCGAGGACATCAAGGACCTTCCATAAAACCTCAAAAACCCCTCATTCTGTACGCGTGAAGCACCCGTACCGGATTCGCGAGATCGCCGCGCAGGCCGGCCTCAGCCCCGCCACCGTGGACCGCGTGCTGCACAGCCGCGGCGGGGTCCGGGACAGCACCGCCCGCGAGGTCCACCGGGCCATCGCCGAACTGGACCGGCAACGCTCCCCGACCCGGGTCGCCGGCCCCGCCTTCACGATCGACGTGGTCCCGGCCACGCCGGGCCTGCGGGCCGCGCTCAGCGCCGAACTGCCCGGCCTGCGCCCGGCCGTGATCCGCCCGCGCTACCACCCGGCCGCCGCGACCGGCCCGGCCGGTCTGGCGGCGGCCGTGGCCAAGGTCGGCCGCTCCCGCTCACAGGGGCTCATCCTGCGGGCGCCGGACACCCCCGAGATCGCCGAGGCGGTCGGCCGGCTGGGCGTCCCGGTGATCACCCTGGACATCGACCTGCCGGCCAGCAAGCGGGTGGCGCACGTCGGGTACGACCGGGCGGAGGCCGGCGCGACCGCGGCCTACCTGATCGAACAGTGGCTGGCCGACCGGGCCGGCGACGTGCTGGTGGTCCGCGCCGACGGCGACGACCGGCGGGCGAGCGGGTTCCGCGCCGAGATGCTCTCCCGCGCGCCGAACCGGCGGCTGCTTGAGGTCGCCGACGGCCGGGCCGGCGTGGTCGGCGAGCGCACCCGGGCGATGCTGGCCGCGAACCCGTCGGTGCGCGCCGTCTATTCGCTGCACCCCGAGCCGGGAGTCAACACCGCGGTGGTCGAGGCGTTCGACGCGGCGCACCGCAACTACGACGTCTTTGTGGCACACGACCTGGACGCCGAGAACCGGTCGCTGCTGTGCGGGCGCCGGCTTTCCGCGGTGCTGCACCACGACCGGCGGGCCGAACTGCGGCAGGCCTGCCAGGCGATCATGCAGGCGCACGGGGTGCTCGCCGGGCCGGTCCGCGTCGACCCGGCCCCGATCCAGGTGGTCACGCCCTTCAACGCGCCGGCCGCCTGAAAATTTTCCACGGCACCTGTCCGGATCCGCGCCGGCCGTTCGTCACCCTGGTGAAGCCGACCCAGAGGAGTGAGACGCCATGAAGTACATGATGTTCGTCTGCGACGACACCGAGCCGGAGACCGACGAGTCGCTGGTGCCCGACATCCACACCTGGGTGGCGGAGAACGACGCCGCCGGCCGGCGGATCACCGGGAACGTGCTCGCGGCGCCGTCCGCGGCCACCACGGTGCGGGTGCGGGGCGGTCAGGTGCTGCTCACCGACGGCCCGTTCGCCGAGACCAAGGAGGTGATCGTGGGCTTCGACATCCTGGAGTGCGCCGACCTGGACGAGGCGATCGCGGTGGTGGCCAAGCACCCGATGGCCCATCAGGGGCGGATCGAACTGCGGCCGTACGCCGAGCTCTGACGTGGTCGACGTCGCCCAGGCCGTCGCGGCGGCCGGCCGCGATTCGTACGGCCGGATCGTCGCCACCCTGATCCGCGTCACCGGCGACTGGACGCTGGCCGAGGACTGCGCCCAGGAGGCCCTGGCGGCCGCGCTGGAGCGCTGGCCGGGCGACGGCATACCGGGGAATCCGGGCGGCTGGTTGCTGACCGTCGCCCGGAACCGCGCCATCGACGTGCTGCGCCGCGCGGCGGTGGAGAACCGCAAGCTTCAGGAGGTCGCGATGCTCGGCGAACCGGCGCCCGAGCCGGCGGGCGAGATCGAGGACGATCGGCTCCGGCTGATCTTCACGTGTTGTCACCCGGCGCTCGCGCCGGAGGCCCGGGTGGCACTGACCCTGCGCACGATCGCGGGCGTGCCGACCGCGGACATCGCCCGCGCGTTCCTGGTCGGCGAGCCCGCCATGGCCCGGCGGATCGGCCGAGCCAAGGCGAAAATCGCGGACGCGCGGATCCCGTACCGGGTGCCCGAGGGGCCGGCTCTCGCCGAGCGGCTGCCCGGCGTGCTCGCCGTGCTCTATCTGCTCTTCACCCGCGGGTACGACGCGGACGGCGAACCGGCCTTCGCCGACGAGGCGATCCGGCTGGCCCGGCTGCTCGCCGAACTGATGCCCGGCGAACCGGAGGCGGCCTCGCTGCTGGCGCTCTTCCTGCTCCAGCATTCGCGGCGGCACGCCCGCCGGGACGCGGCGGGCGACCTGGTCACGCTGGCCAAGCAGGATCGCTCGCGGTGGGATCGGGCGGCGATCGCCGAGGGGCTGGAGATCCTCCTGGGTACGCCGGTGGCCGGCCCGTACGCGCTGCAGGCCCGGATCGCCGCCTGCCACGCGACGGCCCGGACGCCGGCGGAGACGGACTGGCGGTCGATCGCCGGGTGGTACGACGAGCTGGCCCGGATCCAGCCGACCCCGGTGATCGAGCTGAACCGGGCGGTGGCGCACGGCTACGCGTACGGGGCGGCGGCGGGGCTGGAGTTGCTCAAGGCGATCGAGGGCCTCGACAACTATCCGGCGGCGGTCGCGGTCGAGGCCGACCTGACCGCCCGCGCGGGGGACACCGGCCGGGCGGTGGCGCTGTTCCGCCGGGCGGCCGAGCTGGCTCCGTCCGAGGTGGAGCGGCGAGCCCTGCTGGCCCGGGCCGCCGATCTCGGGGCGGCCGGCTGAACCCGCGCACCCCGATGATCGATCCGGACGAATATGGCGTATCTTCGGCTATCGATCACTGCTGAACCGGCACGGATGCGTAGGTAGGCAGATATGGCAGATATGCCCGGCGCCGCCCCCGACCGCGACGATCCGGCACTCGTCCGCCCGTACGTCCGGGTCACCGACGGTGTCGCGGGGCAGGAGCGAGGGCCGGGCGAGGAGCAGACGTGGCCCGAGGCGGCCTCGTTGCCGCCGGAACCGGCCCCGGCCGACGACGACACTGTCGTCCAGCCGGCGGTCGCGGCGGCGCCCGCCCCGCGAGTGCTCCCGCTGGGCCTGGGGTCACGGATGCTGATCCTCGGCGGCGGCATCGCGCTCGCGCTGGCCGTCGTGGGTTATGTCCTGCTCGGCTCCGAACCGGACCAGCCGCGGCCGCCCACCGCGCTGCCGGCCCTGATCCCGGCCATGCCGACCGGCCCGCAGCCCAGCGGCACCCCGCGCCCACCGGCCTCGGCCGGCGTCCGGCCGAGCGCGTCGCACAACAGCCCGTCGGCCAGCACCGCCACCCCGTCCGCGCCGAGTCGCTCCTCGGCGCCGTCGAGTCCGGCCCCCGCCTCGGAACCCACCCTCGCGCCGCCGCCGCGGACCGACCGTACCGGCGCGGTCACCGGGGCCAGCGGTCGCTGCCTCGCGCTCGGCGGGCTGTTCGGTGCGGACGGCAGCCCGGTACAGACGTACGGCTGCATGGACGTCAGCGCGCAGGAGTTCACCCTGGCCACCGACGGGACGCTGCGGGTGAGCGGCAAATGCGCCCAGGCCACCGGCGACGCGAGCGTCCGAGTGGCCGGCTGCGACGACGCCGCCGCCGGGCAGTGGCGCGGCGGGCCGGCAGGCACCCTGGTCAACTCGGCCACCGGCCGGTGCCTCACCGATCCCGGCCAGGCCGGCGCCACCGTGCGGGTGACCGCGTGCGGCGGCGCCGATCAACGCTGGACGCTGCCGTGACTCACGTTCCCCTGGTGTATTCGGCGGGGCCGAAGACGACCAGGACGCTGAGGTCCTCGCTGATGTCCACGAAGCGGTGCTCCTCGCCGGCCGGGACGAAGACGACCGAGCCGGGGCCGACGTCCACGGTGCCGCCCGGGGTGGCCAGCCGCGCCCGGCCGGCCGTGACCACGTAGACCTCGTCCTCCGTGTGCGGATTCTGCTTGTCCAGACCGCCCGCCTCGATCGCGTACGTGCCGACGCTCAGGTCGGCGGTGCGCAGGTGCTCGACGTATCCGGGCCGGAACACACCCGCCTCGGCCAATACCTCCATATGTCCTCCCTTTCCTCCAGTTTCCGCCGCCGGGCCCGCGGCGGCGCCGGCTCAGAGCCGTTCGACCAGCCGGAACCGCTCCAGCACGGCTGATGTCTCGTCGGTCACGGTGAAGTCGGGGTCGCCGAGCCAGCCCCGGTAATCCGTGCCGTGCCAGAACTCCTCGTGGCCGGCTCGCCAGGCGGCGACCGAGTCGTGGCCCTCGCCCTCGTTCCGGGCGTGGTCGAGGTCGACGTCGCCGAGCCGGGCGACCCGCACCTCGGTCAGCTCGATCACCGCGACCCGGCGATCGGCGGAGTCGACCACGGCCAGCCGCCGGCCCGCCTCGGGGAGCGGTTCGCCGTCGATCTCGTAGTCCTGGAGCAGGCCGGTCGTGGTGGTCTTGGTGCCGTCGAGTATCGCGGCGACCAGCTTGTCGCGCAGCGGCCCGGGAAAGCCGAACTGGGCCACGGGTAGATCAGCGGTCATCAGGCGAGACTAGCGGTCGGCCCGCAGGGCCAGCTCCCGTTCGAAGCGCAGCCGAGGGTTCCGGCCGCCCGGTCAGCCGAATATCGCATGGAACAAGGGATATCGTGGTTTCCGCCCGGGGCACCGGCGAGCCGGGCCAGCGGACCCTGGACATCTGCGCGCTCAATGACATCGTGTGCGATCCGCTGGGCGTGAGCTGGCTGGCGCACCTGAGCTACACCAACGACGCCGGCCGGGCGGGTCGTCAGGGCAGCGTGACCCACCCGCCGGTCTCCGCCGACCGGCTCATCGCGTCGAGGGCCTCGGCGCTGCGGATCGCGTCGGTCAGCGTGGCGCCGCGCGGGACGCCGTCGGCGGCCGAGCACAGGAAGCGGTACGCCTCGATGACCTTGAGGTCGTCATAGCCCATCGGGATGCCGGCGCCCGGCTGGAACACTCCGAACTCCCCGTCGTGCGGGCCGACGAAGACCGTACGCACCGGTTCGTCCTGATAGGACCCGCCGGCGCCGATGCCCAACTCGCCCATCCGGCGGAAGTCCCAGAACAGCGCACCCCGGGTGCCGTGGATCTCGAAGCCGTAGCTGTTCTGCTCGCCGACCGCGACCCGACTGGCCTCCAGCACCACCCGCGCTCCGGAGGCCATCCGCAGCAGGCTGCCGAGATAGTCCTCGTTCTCGACCGGGCCCGCCGGGCCGGCGCCGCGCTGGTGGCCGGCGGTGACGCCGGACGGTCGCGGCCGCTGCGGCACGAAGATCGCGGTGTCGGTGACCAGGCGGTCGATCTCGCCGAGCAGGTGGCGCACCAGGTCGACCGCGTGCGAGCCGAGGTCGCCGAGCACGCCGTTGCCGCCGCGGGCCCGCTCGAACCGCCAGCTGAGCGCGCCCTCGGGATGCGCCGCGTAGTCGCTGAAGAACCGGAAGCGGGCATGCGTCACGTCGCCGATCTCGCCGGCCGCGAGGAGGGCACGGGCCTTTTCCACCGCGGGTGCGTTGCGGTAGTTGAAGCCCACCGAGACCTGGACGTCGCCCACGATCGCGCGGGCGTCGTCGGCGGACAGGCCGACCGGCTTCTCGATCCAGATGTGCTTGCCGGCCGCCGCGAACGCCGCGCCCATCTCGCGATGCAGAAAGTTGGGCGCGGTGATGCTCACCGCATCGACCCGTGGATCGTCGAGGAGGGTCCGCCAGTCGTCGGTGGCGGTCGTGAAGCCGAACTGGGCCAGCGCCTCGACCGCGCGCCCGGGCACGTCGTCGGCCACCGCGATCAGCACCGGCCGCGGTGCCGCCGGATAGTGGTGCCGGACCCGCGCGTACGCCTGCGCGTGCACCCGCCCCATCCACCCGAAACCGACGACCGCGATGCCCACTGACGACATGGGCCGATGCTACGGGCCTATTTGGTGTCGCCCGGGACCCATCCCGAAACGTCGGACAGCCGGCCGCGCCAGAGGGCGCCGCCGTCGCTCGGCGTCGGCGTGTGGATCCGGGCGTTGCGCAGGTGGATGTACCGCGTGGGGGCCATCAGCGCGGTGTGCTGCCGGTGGCTCACCTCGCCGCCGGTGTCGCGCAACCGGATGGCCGCGTGGGCCAGGTCGGACTGTTCCTTCACGTGCTCGGCCGTGCCGAGGAAGAAGGCGTCCTCGTGGTTGTTCCGCTCGCTGACCTCGGCGAACCACTGCCACTGCGGGATCAGCTCGCCGCTGACCAGCACGCCGTGCACGGTGAGGCTGAGCGGCACGCCCGGGTCCACCGGTTCGGAGAGCCGGTCCATCTGCGCGACGTAGGTGCCGAGCACGGCGTCGGGCTCGCGCCAATCGAATCGGGCCGTCGAATCGAACACTCTGCACCCCCGTCAGACTCCCGGCTTTCGACTCTAGGGCAGCCGGCCGGGGTGTCAGGCCGTAACGGCGATACCGGCGGCGATTTCGTCGGCCCGGCCGGCTCGTACTGGACATAACGATCCTTAAGCTGATGGCGGCGCCCGTACTTATCGAGTCGAGGGTCTATTCGTTACCTGATCGAGAATTGATCTTCATTGAAGTTCCCTACCCTCCGGCGGATCCACTTTCTCCGGAGGAACCTTTTCCATGCGTCGATATATACGCAGCGTAGGGGGTGTCGCGGCGGTCGCTACCGCGATCGGCCTCACCCTCAGCGCGCCGGCATCCGCGGCCACGGACACGCCATTCATCAGTGAACTTCACTACGACAACGCCGGCACCGACAGCGGCGAGGCGGTCGAGATCGAAGCCCCGGTGGGCTTCGACCTCACCGGCTGGCAGATCGTCCTCTACAACGGCACCGGCGGCGCCGCATACAACACCGCGACGCTCAGCGGCGTCGTCCCCGCGGCCGGCGTGGTCGTGCAGAACTACCCGGCCAACGGCGTGCAGAACGGCGCGCCGGACGGGGTCGCCCTGGTCAAGCCGGACGGCACGCTGGCCGAGTTCCTCACCTACGAGGGCACGTTCACCGCGACCGGCGGCCCGGCCGTGGGCGTCGCCGGCGTCGACATCGGCGTGAGCGAGCCCGACACCACCCCGGCCGGCCAGTCGCTGCAAAAGATCGACGGCACCTGGCGGGCTCCCGCGGTCGCCACCTTCGGCAAGCTCAACAAGGCCCCCGCGGACCCGGAGGAGCCCGAGGAGCCCGCTCCCGGCTGCACAACCCCGGTCACCCACACGATCGCCGAGGTGCAGGGCACCGGGGCGGCCACCGGCCTGGCCGGCACCAAGGTCACGGTCGAGGGCGTGGTGACCGCCGACCACCGCACCGGCGGCTACAACGGCATCTACCTGCAGACCGCGGGCAGCGGCGGCGACCGCCCGGTCGCCGCGGGCACCGCCTCCGACGGCATCTTCGTCTACCTGACCTCGAACACCGCGAACCACCCGTCGGTGGCCATCGGCGACCGGGTACGGGTCACCGGCACGGCCAGCGAGTTCAACGCGCTCACCCAGCTCACCATCGCCGCGAAGTCGGACGTGCAGGTCTGCGCCACCGGCGTGCCGCTGCCCGCCCCGGTGCCGCTGAGCCTGCCGCTGAGCGACGAGGCCCGCGAGTCGGCCGAGTCGATGCGGGTGGCGCCGGTCGGCACGTACACCGTCTCGGACGTCTTCAACACCAACCGGTTCGGCGAGATCATCCTCGCCGCCGGCGACAAGCCGGCCTCGGTCCCGACCGACGTGGCCCGGCCCGGCACGGACGCCGCTGCCCAGGTGAAGGCCGCCAACAAGGCCCGCCGCATCCTGGTCGACGACGGGCGCACGACCAACCTCGCGACCGCCGAGCTGCCCCCGCCGTACCTGTCGAAGGACGACCCGGTGCGGGTGGGCGACACGGTCGAGAAGTTCGGCGCGAGCGTGCTCGGCTTCGGCTTCAACGAGTGGCGCCTGCAGCCGGTCACCCCGATCGACGCGGCCACCCCCGAGGTCTCCCGCACCACGTTCAAGGACACCAACCCGCGTACGGCGGCGCCGGTGAACGTCGGCGGCGACATCCGGCTGGCCAGCTTCAACGTGCTCAACTACTTCGTCCACTTCGGTGGCGACGCGCGGGGCGCCAAGGACGCGGCCGCGCTGGCCAAGCAGCAGGCGAAGATCGTCTCGGCGATCACCGCGCTGGACGCCGACGTGGTCGCGCTCATGGAGATCGAGAACTCGGTCCGATTTGAGGCCAACGACCCGCAGCTGGCCCTGAAGACCCTGGTCGGCGCGCTCAACGCGGCCGACGGCGCGGGCACCTGGGACTACGTGCGATCGCCGGCCGAGCTGCCCACGCCCGCGGAGCAGGACCTCATCACCACCGCGATCATCTTCAAGCCGGCGAAGGTCACCCCGAAGGGCGCGGCCCGCTCGGTCAACGACGAGTCGGTGTGGTCCAACGCCCGCGAGCCGATCGCGCAGACGTTCACCTCCGGCACCATCACCTTCACGATCGTCGCCAACCACCTGAAGTCGAAGAGCACGTCGGTCCCGCCGACCGGCGACAACGTCGACGCCGGGGACGGCCAGGGTCCGTACAACGGTGACCGGGTGCGGCAGGCCACCGCGCTGGCGGCCTTCGTCGAGCAGGTGAAGACGTCCAGCGGCAGCGACAAGGTGCTGCTGATGGGCGACTTCAACGCGTACACCCAGGAGGACCCGATGAAGGTCCTCTACGACGCCGGCTACACCGACGTGCACAGCACGCACGCGGCCGGCAAGTCCTCGTATGTCTTCGGCGGCGAGTCCGGTTCGCTCGACCACGGGCTGGCCACCAAGTCGCTGGCCGACCGGGTCACCGGGGTGGACATCTGGAACATCAACTCGGTCGAGTCGTTCGCCTACGAGTACGACGGGTTCGCCCCGTTCTACGCGCCCGGCCCCTACCGGGCCAGCGACCACGACCCGGTGGTGATCGGCCTGGAGACCGGGCTCACCGCCCCGGTCGATCTGCAGCTGCTGAGCATCAACGACTTCCACGGCCGGCTCGAGTCGCCGGCCACCGTCAACGGCCAGCCGGTCGGCGGCGCGGCCCAACTCGTCGGGCTGGTCAACCAGCTGCGGGCGGCCAACCCGAACACCGCGTGGGTCTCGGCCGGTGACAACATCGGCGCGTCCACGTTCATCTCGGCCATCGACAACGACAACCCGACGATCGACGCGCTGAACGCCGGCGGGCTGAACGTGTCGGCGGTCGGCAACCACGAGTTCGACAAGGGCCTCGCCGACCTGCTCGGCCGGGTCGACGACCGGGCGAACTTCCCGCTGCTCGGTGCGAACGTCTACAAGGACGGCAAGCGGGTGCTGCCCGGCTACGTCGTGCAGAACCTGGGCGGCGTGCGGGTCGGCTACATCGGCGTGGTGACCGACCAGACCGGCTCGCTGGTCAACCCGGACGGCATCGCCGGCGTGCAGTTCCGCAACCCGGTAGCCGAGGCCAACGCGCTCGCCGCGCAGCTCTCCGACGGCGACGCGGCCAACGGCGAGGCCGACGTGCTGGTGCTGCTCGCCCACGAGGGTGCGCCGTCCGACCACATCGGCTCGGCCGCGGACCTGGCCGCCGACCCGGTCTTCGGGGACTTCACCCGGGTCAGCGCCGAGATCGACGCGATCTTCAGCGGGCACACCCACCAGCCGTACGCGTTCCAGGTGCCGGTTCCGGGCACCAGCAAGACGCGGCCGGTGATCCAGGCCGAGGACTACGGCGAGAAGCTCGGCAAGGCGGTCCTCACCTACGACCCGGCCACCCGCTCGGTCACCGCCTCCACGGCCGAACTGCTCACCGTGACCGGCTTCCCGGCCGATCCCACGGTGGCCGGCATCGTGGCCACCGCCAAGGCGAACTCGCTGGAACTCGGCAAGCGGCCCCTCGGCAAGATCACCGCGGAGATCCTGCGCGGCTACACCAACGGTGTGGAGGACCGCGGCAAGGAGTCGGTGCTGGGCAACTTCATCGCCGACGTCCAGCTCGACCAGACCAGCGCTCCGGGTCGCGGTGGCGCGCAGATCGCCCTCATGAACGCGGGCGGCCTGCGGGCAGATCTCAAGTTCGGCACCGACGGCACCATCACGTACGCCGATGCGTTCGCCGTGCAGCCGTTCGCGAACGACGTGGTGACGCAGACCCTTACCGGCGCCCAGATCAAGCAGGTGCTGGAGGAGCAGTGGCAGCCGACCGGCGCGTCCCGGCCGGTGCTGCACCTGGGCTCGTCGAAGGGGCTGACCTACAGCTACGACGTCAACCAGCCGCGCGGCTCGCGGATCATCGCGTCGTCGCTGAAGCTCAACGGGGTCACGCTCAACCCGACGGCGTCGTATCGGGTCACCTCGAACGCGTTCCTGGCCGCCGGTGGCGACAACTTCGCCACCCTCGGCAAGGGCACGGCCCGGGTGACGACCGGCGACAACGACCTCACCATGCTGGTCAACTACTTCGCCGCGCACTCGCCGATCACCGCCGACCCGCAGCCGCGGTCGACCGCCGGTGTCCTGGACGCCACCGCGCCGACGGGCACATTCGCCCTCGGCACGGCGGCGCTCTGGCCCGGCCAGTCGGTGACGCTGAACCAGACCGCGCTCGCCGACGACGTGAGCCCGGCCTCGAAGATCACCCGGATCGTCACGTGGGGCGACGGCAGCACGCCGGAGACCCTCCCGGCCGGGACTACGAGTGCCACCCACAAGTACGCGGCGGCGGGCAGCTACCCGGTGTCGGTCGTGCTGAAGGACGAGGCCGGCAACAGCGGCCCGGCCACGTTCAGTGGTCCGTCCACCGTGGTGGTGGCGGCCCAGACCGGCACGTACCGGCTGGACCGTACGGCGATCTGGCAGTCCGAGTCGGTGACCCTGACCGCCGCCGGCGTGACCGGCGCGACGGAACTGGTCGTCGCCTGGGGCGACGGCACCACGACGACGTCGGCGAACACCGGCCCGGTGGCGCACGCCTACACCAAGGCCGGCACGTTCACGGTCACGGTGACGCCGCGCAACCCGGCCGGCCCCGGCACCCCGGTCAAGGCCGGCACGGTCAAGGTCGCCGCCGACACGATCAAGCCGATCGTCTGCCTGGCGGCACCCTGGCAGCCCAACCAGGCGTCTTCCTGGCGGCACCTCGCCGGCGTGGCGTTCGACCTCGGGTCCGGCGTGGATGCCGTGCGGGTGAAGCTGGTCCAGCAGCGTGACCGCAGCTGGTACTACTACACCGGCGACGCGTGGACCAAGGCCGCCTCGGAGTCCGAGGCGTCGGCCAAGGCCAAGGTGCTTTCGGTGACGCCCGGCTTCCTGGGCATCTGGAGCACCGACCTCAAGGGCGTCGACAAAGGCACCCTGAAGGTCACCTACTGGGCGACGGACCGGGCGGGCAACAGCTCGGCCACCCAGACGTACAGCACAAAGATCACCAGGTAGGAAGCGGCGGGCCCGC
>Ga0070668_100000178_pt1 | contig 40921 bp, 29 predicted proteins | sample KBSS43metaG_FD_64661 | JGI IMG/M metagenome (GOLD analysis project Ga0070668, IMG submission 64661) | Switchgrass rhizosphere microbial communities from Kellogg Biological Station, Michigan, USA - KBS S4-3 metaG | ecosystem: Host-associated > Plants > Roots > Rhizosphere > Soil ...
GTTTCGGTTGCCCGAAACTTTGGATACGAGCTATCGTCAAACCTGTGACGACACCCACCGAGGTACGGATCGCGGGCGTCCCGTGGCCCGTCTACAAGCTGGCCGCCCTGGCTGCCGGCTTCGTGGTGCTCGTCGTCGTCGGACTGGTCACCATGACCCCCGGACCCGCGGTCGTGGCCGCCGCCACCGTTGGCACCGTCGTCGGGCTGACGCTGCGCCTGCTCCGCTCGTCGCAGCCTTAACCGGCGACCAGCTCCCGCAACGTCTCGAGGTCGGCCGCCACCGCCGCGGCGTCGGCCTCGAACTCCGCGTCGGACACGCCCGCCCGTCGCCGTAGCGTGAACACCACCTCGCACCGTGCCTCGTCGCCGCCCGCCGGAATCACCCGCATCGGGTTGTAGACCTCCTCGCCGGACGGCAGCCGAACGACGTGATCGAGCACGCCGAACTCGTTCGGCGGCGCGAACTCGACATCGGCATCGGCCAGCGCGGGATTCGCGAGCCCAGCAGCCCAGCGCGGAAGCTGCGCCGGGTCCGAGGCAAATGCGTAGACGACGTCGGGCGTCGTGTCGATCCAGACGCTGACGTGTCGTGACGTCTCCACCCGATCCACAGTCGTGTCGTCGTCCATTCCTCCATCGTGGCGCACACACTGGGCTGATGGCCGAGAATCCTGATCGCCCGACTCCGGTCGAGGAGTTCGTCAAACGCGCCGAAATCCTGGCGTCCGGGGCCGAGCACCGCATCCCGTCATGGCTGCGCCCGGGTGACCCGGAGAGCAGGCTGCCGGTACTCACCGCCCTGATCGTCGCCATCGCGCTCCAACTCGCCATCCCGAAGAGCTACACCGTCGTGCCGCGTTGGCCGCTGATCGCCTTGGAGGTCCTGCTCGTCGTGGTGCTGGTCGGGATCAACCCGCTGCGCTTGTCGCGGCAGACCACCTTTGGAAGGTGGGCCAGCTATCTGCTTCTGGCGGCCATAACGGTGGACAACGCGTTGTCGGCGGTGGTGTTGGACATCCGCATCCTGTCCGGCGAGGTGAGCAATCAGGCCGCCGTGCTGTTGGGCAGCGGAGCGGCCATCTACATCACCAACGTCATCGTCTTCGGCATCTGGTACTGGGAATTGGATCGCGGCGGACCCTTCGTCCGCCGCGAAGGTGCGCGACCATACCCGGACTTCATGTTCCCCCAGATGACGGAACGCGAACTCGCGCCACCGGATTGGCGCCCCGAGTTCCTCGACTACCTCTACGTCAGCTTCACCAACGTGGTGGCGTTCTCCCCCACCGACACGATGCCGATGGCGCGCTGGGCCAAGGCGATGATGACCGTTCAGTCCATCGTGTCGTTCACCACGCTGGCGCTCGTAATCGCAAGGGCGGTGAACGTTTTGGGCTGAACGTGCGACGATGTGGCCCATGCGTCGAGCTCGTCCGGCCACCGTGTGGTGAACACCACCGTTGCGCGCCTTGCGCTGTTGGCGGTCAACGCCGTCCCGGTGGTGGGTTGGTTCGCGGAGGATTGGGCTGCGGGCACCACACTGGCGGTCTATTGGTTCGAGAACGTCGCGGCGTGCCTGTTCGTTGCCGCCAGGGCCATCGGCCATGCGCGGCTGAGTCCGCGGCGCGGGCACTTCGACTACCAGCCACCGGCCGGAGACCGCCGTAGCGCTGACAGTTCCTTCGTCAAGGGGTTTCTGGTCGCCAGTCTCGTCTTCAGCGCGGCACACGCCATCTTCCTCGCGGTGATTCTGTTGCTGCTGAACCACCAAGGCGAGCGGGGCATCGCCGACGTCGACTGGGGCAGCGTCGGTCGCGGGTGCGCAATCGTGCTCGCCATCCTGATCATCGAGTTCGTCGTGGACCTACTCAGTCTGCGCAACTGGACCTTCCTACAGCTCGAGCAGACCGCCAACCGCGGTCTCGGACGCGTCGCCGTCGTTCACCTCACGCTGATATTCGGTCTGCTAGCCGTGGCCATCAGCGGAGCGTCCGACGCACTATTCGGTGTCTTCGTCGTCCTGAAGACGCTGTACTCCCTTTCGTGGGCGCTGCCACAGTGGGAACCGGCCACGCCGCCGCGTTGGCTCAACCGGATGATGGCGCGCCTGCCGAAGGTGCGAACCGGCGAGCGGTTCTCCGACGCCTGGGTCAAGGACCGCGCCGAAGAAGCCGACCGGCGTGTCAGAAACGAACAGCCATGGGTCGGACGCCGCCGGGCCGCGTGACTCGAAATCGCCAGTGCGCTGAACATTTTCGGCAAACCGTTCAGCCTTGGAGAAGGAGTACGTTGGCATCATGGGGCTTGCCACTGCACAACTGACACCAATCGAGCAGACTGCGTTTCTCACCGAATACGCGAGAGCGCTGGACAGCCAATGGCAACGGCCGATCCTTGGCGATTCACTTGCCAACGAGGTGGTCGGCAAGATCGACTACGACTTCGCCGGCCTCGGTGTACAGACGAGCGTCGTGTGCCAAACGGCGTTGCGCGCGAAGATGCTCGACGACCGGGTGCGCGACTTCATCCGCCGCCACCCCGACGCCGTCGTCGTCGACCTCGGGGCGGGCGTCGACAGCGGGTACTACCGTGTCGCACCGCCGCCGACGGTCGATTGGTACAGCATCGACCTGCCCGGCATCACCGCGTTGCGCGACCAAGTGCTGCCACCTGACCCGCACTCACATTCGGTGCCGGTGTCGCTAGCCGACGACCACTGGCCCGACACCATCCCCGGGGACCGGCCAACGATCCTGGTCGCCGACGGGCTGTTCGCCTTTCTCACCGAGCCGGCGATCGCCGGGATCTTCCGCCGCATCACCGACCACTTCGGCAGTGGCGAACTGACGTTCAACGACTACGGGGGCATCGGGTGGGTCAGCAGAGCCGCGATCAAGCTCTACCCCCAGAAGATGTTCAAGGACGTCGGAAGTCAGTGGGGCTACCGAGGATTCAAGGACGCCCACCATCCCGAAACCTGGAATCGGCGCATGAAACTGGTCGAGGAGGCCAGCCTGGCACATGCGCCGGAGGTCGAGCTGTTCCCGACGTGGCTGCGGATCGCCACCAGGCTCGCCGGGATGTCCAAGTCCGGTGCGCGCCACGGACGAGTCCTGCGCTACGCGTTCTGAGCAGCCGCGTTACGCACCCAGGCAGCCAGGGCCCAACAATGCCTTCAGATCGCCCATCAACGCCGACGACGGCGTGACGCGCAGCGATTGGTCGAGTTCCAAGGTGGTGATCCGCTCCCCGCTGATCAGCCGAAGCTGAACCTGGGCCATTCCCGGGTGACTCGCCAGGATCTGCTTGAGCGCGCTCACCTTCTCGGCCGTGCACTGCCTGGTGGGCAGGCTCACCGCCAACGGCCGGTCCACCTGTGCGTTGGAGAAGTCGGGCACCACGATGTCGTTGACCATCAACGACACTCGATCCTCCTCGATGCGGACCTTGCCACCCATCAACACGATTGCGTCGTCGGCGATCTCGGCGCCGAACTGCGAGTACACGTGGGCGAAGATGTTGACCCTGATGCCACCGGTAAGATCCTCCAACTGCGCTGAGGCCCAGGGCATTCCGTTCTTGTTGACCCGTCGCTCGACCCCGGCCAGAATACCGCCGACACGCACCTGCGATTCGTTGGGCACGTCGCCGTCGAGGATGGCCGGGATGTGGGTGTCGACCTGGGTGGCGAGCAGATGGGCCACCCCATTGAGCGGATGCCCGGACACGTACAGTCCCAACATCTCTCGCTCGATCGCAAGTTTGTGCTTGTCGTCCCACTCTTCGTCGGGCACCTTGATGGTGAACACCGAGTCGGTGGCGATGTCGGCGCCGCCGAACAGGTCGAACTGGCCCATCGCCTCGGCCTTCTTGGTGCCGAGCACCGAGTCGACCGCGTCGGTGTGGATCAGGAACAGGCCCTTGCGGGGATGTCCGAGCGAGTCGAACGCCCCCGCCTTGATCAGCGACTCCGTCACCTTCTTGTTGCACGCGGTGATGTCGATCTTGTTGAGGTAGTCCGAGAAGTCGGCGTACTTGCTCTTGGCGGTGCGCGTATTGATCAGGGACGCAACGACGTTGGCGCCCACGTTGCGCACCGCACCCAACCCGAACCGGATGTCGTTGCCTACCGAGGCGAAGTTCTGCACCGATTCGTTCACGTCGGGCGGCAGCACGGTAATGCCGAGCCTGCGGCAGTCCGACAGGTAGACGGCCGCCTTGTCCTTGTCGTCGCCCACCGACGTGAGCAGCCCCGCCATGTACTCGGCGGGATAGTTGGCCTTCAGGTATGCGGTCCAGTACGAGACGAGGCCGTACCCAGCGGCGTGCGACTTGTTGAACGCGTAGTCCGCGAAGGGAAGCACCGTGTCCCACAACGCCTTTATCGCCGCCGCGGAGAAGCCGTTGGCCTTCATGCCCTCGGAGAAGCCCTCGAACTCCTTCTCGAGCACCTCGCGCTTCTTCTTGCCCATGGCCTTGCGCAGAATGTCGGCTCGAGCGAGCGAGTAGCCCGCCACCTTCTGCGCGATGCGCATGATCTGCTCTTGGTAGACGATCAGGCCGTACGTCTCGGCCAGGATCTCGCGCAGCGGTTCTTCGAGTTCGGGGTGGATCGGCTTGATCGCCTGACGGCCGTTCTTGCGGTCGGCGTAGTCGTTGTGGGCATTCATGCCCATCGGCCCTGGCCGGTACAGCGCGATGACGGCCACGACGTCCTCGAATCCGGTCGGCTGCATGCGCCGGAGCAGGTCGCGCATCGGGCCACCATCGAGCTGGAACACGCCGAGCGTGTCACCGCGCGACAACAGCGCGTAGGCGGCCGGATCGTCGAGCGGCACGGAGTCGAGGTCGAGGTCGATTCCCCTGTTGGCCTTGATGTTCTCGATGCAGTCACCGATGATCGTCAGGTTTCGCAGCCCGAGGAAGTCCATCTTGAGCAGGCCAATGGCCTCACACGACGGATAGTCCCACCCGGTAATGACGGCGCCGTCCTGCGGTCGCTTCCACAGCGGGATCGCATCGACGAGCGGCTCGGAACTCATGATGACCGCGCACGCGTGGACGCCGGCGTTGCGCACCAGCCCCTCGAGCCCGCGCGCCGTCTCGTAGATGGTGCGCACGTCCGGGTCGGTCTCGATGAGCGCCCGCACCTCGGCGGCTTCCTTGTAGCGCTCGTGACTGGAGTCGGTGATGCCCGACAGTGGGATGTCCTTGGCCATCACTGCGGGCGGGAGCGCCTTGGTGATCCGGTCGGCGATGGCGAAGCCGGGCTGGCCGTAGTTGACTCGCGCCGAATCCTTCAGTGCCGCCTTGGTCTTGATGGTGCCGAAGGTGATGACCTGCGCGACGCGGTCGCTGCCCCACTTGTTGGCGGCGTAGCGCAGCATCTCGCCACGGCGGCGATCGTCGAAGTCGATGTCGATGTCGGGCATCGACGCGCGCTCGGGGTTGAGGAACCGCTCGAACAGCAGTCCGTACGTGATCGGGTCGATGTTCGTGATGCCGAGTGCGTACGCCACCAGCGACCCGGCGGCCGAGCCGCGGCCCGGGCCCACCCGAATGTCGACCGACCGCGCGTAGTTGATGAGGTCCGCGACGATGAGGAAGTACGACGGGTAGCCCTTGTCGCAGATGACCTCGATCTCGTACTCGGCCCGCTCGACGTAGTCGGCCGGGGCGCCGCCCGGGAAGCGGCGCTGCAACCCGGCGCTCACCTCGTGCCGCAGCCACGACGCCTGGTCGTGCCCCTCGGGCACCGGGAAGATCGGCATCCGGTCGGCAGGCTTCCACACCTCGGCGTACGACTGGACGCGTTCGGCAATCAACAGCGTCGAGTCACAGGCGCCGGGCACCTCGGCGTCCCACAGCGCGCGCATGTCCGCGGCCGACTTCAGGTAGTAGCCATCACCGTCGAACTTGAACCGGGTGGGATCCGAGAGCGTCTTGCCCGTCTGCACGCACAGCAGCGCCTCGTGGTTGCGCGAGGCCTCCTTGGTGACGTAGTGGCAGTCGTTGGTGGCCAGCGGCGGGATGCCGAGCTTGCGGCCGATGTCGAGCAGACCCTCGCGGACGCGGCGCTCGATCTCGATGCCGTGGTCCATCAACTCGAGGAAGTAGTTCTCTGGCCCGAAGATCTCGCGCCACTTGGCCGCCGACTCCAGCGCCTCACGGTCGTGGCCAAGCCGCAGCCGGGTCTGCACCTCGCCGGACGGGCAGCCGGTGGTGGCGATGATGCCCGCGGCGTGCTCGGTGATGATCTCGGCGTCCATCCGAGCCCACTTGCCCAACTGCCCCTCGAAGGACGCGAGCGACGAAAGCTTGAAGAGGTTGCGTAGCCCGGTGGCGTTCTCCGCGACCATCGTCATGTGGGTGTAGGAACCGCTACCCGAGACGTCGTCACCCTTCTGGCTGGGATCACCCCACAAGATGCGCTTGGTGTCGAACCGCGACGCCGGGGCGATGTAGGCCTCGACGCCGATGATGGGCGTGATGCCCACTTCGGTTGCGCCGTTGTAGAACTCGCTGGCCCCGAACATGTTGCCGTGGTCGGTCATGCCGATCGCGGGCATCTCCAGCCGTTGCGCCTCGGCCAGCATCGGCTTGACCTTGGCCGCACCGTCCAGCATCGAGTATTCGGTGTGGTTGTGGAGATGCACGAACGACTTGCTCATAGGGACGCCAGTCTATGGCCGCGCTCTGACACTCTTCGGCGTGTCGCGGTTCGTGTCGGGAGAAGTTTCAGGGCACGGGCAACGTGCCCAGCAAGCCCTCCGAGAAGACCTTGCTGAGTTGCTTGGTTATCACGTACATATCGGCTGCGTCGTCGACGAAGCCGGCATAGAAGCCGACCCCCCACAGCATCGAATGCACCATGTCGACGACGGCCTCCTGCGCGGTGTCGGCGCGAAGCTCGCCGCGTGCGACCGCCTCGGCGACCAACCTGGTGAGGAAGGTTCGCATGTCGGAGTCACTGCCGGAGGACAGTTCGGGGTTGCGGCTGGCCTCGAGCCTTGCGCTCACCAGGAAGGCGAAGGTGGACCGGTCTCGGTAGTCGGCCTCGTGGATGGCCGCAACGAGCGCCGACAGCTGGTCGACGAGCGTCCCGTGTCGCTGCGCCTTGGCAATGCATTCCGCCATGACGTAGTTGGCCTCGCCGACCAGTGTCTCGAAGATCTCCTCGCGGGTCGCGAAGTAGTAGTGCAGCGTGGGCCTGCTCAGCCCCGCGGTCAGGGCGATGGCCTGGAACGTCGCGGCTTGATAGCCCCGCTCGTTGATGACCTGGCGCGCCGCACGCAGGATGCGGTTCCGCGTCTCGGCCGAATCCGAGCCAACGGGACGTCCCCGGCGCCGACGAGGCAGCGCGTGACCGTCGAGTTGCGGCATCTCCAGACCTCACCCCGCGAGGTGGCCTGACCCCGCGTGGCAAACCGTATTGCATTGCTACTAAGTGGTCAACTAGTAGCGGTCGGCAAACGTTCGTCCTGCTCCTCCGCGACGGGCTTCCTGCGCACCGCGTCGACCGTCATCACCGCCAGCGCCACCCAGATCAGGCCGAAGCCGACCCACCGCCCCATGGGCATCGGCTCGTGACCGATCACCACGCCCCACGCCATCTGCAGGGCCGGGTTCAGGTAGAACAGCAGCCCGATGGTCACCAGCGACAACCGTTGCGCGGCCGCCGCGAAGAGCAGCAACGGCACGGCCGTGACGGGACCTGCCAGCACCAGCAACACCGCGTGCGCCGTGCCGTAGTTGACGAAGTGGCCGTGCCCCAGCACCCCGAGGGTGATCAGGTAACCGCCAGCCAGCGGCAACGCCAGGAAGGTCTCGACGGCCACGCTGACCCGGGGATCAGCCACCACCACCTTCTTCACCAGGCCGTACAGCGCGAACGACACCGCAAGCGCGACGGCGATGTACGGCGGCGCGCCCACCCCAGCGGTCAACACCACCACCGCCGCCACGGCGATCACGAGTGCGACGAGCTGCCACCGTCCGATGTGCTCGCGGAACACCACCACGCCCAAGGCCACGGTGACGAGCGGGTTGATGAAGTACCCGAGGGCGGCGTCGACGACGTGGCCGTGCGTCGCCGCGTAGATGTAGGTGCCCCAGTTCACTGCGATCAACGCAGAGGCCGCCAACAGCAGCAGCCAGGTCCGTCCGGTGAGCCGGCGCAGGTCACCGAACCGGCGGGTCACCACCAGCACCAGCGCCAGGCAGCCGGCACTCCAAACGATGCGGTGCGCCAGCACCTCGAGGGAGCCCGCGGGGAGCAACAGCGGGAAGAAGCCGGGGCACAACCCCCACCAGGTGAAGGCGCCGACGCCGAACAGCATGCCCGAACGCTGGGTAGGTGCGTCCGCGCTCACAATTCGTGGTTGCGCAACAGGTCGAGCGCGTGCTGGAGATCGGCCGGGTAGGGACTGGTGAACTCGACGCGCCTCCCGTCGGCGGGATGGGCGAACGCAAGCGACCGCGCATGCAGCCATTGGCGTTCCAGCCCAAGCCTTTTCGCCAGGGTCGGGTCCGCGCCATATGTCAGGTCGCCGCAGCAGGGGTGGTGCAACGCCGCGAAGTGAACCCGAATCTGATGGGTGCGACCCGTCTCGAGGTGGATGTCGAGCAGGCTGGCCGCCTGGTGTGCCTCGACGGTGTCGTAGTGCGTGATGCTGTGGCGGCCCTGCTCCGTCACGGCGAACTTCCAGTCGTGCCCGCGATGCCGACCGATCGGCGCGTCGATGGTTCCGCTGGACGGGTCCGGATGACCCTGCACCAGCGCGTGATAGCGCTTGTCCACCGTGCGCGCCTTGAACGCACGCTTGAGCACGGTGTACGCGCGTTCGGAGATGGCCACCACCATGACGCCAGAGGTTCCCGCGTCGAGCCGGTGCACGATGCCCTGGCGCTCGTGGACACCCGACGTGGAGATCCGGAAGCCGGCCGCGGCCAACCCACCGAGCACGGTGGGGCCCGTCCAGCCCTGTGACGCATGCGCGGCCACACCGGCCGGTTTGTCGACCGCGACGATGTCTGCGTCGGAGTAGAGAATCGTCATGCCTTCGACGTTCACCGCGGGATTCTCAAGTGGCGCAGGCTCTTCGGGCAACCGCACTTCGAGCCACGCCCCGGCAGTCAGGCGGTCCGACTTGCCGACGGCGACGCCGTCCACTTCGACACCGCCCTGTTCGGCGATGGTCGCCGCAGCCGTCCGCGACAGCCCGAGCAGACGGGAGAGCCCTGCATCGATGCGCATGCCGGCCAGCCCCTCGGGCACCGGCATCGAGCGGGTCGTCACTCCGGCTCGGCGTCGGGCTCGTGTTTCGCGGTGGTCCGGGCCTCGGCCGGTTCGGTCGCCTCCTTGGCGCCCGGCCGTCGCCGCCCTGCCACGTCGAAGTCGTATCCGAACAACGACAAACCGACCAACAGGATCGCTCCGCCGACCACCGCGGGGTCGGCCACGTTGAACACCGGCCACCAGCCGATGGACAGGAAGTCGATCACGTGCCCCTGCAGCGGCCCGGGCCAGCGGAAGAATCGGTCCACCAGGTTTCCGAGCGCACCGCCGAGAATCATGCCGAGCCCGAGTGCCCACCACGGGGACACCAACCTGCGCCCCATCCACACGATCCCGATCACCACGCCGGTGGCGATCAGCGTCAGCGCCCAGGTATACCCGGTGGCCATGGAGAACGCCGCTCCCGGATTTCGCACCAGCGTCCAGGTCACGGTGTCGCCGATGATCGACACGGGCTGGTTGGGCGTCAGCAGCGCCACGGCAAGCACCTTGGTCACGACGTCGAGCGCCAGCACGACGGCGGCGACCGAGATCAACAACCTCAGCCGACGCCGCGGCTGCGGTTCGGCTGCCTCGTCCGTGGTCGTCGCCTCGGTCGAGTCGGTCGTTTCGTCAGTCACCCGTCCATCATCCCAAACACCGCCAGGGCGGCTCCGCTCCCGCCCCGTCCCCATGGTGAACAATCGCCGCATGAGCCGCGTCGTCGTCATCACCACCGGAGGCACCATCGCGACGAGTACCGGCGCCGACGGTGTCGCACGTCCGACGCAAACGGGGGCCGATCTCGTCGCAGGCCTCGACGCACACTGCGACGTCGAGGTCGTCGATCTCGCCGCCGTGGACAGCAGCCGGCTTACGCCCAGCGACTGGGATCGGATCAGTGGCGCTGCAGGGGCGGCGGTGAGCGCCGGTGCGGACGGCGTGGTGATCACCCACGGAACCGACACCATGGAGGAGACCGCCCTCTGGCTCGACGCGACGTACGCCGGGCCGACTCCCGTCGTCGTGACCGGTGCCATGCGCACCAGCGACGAGCCCGATCCCGACGGCCCGGCCAATCTCGTCGACGCGCTGGCGGTGGCCGCCAGCCCGGCGGTCCGTGACCTCGGCGTCCTCGTCGGCTTCGCAGGCACCGTCTGGCAACCGCTCGGACTGACGAAGACGGGTGCGCAGTTCAGCGGGTCCGCGCTCGGCAGGGTCGACGGGGGCCACGTAACGATCAACGCGCCGAAGCGGCGGCCCTACCTCGGAAGCGTGGCCGCCGGGGACGCGCCCCGGGTGGACGTGGTCGCGGTATACGCCGGCAGTGACGCGGTGGCCATGGACGCGTGCGTGGCGGCCGGTGCGCGCGGGATCGTGTTGGAGGCCCTCGGTTCGGGCAACGCGCCCGACGCCGTGGTCGACGGCGTGAAGCGCTGCCACCGCGACGGGGTGGCGGTCGCGATCTCGACCCGGGTGCCCGGCGCGACGGTCACCGCCCGCTACGGGCCGGGGCGGGCGCTGGTCGACGCGGGTGCGGTGGTGGTGCCGAGCCTGCGGCCCGCGCAAGCTCGGGTGTTGATGATGGCGGCGCTGGCGGTTGGCTCACCCGTCGCCGACGTCTTCGCCAGCTGGGGCTGACCGCGCAGTCCAGGCGGCGACGTACTCCGGCCAGTCGAGGCTGTCGAGCGGGTCGGCTCGCTGCACGTCTGCGATGTCGTCGGCGAACGTGCGCATCACCCCGGGACCGCTGGCGCGCGTCTCGAACCGCACGCTCATCACGCCGTGACCAGCACCCTGCACCCAGCCGTGCCCGAACTGCGCGTGCGTGACGTCGTCGCCGATGCGCCATCCCACCTCCGCTGGTGGCGCCGCGACCGCGGGGCCCGTGTGGTGGCTGTCGGAGGCTTCGAGGACCTGGTCGAGGTCGGGAAACAGCGATTCCTGCCTGACGTCGGACAACCCGGAGAACCCCACGCCGACGAGGCGGATCGGACCGACCTCGATGGGGTCGAGCAATAACCGGCGAGCGGTCGCGATCAGGGTGGCCGGCTCGGCCGTTGCGTACGGCAGGGTGGCCGAGCGGGTCAGGGTGCTCATGTCGGACTTCTTCAATTTCACGGTCACGGTGCGGGCGCCGCGGCCGTCGCGCTCCAGCCGGCGGTGCGCGTGCTCGCCGATCGGGCCGATGGCGTCGCGCAGCTGGTCGAGAGTGGTCAGATCCTCGGCGAAAGTGGATTCCGCGCTGATCTGCTTCGAGTTGGACCGTTCGGCGACCGGTCGGTCGTCAATTCCCTTGGCCAGCTTGTGAAGTGCCAGCCCGACGGCGGTCCCGAGCACGTCGGCCACCTCGGACTCCGCCAGCGCTGCGAGCGAGCCGACGGTGTCGATGCCGAGGCGGTGAAGCCGCTCCTCCGCCACCGGTCCGATCCCCCACAACCGGCGCACCGGAAGCGCGGCCAACAGCGTGACCTCCTCGTCACGCCGCACGACGCGAACGCCATCCGGCTTGGCCATCCCGGACGCGATCTTGGCGAGCTGCTTGCCCGAGCCTGCCCCCACCGAGGCCACCAAGCCGGTCTCGGCGCGCACCCTGGCGCGCAGGTCTTCGCAGAACCGCTCGACGTCCTGCGCGTCCGCCCCGACGAGTTCGGCGGGCTCGCCGAAGGCCTCGTCGAACGACAACTGTTCGAGTACCGGAACGACGGCCCGCACGGTGTCGAGCACGCGCCCGCTGGCCGCCCCGTAGACGGCGCCGCGTGGGGGCAGCACGACTGCAGGCGCACCAACCAGCTTGCGGGCCTGGTGCATCGGCATCGCCGAGCGGGCCCCGAACACACGAGATTCATAGCTGGCGCCCGCGACGACGCCGCGTCCGCCGAGCCCGCCGACCAGGACGGGCCTGCCGCGCAGCGTCGGGCGGGTGAGCTGCTCGACGGATGCGAAGAACGCGTCCATGTCGAAGTGCAGCACCCATCGTCCGGTGCTGGGGGTCCCCCCGCTTGCGGGGGAGAGCGAAGCGACCGGGGGATCAACAGCGTCCACACTCGCCGATGCTAGGACGCTAGCCTGACGTTCATGACGCAGCAGGGCCGTGAGGTGCCGATCCGAGGCGGATCGATTCGCCTTGGCCAGTTTCTCAAGCTCGCGGACCTGATCGAAAGCGGCTCGGAGGCCAAGGGCGTGATCGCCGACGGTGAGGTCACGGTGAACGGCGACGTCGAACTCCGCCGCGGGCGGCAGCTGCGCAGCGGCGACGTCGTGTCGATCGGCGGACAGACCGCGCGCGTCACCGACGAGTGACCGCGGCCGTTAACCGTCACGCCTTGGCGATCGCGACCCTGACGCCGTCGCCGAGATTCACCGCGTCGGCGGCCTCACCGAACTCGAAGCTGGTCGCCAGGATCTCGCCGGCGATCAGGTCGGCGTGCGTACGTGCCCACGCCTCCCGTTCGGCGGGTACGGCGATGACGACGCGGATCCGATCGGACACGTCGAGGCCGGTGGACTTGCGCAGCTCCTGAAGCTCGCGGATGCGGTCCTTGGCCCAGCCCTCCGCTTCGAGCTCGGGTGTCACCGTTCCGTCGAGCACCACCAGGCCGGCCCCGTCGGGCAACGACGCGGTCCACCCAGGTTCGGCCGCAACCAGTTTCGAGGAGTACTCCTCGGGCAGCAGCGTCACTGGGCCCGCAGTCAGCGTGCCATCGGGATTCACCACGCCGGCTCCGGCCTTGACCGCCTTGATCGCCGCCTGAACGTCCTTGCCCAACCGTGGCCCGGCCACGCGGGCGTTGACCGTCAACTCGAAGCGACCGTAGGCGTCGATGTCGTTGGACAACTCGACGCCCTTCACGTTGAGCTCGTCGGCGATGAGTTCGACGAACGGCCGCAATGCGTCCGGGTCCTCCACTGCGACAGTGAGTTTCGGCAATGGCAGGCGTACCCTCAGCTTGTTCGCCTTGCGCAACGAGGACGCCGCCGAGCACACGTGACGAACCTGGTCCATGGCGGCCACCAGCTCCGGATCGGCAGGCACCTCGCCCGGCGCGGGCCAGTCCGTCAGGTGCACGGACCGCTCTCCCGTGACGCCACGCCAGATCACCTCGGCGATGAGCGGCAACAGCGGCGCGGCCAGCCGCCCCGTCACCTCCAACACCGTGTGCAGCGTGTCGACGGCGTCGGCGTCCTCTTCCCAGAACCTCGAACGTGACCGTCGCACATACCAATTGGTTAGCGCCTCGGTGAACTGGCGGAGTTCGTCGCAGGCACGCGAGATGTCACACACGTCCATCGACTCGGTGAGGTCGTCGCGCAGCGCGGCGAGTTTCGCCAGGATGTAGCGGTCCAACACGTTGGTCGAGTCGGTGCGCCACGTCCCCTTCTTTGGTGCATACAGCGTCAGGAAGGTGTACGCGTTCCAGAACGGAAGCATCACCTGGCGCGCACCCTCGCGAATGCCCTGCTCGGTGACGATCAGATTCCCCCCGCGCAGGATCGGCGACGCCATCAGGAACCAGCGCATCGCATCCGAGCCGTCGCGGTCGAACACCTCGTTGACGTCGGGATAGTTGCGCAGCGACTTGCTCATCTTCTGCCCGTCGCTGCCCAGCACGATGCCGTGCGAGACACAGGTCCGGAACGCCGGCCGGTCGAACAGCGCCGTCGAGAGCACGTGCAGCAGGTAGAACCAGCCGCGGGTCTGGCCGATGTATTCGACGATGAAGTCGGCGGGATTGTGCGACTCGAACCACTCGACGTTCTCGAACGGGTAGTGCACCTGCGCGTACGGCATGGAGCCGGAGTCGAACCAGACGTCGAACACGTCCTCGATGCGGCGCATTGTCGCCCGACCGGTCGGGTCGTCGGGATTCGGTCGGGTCAGCTCGTCGATGTAGGGCCGGTGCAGATCGACGGGGCGCACGCCGAAGTCCCGCTCCAGTTCGTCGAGGCTGCCGTACACGTCGATGCGCGGATACGCAGGATCGTCGGACTTCCACACCGGAATGGGGCTGCCCCAGTACCGGTTTCGCGAAACCGACCAGTCCCGCGCACCCTGCAGCCACTTGCCGAACTGACCATCCTTGACATGCTCGGGGTACCACGTGATCTGTTGGTTGAGCTCGACCATGCGGTCCCGGAACTCGGTCACGCGGACGAACCACGACGATACGGCCCGGTAGATCAACGGGTTTCGGCATCGCCAGCAATGCGGGTAGGAGTGCTCATAGGTTTCGTGGCGCAACAGCACTGCGCCGTTCTCGGCGGCGGATCCGTCGCCGTTCTTGAGGTCGCGGATTATCTGCGGGTTGGCTTCGAACACATGCTTGCCCACGTAGTCCGGCACGCTTTCGTCGAAGCGGCCCTTGGAGTCGACCGGCGTCACGGCCACGATGTCTGCAGTGTCGGCAGTGGCCTTGTCGTCCTCACCGTAGGCCGGCGACATGTGCACGATGCCGGTGCCGTCCTCGGTACTGACGAAATCGGCTGCCAGCACCTGAAAAGAGTTGGGCGAGCCCATGAAATACGGGAACGGCGGCAAGTAGTGCATGCCGAGCAGATCCCGTCCGGAAAACGTGCCCAGGATCTGTGGCTCCTCGCCCAATTCCCTGGCGTACGCTCCGAGCCGCGCCTCCGCAAGCACGTAGTGCCGCCCGTCTAGCCCCTCCACCTGCACGTAGGCGACGTCGGGATTGACCGCGACCGCCTGATTGGACGGCAGCGTCCACGGGGTGGTGGTCCAGATCAGCAGGTACGAGCCGGCCAACCGACCCTCTTCGACTCGGAACCCGACCGTCAGCGCCGGGTCCTGCCGGCTCTGGTAGACGTCGTCATCCATCCGGAGTTCGTGGCTCGACAGCGGGGTCTCGTCGTTCCAGCAGTACGGCAGCACGCGATAGCCCTCGTAGGCCAAGCCCTTGTCCCACAGCTGTTTGAACGCCCACAGCACCGACTCCATGAAGGACGGATCAAGCGTCTTGTAGTCATTGTCGAAGTCGACCCACCGCGCCTGGCGGGTCACGTACGCCCGCCACTCCTCGCTGTACTTCAGCACCGACGCACGACACGCCTCGTTGAACTTGTCGATGCCGAGCTCTTCGATCTCGCTCTTCTCGGTGATGCCGAGCTGACGCTGCACCTCGAGCTCGGCAGGCAGCCCGTGGGTGTCCCAGCCGAACCGGCGCTCCACCTTGAGTCCGCGCATGGTTTGGTAGCGCGGGACGATGTCCTTGACGTAGCCGGTGAGCAGGTGGCCGTAGTGCGGCAAGCCGTTCGCAAAGGGAGGACCGTCGTAGAAGACGTACTCCGGCGCGCCGTCGCGACGCTCGATACTGGCGCGGAAGGTCCCGTCGCGCTCCCAGTAGTCGAGCACTTCGGTTTCCAGTTCCGGAAAGCTGGGGGCTCCGCTCGCCGGCTTGGGATAGGCGCTCATCGCTCGTGGTCTCCTGTGCCGAATTGTCGCTGGCGCTCCGGAGAGCCCAGATCGAATAGGCACGGGGACGACGACGCGCAGGTTGCGCGAGTGCCGCGGTACCACCCCGCTTGCGCACCAACGGTGCGCCGCTCGACTGCGGGCGATGACGGGCCCGACCGTTCGGTTCTAGTAGGCCGGACTAATGCGCGACCGTTCTTCCGAAGGCTCCCCGGTGATGGCCGGATCGACGCCGTTGCCGACGATTCTAGAGGTGTCGGCCTTCGGTTAGTACGCGGCCACCAGTTCTGGCTCGGCCAGGATCGGCGGCGCGGCCTCTGACGTCAGTTCGATCATGGCGTACGGGAACTGTTCGGCGAGCTCCTCCACGGTGTACGGCTCGAAGCTGCGGGTGTCGTACCACCACTCCAGCGCCAACTCGGTTCCGGCAACGTGGGCGTGGACTTCGAGGACGTGGCCGAACCGTGCCGGCTGAGCCATCGGGACGCCGTAGGCGAACAGCACGTCCGACATCGGGTCCGCGCCCGGATCCTCGGGGACCGGACGCATCATTCGCCGCGCCGAAAGAGCCGCCAGCGAGTGGTGAACGCTGGCCAGCATGTCGGTGGCAGGCATCCGGTCCGGCCCGACGCAGGCAAGTGCCACTGGGTAGCTGGCGTTCTCGTGGCGCGCCACGTCGACGGCGACGAAGCCGTCGCCGATGGTCCGTTGGATGGCACGCCCGAGCGCGGCCAGTAGGATCTCTTCGCAGGTCAAGCCCGTCGCGGTGGCCGCACCCTCGAGTTCCTGGGTGAGCACGCTCGACAGTGTGGACGAGTGGCTGCCCAAGTCGTCGGCGTCGGGTTGCCCAGCGGCGTCGTAGTCAGTCAAATGCAAGTTTGCGCGCATCATGGTGACCAAGCTACACCGCTGTCCCAAAAATGGGACACATCTGCCAAAACCGTGACGCACGTGTCAATTAAGGGCATGCACACCCTTTTGCGGTTGGTACTGCCCAATGACGGGAAAACACCGCTATTGTGTAGCGGTGCCACGTACCGATGAGAACGGCAGACAGCTAAAGGCGCTGCTGGACTACTTGCTCGATGGCGACATCGACGCCAAGGCGATCTACGACGCACTTGGCACGTCCAGCAGCACGTACTACCGCCGCATCAAGGAACCCGACTACCCCAACGCCGAGGAACTTCGGCAGGTGTCCGACAGGTTCGGGCTCAGCTATCCGGATCTGCAGATCAGATTTGGGCTCATGAGCCGCGAGGAAGTGTGGAGCTACCTCCAATCAGCGCCCGTCACCGTAGCCACTGCGACCGAGACGCGCACCGAGGTCAGGAAGGTCTCCCGACCCAAGTTGTCCGAGTTAGCTCCGCGCCCCGACGCACCGCCGCTTTAGCAGTAGAATTCTTGCGGCTGGACTTCCGGATCAAAGGCGACCATGACGATTACCGTGCTCATCGCGATCACGCTCTTGTGCATCGCGTGGAGTCTGTGGATTCGTCGGGTCACCTGGTCGTGTCGCTGGGAGGTTGCGGCGACCCTCAACATCGCCCTTCAGGGCCTCGCCGTTTTGCTGATGTCACCCTGGGCGTCCGAGACCATCGGACACGGGCTGCACAGCCTCACCGGCATGTGGAATCTCGAGGACTACCTCGGTCACGACGCCTACATCGTGGCCGCCTCAGCTGTCGTCTACAACGCGTTGGGTCGACTCCAAGACGACCATGCCATGCAGCTGAGCTTCAAGCAGTACGTGGAACGGCCCGCGACGCTGTGCATTCCGCTGCTGTTGGTGACGTTCTCCCTCGGCAACGGCGCCGCGATCTACCGACCCGACTTCTTCGAGGTGCCCACCGACTTCTGGCTGGCCGCCTACTGGGTGCTGCTGTGCGGCACGCTCATCTATTTGCTCGGCTACGGCGCACGAGCCCTTCTGGTGCTGCGCAGGGACCCACGGTCTCGTCGCATCGCCAACGTCTACCTCGTCGCATCGGTCAGCGGCATGGCCGCGTGCGTCGTCCGCATCACGACGTCGTTCGTGCCGTCCCTGCAGCCGCTCGAGAAGGGCACCCTGGTTTGGATCCTCGCCTGCGGCTGCGGCGCGGGTTTCGCGCTGGCGTCGGCGCACTCTTGGCGGATCAAGACCAAGTGGTTCAGTACCGCCAACCGTTGACGCCCTCAGCTGGGCGTCGAGAACCGCCGCACCAACGACTGCTTCAACTCCGGACGACTTGCCGCGACCAGCGTGAAGGTCGCGTCGCGCGCCACTAGTTGCGCTGGCGACGTCCTCAGCAGCGCCGCACCCCCATCGTTTGCGACTACGGCGGCCGCGGCGCGCACCGCCAACTCCGCCGCCTCGGCGCGGGCCTCGAGCAGGGCCGCCGAATCCGCCAGGCCGGCGTCCAACCGGGTCCGCACGGCGGTCGCGTCGGCGCGCAGCCGCTCCGCCGCATCGGGTCGACCCGCATCGTCGAGCAGGCCGATGCAACGGCGTGCGACCCCGATCGGAAGAGTGCCGTTGAGCCGGGAGCCGAAGTTCTGATTGGCCATGAAATCGGCCCGCGTCACGCGGCTGACCACTCGGCCGTCCGGAATGACGAGTCCATCGACCTCGATCGACACCGTCTTGGTTGCGTCCGCGACGAACAGCGACTGGGCCTGCACCGACGTGATGCCGGGCTGCACCTCGGCGGCCAGCACACCGGACACGATGTCCCCAGTGGCGTTGTCCCCCGCCGAGAATTGGATGACGTCGATGACGCCCCAGCCGCTGACGAACGGCGCATGGCCGACCAGGCGCCACCCGCCATCGATGCGGTCAGCACGCATCCGGGGCGGCACCGGCACCGCGCCGGCGAATGCCACCCCGCCCCGCGTCCGCCCCGCGGCGACGTCGGGTAGCAGTTCGTCGCGCAGCGCGGTGTTCGTCGTTGCCGACAACGCAGCGAGCATTCCGTGGTGCTGCACCCAGGTGAACGCCGTGGCCAGGCAGCCAGCGGCCATCAGTTCGAGGATCTCGATGAGGTCTCCGAAACCGAGGTCGGGCCCGCCGAGGTCGGTGGGGACGGCGATTCCGTAGAGCCCCGCTTCGGCGATGGTGCGCCAATGCGAGTCGGGGATCTCGCCGGTCGCGTCGACGTCGAGTGCTGCGGGAAACAGCACCGAATCCGCAATCTCACGTGCGCGGTCAACCAGCGACTCGGTCACGGCGACGACATTAGCGGTCGGAGCGCCTGCGGTGCGGGCGCTCAATTCCGCCGCGGCGAGTCGTCCGTCAATCCGCGCGCCGATGTACCACGACCAGCTCCGGCTACTGCGGACGGAGCTCCTCTCCGGAACGTCCGCTTCGGCGCCAGCCCCATCGAAGTGCTGTTCGCGGCCGGTATTTTCAGATCTAACCAACCGTATCGGGGCAAAGGTATCGAATTCTGGTGAACAGCAATTGATTTGCAGCGTCCACCAACTGACGTAGAGTCGGCGGCCGATATCACGTCTACGTAACAGACTGCGCCGTAGTCCATTTCGGTAAGGTGCGCATCGCGTGGTCCAATTCCTTAAGCTGACCCACACGTCGCTTCACTCGCATGCAGAAAGGGTTGTCCATGCTGGACTCGCCAATTCCTGCGATCCTTCGTGAGCGGGCGAGCCTGCAACCGAACGATTCCGCGTTCACCTTCATCGACTACGACGCCGACCCCGACGGCGTCGAGGAGACGCTGACCTGGGGTCAACTGAGCCAGCGGGTCACCACCCTGGCGGCCGAGCTTCGGCAGCACGCGGAGATCGGCGATCGCGTCGTCATCATGGCGCCCCAGAGCATGTGGTACATCCTTGGATTCCTCGCCGCGTTCGAGGCGAACCTCATCTCCGTGCCACTGTCCACCCCCACCCCGGGTGCCCACGACGAGCGCGCCGCGGCCGTGCTGAAGGATTGCACTCCCACCGTCATCCTCACGACGTCGGCGCTGGCGGGCGAGGTGCTCCGCTATGCCAAGGCCGCGGACGGCGCGTCCGCCCCGACGGTGCTCGAGATCGACCAGCTCGACCTCACCGTGCGCGTCCGCCGCCCGTCGGGGTCGCGGCGCGAGACACCGCCCGAGACCGCCTATTTGCAATACACGTCCGGGTCGACCCGTACGCCCGCCGGGGTCATGGTGTCGCAGCGCAACCTGCTCGCGAACTTCGAGCAACAGGTTTCGGGATTGCTCAGCGAGTACGGGAGGGTGGGGCCGCCCGGGACGACGCTGGTGTCTTGGCTGCCGTTCTACCACGACATGGGTCTGATTCTTGGCATCTGTGCGCCGATCCTGGGCGGCTGGCACTCGGTGGTGATGAGCCCCCTCGCCTTCCTCGCGCGGCCGGCCCGTTGGATCCAGCAGCTGGCCCTCAGACCCCACGCGCTGACCGCGGCACCCAACTTCGCACTCGACCTTGCCGCGGCGCGCACGACCGACGACGACATCGCCGGCCTCGACCTCGGCGACGTGCTCGCAGTCGTCTGCGGTGCCGAACGCGTCCAGCCCGTTTCGGTGCGACGATTCACTCGGCGGTTCGCCGACGCCGGGTTCCAACCCAAGGTCATTCGCCCTTCCTTCGGCCTCGCCGAGGCCACGCTCTACGTCGCGACGCACGAACCAGGCGAAGCGCCGTCGGTCGTGATCTTCGACCCTGAGAAGTTGACCGCAGGCGTGGCGAAACGCACCACTGTCGGAACGTCACTGATCAGCTATGGCACGCCTGATTCACCGCGAGTCCGCATCGTCGACCCGGACACCCGACTCGAGACGCCTGCGGGAACCATCGGTGAGATATGGGTGCAGGGTGACAACGTGTGCCGCGGCTACTGGAACAAACCCGACGAGACCGAGCACACCTTCCGCGGCGTGATCGCCCAGCCGACCGACGGGACGTCGAACGACAATTGGCTGCGCACAGGTGATCTCGGATTCACCGACGACGGTGAGCTGTTCATCATCGGCCGCATCAAGGATCTTCTCATCGTTCGCGGCCGCAACCACTACCCCGACGACATCGAAGCCACCGTAGGGGCGGTGTCAGGTGGCCGAGTCGCCGCCATCTCGGTCGAGGACGACACCACCGAACAGCTGGTGGCGATCGTCGAGGTGAAGGCACGTGCGACCGAGGAAGCGACGCGGGCGAAGCTCAACGACGTCAAGAGTGCCGTCACGTCGGCGATCTCGCAGGCACACGGCATCAGTGCCGCAGACCTGGTACTGGTGGCGCAGGGCGCGATCCCGATCACCACCAGCGGCAAGATTCGACGACAAGCGTGCGCGGAGCGGTACCGACAGGGCGAGTTCATCCGGTTGGATGCCTGACCCCAGATGACGCCACCCCCCTCAGCGGATCTCCTTCCACACCTTGCTGACCGACTTCCTGAAAAGGAACACCGTCACCGAGTTGGAAAACCAACTCCACAGCAACCGCGGCCAGCCCACGGCATGTGCCCGACGTCCGGTATGGAACACCGTGATGTCGTTGACGAATCGGGTACGACCGATCTTGGACAGCCGCCGGAAGAGGTCCATGTCCTCGGCGGCGGCAAGTCGTTCGTCGAACCCGCCAACCTTCCTAAAGGCCTCACTGGCGATCATCTGGAACTCGCCTCCCGCCGCTCCGATCCCAAACACGTTGTTCTGCAGGAGGAACTGCAGACCCAGCATCGTGAACACGTAGCGGTCGCCGAGCGTGGCCAACTCCGGAAAGACGCGATACTTGACGGTGATGGCAACGAGGCCAGGGCGTTTACGGAACTCCTCGTGCGCGGTAGCGAAGAACGCATCGATGTCTGGAATCACCACGTCGGCGTCGACGAAGACGAGGAAGTCACCCTTCGCCGCGGCAGCTCCCATGTTCCGCGCCATGGCGATGGTCTGCCTGGCGGGCTCGTCGTAGACGACCACGTGATCGGCGTACTCGCGGCACAACTCGATGGTTCCATCGTGGCTGTTCCCGTCGGAGACGACGATTTCGTGTTCACCGGAATACAGCGCCAAGGACTTCAAGGTACTTTCAATCGTCTTACCCTCGTTCAAGGTCGGAATGACGAACGAGATCATCTTCGTACCAAGCCTTTCGCCTTGACGGTCACCGTTGGCGCCATTTCAATGGTTGATGCACCCGTCCTAAATGTCAACTGCGCGAACACAATTGATCGTAGCGCGCTGCGAACGGCAAGGTGCGCAGCGTGATCGAAGTCGACGGGATCTCGAAGTCGTTCGGCCCCATGCCCGCATTGCGCGACGTCAGCTTTTCCGTTCCGACCGGTTCGGTCTGCGGATTGCTTGGCCACAACGGCGCGGGCAAGACCACCGTCGTCAAGATCCTCTCCACCCTGCTCGTGCCCACCGCAGGCCGGGCGCAGGTCGCCGGATTCGACGTCGTCGAACAGCCCGCCCACGTCCGGGCGAGCATCGGCGTCACCGGACAGGACGCCGCTCTCGACCCCACCATGACCGGTCGGGAGAACCTCGTGCTGTTCGCGCGACTGCGGGGCATGGGGCGCAGGCAAGCACGTTTGCGCGCAGCCGAACTCATCGCGCACTTCGACCTCGAGTACGCCGCGGATCGTCAGGTGAGTACGTATTCCGGTGGCATGCGGCGCCGCATCGACATCGCGGTGTCACTCGTCGTGCCACCCAAGGTGCTGTTCCTCGACGAGCCCACCACCGGACTGGACCCGCGGAGCCGGCGCGACGTGTGGGCCCTGGTGGCCGCGCTGGCCGCCCAGGACGTCACAGTCCTGCTCACCACGCAGTATCTCGAAGAAGCCGACGTGCTCAGCGACTCGATCGTGATTCTCGACGCTGGCCGGGTCATCGCCACGGGTACGTCCGAAGACCTCAAACGACGGATGGGGTTCAGCTATTGCCAGGTGACACCGCTTCACCCCGAAGACCTTTCGCGCGTCGTGGCGCTCGTTGGTGACTATGCCGAAGTGGAGGTCGACACCGATGGGAACACGGTGTCGGTACCTGCTCCGCACGGCGCGGCGACGCTCAGCGAAGTGCTCCGCCGGCTGGACGAGTCCGGGGTCGAACTCATCGACATCTCGTTGCGCAAGCCATCCCTCGACGAGGTGTTCCTCCACCTCACCGGTCCCACTCTCACGGTATGACCGCCGTTCTCGCGCTCACCGAACGAGTCGTCCGCAGCGGATACCGCGACCAGGACATCGCTTTCGCCGTGCTGGCGCCGATACTCACCTTCGTCGGATTCACCGTCGCGCTGCGGAGCGTCATCGATACCGGCGAGATGAGCTACCCGCAGTACGTGCTTCCCGCCGTGGTGGTGCAGGCGATGCTGTTCGGTGCGCTCAACACCACCGACCGGGCCGCCACCGAACACTCCTCCGCCTTCGGAGCGCGCCTGCGCACCCTTCCGATCTCGACGTACGCGCCACTGCTGGCACGAATTCTCTACTGCCTGCTCCGCGGGGTGCTCGCACTTGTTGCAGCGATCGGAGTGGCCCACTTCTTCGGATTCCGGATGGACGGCGGATTCGGCTACGGGTTGGCCTTCGCCGCAATGTCACTGACGCTCACGCTGGCTCTGTCCTTGGGTGCGGAAGCCACGGGTGCACGCGCCAAGCGCGTCGACACGTCAAGCCAGCTGCTGCTGATCCCCCAGCTCTTCCTCGTGCTGTTGTCGACCGGGATGGCTCCCGTCGATTCGTTTCCCGGCTGGCTACAACCCTTCGTCCAGTACCAACCCATCTCGCAGATCACCGAGACATTGCGAGGATTCGCCAGCGGGCACGTGTCCGGGCCAAACCTCGCGGTCAGCCTGGCCTGGTGTCTGGGCCTGCTGGTCGCGCTCGGCGCGCTAGCCGTCAGAACGCAACAGAGGTCGGATGAGCACTGATCCACTACCGCGCACCTCTCTGGCGGCGGAGAGCACCGTCCTGGCGGGCAGGCTGCTCAAACAGTGGCGTCGCAGTCCGACGGTTCCGCTCCAATCCTTGCTGTTTCCAACCCTTCTGCTGATCGTCTACGACCTACTCGTCGGCAAGTCCTTGACCCGGCTCACGGGAGGCGACAGCCTCGACGTCGTCGTGTCGATGTGCGCCCTTGCCGGAGGGTTCTCCGGTGCGCTTGCGGCCGGCTTGTCGATCCCCGCCGAGCGGGACAGCGGCCTCATCAGCCGGTTCTGGGTTCAGCCAATACATCGCGCCAGTGCCTTGACCGGAATACTGCTGGCTGAGGCGGCGCGAACGCTGGCTGCCACCGTGCTGATCACCATCGTGGGGTTGCTTCTCGGCTTGCGCTTTCACGGCGGCGCAGCAGCCGCCATCCTCTTCGTCGTCCTGCCGGTGCTCTGGGTGGTGGTCTACGCGACGATCGTCGTGTTCGTGGCGTTGCGTTACCAGAACCGCACGCTGCTGACGTGGTTGAGCACGGTGTCGCTCGGTGCGGTGTTCTGCAGTTCGGCCGTGGTTCCGATGAATCTGATTCCGTCCTGGCTGCAGCTGGCAGTCCGAGTTCAGCCGATGTCGCCCACGGTCGAGGCGATGCGGACGCTGGCCCGCGGCGGGTTCGCCGTTGGGCCGCTGCTCGCTACGTTCGCGTGGCTCGTCGTGCTTGGCGCCGTGGTAGGTAGCGCGGCAATACGGAGTTATCGAAATGCGGCCCAATCCTGAATGTGATTTACCCAAACGTGAATTAATTAATGGCGTGAATTTCCCAAAGCTGCTGTGGTGAAACTGAATACGGGGTAGCTTGCCTTTTGAGCGATACGAATTCAGGCCTTTGCGGGGGTGTTTGCGATTTCGACGAAACAATGTCTGGTCACCATTCCGGCATTCGGATCCGATGCCCTCACCCACGGAGTGCTGTCGGACGTCGTGGCGGAGCATGACCTCGTTGACCTGTTGATCATCGACAACGGCGGCAGCTACCAGAAGGTCGGTGACGAATGGGTGATCAGACCGGGCGCCAACATCGGTTGGGCGGCGGCGTCCAACATGGGCTTTCGGATCGCCTTCACACGCGGATATCGGTACGGCTTGACCTTGAACAATGACACCCGGCTGTCGCCCGGCTTCTTCGCTGGGCTGTTGGATCCGAGGCTGCCCGACGATGCGGGAATCGTCGGACCAACATATGACGACAGTTGGTGGCCCACACAAGTTTCGGACTTCGAGGGGGCCGCAAGCGAGTACCAGCCGACGGATTGCTTCCGGGAGGTTCCGATGGTGGACGGTACCGCGATGTTGCTTTCGGCAGCGGCCTGGGAACGCGTCGGTGGCCTCGACGAGCGTTCGTTCGGCAGGTTCGCGTGGGGGGCGGACATCGACCTGGCCTTCCGAGTAAGCGAGGCGGGCTTCGGCGTATACGTCACCGAACGTTCGTTCCTCAACCATCAGAGCAAGGCAAGCGCGAGTGCGGCCTTCGGTAAACATCGCTACATCGTCAGGGCGAACCGGGACTGCACAAAGGCGATGAAGCGGATTCACGGCCGAAACACCTTCCGCGCCTTGAAGAAGACCATCCCGGTGCGTCGACCGCTACCAGACGAGAAGTGCGATTAGCGCTCCCCTGATTCGGCTCGCCATATCGTGGCCACCAGGCCGGCCTTGTGTACGGCGACTTCATATGGACACGTCATGTCGGCTTCCTCGGGATCCTCGTCCACTTTGCACGACGTGTCCGATGCCAATGCCGATGCGGCGCTGCTCCTGCGTGCCGCTTCAAGCACTTGCCTCGGCGTCTTCGACGGCCACCAGTTCGCGTCACCCACCAGAGCGGCGGTGGCGGGCACCGTGATGGTGCGCACGATGAACGTGTCCAGCAGCAGCCCAACGCCTATCACGAAGCCCATCTGCACGACGGTGGCCAGGCTGCTCACCGTCAGCGCGAGCATCGACGCCGCGAAGATCAAGCCGGCAGAGGTGATCACCCCTCCAGTGGCACCGACCGTCTTGATCACCGCCGACCGCACCCCCAGCTTCGCTTCGTCGCGAATTCGCGAGATCAGCAGCAGGTTGTAGTCCGCACCGACTGCGACGAGCACCAGGAACGCCATGCCAGGCACGCTCCAGGACATCTCCTGGCCGAGCATGAACTGAAAGAACACCACGCCGATGCCCAACGCCGACACGAACGAAAGCACCACCGACAGCATGAGATAGATCGGCGCCACCACCGCGCGCAGAATGACCGCCAAGATCAGGAACACGACGACGAGCGTCATCAGGATGATGTAGCGGAGGTCCGCGTTGTAGTAGTTGCGGATGTCGCTGTTCACGGAGGAGAACCCGACCATCGACATCTGCGCATTGGCCAGCGTGGTGTTGGGCCTTGCACTCTCGGCCGCGGCGATGATGTCGTCGACCTGATCCATCGCGCCGATACCGAACGGGTTGAGTGCGGTCTGAACGAGATACCGGACGGTGTGGCCATCTTCGGAGACGAACAGCGTCGCGGCCTTCTTGAACTCCTGCTGAGTCAGGATCTGTGGCGGGATGTAGAACCCGGACATCGGTGGGTCTGCTGCGTCGTGCTTCATCGCCAACAGAAAGCTCGACGCTTGGTCGAGGCCACTGCCCATGTTCCTGGTCTGATCCACCAGGATCTGGACGCCCTCGGCCAGCTGTTGGCTCGAGTCCGCCAAAGTATCGACACCCGTGCGGACTTCGTCGAGGCGCTTTTGCATGTCGTCGGGATCGTCGATGCCGAGCGCGCGCGCGGCCTCGACCGCCGTGTCCAGACTCTTTCCGACGCTGCGCAGCGTCTCGTCGAGAGTCGCGGTCCCCTTCGTCTCCCGCAACGCACCGGCGAGCGCAATGAAGTAGTTCATGGTCGTCGGGTTGTATTGATTGACCGTGCGCTGCAATTCGGTGCGTGACGCCACGCAAGAGGGGTCGAAGCTGCACACCGGACTCGCATTGAGCGCGGCCAGCAGCGAAGCGGACGTACGGTAGACCTGGGTGACCTGGTCGAGGTTGTCGCCGAGTGCGTCGCCAACCGAATTCATGTTGGCGACCACGTTCGCGGTCTTGTCTATCTCGTCCAAGGTCGCCTTGCCGCCGAACTTGGTCTGCATGTCGGTCAGCGCGCCCATCAGCCCCCGCACCGATCCCATGGCGTCGACGACCTGCCCCCTGACTTGTCCGAGAACGTCGGCCAACTGGTGTGCTCCGCCACTGAGCTTGGTCAGATTGCCTTCGTTGTTCGTGATTTCGCCTGACGCGTCGGCGAGCTTGGAGCCGACCTCGCCGGCCTGATACGTCGACTTCGCCTCCTGCAGCATCTCGCCAGTCGGGCGCGTGATTCCACGGACCATGTCGATGCCACGCACCTGACTGATGCGCGACGCCATCTGTTCCAGGTCCGCCAACGATTTTGGGGAACGCAGATCTACGTCGGGTGCGTACACCTGGACGAACTGCTGCAGCGTGCTGCTGATCGGAAAGTGCTTGACCATCGCCTCGTACCCGACGTTGCTCGGCGCGTCAGCGGGCAGGTTCTGCCGGTCGTCGTAGTTGTACTTCACCAGGCCGACGCAGCCTGCCAGCGCCAGCAAGATCACCAGGCTGGCCGCGAGGTGGCGGACCGGCCTGCGCACGATGTGCGTTGCCGACCGCCGCCAGAATCGTCCGGTGAGGTCCTTGCGAGGTTTGATCCAGCCGCGCCGCCCGGCGAGCACGATGAGGGACGGTAGAAACGTCAGTGCGCCAAGAAGCGCGATGGCGATGGTTACCGCCAGCGCCGGGCCGATGGTGAGGAACACCCCGAGGGTTGCGAACGACAGGCCGAGGAACGTCAACGCGACGGTCGCCGCCGATCCCGTGATCACCTCGCCGATGGTCGCGAGCGACGTGATCACCGCGTCGTCGGAGCTCATCCCGTCGCGCAGACATTCCTGGTAGCGACTGAACAGGAACACGGCGTAGTCGGTGCCCGCGCCCATGATCATGCCGGTCATCAGCACCATGGTCTGCGGTCCCAGACTCAGCCCCAACTCACCGAGTCCGGCCACGACCTGTTGAGCCACCACCATCGACACACCGATGGTGATCAGCGGAATCAGCATCGCCACCAGACTGCGATAGACCAACACCAGGATGAGGAACACCGTGACGACCGTGGCGATCTCGATGACGTGTTGATCGCGGACGCCGATCTCGTTCAGGTCGTCGAACGTCGCGGCCGCGCCCACCACGTCAACGCTCAGCGCAGAGCCGTCCGTCGAAGCCCGAATGATCTTCAGGGCGTTGCGGTATGCCTCCTGTCCGGCAGCGGTGCCCATCGTCCCGGCCAAGTTGACGGGCAGCGTCCAGGCCTTGCCGTCCTTGCTCTGCATGACCTGGCGGAGCTCGGGGATGGATACGAAGTCCTGCGTGGAGACGACGTTGGTTGGGTCAGCCCGCAGCTGGCTCACCAGGTGCCGGTAGGTGTCCTCGTCGGCGGGACTCAAGCCCTTCTCGTTCGTCAACACGACGACCGCGAGATTGCCTCCGTCGGCCTCCTTGAATGCGTCCTTCATGTGTTCGCCCGCAACCAGTACGGGCGAGTCGGGCGGTAGGAAGTCGGGCGGATTGCGTTGCGCGACGACCGCCAGCGGAGCAATCGACAGGAACAGCACCACGGCCACTGCCACCCAGGCCGCGACGACCGCCACTGGGTGTCGAACCACCAGCCGGCCCAGCCGCTCGAAGGCCTGGTGAACAGATGCACCACGGATTTCGGCGCGTCTGAACACCATCCGAGGCTACACCCGCAAACCTCTGCGCGGCCCATGACGACGACCCCTTCTGCACCTCGTGAACGCACGCGATTGGCGAACGTGCTGTAATCGGGTGTGGTCGATACGAAAGCCGGGAAAACGCCTCGAAACAAGGATCTTTCAGACCAATCGGCGAATTTCGACGACGTTGCCGACGCGCCTGGTTTCGGGTCCGCACCGATGACGTTCGCGGTCGCCGTGCACGGCACCAGGGGCGACGTCGAACCCTGCGCCGCCGTCGCGCTCGAACTGCTGCGGCGCGGTCATCACGTGCGCGTAGCCGTACCGCCCAACCTAGTCGGATTCGTCGAGGAAGTGGGCCTGGCGCCTGCGCTGGCCTACGGCGTAGATTCCCAGAAACAACTGGACGCCGACATCTTTCGCGACTTTTGGAAGCTCCAGAACCCGATCACCGCGCTACGCCGCGGGCGCGAGTACATCACCGCGGGCTGGGCCGAGATGAGCGAAACCTTGGCGTCGCTGGCGATCGGCGCAGACTTGATCCTCACTGGTACCACGTATCAGGAAGTCGCCGCCAACGTTGCTGAACGGCAAGGAGTTCCGCTGGCCGCCCTGCACTACTTCCCCTTCCGGGTCAACAGTCACATGGTGCCCGTGCCGCTGCCCCGTTCCGTACTACGAAGGGGCTGGTCGGCGGTGGAGTGGGTGCATTGGCGAATCCTGAAGAAGCCCGAGGACGCGCAGCGCCGTGCGTTGGGGCTGCCTCCGGCGACGGTGCGGTCGGTGCGGCGCATCGTCGAAGGCGGTGCGCTCGAGATCCAGGCCTATGACGAGCTGTTCTTTCCTGGGCTTTCCGCGGAATGGGAGGGGGCCCGTCCGCTGGTCGGCTCGATTTCGCTCGAACTTCCGACCGCCGACGACGATGAACTCACCGATTGGATCGCCACCGGATCCCCGCCGATCTACTTCGGTTTCGGCAGCATGCCCGTCGAATCGCCCGCCGACGCCATCGCGATGATCACCTCCGTGTGTACCGAACTCGGTGAGCGGGCCTTGATCAGCGCGGGAGTCTGGGACGTCGAGGACGTGCCAAGCGATGCTCACGTGAAACTCGCCGGAGCGGTCAACCACGCCAAGGTGTTTCCCGTCTGTCGGGCCGTCGTGCACCACGGCGGAGCAGGTACCACCGCTGCCGGCGTGCGTGCAGGCGTCCCGACCGTGGTTTTGTGGGTCGGGGCTGATCAGCCGGTGTGGGCCGCGCAGATCAAGCGCTTGAAGGTCGGTACTGCTCAGCGGTTTTCGAAGACGAGCCGCGCCTCGTTGGCCAAGGCGCTGCGGACGGTGCTCACCCCCGACTATCAGCGGCGAGCTCGCGAGGCGGCCACTCGGATCACGACACCCGCCACTAGCGCCAACAAGACCGCCGATCTGCTCGAGCTGGCAGCGCGGCGGGGCCAAGCGTCCGGTCAACCGGCTAGATGATGGTGCCCTTCAGCTCGAAGTCGGTCAGCGTCTGAATCACGTGCTCAGCGAGCCACTCCCGCGAATTCACCGCACCCACCTGGTAGCCGACGACGCCGATCGACACCGTGTCGACGACGCGGCCTGCCGCCAGCACTAGATGACCTCCGGCACGTTCGAGGAAGCCGTGCGTCACGTTCTGCTCGGCGGGCCGGAACAGGACGTACTCGGCTTCGGTACCGTCCGGGCGTGCGATGTCGGATGGCACCTCGCCGAGGTTGGAGCAGGACACCGGCAGGTCACCGAAGACCACGTCGGCCGTGCGTCGGACGGCTCGTTTCGGGACGAACGGTGTCAGTGGAAGCAGCGCGTGCGTCTCGTCGGGCACGTCCCGCACGGCGGCGAGCGCCTCCCTCACCGCGGTTCGGGTCGCTGCGAGATCCGTTGTCACCGACGCTGGATCGACGGTCGCCGTCGCGATCTTCATCGCATTGCCACGCAGATCGTCGTTCCCGCCTCGGTCGCTCGTCGCGATCAACAACGTCACCGCGTCGTCGGCGCCACGGACCCGACCGAGGTAACGGCCGAGTTGAGCGGCGAAGCCTGCCAGCAGCGAGTAACTCGTGCCACCCAGACTCTCGGCGCGCGCGTCCCAGTCCGCAGCGGTGACGATCGCCGACACGGCCGGTAGGACCACCGCGCCGCCAGCCCCCAGGACGGCCGTAGGCCGGGCACCTCCCGACGACGAGATGTCTGCGCGCCGCCGATACGCGAACTTCACCGCCCTGGCCACCGTGCGGGCGAATTCGGGGAGATCCCTGGCCACCTGTCGGGCATCGGAGCCCAACGACGCCAGCCGTTTTCGTGATCCGGGAAGCTCGTATCCGAGTTCGCGTCTGCGGCCGCTGACGGCGTCGACCACTGCGCGTAGTGAGCCGCCACCGTCGAGCAGGCAGTGCGACATGACGAGCGTGACGGCACTGGAACCGTCGCTCATCGGCAGGACGCCGAGATGCCATCCGGGTCCGTGCACCGGATCTACCGGGCGTTGAGACCGCTCTTCGATCCACGCTCCGAGTTCGCTCGGCGGTCGGACCGCCGCGACGTCCAGTGGTGCCGCAGGCCCAGTCGCGGAGACCCAGCGATGCCGACCGAACGGCAGCACCGACGGCTCGATCAGGCGACCGGCCAGGCCGTAGCCGAAGTCACCGTGAAACATTCGCAGCGCGTCCATGTCCACCGGATTTCGGTAGACCCAGACGTATTGCAGCAGTTGCGCGCGACCGGTCGCTGGCCCCGACAGGTACGTCGCTTGGTCGATGTAGGCCAGCCGGTGTTCATTCATACGATCACTGCGCGAAGTTCGAACTCACCCAGTGTCTTTGCCACGCGTGCGCGGAGACAGTCCTTGGTGTTCTCCATGCCCGGCTGATAGCCGACGACCGTGATGCAGACCTTTCCGTCGAGTCTGCCGGACACCACCGTGAGCACGCCGTGACGCTCCTCCAGCACCCTGCGCGTGACGTGGCGGTCCACACCGCGCAGCATTACCTGCTCGGCCGGAGTGCCGTCTGGACAAGCGACTTCGACGGGAAGGTCGCCCACGTTGGAACACGACACCGGCTGTTCGGTGAAGCCGAACGCTAGATCGGCGCTACGCCGCACCGCGAACTTCGGGATGTACGGCGTCAGCGGCAGCAGCCGCAACGCCTCGTCGGGCCCCTCTCTCATGACCTCGAGGGCCGCGCGGATCGCCGCGCGAGTGGTCGACAAGTCGGTCGTGACGTTGGTCGGGTCCACCCGGACGTAGGCCAGGGTGACCGCATTGGCCCTGGTGTCCTCGAGGGTGCGGTCGTTGATCGGGACGATGAGACCGGCCGTTCCGTCCGCGGCAAGCCCGCGGCCCTGGTGCACGGAGAGTCGCGCCGCGAATCCGGCCAGCAACGAATGGCTGTTGCCCCCAAGGACTTCGGCCCGCGCGTCCCATTCGTCGAGTGCCACGAAGGCTGACACGACCGGCACCACCACGGCGTCGTCGTAGCCGACCTCGCTGCGCTTTCGTGCGTGCCCGAACGGGCGGCGTCCCCTTGGGCGGTCGGGCGAACCATCCTTTCGCCGACGCCGCAGGAATTTGGCCGCGGCGACCAGCGTGCGGCCCAGCTCCGGAACGTCGCGCAGCGCCTGCCGGGCGTCGTCCGCGAGTGCCTGCCGATGGGTGCGCGAACGCGGCCGCGGATAACCGAGCTCGCGTCGATGGCCCCGGACCGCGTCGAAGACGGTCAGCAGCGCCGCTCCCCCGTCGCCGATGCAGTGCGATCCGACGAGGCTGACCGCCGTCGACCCGTCCGTCATCGGCAAAACGCCCATGTGCCAACCAGGTCCGAACTCGGGATCGATAGGAAGCTGCGCGTGTTCGTCGAGCCAGTCGCTGAGTTCGGAGCGCGGACGGGGCTCGTCGGCGACCTCCATGGGTCCAGCCGGACCCGGCGACGCGACCCATCGGTGTCGCCCGAACGGCAGCACCGACGGCTCGATCAACCGGCCCGCCAACCCGTATCCGAAATCGCGATGAAAGCGCCGCAGTTCGTTCCAGTCGACGGGATGGTCGTACACCCACACCATCTGCATCGCCGCGGCCTGGCCGGTCGCGCGCAGCCCGAGAAACAACGCCTGGTCGACGTAGTCGATCCGTTGCTCGGTCGACGGACGGGTCTCGATCGACACCACTGCTCAGCCCTTGGCGAGCGGCACCAACGGCGCCGGTTCACGGACGGCGTTGCGGTGCAGCGCCTCTCCGTGCCAGACGTGGCCACGGGCAGACACCGGGACGGCTCCGTCGGCCACGCCGAGGTATACCGCCGCCATCGCGGAAACGTAGCGCTCCACCGACTCGCGGGCGATGGGGTTGTCGGGGAAGCCGACCGTGACCGTGGTCTCTCGCTCGCCGCGGTTGACCCAGAGCCCGATCTGACGGGCCAGCCGCGCGTCGCTGTAGACCTTGCCGTTCATCCGTTCCCACTCCGCGACGACGTTCGCGGACAGCGGCGGAAGGCCCGCATCGAGGTAGGACACCATCGGCACCCCAGGGTCCGGCGACCGCAAGCCCAGGCCCGAGCTACTGGGCTCCGCCGACGCCAGCTCCAGCACGCGGTCGAACGGAACGTGTGCGAGGTACAACCCGTCGTCGAACGAAGCCTGGGCGGCCCGCGCGGACTCCGCGAACGATTCCGCGCCGACGGGCACCGAGATCGGGACCGTCCCGGTGAACCAGCCGGTCGTCTGGAACTCCTCCGAGGTACGCCGAGTGGTCGTCGGGGTGATGAAGTGCGACGTCGTACCCCCGGTGAACGCGTGCTCGGCCAGTGCGGCACATGCGAATACACCGCCGATGAACCGGGCGCCCGCTGCCGTGCACGCTGCCTCGAACCGTTCCGATTGCTGCTTGTCCATCAGCCGCACGGTGATCAGATCCCCGGAGCACGGTATCGACGGATCGCCGAGCGGCAGGGCGAAGCGCGGCATCGTGCCGTCGTTTCGTTCCGCGAAGCGAATCCACTCGCGTACCTCCGGCGACTCCAACGTCAGTGCGCTCAGGAACTGCTGTTGCCGTGTGCAGAAGGCGTCGTAGCTGCCCGCACTCGGCAACGGAATCGGCGCCGATCCGCTCGCCAGCGCCGCGTACATCATGTGAATCTCCACCAACACCAAGCCCATGAACATCGCGTCGGTGTGCACGTGATCGATGCTGATATAGAACGTGAAGTGATCCGCACGCTGGATGATGCCGAACGAGAAGCAGTCCCACGTAAGTGGATTCGGCGTGGCCAGCACGTGTTCGCGCCACTGCGTTGCCGTCACTTCTCCATGACGCGTCGGCACGAAGGCGATGTCCCTTGGGTCGGAGACGGTGTGCCGCACGATGCCGTCGGAGTCCGTCAACTCGAACCAGCTGTGGTAGGTGTCGTGCCGGCGCAGGTAGGCGTTGACGACGTACGTCATCGCGCGAACGTCACACCGACCCGGCATGTCCCACGCGGGGATGTTGAGCCGCGCCATGTCGGTGCCCTCCGACAGATGCGACAAGTAGCCCCGAATGTGCTGGGCCTGCTGGTAACTGGCGGGAACGTCGCTGACGGGGGCAGCGGCCACCTTCGCGCGACTCTTCGGCGAGGGGTGCCATGACACCAGCTCACCCGAAGCGCCCGTCCAGTCGTGAATCGCCTTGATCGCAACCATCTAGCGCTCCCTCACTCGCGGTACCTCGTCGAGCGACGCCATCGGCGGTGCGTGATTCGTCATGACGCCGCCGCCGCAACGGCACTGTCATCGTTGAGCTCGCCCGCGATCGTCTCGCTGAGGTGTTCGGCCAGAGCGCGCACCGTGGTGACGTCCGTCGAACCGATCCGCACTCCGGTCGCGGACTCGAGCCGCGTCCGGAGCTCCAGCGTCCCCAGTGAGTCGAGGCCGTATTCCGACAGCGGCTTGTCCGCGTCCACCGACCGACGCAGGATCAGGCTCATCTCCTCGGAGATCAAGCGCCGCAAGCGCGCAGGCCACTCCTCGCGGGGCAACTCGCTGAGCTCGTCGAGGAACTCGCTCGACCCGGAGCGGTCCTTGCCGAGCGATGCGAACGCTTCCGCGAACGGACTGCTCTGAGCGAATGCGGTGAGCCAAGCGGCGCCCGCGAGCGGGGCGTAACCGCTGTAGACGCGGGTGTGTCGCATCAAGGTGTCGAACGCATGGGCCCCGTCCTCCGGCTCGATCGCCATCCCGTTGCCCGCGGCCATCGCTTGACCCGCGCCAATCTGCGCCCAGGCACCCCACGCCACCACCTGGCCAGGCAACCCGTTGGCCCGCCTCCAGTGCGCGAACGAGTCCAGCCAGCTATTGGCTGCCGCGTACGCGCCTTGGCCCGGTGACCCGACCATTGCAGCAGCCGACGAGAAGGCACAGAACCAATCCAGTGGCGCCGTGATCGTGGCTTCGTGAAGGTGCCACGCTCCCAACACCTTCGGTGCCCAGTCGCGTTCGAGGAGGTCGTCGGTGATGTTGGCGAGGGTCGCGTCTTCGATGACCGCCGCCGCGTGGAGCACACCGCGCAACGGCTTCCCCGTTGCGGTCGCCGCCGCGACCAGCCGACCGGCCGTCGCCGCTTCCGATACGTCTCCTAGCTCGACTTCCACCTCGGTTCCACTCCGCCGGATGCGCTCGATGACGCGCAATGTCTCGCGGCTCGGCGCTGAGCGGCCGTTCAGCAGGATCCGCCCGCACCCGGACGCGGCCATCTTCTCCGCCAGGAACAGCCCGAGCCCGCCCAGTCCTCCGGTGACCACGTACGCGCCGTCGGCGCGGAACACCGGTGCCCGGTCGGCAGGCACGACCGCCGCGTACTGACCCGCACGTGGAACGTCGAGCACCAACTTGCCGGTGTGTTCGGCGCCCGCCATCGCCCGGATCGCGTTGGCGCCGTTGGCCAGCGGATAACGCGTCGTCTGCGGCAGGGGCAACACGCCATCCGCGAGCTGCTGGTAGATGGTCTCGAGCATGGCGCGCAGGGTGTCGGGTTCGACCAACGCGAGCAACGCAAGATCGACGGCGTGGAAGGACAGATTCCGCCGGAACGGGAACAGGCCCATCTTGGTGTCGCCGTAGATGTCTCGTTTACCGATCTCGATGAACCGCCCGCCGAACGTCAACAGCTCGATGCCGGCGCGTTGCGCCGCTCCCGGCAGGGAGTTGAGCACGATGTCGACGCCGTAGCCGTCGGTATCGACCCTGATCTGGTCGGCGAAGTCGATCGTGCGCGAGTCGTAGACACCCTTGACACCCATGTCCAGCAGCATGTTCCGGCGCTCTGGACTTCCGGCGGTGGCGTAGATCTCGGCGCCCGCGGCCCGTGCGATCGCCAGCGCGGCCTGACCCACACCTCCAGTGGCGGAGTGGATGAGCACCTTGTCGCCCGCGCTGATCCTGGCCAGATTGTGCAGCGAGTACCACGCGGTGGCGTGTGCGCTCGGAACCGCCGCGGCGACCGCGTCCGGCAACTCGGTCGGGATGGGCACCGCGAGGTTCACGTCGCAGGTGACGTAGCTGCACCAGGCTCCCGTCGCCGAGATCCCCGCGACACGGTCACCGATCAGGTGCTCGGTCACTCCGGCACCCACCGCAGTCACCACACCGGCGAAGTCGGCCCCGAGTTCGGGCAGCCTGCCCTCGAAGGAGGGATAGCGTCCGTAGGCCACCAGCACGTCGGCGAAGTTGAGGTTCGACGCCGACACTGCGACCTCGATCTGCCCCGGTCCGGGTGGGATGCGCTCGTACGAAACGAGTTCTGCTGATTGCAGGTCTCCCGGCGTACGGATCTGCAGGCGCATCCCGTCCCGCTCCGGATGCACCACCGTGGTGTGGCGTTCCTCGGCCTCCAGCGGGCTGACGTTGAGCCGCGCAACGTAGTACTGACCGTCCCGCCAGGCGGTCTCGTCTTCGTTCGAGTTCGAGAGCAGCTGGGCCGCAACCAGTTCCACGTCGGTCGCGTCGTCGACGTCGACCTGGGTGGGTCTCATAGTCGGGCACTCCATGCCGACCACCCGCATCAGTCCGCGTAAGCCGCCCTGAGCCAGGTTGGGCACCTCGCCCGAGAGCACCGTCTGCGCATCCCTGGTGAGCACGTACAACCGCGGTGGCTGGCCGGGAATCTCTGGCAGTACCCGGGCGATGTGGACCAGCTGGCGGACGTGCTCGGCACCCCGACCAACGGGATCGCCGTCCGGATCCCGCGGTTCCCCGACCACCACCACACCCGCAAAGGGGTGCGCGGTGAGCGTCTCGCGAAGAAGCGATGCACTGGCCCCATGCTCGTCCCTGGCCCACGTCATCGTGGTGACGTCGGACTCTCCAGCCTTGAGCGCGTCGGTCAGCTTCGCGGCGAACAGATCGGGGGCGTCGCCTGCGGCGATCACCAACCAGTTGCCCGGCGCCACGCTGGCTACGGGCGAGTTCTGCCTGCGCCAGTCGATGGTCAGCAATCGATCGTTGAGCCGCCGGTCGCGTTCGCCCTGCTCCGATACGCCGGTGCCCAACCGCAGCCCCGTCACCGAGAGCAGCACGGCGCCTTGGTCGTCCAGCACGTCGATGTCGGCCTCGACCGCGCCGTGGTGCGCACTGGTCAGTCGGGCGTAGGCGTAGTGCGCGTTGCGGGTCGACGCATAGGCGCGCAGTTCACGGACCCCGAGCGGCAGCATCAACGCGCCGCTGTCGTCGGAGTACAGGTCGGGGTGTGCACCGACCGCCTGGAAGCACGCGTCGAGGAGTGCCGGATGCGCGCTGAAGGCGCCCTGCTGTGACCGGATCGACCCCGGCAGCGCCACCTCGGCGAGGACGGAGCCGCCCGAACCGGTGTGGGCAGCCGTCAAACCGCCGAAGGCGGCGCCATATCCGATGCCGCGCGCGGCATAGAAGGCGCGCAGCTCCGCCCCGTCGACTGGGGTCGGGTGCGATTCGAGCAGCCCGGCGACGTCGTACTTCGCCGGCTCGACGCCGTCTTCGATGCGCTGCAGCACCGCACTGGCCCGTCTGACTTCCTGTTCTTCGCGATAGGTCGTCACGACGAAGTCGACAACGCCCGAAGGAGCAACCGATGCGACGGCGCTCAACGGGGTGTGGTCTTCCAGCAGGAGCATCTGCTCGAAAGTGACGTCGCGTACCACCGACTCCTCGCCGATGACCTCCCGCGCGGCCGCCAGCGCGATCTCGCAGAACGCGGCGCCCGGTAGCGCGGCCACGTCGTGAACCCGGTGGTCGTCGAGCCACGGCTGCGCCGCAACGCCGACGTCCGATTGCCAGACGTGACGTTCCGGCGTCTCGGGCAGCCGCACGTGTGCACCCAACAGCGGATGGACGGTCACCGTCGACGCGTTGTGTGCTTGCTCGTCACGGGTGAGCATCAACTGCGCATGGGTGAACGAGGGCAACGGCGCGTCCACGAGTGCGCCTGCCGGCCAGAGCATCGCGTAATCGATCGACGCGCCTGCCTCGTGCAACGCGGCCAGGAACTCGCTCAGCCCGTGTGGCAGCTGCTGCTCCCGCCTCATGCTGGCCAGGGCCGCCAACCGGATGTCGAGGCTGCGTGCGGTCTGGTCGACCGCGTGGGTGAGCACCGGATGCGGCGCGAGTTCTCCGAATACCCGGAATCCGTCTTCCAGGGCCGCCTGGATGGCAGCGGCGAACCGGACCGCGTGGCGCAGGTTGTCCGCCCAGTAGTAGGCGTCGAAATCCGCCGGGTCGCGCGGGTCGTACAGCGTTGCGGAGTAGTACGGCACCGTCGGTTCCATCGGCGAGATGTCATCGAGCGAATCCACCAGCTCGTCGAGGATCGGATCGACCTGCGGGGAATGGGACGCGACGTCCACCGCGACTTCGCGCGCCATGACACCGCGTGCTTCCCACTCGGCGATGAGGCCTCGGACCGACTCCTTGGCCCCACCCACCACTGCGGACTGCGGCGAGGCCACGACCGAGAGCACGACGTCGTTCACCCCGAGCGCCGCCAACTCCGAGAGCACTTGCTGTGCAGGCAGTTCCACCGAGGCCATTGCGCCGGAACCGGCAACGGTCGCCATCAGTCGCGAGCGACGGCAGATCACCTTGACGCCGTCTTCAAGCGAAAGCGCTTCGGCGACGACGGCGGCCGCCACCTCGCCCATCGAATGACCGATGACCGCGCCGGGCGCGACACCCTTGGCGGTCATCGTCGCAGCCAAGGCGACCTGAACGGCGAAGATCGTGGGTTGCACCCGGTCGATTCCGGTTACCACCTGCTCGCTCGACATCGCTTGAGTCACGGAGAATCCGGACTCCGCGTGGATCAGCGGTTCGAGCTCCGCGACGGTCCTTTCGAAGACGGGTTCGGTCTCCAGCAGGCCCGCGCCCATGGCGGCCCACTGCGAACCCTGCCCGGAGAACACCCAGACCGGTCCACGCTCGCCGTCGGCGACCGCAGGCTCCCGCGGGCCATCGTCGGAGGCGAATTCGCGCAACGCGGTGACGAGGTCGTCGCGACCCTGCGCCATCACGACGTGGCGTACGGGACGATGTGCCCGTCGACGCGCCAGTGTGTAGGCGAGATCGGTCATTTCCCTGGCGGGGTCGTCGACCTCGGGTTGGCTGTCCACCCAGTCGGCCAGCCGACCGGCGGCGCGGCGCAACTCGGTGACGGACGTCGCGGACAGCGGGAACAGCTTTGGTCCATCGGTCGATCCGGCGAGCTCGGAGCGAGCGTGCCTGCCTGGCGGTGCCTCCACCGGTGCGGCTTCGAGGATGGCGTGCACGTTGGTGCCCGAGAGCCCGTAGGAGGAGACCGCGGCGCGGCGCGGATGGTGACCGTTGGTGGGCCACGCGATGGTCTCTTCCGGCACGAACAGCTGCGACTCGATGCTGGCCATCTCGTCGGGAAGCGTGGTGAAGTGCAAGTTCCGTGGCACGGTCGCGTGGTGCAGCGCAAGGACGGCCTTCACCAGTCCGATCGCCCCTGACGCCGACTGACCGTGCCCGAAGTTGGTCTTGACCGAGCCCAACGCGCACGGTCCAGCCGTCCCGTAGACCTCGGCCAGGCCTGCGAATTCGATCGGATCGCCGACGGGTGTTCCGGTGCCGTGTGCCTCGACCAGGCCGACGGTGGTGGGGTCGACGCCTGCCGCCGCCAATGCCGCGCGGTACACGCTGACCTGCGCGGTACGCGACGGAACGGCGATGTTCACCGTGTGACCGTCCTGGTTGGCCGCCGTTCCTCGGATGACCGCCAGCACGCGGTCGCCGTCTGCGCGGGCATCGTCCAAACGCTTCAGGAGCAGGACGGCGGAGCCTTCTCCGCCCGCGAAGCCGTCGGCGTTCACGTCGAATGCATGGCACGCCCCGGTGGGCGACAACATTCCCTGTGCCGAACCCGAGGACATCTTTCGAGGTTCCAGCATGATCGAGACGCCGCCGGCCAGGGCGAGGTCACTCTCGCCGTCGTACAGGCTGCGGCAGGCCATGTGCACGGCGAGCAGGCTCGACGAGCAGGCCGAGTCGACGGTGAAGGCCGGGCCATGTATGCCCAGGTGGTAGGCGATGCGGCCGGACGCCAGGCTGAAGTTGTTGCCGGTGAACCCGTACGGACCCTCGATGGCGTTGGCGTCCGCGGCCAGCAGCTGGTAGTCGGCGTGGGTCATGCCAATGAACACGCCGGTCAGGGACTTGGCGATGATTGCCGGGTCGATCCCAGCGTGTTCGATTGCTTCCCAGGACGTTTCGAGCAGCAGGCGGTGTTGCGGGTCGATCGCCGTGGCCTCGCGCTCGCTGATGCCGAAGAACTCGGCGTCGAAACCGGCGATGTCTTCGAGGAACGCGCCCCACTTGGAGACCGAACGTCCCGGCACTCCCGGCTCCGGGTCGTAGTACTCCTCGGCGTCCCAGCGATCCAGCGGCACCTTGGTGACGGTGTTCTGGCCGCGTATCAACGCCTCCCAAACGCCTGCCGGCGAGTCGATGCCGCCCGGTAGCCGGCATCCGATGCCGATCACGGCAACAGGGGGCACTACTGTCTCTGCCACGTAAATCCAACCTTCTTCCACATACGTACTCAGGAGCTCCGACCCGGGTAGGAGTGCAGAAAGCGTCAAATTCGCATTCGCCGCATATCGGCCGCCTGCCTCCTTTCCCTGGGAAATTCGCCCTTATCAGTAGAAGTCCATTACCGCAAGCGGAGCGTGTTCATTAGCCGTGGATGAGTGAGCAAATGAAATCTTGCTCATTCATCGCGATGATTCTCCGGCGGAAGATTACACCGGGAATGCCTGACACGTCTCCTCTACGATGAAAATGTGGCTGACCTGGTAATATTTTGCTTTCACACGCGTCGATTCATTTGTAGCGACGCAGAGATTGGAAGGCCATGTTTTCGCCGCTCGAGAACTCAGCAAATTGTCTATGCCGTCGCCCTCGAGCGAAAAATGCTCGACAATCGACGAGTGCGCACTCGATATCGATGCACCGATAGTTTGCCGGAAG
>Ga0070668_100000179_pt1 | contig 40901 bp, 40 predicted proteins | sample KBSS43metaG_FD_64661 | JGI IMG/M metagenome (GOLD analysis project Ga0070668, IMG submission 64661) | Switchgrass rhizosphere microbial communities from Kellogg Biological Station, Michigan, USA - KBS S4-3 metaG | ecosystem: Host-associated > Plants > Roots > Rhizosphere > Soil ...
TCCACGGTCCGGCCGTGGCCCTGCAGGTCGACCACGATGACCTGATGATGGTCGGCGAGCAGGGGCAGGACCGGCCCGAACGTCTCGCCCGACATGAGACCCCCGTGCAGCAGGATCAGCGGGCGTCCGGTCCCGTGCGTCTCGTAGTACAGGTTGATCCCGTTGACCTCGGCGTACATCTCTGGCTCCTCGGTTTGCCTCAATCGATCCGACGCCAGTAGAGACCGGGCGGCACACCTCAACTCATCGGCCGGGGCCCGACATTTTTCCGGTACGTTGGTCGGCGTGAACGAAGTGGCGGCCGGGGCGCCGATCGAGATGCAACTGGAGGCCTACCGGTCCGAGCTGACCGGCTACTGCTACCGGATGCTCGGTTCCAGCTTCGAGGCCGAGGACGCCGTGCAGGACACCCTGGTCCGCGCCTGGCGCAGCATCGACAGCTTCGAGGGCCGCTCGGCGCTGCGGTCCTGGCTCTACCGGATCGCCACCAACGTCTGCCTCACCATGCTGGGCAGCGCCCAGCGGCGGATCCGGCCGATGGATCTCGGGCCGCCCGGGTCGGGTCGCGCCACCGATCCGGGCGAGCCGCGGCCCGAGGACATCTGGTTCGGCCCGGTGCCGGACGCGCGGGTGCTGCCCGAGGGCTCCGACCCGGCCGAGGTGGTCGCCGGGCGCGAGTCGATCCGGCTGGCCTTCGTCGCGGCCCTGCAACACCTGCCGCCCAAGCAGCGGGCCGTGCTGATCCTGCGCGAGGTGCTGGCCTGGTCGGCCCAGGAGGTGGCCGACCTGCTGGACACGTCGGTCGCCGGGGTCAACAGCGCCCTGCAGCGGGCGCGGGCCACGATCGCCGCGGCGGACACCGGCGCCGACGTCCGCAAGCCGATGGACGACGAGCAGAAAGAGCTGCTGGCCCGCTACGTGCGGGCCTTCGAGGCGTACGATCTGACCGCCCTCACCGCGCTGCTGCACGAGGACGCGACGCTGTCGATGCCGCCGGTGCCGCTGTGGCTGCGCGGCCCCGACGACATCGTCGCGTGGATGTCCGGCACCGGCAGCGGCTGCCGGGGCTCGCGCCTGGTCCCGGTGGCGGCCAACGGCATGCCGGCGTTCGGGCAGTATCGTCCGTCCGCCACCGGCACCGGCCACGACCCGTGGGCGCTGATCATCCTGGGCACCTCAGCCGGGCGGATCACCTCGGTCAACAGCTTCCTCGACACGCCCCGCCTGTTCCCGCTGTTCGGCCTGCCGGCCCACGTTTAGCTCCAGCACGCCGGCCAGCCCGACCAGCACGACCAGCCGCAGCAGCTCCGGGCCGGCGCCGTCGACCACCAGCTGCCAGCCGTGCCGGCGCGCGGTCAGCTCCAGCCGGGCCAGCGCCTCGACCGTCACCACATCCGCCCGGGCCGCGGTGACGTCGCAGGTCACGATGCCGCCGGCGCGGCCGCGCAGCAACCCGGCGAGCCCGGCGCACAGCCCCGGGATGTCGGCGCGGCCGACCGTCGCGCCGACGGCGAAGGTGGCCGCGGAGTTCGTCATGACGGTAAGACCGGCCGCGACCGGAAAACTCATCGGCACTCGCCCGGATCGGCGATGGCGGCCGTGCCGGCACCCTCCTAGGCTTGACCGGGGAGGGGTGTCATGACCCGTTTCCGCGCCGTCTGGGCCGGCCTCGCGCTGGCGGCCCCCGGCCTGGTGTGCGCGGCGGCGCCGGCCGCGGCGGCACCCCGGCTCATGGCGGTCCAGAACGCGATGACAGGCCGCTGCCTGTCGTCGGACGGCGCGGCGATCTACACCACGGCGTCCTGCGGCGACCCCGCCTCGCTCTGGTACACGGTGCTCCACGACCCGGGACAGGCCTATGCGGTGCGAAGCCACGCCTTCGGCTTCTGCCTCCGGACCAACCCGGCCGGCAACGACGTCGTCGGCGGCTGCGGCACCGGCACGGACGGCTGGTATTCGATGTTCAACGGCCGGTACGACGTGATCCGCAACTACGGCACGGGCCTGGCGCTCGAATCGGACTTCGCCGGCGACGTCCACGCGCGGTCCGCGAACGGCGGCCTCTTCCAGCAGTGGCACTGGATAGTCCAGTAGTAGTCAGTCGCGCGCGCCGGCCACCGTCCGGCGGCAGTCGCGCCAGGCGATCACGGCGGTGCGCAGCCGGGGCGACGCGACCTGGTCGCCGCGGCGGCGGGCGCGTAGCTGGTCGCGCAGCCACTCGGGCGCGGCGGCCTGCTCGATCGCGTCGCTCTTGGTGAGCAGGGCGCCGTGCCGCAGGGCGAACCGGCCGCGGGCCATCGAGGTCAGCCCCAGCTCGGCGATCACCGGGTCGAGCCACAGCAGCGGCCGGCGGGCGGCCCACGCCCAGTACCCGGTCAGCTCGGCCCGGGCCGCCGCGCGGATGTCGTCGCCGGTCATCGCGGGGAACACCGCGGCGGGCGGGCGCCCGAACGCGGCGTAGCCGTGCAGCACCAGCTCGGCCCGGGTGATCAGGGAAAGGATGCGGTCCACGAGCGCGCCGTGGGTCCACGTCGGATGCCGCCGGTCCACCTCGCCGGCCGCACCGGCGTCCACGTAGACGCAGCCCAGGTCGAGGCCCGCGCCGGCGCCGGCGTCGAGCTCGCGGTGCAGGGCGGCGAGCTGGTCGCGCCGGGCCGCGGAGACCGGGCCGTCGGCGAGCGCGACCAGGTCGAGATCGCTGATGCCCGGCCGGTAGTCACCGGTCGCCACCGACCCGGCCACCAGCAGGTCGGTCACCCAGCCCAGCCGCTCCAGGCGCCGGCCGAACTCGGTGACCACCGGCGGCGAGTCGATCATGCGGTGGAGTTTAACGCCGGCCGGGGGCGGGTCAGGGTGCCGGCGGGAACAGGCCGTCGAAGACGGCCTCGCGGTCGAAGGCCATCGCCCGGGCCCGGGCCCGCTTCGCCAGGTCCGTCCGTTCGGCCGGGGACATCCGCAGCACCACCCGGTCGAGCTCGGCGGCCAGGGCGTTGATGTCGCCGGGCTCGACGATGATCGCGGTGTCGCCGACCGCCTCGCCGGTGCCGCCGGTCAGCGTGGTGACGATCGGGCCGCCGCCGGTCAGCATCTTCTCGGCCAGGGCGATGCCGAACGTCTCGACGAAGTCCGGTTCCGGCTTGGTGGGCAGGGCGTATGCGGCGCAGCCGCGCATCAGCAGGGGTTTCTCGTCGTCGTCGACGTCGGTGAGGAAGACGATCCGGTCGTCCTCCTTCGCCATCGCCCGTACGTGGTCGAGCGCCGGCCCGGTGCCGGCCACCACCAGCTTCACGTCGTCCCGGCACTGCATCTGCCCGTACGCGATGATCAGGTCGTAGATGCCCTTGGCCCGGGCCACCCGGGACAGGAAGAGGATGTAGCCGTCGCGGCGCAGGCCGCGGCGGGCCAGCGCGGCGTCCACCGCGGCCGGGTCGAGGTCGAGGAAGGCCGACGAGTCGATCGGCGGGTAGCTGACCGTGACCCGGCGCCGGCACTCGTCGGCGAACGCGGTGCCGCAGTGCGCGTCCACCTCCTCGGCCGAGGCGACGATCTCGTCCCGGGTGTACTCGGAGACCGCGACCAGGTCGTCGCTGGCCAGGAACGTGGTCAGCAGCACGGTGGCCGCGCCGAACCGGCCGTCGCGCAGGCACGACCGGATCACGTTGGTCACGTCCGAGCCGACCGCCTTGGCCACCGTGCGCACCCGGGGCGCGAAACCGGCCGCCCGGGCCGCGGCGACCGCGTCGTTGACCACCGTGGTGTGCGGCACCAGGTACATCGACAGGCACACCGTCGGCACCGGCTCGGTGAGCAGCTCGACCAGGCGGCCGGTGAGCCCGGCCAGATGGCGGCCGTCCGGCACCCGGTAGTCGCCGACCGGGCCGGGCCGTTCCACGGTGATCCCGGGGCTGTACGGCAGCAGCCGGTCCAGCGGCTTCAGCGGCAACCCGGCCGCCTGCAGCGTCTCGATCGGCCAGGTCAGCAGCCGCACGTCGTCGAACCCGCGGGTCAGCGCCACCTCGGCGAGGTTGCGGGCCTCGCCGGAATGGCCGCAGATCACCGGATCGGCCCGGACCACGATGACAAGGCGGCGGCGGGGTTTGGTCATCGCTGTTCCTCAGGAGGTCGCAGGAGGCGGTGCGGAGGAGAGGGACGGCGGGCGGATGCCGCGCCCCCAGTCGGACGGCTCGGGGCCGAGCCGCAGGTGCAACCGGCCGCCGCGGTGCACCTCGGCGCCGCTCAGGTGGGTCGCGTCCAGAGGTTTGCCGTTCAGGGTGGCGGACTGCACGTACTGCGGGGGAGGGTTGGCGTCGATGCCGTCGACGCCGATCGGGTGGTCCCGGTGGCCGCTGGTCTCGATGACGAACTCGCCGTCGCCGACCTGCAGCGCGGCGCGGGCGAAGGCGGGCGTGTTGATCAGGAACAGGTTCTGCCCGGCGACCGGGAACAGGCCCAGCGACGCCCACACATACCACGCGCTGAGGCCGCCGGAGTCGTCGTTGCCCGGCAGCCCGCCGGGGCCGGTGCCGAACTGCCAGGTCAGCGCGTCATGGACGACCTCGGCCGTACGATCCGGCCGGCCGGCGTAGTGGTAGGCCCAGGGCGCCTCCATGTCGGGTTCGTTGTTCAGGCCCTCGAAACGGTTCAGTGCGTAGCCGGCGGCCATCTCGGCCGGTTCCGGGCGCCGGCCGGGCTGCTTCACCGGGGTGGCGCCGTAGCCGAAGAACCGGTCCAGCATCCGGGTGAAGGCCTTGTCGCCGCCGGACAGCGTGATCCGCGCGGCCATGTCGTGCAGCAGCCGGAACGAGTAGTTCCACTTGCCGCCCTCGTAGAACTCCGAGTCGCGCAGCAGCCCGGTGGCCGGGTCGAACGCGTTCACCCACTGCATGCCGCGCCGTTCCAGCTCGTCGGCGAGCCCGCGGTCGTTGAGCACGCGGGCCACCTTTGCCGTGCAGTGGTGGGCGTACGCGAGGTCGAGCGTGTGCGTGATCGGGTGCACCACGCCGTGTTCGAAGAAGTCCTCGCCGTACAGCCGGCGCAGGTCGTCGACCATGTGCACGAGCGCCCACGACCAGTCCACGCCCGGCCGGCCGAGCGCCTGCGCGTCCGCGAGCGCGGTGTGCGCGAGCGCGCTGGCCTGCCGGAAGAAGCGGTCGGCGCCGCGCGCCATCCGGTAGCCGATCGGGAAGTTGCCCTCCTCCTCGCAGACCCGGATCAGCGATTCGAGCAGGTCGGTGAAGCGGTCCGGGGCGATCGCGGCGAGCAGCGGCACCTGCGTCTTGTAGATGTCCCACATGGTGCAGATGTCGAACGCGTACGGGCCGGAGGCCGGCCAGAACGGGCTCTCGTCGTCGGCGATGCAGGGCTTGATCAGCGAGTGGTAGAGGGCCGTCGCGAGGACCGTGCGGCGGGCCGGCGTACCCCCGTCGACCTGGACCTTGGCGAAGTGCTCACGCCAGCTTTTCGTGGTCCGCTTGCGGACCTGGTGGAACGCCGGGCGGAGCGGACCGCACTCCCGTTCCAGGTTTTCCCGGGCCTGCTCGCAGCCGCGCAGCGAGAAGCCGAGCCGCACCTCGACGGTCTGCCCGGCCGTCGTCGGGCCCATGAACAGCATGCCGAACGGCCGCAGCGTGGTGTGCCGGATGCTGTCGAAGTCGAGCCGGGTGCCGCCGTCGATGAGCCGCCGGTCGTACCAGAGCAGCTGCCGCCAGCCGGGACTGGCCACCTCGACGAAAACCGACAGCGGCACGCCCTCCATGACCACGGTGCCCTGGGCGCGGCCCTGGCCCAGGTTTTCCACCTGGGCGCGCAGCGGCACCGTCCGCCCGAGGTCGATCGCGAGGCCGCCGCACGACATGTCCACGACCACCCGGGCGTTGCTGTGCTGGGGAAACGTGTAGCGGTGCACGGCGATCTTGCGGCCCACGGTGATCTCGCAGCGCACCCCGGTGTCCAGGGTGGCCGCGTAGTAGCCGGCCGCGGCCTCCTCGTCGTGCAGCGCCCAGGACCGGCCCAGGTCGTCGAGCGGCTGCACCATCGGGGTGACCCGGACATAGTTGTAATACTTGCGGATCGCGCCGGTGCCGGACTGCTGGAAATGGGTGAAGCCGGACGCCTCCAGCCGGTCGAACATCTCCTCCGGTACGCCCTCGGTGTTCTTCGCGTACCGGCCGTACCCGGTCGGGTAGGCGCCCGAGTAGGCGCACGCCGACACCATGCCGAACGGCGAGGTGGCGCCCGGGTGGGTGTTGCCCACCTGGGGTTTCGGCCACCACCAGGTGGCGGCCAGACCATGTGCCCGCGGCAGGTCGGTCGCTGCTGTTCCGATGAAAGGGTCTACGTTGTCGAGGATGTCGGGACTGTACCTACGGCGGGCCCATGGCAGGTTTCCAGCATGTGAACTCCACCCGATCAGATGATCATGTGGTCCCCCGGCGCGCGTGGTACCTGGCCGGGAGCCGCGACGGCGATCGTGGCCGGCGAGCCGGCGGCGTGGAAGGTGCCGTCGGACACCCGACTCGCCGCGGAGGTCGACCGGCAGGAGAAGCGATGCCAGGGTGGGTGGAGATGGACAAATGGCTCACCCCGATGCGGTTTCGACGGCGCCGGCTACCCGAACGGCGCCGTCCATGCCGGACACCCGCAGCCGACGTGGCCGATGTCTCGTTTGCGATGGCATACGGCGGGGTAGCGGCCGATCACCGGGTACGCCCGGGGGGTGAGGGGACGGATACGGGTGAGCGCTTACGAGACCACGACGCCGGTTGACCGGATCATGTGTGCGGACAGCCTGGACCGGACACTGCTGGCCGTCATGGCGCGCGATCGCGAGGGTGCGCTGAGCCGGGTCCCGCTGCTCGGCCGCCGCGGTCACCTGCCGGTGGACGAACGGCGCGCGGCCCTCGCCCGCGACGCCGGCGCCGAAGCCGTCCCGCACGAGGCGGCCGGCGCGATCGACGCCGAGGAGGTGGCCGCCTGGATCGCCGCGCACTATCCGGCCGCCGAGTATCCCGCCGCGGTGCTCGGCTCCCCGCACGGCGCGGCGGTGCACCTGGCCGCGGCGATCGGTGCGGCCTGGCTGCCCACCGCCTTCCGGGTGACGCTCACCTGGCCCGGCGGCGACGCGGGGGACTGGCCGGCGGCGATGGAGTGGGGCTCGCGGCTCGCCGCCCGCATCGTGGCCCGCAACCCGGGGATCACCGTGCGGCAGGTGCACGACCCGCTGCGGCGGGGCCCGGTGTGTGCGGCCACGGTGAGCCTGCACCTGCGCTGGCGTCATCTGCCCGGCGCCTACCGCGACCTGCTGCGCGACCGGATCGCCTTCGGCGGCGCCGCCCTGCTCCTGCGCGACCTGCGGACCTGGCCGGTGGTGACCCGGTCCCCCCGGTTCGGCTTCCAGCTGGGCAGCCCGGCCGGCGGCTGGTCGGCGCACGACTACACGACCGAGAACCCGGCGCTGTGCGCGCTGCTCGACGACCTCGGCACCCGGCACTGGCCGCCGCCCTCGCCGGCGTCCGCGCCCCGCTACGCCGAGACGGCCGGCGAGCCGGCGTTCGGGGTCGACCTGGCGAAGTTCGCGGCCGAGATCGGCCTGCCGGTGCACCGGGCGCTCTACACCACGCCGGCCGTGCTGAGCGCCAGCGTCGCCGACCTGTACCGCCGCTGGCTGCGGGCGGGCGGCGCCGGCGACCGGTGCGTGATCGAGAGCGGCCGCCTGCTCGACCCGTGGCAGGCCCTGGCCGGCGGGGTGGTGCCGTACTGGTCCGAGTCCGCCGCCCACCGCGACGTCGAGTCGGCGGAGTGGTGGCTGGCCGGCAGCGAGAGCTTCGACGCGGTCACCGTCCTGCCCGACGCGCCCGGCCATGCCGGCGACCCGGGCGCCACGCTCGCCCATTGGCGCTCGCTCACCTCGTTCGGCCGCTGCCGCGGCGCCCTCGACCGCCAGGTGGCGGGGCGGTACCCGGCCCTGCCGGTCGCCGCCGGCCACGCGACCCGGGTGCTGGCCGAGGCGGGCGGCGAGCCCGGCACGCCGCCCACGATGACGATGCTGCGCGCGGTACGCGGCTTGCGGCGCAGCGGTTCAGCCTCGGGAATGATGGTGAGCTGACGCCGGTGCGGCAGAATTGCCGGATGGGACGCATCTCCAGGCTGATCGCCGCGGTGCTGCTCGGCGGCGCCGGGGTGACCGGAGCGGTGTGGTTTCTGCTGGGCGAGGGCCTGGACCGCGCCGAGAAGTGGGTGTCGATCGTCGTCGGCGTCACGTCGCTCGTGGTTGCCGTGGCCGGGTTCGCCCTGGCCGTGCTGACCTGGCGGCAGACCCGCGACCCGGCCGAGCCGGCCGGGAAGGCCGAGCCGGCCGGGAAGTACCGGGTGGTCGTCTCCGATGCGCAGGGCGTGACGATCGGGGATCACAACACCCAGCACAACTCGTTCACCGAGCCGGAGCGTCCCGCACCGTGAAGTGCTGCCGGATCGCCTCGTGCCGGAACGCATAGCCCCGGCCGCGGCGCTGCAGCAGGCCGCGGTTCTCGGCGTCGTCCAGGAAGCCGATCAGGTCGCGGGGCAGCGTGCCCTCCCGGGCCACCATGAGCCGCAGGCCATGTTGCCGGACCCAGGCCAGGCCGCCGCCGCGTAGCACCAGCGCCGCGCACAGCGTCAGCAGAAACGTGATGACCAGGTACATCGTCTGGTTGCGATCGGTTCTCGGCAGCATGAGCCGGACGATCAGGATCAGGCAGTACGACGCCAGGAACGCGCCCAGCGGCCGGGCCGGCGCCCCGCGGCCCGCACCGGCGCGGACCACCGCCCAGGTCAACAGCAGCACCCCCGCGGCCACGAGCGTGTTGATGAACCACCAGTGCAGCCGCACGGGGATCAGGACGGCATACAGCGCGCGGTCCAGCGCCAGGCCGGCGGGCACGGCGAGCAGCACCAGCGCGGGCCGGGCCACCCCGGACCACCGGCGGGCCAGGTGCCGGATCCACCACCCGACCCGCGCCGACGGGCCGGCGCTGCGAGCCGGGCGACGGGGTTCGGCCCGGACCTGGCCGCCCCGCCGCGGGGCGGCCACCACGGCGAGACCGCACACCAAGCCGGCCAGCAGGGTGCCGTAGGTCCACAGGATGACGGCGGCGTCGATGCCGACCAGCCAGGCCACCGAGAAGAACCGGTACACGAACGCGTTGACCGCGACCGCGAGGACGGCGAGCAGGCCGGCACTCGCCACCGCGGCCGCCCACACCCGCAGCGCGTTGCGGCGTGAGTCGCGCAGCGCACCGTCCGGCGCCGCGGACGCCGAGCCGCCGACGGTCGTGGTGAGTCCCCGCCCCGTCGCCAGGGCGGCGACCAGCAGAAGGTACACCGGGGCGGAGCCGACCGTGCCGTCCTGCCACCAGGCCCAGCCCAGGACGCCGACGGCCACGAGGCCCGCGGTGACCGCCCCTTCCCGGGTCGAGATCCACTCGAAGGCGCGCGGCCAGCTCCAGACGAGCCGCAGGCCGGCCTGCTGCGGACGCCGGCACAGTACCGCGAAGCTGACCCCGATCGCCGCGCCGATCGCCAGGCAGTACAGGACCTGCGCGACCGTCCAGGGCGGACGGATCGCGCTCAGCGTGCCCATCGTGACCGCGAAGCCGCCGGCCGCCCCGGCGGCCAGCGGCAGTCCATGGTCGATCCGGGACCGGCGGCGGGGCTCCCGGAGCACCGCGGAGTCCAGCTCGTCGGGCACGAACTCCGCGCTGTACGGCTTCGGCAGCCGGGCCTGGGCGGACAGCCACCCGTGGAGCCGGTCGTCCGGGAAGCGCGGCCGGCCGGCCCAGCCCTCCACCGGCCGGTGTTCGAACAGGACGGTCACGTAGTTGGCGACGATCTCCTCGGCGGTCAGGCCCCGGGCGGCGGCCTCCGGGCGGTCACGGGCGACCCGGACCACGAGGTGCAGGAACAACGGCGTACGCAGCAGGCCGCGCAGCTCGTCGTCGTCGCGGTAGGCGGCCCGCAGCGGCTCGGTCCCGGGCAGCGCCGCCAACTGGTCCAGCACCTGCCGGTCGGTGAGTGGCTCGATCCCGACGGCGCCGCCGAGCCGCAGCGGATTCGCCCGGTCGTAGTCGTCGACGCGGCAGGTGACCACCAGCGGCGGCGGGCCGCCGGACAGATCGGTGTGGTCGTTGATCTCTCGGACACACGCCGGCCGGCGGTCCGGCGCCACCTCGTCGAGCCCGTCCAGCATGGGGAGGACCATGCCGTGGGTGACCAGGATCCGGGCGACCCGCCGGTCGATGTCGTAGATGGCGGTGAGCTCGTCGGCCATCCACTGGGCCAGCGGCCGGTCGTCCGTCCAGCGCGCCAGCCGCAGGATCACCGGCACGGGTCGGTTGCGGATCACCTGCCGGACGTGCCGGCCCGGCACCGTGGCCGCCTGCCAGAGGTGCCGGGCCAGCAGCAGCAGCGCGGTGGACTTCCCGGCGCCGAACGGCGCCACGATGAGCAGCCGCTTCGAGGCGGCGTCGAACCGGGACTCCACCGTGGTCGCCGCGGGCAGCGGACCGCCGTCCGGCCCGGACCGGACCCGGTCCGGGTTGGCGACCAGGGACGGCAGGTCGGTGAGCGTGAACGGCAGCGGCGCCGGACCGGTCGCGGCCCGCAGGACGGCGAAGTCGTCGCGCTCCAACGCCTCGGCGAGGCGCTGGAGATTCTCCTCGGCCTGCCTGCGCTCGTGCGGGGTCAGCCGGCCCGGCTCGGGCGCGCGCCGGAAGCCGAGCGACAACCGCACGACCGTACGGAACTTGTTGATCATCCGGTTGTGGTCCCCGACGATCACCCCGCGGCTGCCCCGCAGATCGAGGTGGGCCGGTTCCCGCCCGGCGTCCTGCTGGCTCGGCTCGTGCTGCATCGAACCTCTCCCGACACGGCTGCTGATCCCCCGGGTAGGGACACGGGTCCGCGGGCCCGCCGGTTCGAGATCATCGGCCGCGTCCGAACCCGACACCCGGCCGGGGGAGAATCGTTGTCACATCCGGGGCTCCGGCGGTGCTCAGTAGGTGTGAAGCAGGACAGGGAACTCGCCGTCCCGGCGGTGCTGTGGCCCGCCGGCCGCGGCGGGGCGTCCGGGCGGGCCGAGCGGAAGGACGGCGTGGCCGTGGCGACTCCGGCGGGACGAGCGACCGTGCGAGCCGACCTCGAACAGGTCTTCCGGGCCGCCTACCCGCGGGTCGTCGCGGTCGCCGCCCGGGTGCTCGGCGCCAGCGACGAGGCCGAGGACGTGGCCCAGGAGGTGTTCCTGACGTTCGGGCGGTCGTCGGTGCCGGCCGGCGAGGCGGTGGGCTGGCTGTCGGTCGCCGCGGCGCACACCGCGCTCAACCATCTGCGGTCCCGCCGCCGGCGGGCCGGCCGGGAGGTCGCGGCCGGCGCCGCCCCGGCCGCCGGCCCGGACGTGGCCGACGAGGTGGTGACGCTCGACGAGCGCCGCCGGGTGCGGGCGGCGCTGAGCCGGCTGCCCCACCGGCAGGCGGTCGCCCTGGTCCTGCGGCACAGCGGCCTCAGCTATGCCGAGGTCGCCGCCGCTCTCAAGCTTTCCTCCGGCAGTGTCGGCACCACCGTGCGGCGCGCCGAATCGGCCCTACGCGAGGAGTTGAACCGCCATGCGCCATCCCACTGACGGCACGCTGCGCCGGCTCGTGGACGAGCCCGCCGGGGTCGCCGACGCCGACCGTGCGCACGTCGCGGGCTGCCCGGTGTGCCTGGCCGGGCTCGCGGCGGCGCAGGACGACGCGGCGGTGGCCGGCGCGGCCCTGCGGGTGGAGAGCGATGCCGACGTCGACGCCGGATGGCAGCGGCTGTCCGGGTCGGTCGCCGCCGATCCGACCCGGCCGGGCGCCGCGGTGCACCGCGGGCCGCGCTGGCGTGCCCTGCTGCGCAGCCCGGCGGTGGCGGCCGTCGCCGCGGTCGCGGTGCTGACCGGCGCCACGGCCGCGGCGGCCACGGACTGGCTGCAGATCTTCCGCACCGAACAGGTCGTCCCGGTCACGATCAGCCGGGCGGATCTCGTCGCCCTGCCGGACCTGTCCGCGTACGGGGATCTCAAGGTGATCCAGGCGCCGCACGTGCGCGAGGTGGCCGACGCCGCCGCGGCGGAGAAGGCGACCGGCCTGGAAACGCCGCGGGTGGGCGAGTTGCCCCGCGGCGTGACCGGCGCACCCGCGTTCCAGGTGGGCGACCGGACGACGGCGGAGTTCACGTTCTCACTCGCGAAGGCCGCGCGGGCGGCCGGGCCGACGCTGCCCACGCCGCCGCCCGGGCTCGACGGCAGCCGGTTCCGGCTGAGCGCCGGGCCGGGGGTGGCCGCGGTCTGGACGGCGACGCACGGCGCGCCCGCGCTGGTGGTGGCGCGTGCGGTCGCGCCCACGGCGTACTCGTCGGGCATCCCGTTCGCTACCGCCCGCGACTACCTGCTGTCGCTGTCCGGCCTGCCCGAGGACGTCGCGGCCAAGTTGCGCAGCTTCTCCGGCGACGGCCGGACCCTGCCGTTCCATGTCCTCGCGGAGGAGCTGACCAGCGCACCCACCGAGGTCGACGGCGTGCCGGCCACGCTGCTGAGGTCCCGCGACGGGGTGCTGGCGGGCGTGGTCTGGGTCGAGCACGGGGTGGTCACCGTGGTCGGCGGCACGCTCGACGCCGACGAGGTGCTGGCGGTGGCCCGGGGGCTGCGGTGACGGCGGAATCCGCCGAGCGCGCGCGGCGGCTGCTCACCGATTTGGCCCCGGCGCCCGCGGTGTGGTGCTCGGGGCTGCGCAAGCGCTACCGGCGGCAGGTCGCGGTCGACGGCGTGTCGTTCACCGTCGGCCGCGGCGAGGTGGTGGGCCTGCTCGGGCCGAACGGGGCCGGCAAGACCACCGTCATCAAGATCATGCTGGGCCTGGTCCGGCCGGACGCGGGCGAGGTACTGCTGCTCGGCCGGCCCGGCCGCGACCCGGCCGCCCGGGCGCGGGTCGGCTACCTGCCGGAGCTCTTCCGCTACCAGCCGTGGCTCACCGCCGCCGAGGTGCTGGCCCTGCACGTACGGCTCGCGGCGGCCACCGTGCCGGCCGCGGAACGGCGCGAATGCCTGGCGCTGGTCGGCCTCGCCGACCGCGCCGGGGACCGGGTCGGCGGCTTCTCCAAGGGCATGCAGCAGCGGCTCGGGCTGGCCGTCGCCCTGGTGTGCCGCCCGGAACTCGTCGTGCTCGACGAGCCGACCAGCGCGCTCGACCCGCTCGGCCGGGCGGACGTCCGCGACCTGCTGCTCTCGCTCAAGGACCGGCAGGTCGCCGTGCTGCTCAACTCGCACCTCATCGGCGAGGTCGAGCGGGTCTGCGACCGGGTCGTCATCCTCGACCGGGGCCGGGTGGCCGCCGCCGGCACGCTGCCGGAGCTGCTCGGCCGGCGCGAACTGCGGCTGCGGCTCGACGGGGTGACCGCGGCGGCGGCGGAGCGGCTGGCCGCCACCGGGCGGCTCACCCGGGCCGGCGACGCGTTCACCGTCCGCCTGCCGGCCGAGGAGGACGCCGCCACCGTTCCGGACCTGGTGGCGGACCTGGTGCGGCTCGGCGTGCGGGTGCACGCGGTGGAGCCGGCCCGGATCAGCCTCGAGGAGCGGCTGCTCGACATTCTCCGTACCGGCCATGGCGAGGAGGCGCGGTGATCGCCCGTACCGTGCTCATCGTCGCCTCGCTCACCCTGCACGAGGCGGCCCGCCGCCGGGTGCTGCGCTCGCTCGCCGCGCTGACCGTCGTGCTGCTCGCGCTCAGCGCCTGGGGGTTCTCCCGGTTGGACGCCGAGTTCGGCGGGCTCACCTCGGGCGAGGCCAAGGTGGCCGGCTCCACCGTGCTCAACCTGGTGATGTTCGGGCTGAGCCTGATCGCCGCGCTGGGCACGGCGTTCCTGGCCGGGCCCACGCTGGCCGGCGAGGTGGAGTCGGGCATCGCCCTGTCGATCATGACCCGTCCGGTCCGCCGCGCCGCCGTGCTGGCCGGCAAGTGGCTCGGCCTGGTGATGTTCGGCGGCGGCTTCGTGGTGATCGCCGGGCTCGCCCAGCTCGTCATCGTCCGGGCCACCGTGGACTACTGGCCGCCGCGGCCGGTGACCGGCCTGGTGTTGCTCGCGGTGCAGACGGCCGCACTGCTCACCCTCGGCCTGCTGCTGTCCACCGCGATCTCGCCGATGGCGTCGGGCATCGTGGCGGTCGGCCTGTTCGGCGCCACCTGGGTGGCCGGCATCATCGGCCTGGTCGGCGAGGCCCTCGGCAACGACAGCGTGGCCCGGGTCGGGACCATCTCCCGGATGCTGCTGCCGACCGACGGGCTGTGGCGCGGGGCGATGAACGCCTTCCAGGACCCGGCGCTGCTGCGGCAGGTCGGCTCCGGGATCGAGGAGTCGCCGTTCCTCAGCATGGCCCCGCTCACCACCACCTACCTGGCCTGGGCCGGCCTTTGGATCGCCGGGGTGCTCGCCCTCGCGGCGATGTCCTTCCATCGCCGCGACCTGTAGGCGGGGGTGTTGCCGGCCCGTACGACAATGATCTCGGGGGTGGTTCGACGTGCGGGCTCTTCGTCTCGTCTCTGTGGTGCTGGCCGCCGGCGTGCTGGTGGCCGGCTGCGGCCGTTCGGCCGAGCCGGCACCGGAGCGGCACCTCGCCGTGTGCGTCGCGCCCTCCGCCACGCTGAAGGCGGGCCACCAGGTCAAGATCGAGTTCCGTCAGGGCGGCTCCACTGTCGCCAGCGCCTCGATCCCGGTCGGCGGCGTCTTCGACGCGCCGGTGCCGGCCGGCGCCGACATCGAGGTGTACGCCGATGGCAGCCTCGTGGGCAGCAGCGCCGAAGGGACGGCTTACCTGCACGGGGAGGGCTGCCCACGCACCCCTACCGGGTGATCGCCCGGTCGGGCCGCAGCAGCAGGATGCCGCCCAGCGCGGCGACCCACAGGATCCACGCCGAGCCGCCGACGGACCCGGCCGCGTCCCAGACGGGGAAGCCGGGCATCGCGGTGGCCAGCACGTCGCCCTGGTTGAGCAGGTAGAGCGCGGAGACCGCCAGGCCCGTCCAGCCGATCCAGCGGGGCAGCACGTCGCCGCGCAGCGCGACCACGCTCACCGACACCGACCAGGCGATCGCCAGGATCTGGCCCAGATGCTCGCCGAGCAGGGCGCCGCCGAACTGGTGCTGGGCGGTCCACGCCGCCTCGGCCGCCAGCCGGGTGGCCTGGTCGCCGGTCGTCCAGGAGGCGGCCAGCTGCGGCACCACGAACACCCAGCGCAGGAAGCCGATCAGGGAGAGCAGCACGGAGGCGCCGCCGACCGTGCCGGCGAGCGCGAGTGTCGGCCGGCGCAGGGCGGTGGCCAGCAGCATCATCGGCACGGCCAGCAGGGCGTACGTCCAGGCGGTGGCGAACCACGTCCACACCAGCGGGCGGCCGCCCGCGGTGTACCTGGCCAGCACGGTGGCCGCGGGCTGACGCAGGATGTCCGGCCAGTCGAAGGTGGCCGACAGGACGCCGGCGGCGACGGCGAAGGCGGCCACCGCCGCGATGAAGAGAACCCCGGTGATCCGGCGGAGAGTCATGACAACCTCAATTCTGTACGGCGTGCAGAGTTAACCAATGCTGTACGGTGTGCAGAGATGTTGTCAAGGGAGGACCGAATGACCGAGCCGAAGCGCAAGCCGGGCCCCCGGCGGGCGCTCACCGAGCGGGAGATCCTCGACGCGGCGCTGGCGTTGCTCGACGCGGGCGGTCCCGAGGCCGCCTCGATCCGCCGCATCGCCGCGGCCGTCGGCGTGGCGCCGAACGCGGTCTACACCTACTTCGCCGACAAGGCCGCGGTCGAGCGGGCCCTGGTGGAGTCGCTGCTGGAGGGCTGCGACGGCGTGGTCGGCCGCGACCCGGAGGCCGGCTGGCGGGCCGAGGTGGAGGCGCTCGCGCTCGAACTGCGGCGGCGGCTGGTCGCGCACCCGGGGGCCGTGCCGCTGATGCTGGGCGGCCCGATGGACGGGCCGCACGCGCTGCGGCTCGGCGAGCGCCTGCTCGACCTGCTGGCCGCCGGCGGCCTCGCCACACCGGTGGCGGCGCGCGGGGCGTACCTGCTGATCGTCTATGTGCTCGGCGCGATCGCGCTCGAGGTGGCCGACGTGCCGCAGGCCGGCGCGCTGCCGCCGGAGGAGGAGCGGATCGCGGCCCGCCGGGCCGCGTTCGGCGAGGTGCCGGCCGAGGCGTTCCCGCGCACCGCCGCGGCGACCGGCGTGATGGCCACCTGGGTCGGTACGGAGCAGTTCCGGTGGGGGCTGGACCGGGTGCTGGACGGGCTCGTGGCGGGTTGACCACCCGCGGCGGGGAAGCCGGCCGGCCCGGCGGACTTGACCCTGACGCTGCGTCAACCCGCCATGCTGGCGGCCATGAACCTCCCTCCAGGAAACAAGGCCGCGGCGCCGGCGATCCGGGTGCGCGGCCTGACGAAGTCGTACGGGCGGCTGAGCGTGCTGAGCGGCGTGGACTTCGACGTGGCCCGGGGCAGCATCTTCGCCCTGCTCGGCTCGAACGGGGCGGGCAAGACCACGGTCGTGCGGATCCTGTCCACGCTGCTCAAGGCGGACGCGGGGACGGCACGGGTGGTCGGCTTCGAGGTCGCGACGCAGGCCGCCGAGGTGCGCGAGTCGATCAGCCTGACCGGGCAGTTCGCGGCGGTCGACGAGATCCTCACCGGGCGGGAAAACCTCGTGCTGGTCGCCCGGCTCCGGCACCGCGAGCGGCCGGGCACGATCGCGGACGACCTGCTGAGCCGCTTCTCGCTGACCGACGCGGGCGACCGCCGGGTGGCGACCTACTCCGGTGGCATGCGCCGCCGGCTGGACATCGCGATGAGCCTGATCGGCGATCCGCCGGTCATCTTCCTCGACGAGCCGACCAGCGGGCTGGACCCGGAGGCCCGGGCCGAGGTGTGGCGGGCCGTCAAGGGGCTCGCCGAGGGCGGCACGACTGTGCTGCTCACCACCCAGTACCTCGCGGAGGCCGAACAGCTCGCCGACCGGATCGCGATCCTGCACCAGGGCCGGATCATCGTCGACGGCACCCTGGCCGAGCTCAAACGGCTGCTGCCGCCCGCCGAGATCGAATACGTCGAGAAACAGCCGTCTCTCGAAGACGTCTTCCTCGCGGTCGTCGGCCAGAACCGGAAGTAGGCAACGACAATGGCCGCGCATCTTCTGGCAGACACCGTCGTCCTCACCGGACGGACCATGCGCCACGTCACCCGCAGCCTGGACACCATCATCACGACCGCGATCACCCCGATCGCCATGATGCTGATGTTTGTCTATGTGTTCGGCGGCGCGATCGACACCGGCCCGGTGTCGTACGTGAACTACATGCTGCCCGGCATCCTGCTCATCACCGTCGCGTCGGGCATCTCGTACACCGCGTTCCGGCTCTTCGCCGACCTGCAGGGCGGGATCTTCGAGCGGTTCCAGTCGATGCCCGTCGCCCGGCCGGCCGTGCTCTGGGCGCACGTGCTGACCTCGCTGGCGGCCAATGTGATCTCGCTCGTGGTGGTGGTCGCGGTCGCGCTGGTCATGGGCTTCCGGTCGGGCGCCGGGGTGCCGGCCTGGCTCGCCGTCGCCGGCCTCCTCGTCCTGTTCACGCTGGCCCTGACCTGGATCGCCGTCATTCCGGGCCTCACCGCGAAGACCGTGGACGGCGCGAGCGCGTTCGCGTACCCGCTGATCTTCCTGCCGTTCGTCAGCTCGGCTTTCGTGCCCACCGGCACCATGCCCGGCCCGGTGCGCGCCTTCGCCGAACACCAGCCGGTGACCGCCATCGTGGACACCATCCGCGACCTGCTCACCGGGCAGCCGGCCGGCACCGGCGTCTGGGCCGCGCTCGCCTGGTGCACCGGCATCCTGATCGTCGCCTATTTCTTCGCGACCATGGCGTACCGTCGCCGGATCTCCTGAGGCCGGGCAGGATCGGAGCATGCTGACGATCGGGCAACTGGCGGCGTACGCCGGCGTCACGGTCCGCGCGGTGCGGCACTATCACCAGGTCGGGCTGCTGCCCGAGCCGGAGCGGGACGCGTCGGGCTACCGGCGGTACGGCGCGCGGGCGGTCGTGTCCCTCATCAAGATCCGCACGCTCGCCAACGCCGGGGTGCCGCTGTCCCGGATCGGTCCGATGCTGGCGGCCGACGGGCCGGCCTTCGCCGAGGCGATCGAACGGATCGACGCCCAGCTGAGCGACGAGATCAACCGGCTGGAGCACAGCCGCAAGCAGATCGCCCAGCTCGCCGGCGGGGACAACGTCGCCCTCGCGCCGGAGGTGGTCGCCTATCTCGATCGGCTCCGCGAGATCGGGGTGGCGCAGCCGGTGGTGGACGGCGAGCGGGACGGGTGGATCCTGCTGGCGGCGCGCTGGCCGGAAAGCATCCCCGAGGTCATCCGGGGAAAGTTCGCGCAACTCGAGGATCCGCGGATCGTCCGGCTCTACCTGCTCCTGTCGGAGATCGTGGAGAACGACTCGCCCGACGACCCGCGCCTGGCCGAAGCCGCCGACCTCATGGCCGCCCTGGCCGAGCAGGCCTACGCGGCAGGCGAGACCGATCCCTACGCGGCGGCGCCGGACGATCTGCCGTTCGACCTGCTGCACGCGCTCGCCGTCGAGACCGACCCGAGGGCGGTGCGGATGGTGGACCTGATGCGAGAGCGCGGCTGGACCGGTTGGATCCGGGCCGAGCGGCTGGCCGAGCCGCCCTAGGCTAGCCGCCTGGTGCCGAAACACGGCCGGCCAGGACGCCTGCCCGGCCGGCATCGGCCCGGGTGGTGTTGAGCGACGGCCGGCTAGGAGGCTTGCCGGGCCGGCAGGTCGGCCAGCCAGACGTCGGCCAGGTCGGCGAGGGGGACGTCGAGGGCCTGGCTGAGGCAGACCACCGTGCCGAACGCCGGCGCGGGGAGGCGACCCGCCTCGATCTTGCGCAGGGTCTCGGGGGAGATGCCGGCCGCCACGGCCACCTCGACGAGGCTGCGGCCGGCCCGCGCGGCCCGGAGGGCGACGCCGAGGCGCTGGCCCGCGGCGATCTGGGCGGCGGTGAGTGGTTGGCGAACCATGTCAGCAGGATATCCCGCCAGGATGGCCCCGACTCGACGTGGTATAAAAATACCGCATCGGGAGAGGGAGGCTGTCGTGATCGAGCTCAAGTCCGCCGAGGAGATCGGCCGGATGGCGGTGACCGGCCAGTTCGTCGGCGAGCTGCTCGCCGAGCTGAGCGGTGTCGCCGCGGTCGGCGTCAACCTCATGGACCTCGAACACCACGCCCGCCGCCGGATCAAGGAACGCGGCGCCGAGTCCTGCTACTGGGACTACGCACCCTCGTTCGGCCGCGGCCCGTTCCGCAACGTGCTGTGCCTGTCGGTCAACGACGCGGTGCTGCACGGCCTGCCGCACGACCGGGTGCTGCGCGACGGCGACCTGCTCAGCATAGACATGGCGGTCGGCATCGACGGCTGGGTCGCCGACTCCGCGCTCTCCGTCGTCGTCGGCACGCCCGATCCGGCCGACCTCCGGCTGATCGAGGCCACCGAGGTCGCGCTGGCGGCCGGCATCGCCGCCGCCCGGCCCGGCGGCCGCCTCGGCGACATCTCCGCGGCGATCGGCGAGGTCGCCCACTCCTACGGCTACCCGGTCAACGGCGAGTTCGGCGGCCACGGCATCGGCCGCACCATGCACGAGGCCCCGCACGTGGCCAACAGCGGCCGGGCCCGCCGCGGCATGCGCCTCGACCCCGGTCTCACCATCGCCATCGAGCCCTGGTTCTGCCGGTCCACCGACAGGATCACGTACGACAAGGACGGCTGGACGATCCGCTCCGCCGACGGCTCCCGCACCGCCCACTCCGAACACACCGTCGCGATCACCGCAGCCGGCCCGCAGGTGCTGACCGGGCGTCCGGCGCCCGGCGCCACCTCGCCCGGCCCCAGCTCGGCCGGCGCCACCTCGCCCGGCAGCAGCTCGGCCGGCGCCACCTCGCCCGGCCCCGCCAGGAAGCCGGCGGCCGCCGCCTGACCCCGCGGGTCAGGCGCGCATCACCGTCGCGATCGGGATGCCGGCGGCGCGCAGGGCCGGGATGAAGCCGCCGAGGATGCCGGCCACGATGCCCGCGATGATCCCGGCCACCCCGGCCTCCCAGGGGAACTGCACGTCGCGCAGCAGCGGCTCGGAACCCCCGAACAGGGAGGACACGACCTTGAGGGCGGCGGCGCTCACGCCGATCGCGGCCGCGGCGGTGAGCAGGCCGGTGAGCAGCGTCTCGGCGAGGACGATGCCGGCCAGCAGCGAGCGGGGGGTGCCGACCGCGCGGCGCAGGGCGAACTCCTCGACGCGCTCGCCGACCGTGGCGAGGCCGACGTTGAGGATGCCCGCCACGCCGATGAGCAGCACGAGGCCGGCCATCGACAGGAAGACCAGGCGCATCAGCGCGAGCTGTTTCTCCTGGTCCTTGCGGGACTCGACGGTGGAGAAGTAGATCTCCGTACCGGTGCCCTTGATCCGGGCGGCCAGCACCTTCTCGACCGGGCTCGACGGTGCCAGATAGACGCGCAGTTCGCTGTTGGCGCCCGGGCTCGCCAGGTTGACGGTGGGCAGCCAGTTGGTCAGCTCGTCGAGCCGCACGTAGGCGCGCGGCTGCGAGTCGCCGTCGTCGACCACGCCGACGAACTGCGGCGTGAGGTTTGCCGACGCTCCGCCGACCCGCATCTCGGCGGGCACGTGGTACCGGCCGAAGCCCTTCGCCGCCTCCTCGTTGAGGACCAGCCGGGGCGCCATCGCCGGGACGGTGCTGAAGTCGAGCCATCGCCCCGAGCGTGGCCGGAACGGCCGGAACGGCCGGATGTCCGCGGACAGGGCGGTGAGCCGCACCTCGACGGCCTGACCCTTCGGGCCGTTCGACGGCTCGCAGTTGCCGTCGGGGCTGCAGACCGAGCTCGGCCCCCAGTCCTGGTCGAACGGGGAGCCGCCCTCGTTGACCGGGCGGACGCCGGGCTCGCCGATGATCGCGGAGACGCCGAGCGTCCCCACCGCGTCGGAGCGGCCCCGCACCGTACGGAACAGGGCGTCGACAGCCTTGTTGTCCGGCGGCAGGTCGCCGACCCGGGTGCCGTCGATGCCGGAGGTGAGTTCGAGGTCCGACAGCAGCGCGCGTTCGGCGAGGCTCGCGCCGGCCTGCACCACGACCACGGCGAGCACGCCGAGGAAGAGGCTCACCATGGACAGCAGGGTGCGCAGCTTGCGGGCCCGGATTCCCTGGAGGCCGATGATCAACGAGGAGCGGAACCGCCCGGAGAGCCGCCTCATGCGTACGCCCGTTCCGTCAGCACGCCGTCGACCAGGTCGGCGGTCCGGCCCATCCGGGCCGCGTGGTCGCGGTCGTGGGTGACCAGGATCAGGCCGCAGCCGCGGGTGGTCGCCGACAGCAGGGCGTCGATCACCACGGTGCCGGTCTCGGTGTCCAGGGCGCCGGTGGGCTCGTCGGCGAGCAGCACCTGCGGGCGGCGCACCAGCGCCCGGGCGATCGCCACCCGCTGCTGCTCGCCGCCGGACATCCGGGCCGGCCGGTTCTTGGCCAGGTGGGCGATGCCGACCTGGTCGAGGGCCTCCAGCACCCGGGCGCGGCGCTCCCGGCGGGGCAGCCAGCCCTGGCCGTTGACCAGGGCCATGCTCACGTTCTGGGCCGCGGTGAGGTGCTTGAGCAGGAAGAACCGCTGGAACACGAAGCCGAAGTGGGAGCTGCGCAGCTTGGCGGCGCGGCGTTCGGGCAGCCGGCTGATGTCCTGCCCGGCGAGCAGGTAGCTGCCCTCGTCGGCCCGGTCGAACAGCCCGATCACGCTGAGCAGGGTGCTCTTGCCGGAACCCGAACGGCCGACGATCGCCACGCTCTCGCCGGGGTGCACCGTCAGGTCGACGCCGCCGAGGATGGTGCGCGGCTCCTCCTGTCCCTTGAGGACCTTGGTGATGCCGGCCAGCTCGATCAGGGGCTGGGTCATCCCGCCACCTTGGGCTGGCCGTCCGGCCCTTGGCCGTCGGGGGCCGCGGTCGGCAGGTCCGGCCCCGGGACGGCGATGGTCTCGTCGCCGCGCAGCCCCGACTTGATCTGCACGACCTTGCCGTCGGTGAGCCCGAGCACCACGTCCACCGTCTTGCGGGTACGGTCCGGGCCGACCACGTCGACCTTGCCCCGGCCCTGGACGCCGGCGACCGCCTCGACCGGCAGCACCATGACGTTGCTGGCCCGGGCGGTGATCACGTCGAGGGTGACCGAGGCGCCGTTGATCAGCTTGACGTTGCCGGGTGCCGTGCAGACCAGCTGCATGCCGGTCGACTCGGAGCCGCCGGGCGTGCCGTCGCCCTCGGGACCGGCGGTCGGCCCGGCCGGGGGCGCGCCGGATCCCTGCGGGGCCGGCGTGGGCGGCGGCGGGGGCTCGGGGATCGTCCCGGCCGGGAGGGCCGCGATCGTGCCGAGCGCCGTGCAGGCGAACGGGCCGGGCCCGTTCTTGATCTGCGCGCGGATCGTCTTGACCGCGCCGGAGAGCCGGTACGCCTGGCTGCTGTCGATGTCGGCGACGATGCCGTAGCCGGCGTGCCGCGCGGACACCACCGGCATCCCGGCGGTCACCTCCGCCCGGTCGTCCATGAGCCGGCCGGCCATCAGCGAGTCCTTCGGGATCTCCACCTTGCGCGGGACGCCGTCGTCCCACACGGTGGCCACCCACATGGGCCGGGTGGCGGGCGTCTTCGACGGCTTGCGGTTGACGTAGCGGATCTCGCCGCTGACCGGGGTGACGATCCCGAACACCGGGTTGATGGTGACCTTGCCGGCCAGGCTGATCTGGTTGGTCAGGTTCTGCTTGGTCGGCTTCACGGTGGTGAGGACCGTGCCGCGCGGTTCGAGGCCGGGTGTCTCGGCGGACCCCCCGGACGGCGTACAGCCGGACAGGACGGCGATCGAAACGATCGCGCCCACCTGCAACAGCCTGCGTCTGTCCACCGATTCCCCTTCACCCCATGCGAACGGCCGAGCCTCGGTCTCGAAGCACCGGCCCGGCGCTCGCAGCAGGCTACATGGATCATGCAAGTCGCGGGGGACAGGTCTGCCTGCCAGTGCGGCCGTCCACAAAGGCCGGGTTTCGTACGATGAGGCTGCCGCGGCATGTCGAGGACGGCGGCGCGGCTCCGACTCAGGGACGTCCGACAGAGCAGAGCGAGCGGAGGAGACCGGCATGGGCAAGGTCACAGCGGGCGCGACGATGTCCCTCGACGGCTATATCGCGGGCCCCGGCGAAAGCGGATTCGACCTGCTCTTCCAGTGGTACGACAACGGCGACGTGGAGATCCGGACGGCCACCCCGGAACTGACGTTCCACACCACCGCGGTCAGCGCGGAGTATTTCCGGCGGGCGACCGCGCGGCTCGGCTGCCTGATCGTCGGCCGGCACCTGTACGACCTGACCAACGCGTGGGGCGGTCGGCACCCGCTGGACGTGACCACGGTCGTGCTGACCCACCGGCCACCGGCCGACCGGCCGGCCGCCGACGAGAACTTCGTCTTCGTCACCGGCGGCATCGAGGCCGCCGTGGCCACGGCGCAGGAGATCGCCGGCGAGAAGGAGGTCGGCGTCAACGGCGGGCAGATGGCCCAGCAGTGCCTCGACGCCGGGCTGCTCGACGAGGTGCACATCGACCTCGTGCCGGTGCTGCTCGGCGCCGGCACGCCGTTCTTCGGCGGGCTCGGCAAGGCGCCGGTGCGGCTCGACGGGCCGACCGATGTGGTGACGGGGACCGGCGTCACCCATCTGACGTACGCGGTGCGCCGCTGACGCCCGGCCGGACCAGGCCCAGGTCGTACGCCACGATCGTGGCCTGCACCCGGTCGCGCGCGCCGAGCTTGGGCAGCAGGGCGTTGACATGGGCCTTGACCGTGCCGGCCGCGATGCCCAGGGCCGCGCCGATCTCGGCGTTGGACAGGCCGGTGGCCAGCAGCGCCAGCACGTCGCGCTCGCGCGGGGTCAGCCGGCCGAGACGCGGATCGCCGGCCGGGGCGGCGGCCACGGCGCCGGTGGCGAACGCGTCGATCAGCCGCCGGGTCACCGCCGGGCTCAGCATCGCCTCCCCGGCGGCGACCACCCGGATGGCCGCCACCAGGTCGGCCGGGTCGGCGTCCTTGAGCAGGAAGGCCGACGCGCCGGCGCGCAGCGCCTGGTAGACGTACGCGTCCTGGTGAAAGGTCGTGAGCACGACGACCCGGGGCGGTCGCTCGCCGGCGGTCAGCCGGGCGGTCGCGGTGAGCCCGTCCATGCCGGGCATCCGCACGTCCATCAGCACCACGTCGGGCTCGGCCCGGGCCGCGAGGTCGACCGCCGCGGCGCCGTCGCCGGCCTCGCCCACGATCTCCAGGTCGTCCTGGGCGGCGACGATGGCGGCCAGGCCGGCCCGCACCATCACCTGGTCGTCGACGACCATCACACGGATGACGATGACGGCACCTCCGGTTCCGTGCCGGGGCGGCTGCCGAGGCCGTCGAGCAGCGCCCGCATCGCCGCGAGCGACGCCCGGGCGGAGTCGAGCACGGCCGTGAGGTCGTCCTCCTCGGCCTGCCGGGGGATCCGGGCGGCGTGCCACAGCACGGCGTTGCTCAGGCCCGCGGCCACCCGGGCGCGTTCGTCCCGGGCCCGCCACTCGGCCTGCGCCGCCACCGCGGCCACCGCGGCCTCCTCCCGGTCGAGGCGGCGCTGCCGGCGGCGCCGGGCCGCGAACCCGGCCAGCCACGATCCGCCGAACGGCAGGGCCAGCACGGCATTGGCGAGCACCGTCAGGACCAGGAGCGTCAGTGCGGTCGCCGCCGCACCGTCCCCGGGCGTCTCGCCGTCCGGCGGATCGGCGATCAGCAGCACGGCGAGAGCGAAGGCCGCGGAGACCGGTGCGACCAGCGGGGCGATCCAGGTCAGCCGCGGCCGGGCGCCGTACGCGGCGACGGCGTAGACGGCCGCGAGGTCGACGCCGACCGCGGGCAGGAAGAGCCAGCCGCCGTCGGTGGGCACCTGCCGGGCGACGACCAGCAGCGGGCCGAGCCAGAAGGTCAGCACGACCGCGGCGAGCGCCGGCCACGGCTGGTGCCGCCGCCACAGCAGCGGCACCGCATGCGCGATCAGGGCCAGCAGGATGAGCGTCGCCGCGGCGGGCGCCGGCCGCTTCTCCTCGACGACGACCGCGAACCCGGTCAGCGGCAGCACCAGGGCCAGCAGGGCGACCGCCGCGTCGAGCACCCGCTCGCTGCGCAGCCACCGGCGCAACAGCCGCGCCCGGCCGGACGGCCCGGACGCGGCCGGCGGCAGCACCGCGCGGACCCGCCAGCCGCCGGTGTCCCGGGGCCCTGCCTGCAGCGTCCCGCCGAGTGCCGCCGCCCGCTCCCGCATGCCGGCCAGGCCGCGGCCGCCGCCGAGCCCGGTCACCGCCGCGGACGCGGTGCCGTCGTCGTCGACGACGAGTTCCGTGCCGTCCGGGCCGCAGGACACGGACAGCCGGACCTGGCCGCCCGGCGCGTAGCGCAGGGTGTTGGTGAGCGCCTCCCGGGCGATGCCGTGCAGCGCTTCGGCGTACGCGGCCGGCGCCGTGCCCACGATGTCGACGGTGATCACCTGGCCGAGCTGCCGGAAGTCGTCGGCGAGATCGGCCAGGCCGGGCGGCGGCCCGGCGCCCGGATCCTGTCCGTACGGCAGGATGGCGACCAGCCGGTGCAGGGCCACCAGGGTCTCCCGGCCGGTGCGGGCCGCGAACTGGAGTGCCTCGCCGCGCAGTTCCGGCCGCCCGTCGGCGAGCAGCTGCGCGGCGGACGCGTTGATCACGATCGAGGTCAGGTGGTGGGCGGTCACGTCGTGCAGTTCGCGGGCGAGCCGGCGGCGTTCGGCCGCGGCCGCCTCCTGCCGGGCCCGTTCGGCCGCGGCGAGCCGGCGCGCGGCCGCGGCCCGGTCGGCGTGCCAGCGCCGGCGCACCCGGCCGGACGCGGCGACGAGCAGGTAGACCACCGCGCTGATGGACAGTTCGGCGAGGTAGTCGCCGGGCGCGCCGGCGTCCGCCGCGAGCAGGACAGCCTGCCAGAGCACCAGGCCGCCGAGCACCCGGACGGTGGTGCGGCGCGAGCACCGCACGGCCACGCCGAACAGCGCGACCAGGTCGGCCAGCGAGATCACGGCCAGCTCGTCGCCGGGCGCCACCCACGCGGCGAGCCCGCCGCCCGCGGCCACGACGGCGGCGGCGACCACCGGCCGCCGGTGGCGCCCGAGCAGGGCGGCGGCGATCAGGGCGACGACCGCGACGCCCGCCGTGGCGCGGACCGGGTCGAGGCCGCCCCGGCCGAACGCGAGGCCCGGCCAGACCACCACCTGCGCCACGGCCAGCAGCGCGGGCGGCAGCCAGGTTCTCCAGCGGGGCATGATGCCGCACAGCGTACAAACAAACGGCCGAGGTATGCCCCAGGGTGGGGGTCGATCTCCGTCCGCGGCCAGATCCGCCCGCCGCCTCCGGGCCGCGACACTGGGCCGCATGTTGATCCCCCCGCCGCCGGCCGCGCCGTACCACCGCCTGGCCCGCACCCCCGCCCACCGCTGGTGGCGCCCGATCCTGGGCATCGGCTTCATCGTCGTCGGCGGCCTCGCCCTCGGCCTGGCCTGCCTGCTGACCGCCACGGTGGCCGCCGTGATCGCGGGCCGGCCCGAGGCCGCGGACGGGGTGCCGACGTTCGGCGCCCTCGCCGACCTGGCCCTGACCTTTGTGACGGTCGCCGTGCTGTTGCCGGTGACCCTGCTGGCGGCCCGTTGGATCCAGCGCCGGCCGGCCGGCAGCCTGTCGTCGGTCACCGGCGCGCTGCGCTGGCGGTGGCTGGCGACCTGCTTGCCCGTCGCGGCGGGGGCGGTCGTGGTGTTCCTCGTCGTGGGCATGGGGCTGGCGGCGGCGACGGGGGAGGACACCGGGCTCGGCGAGACGCTGGCCGGCTGGGGCCCGTTCGCGCTGTCGATGCTGGTGCTGCTCGTCGTGGTGCCACCGCAGGCCGCCGCCGAGGAGTACGTCTGCCGGGGCTTCCTGTTGCAGGGCGCCGGGGTGTGGTTCCGCGGGCCGTGGGTGCCGATCGCCGTGCAGGCCGTGGTGTTCGCGGCGCTGCACGGCTGGGGCACCCCGTGGGGCTTCGCGGATCTGCTGCTCTTCGGCGGGGTGGCCGGCTGGCTGACGGTACGGACCGGGGGGATCGAGGCCGCGGTCGCGCTGCACGTGATGACCAACCTGATCGGCTTCGCGCTGTCGGCCGCGTACGGCGACCTGAGCACAGAACAGACGGCGACCGACATGCCGTGGCAGCTCGCGGTGGTCGACGTGCCGGTGCTTCTCGGGTACGCGGCGGTGATCCTCCGGCTGGCCCGCCGCCGGGACCTCGTCACCCGCACCCCGGCGCCGGCCGAGCCGCGCGTGCTCGTACCGGCCGGCTAGGCCTAGCGGCGGTGCGGGCCGCTGCTGGCCCGGACCACGAGCTCGGGTGCCACCAGGATGTGCTCCGGCGGCCGGTCGGCGGCCGGGGCGGAGATGTGCTCCAGCAGCAGCCCGAGGCTGCGCCGGCCGAGTTCGGCGAAGTCCTGCCGGACCGTGGTGAGCGACGGCAGGAAGAAGCTCGAATCGGGCATGTCGTCGAAACCGACCACGCTGACCTCCTCGGGCACCCGCCGGCCGGCCTCGTGCAACGCCCGCAGGACGCCGAGCGCGATCCGGTCGTTGGCGCAGAAGATCGCGCTCACCTGCGGGTCGGCCGCGAGCGTGCGGCCCTGCTCGTACCCCGATCCCGCGTCCCACCAGCCCGGATGGACCGGCGGCACCACGGCGCCGGCCTCGTACAGGGTGCGCCGCCAGCCCTCGATGCGTTCGTGCGCCTCGGGCCAGTCGGCCGGGCCGGCCGCGTGGTGGACGGTCGGGTGACCCAGGTCGAGCAGGTGCTGGGTGGCCAGGCGGGCGCCGGTGGCGTTGTCGATCTGCACGGTCGGGACCGCGTCCGACCGGCCCGCCCCGCCCACGGCCACGCATCGCAGGTCGGGCGGGGCCTGGATGAGCGCGGTGGTGACGGCGTGCTTGGGGGCGATGGCGATGACCCCGTCGACCGAGTACTGGGTCAGCCGGCCGACCGCGTCGAGGACGTGCTGCCGGTCGAGGTTGCGCACGGTCGCGATGCTCACCATGTACCCGGCCGAGTGGGCGGCGCTCTCGATGCCGTACAGCATCGAGGCCGGCCCGAACAGGGTGGTCTCGAAGCCGACGATGCCGAGCGTGTGCGACTGGCGGGTGACCAGGGTCCGGGCCGCCAGGTTGCGGCGATAGTTGAGCGACCGCATCGCGTCGAGCACCCGCTGGCGGGTCTCCTCGCGCACGTTGGGGTGATCGTTGATGACCCGGGACACGGTCTGGTGCGAGACGCCCGCCAGCTTGGCCACGTCACGCATCACCGTGAGGCGCGGCCGGGCGGGGGCCGGCTCGGCCGGGGCCGCGGTCTCCGCCGGCGGCTTTCGGGGTGCCACTGATCCCCTCCACGCTGCATCCATGTGAGCGATCACAGTCTAGTGCCGCCAGTGCGGCTGACCAGCCCGCCAGCAGCGGAGTCCTGGTCAGCGAGGGGATCAAGCAATGCTGCGGTAACAAACCAGGAACAGCCCTTGACTCCCCGATTGAGAACGGTAACACTCTCGAAACGCGGTACACGGAGCTACCACTCCGTTCCTCCGGTCAACGGCTTCAGGCACCCCGCCAGGCGCAACCCAGGACCCGGCGGAGTTTGTGTCCGCTGCTATGTGACCGTTAACAAAATATAGACGTGAATGCGCCCTCGCGGGGGGCGCTGAAGGAGGACGTAGTGCTCAGGAAACGACTGACTGTAGCCCTCGTGGGCGGCGTCATGCTCGCGTCGGCGCTGGCCGGTTGCGGCAGCAAGGACAGCGGCGGCGACAAGGGCGGCAGCGGCAGCGGCAGCGACAAGATCGTTATGGGCTTCTCCCAGGTCGGCGCGGAGAGCGGCTGGCGTACGGCCAACACCAAGTCGATCCAGGAGTCGGCGAAGGAAGCCGGCATCGAGCTGAAGTTCAACGACGCGCAGGGCAAGCAGGAGAACCAGATCTCCGCGATCCGGTCCTTCATCACCCAGAAGGTCGACGTCATCGCGTTCTCGCCGGTGGTCACCTCGGGCTGGGACGCCGTGCTCAAGGAGGCCAAGGACGCCGGCATCCCGGTGATCCTGACCGACCGCGCCGTCGACTCGACCGACACCTCGCTGTACCAGAGCTTCATCGGCTCGGACTTCGTCGAGGAGGGCAAGAAGGCCGGCCAGTGGCTGGTCGACCAGTACAAGGGCAAGACCGGCACGGTCAACATCGTCGAGCTGCAGGGCACCACGGGCTCGGCGCCGGCCCTCGACCGGCAGAAGGGCTTCGGCGACGTCATCAAGTCCGACCCGAACCTCAAGGTGGTGAAGTCGCAGACCGGTGACTTCAAGCGGGCCGACGGCAAGACCGTGATGGAGACCTTCCTGCAGTCCACCCCGAAGATCGACGTGCTCTACGCGCACAACGACGACATGGGCCTGGGCGCCATCGAGGCGATCGAGGCGGCCGGCAAGAAGCCGGGCAAGGACATCAAGATCATCACGGTGGACGCGGTCAAGGACGGCATGACCGCCCTGGCCGACGGCAAGATCAACTACATCGTCGAGTGCAGCCCGCTCCTCGGCCCACAGCTGATGGAGCTCGCCAAGGCGGTCAAGGCCGGCAAGCCGGTGGAGAAGCGGGTTCTCACCAAGGAGGGCACCTTCACCCAGGAGCAGGCCAAGACCGAGCTCCCCAACCGCAAGTACTGATCGATCTGCTTGCGAGGGTGTCCCGGTCGATCCGGCCGGGACACCCTCCGAGCGCGAAACGGAGCACGAATGGGCGAGCAGACGCCGGTCCTCGAGATGACCGGGATCCGAAAAGTCTTTCCCGGCGTCGTCGCCCTCGACGGCGTCGATTTCCGGCTCTTCCCGGGCGAGATCCACGCCCTGATGGGTGAGAACGGGGCCGGCAAGTCCACCCTCATCAAGGTGCTGACCGGCGTGTACGAGATCGACGGCGGCGAGATCAAGCTCGGCGGCGAGCCGGTGCGGATCTCCGGCCCGTTGCAGGCCCAGCAGGCCGGGGTCAGCACCGTCTATCAAGAGGTCAACCTCTGCACCAACCTGTCGGTGGCGGAGAACATCTTCATCGGGCGCGAGCCGCGCCGCTTCGGCCGGATCCAGTGGGGCCAGATGCGGCGGCGCGCCGGCGAGCTGCTCGCCCGGCTCGATCTGGACCTCGACGTGTCGGCGCCGCTCAACACCTACTCGCTGGCGATCCAGCAGATGGTGGCGATCGCTCGCGCGGTCGACGTCTCCGCCCGCGTGCTGATCCTCGACGAGCCCACCTCCAGCCTGGACGCCTCCGAGGTGGCGCAGCTGTTCGCGGTCATGCGCCGGCTCAAGGCCGACGGCGTCGCGATCCTGTTCGTCTCGCACTTCCTCGACCAGATCTACGAGGTTTCCGACCGGCTGACGGTGCTGCGCAACGGCCAGCTGATCGGCGAGTACCGCACCGAGGAACTGCCCCAGGTGCAACTCGTCGAGAAGATGATCGGCAAGGAGCTCGCCGCGCTGGAGGACCTGGAGGGCAAGGCCCAGCGCAGCCGGGAGAAGTCGGCCGAGGCGGAGCCGATCCTGGAGGCGAGGGGGCTCGGCCGGACCGGTGCCATCGCCCCGTACGACCTGACCATCCACGCCGGCGAGGTGGTCGGCCTGGCCGGCCTGCTCGGCTCCGGCCGCACCGAGATGGCCCGGCTGCTGTTCGGCGCCGACAGGGCCGACACGGGCGAGCTTCGTCTCGGGGGCAAGCCGGTCACCCTGCGTGACCCGCAGCTCGCGATGAAGAAGGGCATCGCGTTCTCCTCGGAGAACCGCCGCACCGAGGGCATCATCGGCGAACTCAGCGTCCGCGAGAACATCATCCTGGCGCTGCAGGCCTCCCGGGGCTGGACCCGGCCCATCCCGCGCCGCCGGCAGGACGAGATCGTCGACAAGTACATCAAGGCGCTGCAGATCCGCCCGGCCGACCCGGAGCGCCCGGTCCGCAACCTCAGCGGCGGCAACCAGCAGAAGGTGCTGCTCGCCCGGTGGCTGATCACCGAGCCGAAGCTGCTGATCATCGACGAGCCGACCCGGGGCATCGACGTCGGCGCCAAGGCCGAGATCCAGCGGCTGGTCGCCGAGCTGTCCGACGGCGGCATGGCGGTGCTCTTCGTCAGCGCGGAGCTCGAGGAGGTGCTCCGGCTGAGCCACAAGATCGAGGTGCTGCGCGACCGGCGGCTCATCGAGGAGCTGGAGAACACCGCCGAGGTCGACGCCGACCGCATCATGCAGACCATCGCCAGCGGAGCAACCTCATGACCATCCTCAAGAACCGGCTGTTCTGGCCCGCCGCCATCCTGGTGGTGCTGCTGGTCATCAACGCGTTCACGTCCAACCAGTTCATCACGGTTCGCGACGGGCACCTGTTCGGCACCCTGATCGACATCCTGCGCGGCAGCGCGCCGCTGATGCTGGTCGCCCTCGGCATGACGCTGGTCATCGCCACCGGCGGCATCGACCTGTCGGTCGGCTCAGTGATGGCGATCTCCGGCGCGGTCGCCTGCCTGTTGATCAGCGACCTCGGCAACCAGAACAGCGTCGGGTCGGTACTGCTGATCATCGGCGTCGCGATCGCCATGTCGCTGCTGCTCGGGTTGTGGAACGGTGCGCTGGTCGCGGTCGCCGGCATCCAGCCCATCATCGCGACGCTCATCCTCATGGTGGCCGGCCGTGGCCTGGCTCAGCTGATCACCGACGGGCAGATCATCAACGTCCGGTCCGACCCGTACTCGACGATGGCCTCGGGCTTCCTGCTCGCCGTGCCGGTGGCCTTCCTCATCGCGGCCGCGGCGGTGGCCCTGACCGTCGTGCTGACCCGGCGCACCGCACTGGGCCTGCTGCTCGAGTCGGTCGGCGGCAGCCCGAGCGCCAGCCGGCTGGCCGGCATCCGGGCGCGGCGGATCACCGTGATGGTGTACGTGGTGGCCGGCGGGTTCGCGGGGCTGGCCGGCCTGATCTACAGCGCCAACATCAGGAGCGCCGACAGCATCTCGGCCGGCAACCTGATCGAGCTCGACGCCATCCTCGCCGTGGTGATCGGCGGCACCGCGCTGATCGGCGGCCGGTTCTCCATCGCCGGCACCGTCCTCGGCGCGATCCTGATCCAGACATTGTCCGTCACCGTGGTCGCGATCGGCGTGCCGAGCAAGGCCACCCTTCTCTTCAAGGCCGTCGTCGTGGTTGCGCTCTGCCTTTCCCAGTCCCCGACCTTCCGGACGAAGGTCTTCGGGCGCCTCAAGGCGCGCCCGGCCGTCCGGGCGGAGGTTCCCGCATGACCACCGTGGATGTCACCCCGGCCACCGGCAAGAAGAACAACTCGCCGGGCAACTCGCGCCGCCGGGTCTACCGGCCGAACACCAAGTACATCCCGGTCCTCGCGACCCTCGTCCTGCTGGTGATCATGTACAGCAGCGGCGTGGCGAACTACGAGAACTTCGGCGATCCGAGCGTCCTGGTCAACCTGTTCCGCGACAACGCGGTGCTGATCGTGGTCGCGGTCGGGATGACGTTCGTGATCCTGACCGGCGGCATCGACCTGTCGGTTGGCGCGGTCATCTCGCTGACCACCACGCTGACCGCGACGCTGCTGAAGGGCGGCTGGCCGCCGCTGGTCGTGCTGGTGCTGGTGCTGCTGCTCGGCTCGCTGCTCGGCGCCGGCATGGGTGCGGTGATCCACTTCTTCAAGGTGGAGCCGTTCATCGCCACCCTGGCCGGGCTGTTCCTCGCCCGCGGCCTGGCCCTGTTCATCAACCAGAACTCGATCCCGATCCGGGACAAGACCTGGAAGGCGATCTCGGAGTACCGGATCCCGCTCGCCGACGGCGTGGTCACCAAGCCGATCGCCCTGGTGGCGCTGGCCGCGGTGCTGATCGCCGCCGCCGTGCTGGCCTGGACCCGGTTCGGCCGCAACGTCTACGCCATCGGCGGCAGCGCCGACTCGGCGTTGCTGATGGGCCTGCCGGTCGGCCGGACCCGGATCGCCGTCTACACCCTGAGCGGCTTCTGCGCGGCGCTCGGTGGCGTGCTGTTCAGCATCAACTCCACGTCGGGCTGGGCGCTGCAGGGCAACGGCCTGGAACTCGACGCGATCGCCGCGGTGGTCATCGGCGGCGTGCTGCTGACCGGCGGCTCCGGGTACGTCTTCGGCACGCTGCTCGGGGTGATGGTCTACGGCCTGATCCAGACGATCATCGCCTTCCAGGGCGACCTGAACGCGGCCTGGACCCGGATCGTCATCGGCGTCCTGCTGTTCGGCTTCATCGTCCTGCAGCGACTCGTCACCCGAAAGGCGAAATGACCCGCATCGCGCCGGCTGCCGGGTTGTACTCCCACCAGGCCCAGATGGAAGGAAACGCATGAGCGAGCACGAGGTTTGGTTCCTCACCGGAAGCCAGGGACTCTACGGTCCCGAGACCCTGGATCAGGTCGCCGCCCAGTCCCGCGAGATCGCCTCGATCATCGACGGGTCCGAGATCGGCGCCCGGGTGGTGTGGAAACCGGTCCTCACCGACGCGCAGCACATCCTGGACATCTGCCGGGAGGCCAACGCGGCGCCGGGCGTGATCGGCGTGATCGCCTGGATGCACACCTTCTCGCCGGCCAAGATGTGGATCGCCGGCCTGGACGCGCTGCGCACCCCGCTGCTGCACCTGCACACGCAGGCGAACGTGGCGCTGCCCTGGTCTGAGATCGACATGGATTTCATGAACCTGAACCAGGCTGCCCACGGCGACCGCGAGTTCGGGTACATCGAGACGCGGATCGGCGTGCCCCGCAAGACCGTCGCGGGACACGTCAGCGACCCCCGGGTGACCGGCCGGATCGCGACCTGGGTGCGCGCCGCCCGCGGCAACGCGGAACTGCGCTCGCTCAAGCTGGCCCGGTTCGGCGACAACATGCGCGACGTCGCCGTCACCGAGGGCGACAAGGTGGAGGCGCAGCTGCGGTTCGGGGTCTCGGTCAACACGTACGGCGTGAACGACCTCGTCGCCGTCGTGGACCAGGCGCTGGACACCGAGATCGACAAGCTGGTCGGCGAGTACGACGACCGCTACGACATCGCGCCGGAACTGCGCTACGGCGGCGACCGGCACGACTCGCTGCGCTACGCCGCCCGGATCGAGCTGGGCCTGCGGCGCTTCCTCGAGGACGGCGGCTTCCGGGCCTTCACGACGAACTTCGAGGACCTCGGCGGCCTGCGTCAGCTGCCCGGCCTGGCCGTGCAGCGGCTCATGGCCGACGGGTACGGGTTCGGCGGCGAGGGCGACTGGAAGACGTCGGTGCTGCTGCGCACCCTCAAGGCGATGGCCCCCGGCGGCACGTCGTTCATGGAGGACTACACGTACGACCTGGCGCCCGGTCAGGAGCGCATCCTCGGCGCGCACATGCTCGAGGTGTGCCCGTCCATCGCGGCCTTCACCCCGCGGTTGGAGATCCACCCGCTGGGCATCGGCGGCCGGGAGGACCCGGTCCGGATGGTGTTCGACGCCGCGCCCGGCCCCGCGGTCGTGGTCGGCATGTCCGACATGGGGGACCGGTTCCGGCTGGTCGCCAACGAGATCGAGGTCGTGCCGCCGAGCGAGCCGCTGCCCAAGCTGCCGGTGGCCCGCGCGGTGTGGAAGCCGGCACCCGACTTCGCCACCTCGGCCGAGGCGTGGCTCACCGCGGGCGCGCCGCACCACACCGTGCTGTCCTCGGCGGTGGGCACCGAGGAGCTCGTCGACCTCGCCGAGATGCTGCGCGCCGAACTGCTGGTGATCGACGACTCGACCACCATCCGGCAGTTCACCAAGGAGGTGCGCTGGAACCAGGCGTACTACCGCCTGGCCCGCGGCTTCTGATCCGCGCACCGCTCGGTGCCCGCCTTAGCCGTGCGGGCACCGAGCGGTCGTGTCTTCTCAGGACCGCACCACCGAGGTGGTGAGCACCGCGCCGGCCGGACGCGCGGCGGGCGGGGCGACCGCGTCGCGCGGCGGCACCCGCCAGGCGTCCCGGTCGAGGACGACGACGGCGAGGGCGACGGCGGCCCAGGCGGCGCACTGCAGCCAGGTCATCCGGTCGAGGTCGGCGCCGGCGTAGCCGAACGACTCGGCGGTGATCGTGCCCTGCACGATGTGGAACAGCATGACCAGCAGGACGCTGCCGCGCGAGCGGTTGAACAGCCAGACGTACACGATGGTGATGAAGAACGTGGTCGCCAGGCCGATCCAGCCCACCTCGTTACCCTCGCCCGAGATGACCAGCGGGGTGTGCCAGACGGCGACGAGCACACCGAGGACGGCCGCGGACACCAGCGGCGACCGGGTCGCCTGCAGCCGGGGAACGGCGAAGCCGCGCCAGCCCGGCTCCTCGGCCAGCGGGCCGTCGAGCGGGTTGACCCAGCGCAGCGCGAACATGACGGCCACGTCGGCCCAGGCGATGGCGGACAGCGACCACGATGCCCCGCCGAGCGCGGTGTTCGCCCACGCCGTACCGAAAATCACCGCAAGCGGCAGGCCCACCGCCACCACGTAGCAGTACCAGGGAACGCGCCAGCGGATCATCCGGGCGCCGAGGTCCCGCAGGCCGGCCCAGCCGCGGGTCATGGCGAGCACGACGATGGCCGAGATCAGCGGAGCGATCGGCAGGAAGTTGGTGTCCGGCAGCAGGCCGGCGGCGTAGAACGGCCAGGGCGACCAGCCGATGACGAATGCCAGGACGAAGAACGCGATGAGTGGATGACGACGGATCATGGCGGGCTCCTCGGTGTGGGTCGGTAAGTCCACGGTCGCTGTCGTGGGAGCCGCGCAGTACCCGGCGGGCAGGCCGGTCATAGGGCGGTTTTCTGGTGTATGCCACGGGGTGCCGCCCGGCTTATCCTGCTGACATCGCTACGCCGAGGCGCTCGCTGCTGCTGGCCGTGGCGGCGGCCGCGCTCGCCGCCGCCGCGATGTCGATCGCCCTGGCCGGCACGACCGATCGCGTCGCGCAGCCCGCGGTCCAGGCCGCGCTGTTCGTCTGGATCATGCTGTGGTACGTCTTCAGCGGGCTCCTGGCCTGGTGGCGGCGCCCGGACAGCGGGTTCGGCCGGCTGCTCGTGCTGGTCGGATTCGGCGCCGGACTGTCCAACCTGGCCTGGTCCGGCAACCCGTTGCTGTTCACCGTGGGCCAGGCGGCCGACCTGCTGGTGGTGGTGCTGTTCCTGCACGTGTTCCTGGCGTTCCCGACCGGGCGGCTGACCGGCGTCTCCCGGCGGCTGGTCGGTGCCGGCTATCTGGTGTCGGTCGGCCTCCAGCTGGTCGTGATGCTGCTCGGCGGCTTCGGTCCGGACAACGTGCTGGCCGTCCTCGACGCGCCGCGGGCGGCCACCGTGCTGCACGCCGTCGAGCTGGTCACCCTGAGCGGCCTGGTCCTGGCCGGGGTGGCGGTCCTGGCCGTACGCCGGCGGGCCGCCGGCCTCCCGCTGCGCCGCTCGGCGTCGCTGCTGGTCGACTCGTTCGCGCTGGGCCTGGTGTCGCTCGCGGTGCTGATGCTGATGGGCCTGTTCGCCGGTGCCGGGTTCCCGGTGGTGCAGCGGGTCACGCTCGCCGTGCTGGGGCTCGCGCCGGTGGCGTTCGTGCTCGGGCTGCTCGGCGCCCGCCTGGCCCAGACCTCGATCGGCGACCTGGTCAAGGAGCTGCGGGCGGCCCCCGCCGACCTCACGCCCGCGCTCGCCCGGGCGCTGCGCGACCCGTCGGTGACCCTGCTGTACTGGCTGCCCCAGTACGACAGCTGGGTCGATCGGGACGGCGCGCCGGCCGAGCTGCCCGGCCCGGCGGCCCGCCGCGCGGCGACGATCATCAGGCGGGACGGCGAGCCGGTGGCGGCGCTCGTCCACCACCCCGCGCTGACCGAGGAACCCGACCTCCTCGACGCGGTCGCGGCCGCCGCCGAGATGGTGCTCGACAACGGCCGGCTGCGGGCCGAGTTGCAGGCCAGCCTCGCCGAGGTACGCGGCTCGCGGGCCCGGGTGCTGGAGGCCGGCCGGCGGGAGCGCCGCCGCCTCGAACGCGACCTGCACGACGGCGCCCAGCAACGGCTGGTCGGGCTGTCGCTGCGGCTCGGCCTGCTGGAGTCGCAGCTCGGTGCCGACCAGGCCGCCCGGCAGGCGATCGCCGAGGCCAAGCAGGAGGTGGCGACGTCGCTGACCGAGCTGCGCGACATCGCCCGCGGCCTCTACCCGGCGGTGCTCAGCGGGCACGGCCTCGCGGTGGCGCTGGAGTCCGTCGCCGCGCAGGCGCCCGTGCCGGTGCGGCTCACCGTCGACCTGCGCGACCGGCTGCCCGAGCCGATCGAGGTGGCCGCCTACTACGTGGTGTGCGAGAGCCTCACCAACGTGGGCCGGCACGCCGCCGGGGCCGGTGCGACAGTGCACATCGAGCGGGCCGGCGACACGGTCGTGGTCGAGGTCGCCGACGACGGCCCGGGCGGCGCCGACACCGCCCGCGGTTCGGGCCTGCGTGGCCTGGCCGACCGGGTGGAGGCGCTCGGCGGCACGCTGCGGGTGTGGAGCCCGGCCGGCGGCGGCACCCGGGTGCGGGCGGAGCTGCCGTGCGGGTAGCGATCGCCGAGGACAGCGTGCTGCTGCGCGAGGGACTGGCCCGCCTGCTCGGCGACGCCGGCTTCGACGTGGTGGCCCGCTGCGCCGACGCCGGCGAACTGCTGCGGGCCACGGCGGCCCTGGAGCCGGACGTGGTCGTCGTCGACATCCGGATGCCGCCCACGCACACCGACGAGGGACTGCGGGCGGCCGTCGACATCCGCGCGGCGCACCCGGCCGTCGGCGTGCTGGTGCTCTCCCAGTACGTCGAGCCGGGGCTCGCGATGACGCTGTTCGCCGACTCCGCCGACGGCGTGGGCTACCTGCTCAAGGACCGGATCAGCGACGTCGCCGAGTTCGTCGCCGCGGTGCGCCGGGTGGCCGGCGGGGGAGCGGCGGTCGACCCGCAGATCGTGTCGGCCCTGGTGTCGCGCCGCCGTGCGGACGATCCGCTGGCCGTCCTGACTCCGCGCGAGCGCGAGGTCCTGGAGCTGATGGCGACCGGCCACTCCAACCAGGGCATCGCGGACCGCCTGTTCATCACGGTCCGGGCGGTCGAGAAGTACGTATCGAGCATCTTCGGCAAGCTCGGCATCCCGGCGACCGGCGGCGAGTCCCGCCGGGTGCTGGCCGTGCTGCTGTTCCTGCGTAACTGAGAACACACCCCGGCCCGGACGCGAGGTCCGAAAACCGCGCGAGTTTGTCGTACCCCTCGGGCAGAGTGTCAGGGGTGACGACACAGACCGGTCCTGACCGGACGGCTCCCGCCCGGGCGCCGGCGCAAGCCGAGCTGCGCCGGTGGCTGCCCAGCTATCTCATCCTCGCCGCGATCTGGGGCACCAGCTTCCTGTTCATCAAGGTCGGCGTGCGCGAGCTGCATCCGCTGTGGCTCACGTTCGGCCGGGTCGCCGCGGGTGTGCTGACCCTGCTGGTGGTGCTGGCCGTCACCCGCGACCGGCTGCCCCGGGAGTGGCGGTTGTGGGGGCACCTCGCGGTGGTCGGGCTGCTCGGCGTGTCGCTGCCGTTCACCCTGTTCGGCTTCGGCGAGCAGCGGGTGTCGTCGGTGCTCGCCGGCATCTGGAACGCGGCGACGCCGCTGGTCGCGCTGCCGCTCACGGTGCTCGTGTTCCGCACCGAGCGGCTCACCGTACGCCGGACGGCCGGCATCGCCATCGGGTTCGCCGGCGTGCTCGTGGTGCTCGGCGTGTGGCGTGGCGTGGGCGGGGCCCAGCTCACCGGGCAGCTGATGTGCTTCGGGGCGGCGATGTGTTACGCGGTGGCCATCCCGTACCAGAAGAAGTTCATCGCCGGGCGCACCGGCAGCGGCGTCTCGATGGCCGCGGCCCAGCTGCTGGTCGCGCTCGTGCAGCTCGCCGTGGCGGCGCCGCTGCTGGCCGGGCCGCCGCCCGACCCGACCGGGCTCTCCGCCCAGGTGCTGCTGAGCGTGCTGGCCCTCGGCGCGTTGGGCACGGGCATCGCGTTCGTGCTCAACTTCCACGTGATCCGGGTGGCCGGAGCCAGCACGTCGACCTCGGTGACCTACCTGATGCCGCTGGTCGCCACCCTGGTCGGGCTGCTGATCCTGCACGAGGACCTGCGGTGGAACCAGCCGGCCGGCGCGCTGGTCGTCCTGGCCGGGGTCGCGGTCTCGCAGGGCCTGCTGCTCCGCCGGCGCGCGGCGACCAGGCCGACGCGATGATCAAGCCGGGGCGGCGGGTGGCCGCCGTCGCCCCGGGTCAGCGCGGCCGGCTTTCGCCGTTGCGCCGCAGGGCGTCGGCCAGCTGATCCTCCAGGCTGATGATCCGGCAGGCGGCGGCCATGTCGGTGCCCTGCTCGCACAGCTCGCGGGCCCGCGCGGCGAGGCGCAGCTGGGCGCGCGAATAGCGGCGGTGACCGCCGGCCGAGCGATGCGGGGTGATCAGTTTCGCGGCGCCGAGCCGGCGCAGGAAGTCGGGCGATACGCCGAGGATGTCCGCGGCACGACCCATCGTGTACGCGGGATAGTCGTCGTTGTCGAGCATGTCGGGTTGGGCCATGCCACCTCCGGGTCGAGGCCCCGGCGCGTCCGCGCCGGGGCCCAGTACTGCGACACTTCCGGACCTCGCCGACCCCGGCGCCGGACGGCCCCGGAGAACGGCCGGCGAGTCCCAGGCGGAGCCCTGAACCTGCATCGGCCCCACCTGCTATCGCCCGCGGGCGCTGGGCCCGCCGGGTCGTTCACAACGCTCGATATCCTCAACGAGTGAAACACTAATCACCGACGGTGAGGAAGTCTAGGTGGCGGCACACAGATTTTCTGTGCCACCAACCGGAGCTCAGGCGGTGCGTACGCCGGCGTCGAGCAACCGGCGCGCCGCCCGGTCGTCCACCTTGACGCGGGACCGGCACATCGGGTTCTGGCACTCGGCGACATGCCTGCTCCGCACCGTGATCAGCGGGATGAAGAACAGGGCGAACCTGGTGACCTCACGCACCAGGAACATGTCGCCGGGCCGCCCGCAGACGTGGCAGGCCATCGCCACCCAGCCCAGCGGATACACCTTCGTACGGAAACCGAAGATCAGGAACACGCGCACTCCCGGGTCGAGGCGGCCACGCGGACGCGCGGCCTTGCCGAGCCGAATACCCCGGCCCGCGACGGTCAGTCGCGTCGGCGGTGGGTCGGCTCCGCTGTCTCCATCGTGACCGGGGCGCGCTCGCTCAGGGGCGCAGCACGATCTTGCCGCGGGTGTGCCGCTGCTCCAGCTCGCGGTAGGCGTCGCGCACCTCGGCCAGCGGGTAGACCTTGGCGATCGGCACCTCCAGGGCGCCCTTGGCGATCAGCCCGGCCAGTTCGGCGATCACCTCGGCCGTACCGGCCTCGGCGTTGCCCTCCGCCTTGACGCCGTACTTCTCCGCGGCCGCAAAGTCGGCGATCGTGTCGATGCGGTCCGGCCGCACGCCGAGTTCGAGAGCGACCTCGACATAGCCGCCGCCGAACGCGTCGATCAACGCGTCGACCCGTCCGGCCGCGGCGGCCCGGATCCGCTCGGTCACCCCGGCGCCGTGCGCGACCGGGATCACGCCGTG
>Ga0070668_100000180_pt1 | contig 40892 bp, 27 predicted proteins | sample KBSS43metaG_FD_64661 | JGI IMG/M metagenome (GOLD analysis project Ga0070668, IMG submission 64661) | Switchgrass rhizosphere microbial communities from Kellogg Biological Station, Michigan, USA - KBS S4-3 metaG | ecosystem: Host-associated > Plants > Roots > Rhizosphere > Soil ...
GGCGGGATCGGCCGGGTCGCCTCGAAGACCACGCTGAGCAGCGGGTGGTCGTGCAGGTTGCGACCCACGCCGGGCAGGTCGTGGGTCACCGCCACACCGGCCCGTTGGAGGTCGGCGGCCGGGCCCACCCCGGAGAGCAGCAACAGTCGGGGTGAGTCGACGGCGCCGGCGCTGAGGAGCACTTCCACGTCGGCGTACGCGGTGACGAGCTCACCGGCCAGGTCGTACTCCACGCCGGTGCACCGGCCGTCGCGGACGAGCAGCCGCCGTACCCGGGCCCCGGTGGCGACGGTGAGGTTGCGGCGCTCCGCGCGCGCCGGATGCAGGTAGGCCACCGCGGTGCTCTGCCGGGCGCCGCCCGTGATGGACAGTTCGTGCCAGCCCGCGCCCTCGGCCACGGCACCGTTGAAGTCGGCCGTGATCGGGTGTCCGGCCTCCGCGGCGGCGTCGAGGAACACCGCGGACAGCGGGTTGGGGGTGACCGACCGTGCCGGGCGCATCGGGCCGGAGTCGCCGCGGTACTGCGGGTCGCCGGCCGCGGTCTCCATCCGCCGGAAGTACGGCAGCACCGACTCGTAGTCCCAGCCGTGGCAGCCCGCCTTGGCCCAGCCGTCGAAGTCGGCCGGGTGCCCGCGCAGGTACACCATCGCGTTGATGCTGCTCGACCCGCCGAGGGTGCGGCCGCGCGGCCAGTTGTGCACCGACCCGCCGGTGCCCGTCTGCGGGACGGTGTTGTACGAGTAGTCGACCTCGGTGCCCCACAGGGCCGGCCAGGCCGGCGGCACCGCGATCTCCGGACGGGTGTCGGCGGGCCCCGCCTCCAGCAGCAGGACCCGCCGGTCGGGGTCCGCCGAAAGCCGGGCGGCGAGCACGCTGCCCGCCGAGCCGGCACCGATCACCACGTAGTCGTAGCCGAGCGACATCGCCCACCTCCATGTTTCCGACTTGCTACGCACTCTTGTCAGGGAGGCGACGTCGCTGTTGACTATTAGCGCCACGGCCCTTGTCATGCAGCGACAACTCGTGTGGGGAAGTGCCCCGGCCATGATGACAAAAACGACAAAACTCGCCATCGACGGTTGGCGCGAGCAGCTGGGCAGCACCTTCGGCCAGCTGGCCCCCTCGGCCGTCGACAGCGTGGTGCCGGTCGGCCGGCTCGCCGGCACCCGGCTCGGCCCGCTCATGACATACCTGGTCAGCGGCACCCCGCAGGTGGTGCTGCGATCCCGCGGCGCGGTCCGGCGGGCGCCGTTCGAACTGCTGAAGATCTGCCTGCCGCTGGCCGGCCGGGCCGTCGTCCACCAGGACGACCGGGAGATCGCCATCGCCCCGGGCCAGATGGCCCTCTACGACACCGGGCGGCCGTATCAACTGCGCCTCGAACAGCAGTGGACCTGCGCGGTGATCGCGTTTCCGCGGGAGGCGCTGCGCCTGCCCGAGCATCTCGTCCTGGCGTCGATGAGCCGGGCCTGGCCGCTCACCAGCGGCCCGGCCGCCGTGCTGGCCAGCTTCGTCTCGTCGGCGGTCGACCAGCGCGACGCGATCGGCGGCTCCTCCGCCGACCGGCTCGGCGAGGCCGGCCTGCACCTGTTGGCCGGCACCCTCACCGAGGCCGCGTCTCCGCTGGGCGACAGCGCCGCCGACGCGCAGCGGCTACAGATCCTCGATTACGTGCGCGCCCACCTGACCGACCCCGACCTGACCCACGCCCGTGTCGCGGCCGCCCACCACATGGCCGCGCGCACGCTGCACCGCCTGTTCGAACACGAGCCGTGCACGGTCACCGACCACATCCGTACCTGGCGCATCGAGGCGGCGATGCGCGACCTCACCGACCCGCTGCTGGCCCACCGCAGCATCGCCGCGATCGCGGCCCGGTGGTGCTTTCCCGGCCAGGCTCACTTCACCCGCGCGTTCCACGCGCGCTACGGCCTCAACCCGTCCGAGGCCCGCCGTGCCGCCATCCGCAGAGCCGGCTGAGACGCCGTTCCCGCGGTCGCCGGCAGGCGTCAGCCATGTCGTGGTTCCTCCGGACGGTCGAGCCGGCGCAGCCCGCGCCGGTAGCGATCGGAGATGGCCAGGTATTCGCCGACTCCGAAGTCGACCATGGCCGTCAGCCGCGCCGGATCGACCGGCCGGGGGCGGGCGGGTACGCCGAGCGCGAGGTGTTCGGTCGGCACCTCCATGCCCTCGGGCACGAGCGCGGCCGCCCCGACCACGGCGCCGGTACGGACGACGGCGCGGTTGAGCACGACGGCGCCGGATCCGATCAGGCAGCGGTCCTCGATCAGGCACCCTTCGCCATGGACGTTGTGCCCGATGACGCAGTCGGCGCCGACGACCGTCGGCCATTGCTCGGTGGTGTGCAGGACCGTACCGTCCTGGATGGACGTGCGGGCGCCGATGTCGATGCGGCCGAAGTCGGCGCGCAGGACGGCGGCCGGCCAGATCGAGGCCCGCGCGCCGACGGTCACGGCGCCGATGAGCACCGCGTCCGGGTGGACGAACGCCGACGGATCGATCCGCGGCTCATGGTTCTCGAAGGCGTACAGCGGCATCGGGGATCCTCAGAGCTTCGCGACCAGCGGTGTGTCGGCGCCGATCGCGCCGGTCTTGTGTGCGCCGCCCGGCGCGCCCAGCGGCTGCGCGCGGCCGGGCAGCAGGTCGGTGAAGAACCGGCGGTTGTCCTCGACGAACTCCTGGTACTCGGGAGCGACACGGCGGTCCTGGCTGATGGCCTCGACGGGGCAGACCGGTTCGCAGGCGCCGCAGTCGATGCATTCCTTGGGGTTGATGTAAAGCTTGCGGTCGCCTTCGTAGATGCAGTCGACCGGACACTCCTCGATGCACGACTTGTCCATCACGTCGATGCACGGCCCGGCTATCACGTACGGCATGTGGTCCTCCTCGGTTCCGGGGCCGGGTTGTCGGTCGAGTGGCCCGGGAAGAGTTGCGCGCCGGGGTCGATGTGCACGGCGGCGTTGTTCACCGCGGTGGCGACCTCGCCGAAACCGACGGCGATGAGCCGTACTTTGCCGTCGTAGTCGACGATGTCGCCGGCGGCGAACACGCCGGGCACGTTCGTCCGCATGGCGCTGTCGACCACCAGGTGCCGGTTGTCGTGCAGGTCGAGGTCCCATTGCCGGAGCGGGCCGAGGTTGGCGGTGAAGCCGAGCGCGGCGACCAGCCGCTGGCAGTCCAGCCGCCGTGGGGTGTCCTCGCCGGCGACGGTGATCTCGACGTGGTCCAGGACGCCGTTGCCGCCGGTGACGGTGACCTGCGCGTCGCGGATGACCGACACCGGGGATTCCTCGAGGTGCCGCAGCGAGGCGTGCTGGGCGCGGAACTGCCGGCGCCGGTGGACCAGCGTCACCGTGCGGGCGACGGGGTGGAGCATGAGCGCCCAGTCGACGGCGCTGTCGCCGCCGCCCACGACGACCACGTCCTTTCCCTCGTACGGGCGGGCCGACGGCACGAAATAGTCGAGCCCCCGGCCCAGATAGTCCTCGCCGGCCGGCAGCCGCCGGGGCGTGAACGTGCCGATTCCCCCGGTGACCACGACGGCCCGGCAGACGATCTCGGTGCCGGTGCTGGTCCGTACCCGCAGGTTTGCCGGCCCCCGGCCGAGGTCCTGCGCCTCCTGGCCGAGCAGGTATGCGGGCCGGTACGGTGCCGCCTGCTCGACGAGGTTGGCGACCAGGTCGCGGCCGGAGACGGCGGGGAACCCGGCGATGTCGAAGATCTGCTTCTCCGGGTACATGGCGCTGACCTGCCCGCCGACCTCGGGCAACGAGTCCACGATCGCGGTGCGCAGGCCGCGGACGCCGGCGTAGTAGGCACCGAACAGGCCCACCGGCCCGGCGCCGACGATGAGCAGATCGGTGTCGACGATCGTCATGACGCTCCCGCCGGCGAGGTGTCGCCGAGCCGGGCCACCAGTTCCCGGACCCGGTAGCGCTGCATCTTGCCGGTCGCCGTCTTCGGCAGCTCGTCGACGAAGATGACGTGCCGGGGCCGTTTGAACGCCGCGAGGCCGTCGCGGCACCAGCGGATCAGTTCGTCCTCGGTCGCCGCGCCGCGCAGCACGACGGCGGCGACCGGCTTGTCCAGACCGTTCTCGTCGGGCAGCCCGACGACGGCGGTCTCCGCGACGGCGGGGTGCTGCAGCAGGCGTGCCTCGACCTCGGCGGGCGAGACCCAGATGCCGCCGGCCTTGAGCAGGTCGTTGCTGCGGCCCAGGCAGGTGTAGTGGCCGCTCGGGGTGCGGACGTACGTGTCGCCGGTGCTCAGCCACTCGCCGGCGAACACGGTGCGGCTCGCTTCGGCGCGGCGCCAGTAGCCGAGCGCGATCGATTCGCCGCGTACGAAAAGCGAGCCGGGCTCCCCGTCGGCGACCACGTTGCCCTCGAAATCGCGCAGCTCGAGGTCGTAGCCCGGGACCGCGATGCCGGTGGTGCCGGGCTGGACCTCGCCGGGGCGGTTCGACATGAAGATGTGCAGCGCCTCGGTGGAGCCGATGCCGTCGATGATCTCGACGCCGAACCGGTCGCCGAACCGCTGCATCAGCGCGGCCGGCAGCGGCTCGCCGGCGGACGCACTCAGCCGCACCGAGTCGAACACGTCCGCCGGCAGGTCGCTGTTGACCAGCGCGGCGAAGAACGTCGGCACGGCGAAGAACAGGCTCGGCCGGCGGTCGGCGAGCACCTCGCCGACCGTTGCCGGGGTCGGCCGGCGCGGCTCGAGCACCACGCTCGCGCCGACCGACAGCGGGAAGAACATCGAGTTGCCGATGCCGTACGCGAAGAACAGCTTCGCGACCGAGAAGCACGAGTCGCCGGGCTGGATGCCCAGGACCTGGCTGCCGTACGTGTCGCAGACGTGCCGGATGTTGGCATGCCGGTGCATCGCGCCCTTGGGTTTGCCGGTCGTGCCGGAGGTGTACAGCCACAGCGCCCACGAGTCCTCGCCGGTGACGGCGGGCTCGCGGGAGGCGGCCGGTTGTCGCCGCCCGATTTCGAGCAGGTCGTCCCAGGTCCGGTTGGTGACGTTCGCGCCGGCGAGCGGTTTCGGGCCGTCGCAGACGACGTGACGCAGCTCGGGGGCGCAGGCGGCGGCCCGCTCGGCCTGCTCCCGGTAGGCGTCACCGGCGATCAGCACGGCGGCGCCGGAGTCGGCGATGATCTCGCCGAGCTCGTTCGCCCCGAGCATCGTCGAGATCGGCACCGCGACGAAGCCGGCCGTGAACGCGGCGAGGATGCCGGTGAACATGGGGAGGTCGTCGTTGGTGAGGAAGACGATCCGGTCGTCGCGGCGCAGCCCGAGGGCGCGGAAGGCGGCGGCGACGGTCTCGACCCGCTCGGTCAGCTCCGCGTAGGTCAATGCCTGGGTAGCACGGACGGCGAGGCGATCGCCGTCGCCGCGCTCGACGTGCCGGCGGGTCAGCCACGCGCCGGCGTTGAACGGTGCACCGGTCATGTCACACCCGCCTGAGGTCGTAGTCGCCGGTGCGGCCGGTGCCGTAGCGACGCAGGGCGCCGTCCGGGCCGGACGCGTTCGGCCGTACGAAAATCCAGTTCTGCCAGGCGGTCAGCCGCCCGAACAGCTTGGTCTCCACGGTCTCCGGGCCGACGAACCGGTGGTTGGCCTCCATGCCGGTCAGCGCGTCCGGCGACAGCGAGGCGCGCTCCTCCAGGACGAGCCGCAACTCCTCCTCGAAGTCGATGTCGTCGAGCGCGAGGGTGACCAGGCCGAGTTGTTCGGCGGTCTTCGCGTCCAACGGTTCGCCGGTGCGGGCGAGGGCGGCGGCCAGTTGGTCGTCGTGGCCCCAGAAGCGGGAGGCGAGCCGGCTCAGGCCGTTGCCCATCGGGTACAGCCCGTCGTTCGAGTCGGTGAGCCGGATCGTGGCCGGCGTGGCATCCGGCCGGATGTCCTCGTAGACGCCCTCCAGCATGTACTGCCGGTCGGCGGCGAGGGCGAGTTCGAGCAGCAGCCCGGTGAAGGCGGTGCCCGGGTCGATCACCGCGATGAGGCTGCGGCTGGTCACGTCGAGCCGCTTCAGGGTGCGCTTGTAGTACTGGACGACCTCGTTGACGAACCAGTCCTCGCGCAGGGCGCGCAGCTGTTCGTCGTACGCGTTCGTCAGGCCGGCGTCGCCGACCGCGCGGATGACCCAGGTGCCCAGTTCGAGCTCGTTGGTGCGCAGGTGCAGGATCAGGTCGTCGAGCGCGCGGGTCATGGCCAGGGGCCAGTAGTCCGCGCCCTGCGCGTGCACGTCGGCCGGCGGTGGCGCGGCGGGCCCCTGGACGGTGATGTCGACCCGGCGCCGGTCGCGGTGGATGGTCGCCGAGACGTACGGGTAACGGATGGTGTCGCCGTCGAACGTCCGGTCCAACGGGGTAAGCGCCACGCCGGATCCCGCCCGGGGCCGCGTCGACGCTTCGGCGGCCTGTGCGGCGCGGCGGCCGATCTCCTGGTCCCAGGCGTTGCGCGGCACGGTGGCGTCGACCAGGCCCCACTCCACGGCGGTGGCGCCGCGGTAGCCCTCGGCCTTGGTGGCGAACAGGTCGGCGCGATCCTTGCGGACGTGCCGCTTGTCCACCACCCGGGTCAGGCCGCCGGTGCCCGGCAGGACGCCGAGCAGCGGCACCTCGGGCAGCGACACGGTGGACGAGCCGTCGTCCACCAGCACGATCTGGTCGCAGGCGAGGGCGATCTCGTAGCCGCCGCCGGCCGCGGTGCCGTTCAGCGCGGCGATCCAGGTCTGGCCCGAATGCGACGTGGCGTCCTCGATGCCGTTGCGGGTCTCGTTGGTGAACTTGCAGAAGTTGACCTTCCAGGCGTGCGACGAGGCGGCCAGCATCCGGATGTTCGCGCCGGCGCAGAACATCCGATCCAGCCCGCCGGTCACCACCACGGCCCGTACGCCGGGGTGCTCGAACCGCAGTCGCTGCACGATGTCGTACAGCTCGATGTCGACGCCGAGGTCGTAGCTGTTCATCTTGAGGTCGTAACCGGGCACGATCCCGCCGTGCTCGTCGACGGCGAGGGTGACGGTGGCGACCGGTCCGTCGTAGGCCACCCGCCAGTGCCGGTAGCGGTCCGGCGTGATCGCGAAATCGGCCACCGGCGGAGAGGTGCCGGCGGGCTGTTCGGTGGCCGCATCTGTGACAGTCATGCTCACTCCGTCGTCTGTCGTCGGGTCGCGCCCACTAAATAGTCGACGCGACGCTATATGTACGTCAAGGGTATGTAGAACTTCCCGGTGTGGAAGAATGTTTCCCACCCACGTTCGACCGATCGGGAGACTCGATGCCGCCCCGCTCACCGAGCACACCGGCCGCGGAGCCTCAGCCCGATCAGACCGCCGAGCCGCCCCGAGAGGGTCCGGCGAGCGCACCCTCCTTGCTGCTCACGGTGCTGGGTGAGTTCGTGCACCCGCGCGGCGGCCAGGTCTGGACCGGCACCTTGGTCGAGGCGCTGGGTGCGCTCGGGGTCGAGCCGAAAGCGGCCCGGCAGGCCCTCGCCCGTACGGCGGCGGAGGGGCTGTTGTCCTCGCAGCGGCAAGGCCGCCGGGTCCGGTGGAGCCTCACCGACCAGGGTGCGAGGCTGCTCGAGGAGGGCACTCAGCGGATCTACGGGTTCATGCGCGAGCCGCACGCCTGGGACGGCCAGTGGCTCGTGCTGACCGTCGGCGTGCCGGAAAGCCAGCGCCGGCTGCGGCACCGGATGCGCACGAGGCTGACCTGGCTGGGTCTGGGTTCACCGGCGCCCGGCGTGTGGGTGGTGCCGGACGCGTCGAAGGAGACGGCGGTGCACGAGGTCGTCGCCGAGCTCGGGCTCGGCGATCGGGCGTTCGCCTGGGTCGGCCGCGCGGGCCGGATCGGTGACCCGGCGAAGGTGATCCGTGCCGCCTGGGACGTGGATGACGTCGAGGCGCGGTACCTGAGGTTCGTGGACCGTTTCCAGGAGGCGGTGGCGGACACGGATCGGGAGGCGTTCGTACAGCAGGTCCTGCTGATCCAGGAGTGGCGCCGGTTCCCGTTCTCGGACCCGGACCTGCCGGCCGAGTTGCTCGACCACGACTGGCCGGGCCCGGTGGCCGCCGCGGTCTTCCACGACCGCCGCAACCGCTGGCACCGCCGGGCGCAGGCCGAGTGGGACCGGATGGACGCCGACGCCGGGTCCCGGATCTGAGGCCGGGTCAGGCGAGTCCCTCCTCGGTGAGGTGCACGTAGTCGAACTCGACGGGCTGGTCGTTGATGCCGGTCTTCGGCGGGGCGATCCAGCCGGCGAACTTGCCGTACTCGTACTCGGGAACCATGAGAGCCGCCACCGCGGCGCGGTCGGCCGCGCTCGGGAGCCAGTCGTCGACCCGGGCGTTCCAGGTGTCCTCGTCGAGCACCTCGCCGGTGGGGGAGACGTGGTGGCCGGCGTAGACGCCGACCTTGCGGTTGAAGCCCTCGTGCGGCAGGAGGAGCCGCTCGGGCAGACCCGCGTCCTCCAGCGCCTGGTTCCATCGCTTGACGCCGTTGGCGCAGTCGGCCGTGTATTCGTCGCGCAGGTCCAGGTTGAGGGCGTTCAGCAGCGGCACGGTACGGGTACGGATCTCGCCGTCCTCGACGTAGCTCATCGTACGGACGTCGTCGAGCAGGACGTGGTCGTCCTTGCGGCGGGTCTCCATCCAGCGGCCCTTGAGCCCGGCGCTGTAGTAGTTGCCGGCGTTGGTGGACTGCTCGGAGCCGAACAGGTCCATCGACACGGAGAACTGGAAGTTGAGGTACTTCTGGATGATGGCGAGCGGGATGGCGCCGTACGGAAGGACGTCGGCCGTACCATGCTCGGCCATCAGCTCCGCCGTCCGCTCGACTGTGCGTTGCACGCCGGTGGTGCCGACGAACATGTGGTGCGCTTCTTCCTTGAGCATGAACTCGCAGGTGCGGGCGAGGGGGTCGAAGGCCGATTCCTTGAGGGTGCCGAGCTGGTATTTGCCGTCCCGGTCGGTGAAGTAGGTGAACATGAAGAACTGCAGCCAGTCCGTGGTCTCCTCGTTGAAGGCGCCGAGGATCCGCGGCGCGTCGAGGTCGCCGGAGTTGCGCTTGAGCAGTTGCTCGGCCTCCTCCCGGCCCTCCCGCCCGAAGTAGGCGTGCAGGAGGTAGACCATCGCCCAGAGGTGCCGGCCCTCCTCGACGTTGACCTGGAACAGGTTGCGCAGGTCGTAGATGCTCGGCGCGGTGTTGCCGAGGATCCGCTGCTGCTCGACCGAGGCGGGCTCGGTGTCGCCCTGGATGACGATCAGCCGCATGAGTGCGGCGCGGTGCTCGCCGGGGACCTCCTGCCAGGCCGGCTCGCCCTTGTGCTTGCCGAAGTTCACCTTGCGGTCGGGGTCCTGCTCGGCGAGGAAGATGCCCCAGCGGTACTGCTCCATCGGCACGTGGTCGAAGTGCGCCCAGCCGTCGCGGCCGACCGCGATCGCCGTGCGCAGATAGACGTCCTTGGTCGGCAGCGCCGGGCCGAGTTGCTTCCACCAGTCGAGGAACTTCGGCTGCCAGCCTTCGAGGGCCCGTTGCAGCCGCCGGTCGCCGGCGAGGTTGACGTTGTTCGGGATGCGTTCGGTGTAGTCGATCGTGCTCAGCGGGCCGGTGGGTGCCGGTGCGGGTCCGGTACGCGCGTCGGTGCTCATGGCTGTACCTCCTGGTGTCCGTGGCCCAAACATGCCACAAAACTCCGGAGTAGCGCTACCCGTGTGTAGACTAATCTGCGAGCCGGGGTTCAGTGCTCCCATCAGGGGGTGGTGACGGTGAACTGGTTGACGTTCACCGCGCCGCCGAGGGCGGTGGTCGCGTAGTTGAAGATGCCGAAGCGGTAGCCCATGAAGAACTGCCAGGCGTTGTTCAACGTGAACGCCGGCCCCAGATTCGTGAATGTCGTGCCGTTGGTGCTGTACGAGAAGGTGGCCGTGCGACCAGCGCCGGGCCGGATGTCGGCGCTGACCCGCAGCCAGATCCGGCCGCCGGAAACGGCCGCGCCGGCCGCCTCCGAGCCCGTGCCGGTGGTGGCCCAGCTGGAGTTCATGGTCAGGCCGTTGGTCATCGAGACCCGGGTGGTGCCGTTGTCCTTGCGGATGCCGATCCACGCCGACGAGTCGCGCAGCATCGCCAGCCCGGCGCGGTCGCCGTTGGCCATCTGTGCGTAGTCGAGCTGGATCGTCGCGGTCGACGACGGCCCCTGGATGCGACGGGTCAACGTGTTGCGGGCGTTGTAGAGGTCGTTGGTGACCGTCGCGGTGGACAGCCGCAGCCCGTTCCCGACGCTGAACCTGCTGGTGTCGGGGTTGTGGTTCCACTCGTACTGGTGCCCCAGCGTGCTGCTGGTGAAGGTGTCCGTGCCGACCATCGGGGCGACCGGCCGCCCCGGCAGGTTCGGCCGCGGATAGGACGCGCCCCACCGGCCGTTGACCGTGGTCAGCACCGGCCAGCCGTCGCCGCTCCAGGTGATCGGCGCCAGGGTGGGCATCCGGCCACCCGGGTAGGCGTCGGTGAACGCCATGTACCACCAGTCGCCGTTCTGGGTCTGTACCAGCCCGCCCTGATGCGGCACGCCGCCGCCGGTGATCGGGCCGGGCAGGTTCAGCAGGACCTGCCGTTGCTCGTACGGGCCCCACGGGCTGGTCGACCGCAGCACGTACTGCCCGTTCGCCGGCCGGGTCAGCCAGATGTAGTAGTACGAACCCCGCTTGTACATGCGCGAGCCTTCGAGCGTGCCGATGTTCGACGGCGTGGTGTAGACCGTCTGCGCCCGCACCTGCGACGTCAGATCGGCGGAGAGCTGGGCGACGCTGATGGTGCCGTTGCCGTACGCCACATACGGGGTGTCGTTGTCGAACAGCAGGCCCGCGTCGTAGTAGCAGTTGTTGATCCGGGCCTTCTTCGACCAGGTGCCGTCGACCGCGGAGGCGGTGTAGACATAGGTGCGGTTGAACTCGGTGCAACCCAGCCAGTAGTAGGTGCTGTTGCTGGGCCGATAATTGAACGCCGACGCCCAGATGCCCTTCACGTACGCGCGGCCGCCGGACAGGTCGTAGGCGGCGTTGTCGAAGTCCAGCCGCGGGACGGAGTGCCCCGCGTATTCCCAGTTGACCAGGTCGTACGAGCGCAGGATCGGTGCGCCCGGCGAGTAGTGCATGGTCGACGCCGAGTAGTAGTAGGCGTCCCCGACCCGGATGATGTCGCCGTCGGCGAAGTCCTGCCACACCACCGGATTCGTGAACGTGCTCGGCGCCGGCCCGGTGGTGGGCGTGATGGTGGGCGTGGTGGTGGGCGGCGTGGTCGGGGTCGCGGTGCCCGTGCAGGCGACACCGTTGAGGACGAAGGCGGTCGGAGCCGGATTCGCGGACGTCGACGTCCCGTTGAACCCGAAGGTGGCGCTGCCGTCGGTGGGCAGCTCGGCGTTGAACGCCGCGTTCGTGACGGTCACCTGCGCGCCGGACTGGGCGACCGAGCCGTTCCACAATTGGCCGACGGTCTGGCCGGCGCCGAAGGTCCAGGACAATTGCCAGCCGGTGAGCGGGTCACCGAGGTTGTCGATGGTCACGGTGGCGCCGAAGCCGCCCTGCCACTGGCTGGTCACGGTGTAGGTGACGCGGCAGGCGACGGCGGCCTGTGCGCTGGTGGACGCGGCGGTGATGCCGGCGGTGACGGCGACGGCGAGGGTGGCGGCGAGCCAGAGCTTTCGTTTCACGGCGGTAGCTCCCTTGACGCGGTATCGGGGACTCCGCCGGCCCGGGGGAGAGCGGGATGGCGGCTAGCGCATCCGTGCGGCTGATCGCACTTCAGGTCTGATTTGGAGTGGTGCATTGCGGCGTTGACGCCAATGGGGTGCCCGAGGCCAGGAAGCCGAACGTGGTCGAGCCGCCGGCCGGCAGCGAGCCGTTGTATGAGGTATTGCTGACCGCGACGGCCGAGCCGCTCACGCTGAGGCTGCCGTTCCAGACCTGGCTGACCGATTGCCCGGCGCCGAGTGTCCAGCGGACCGTCCACCCGTTGATCGCCCGGCCGCCCGCCGTCACGGTCACCTCGCCCTGGAACCCACCGGGCCAGGACCTGACGGTCCGGTAGCCGGCGGCGCAGGCATCGGCCGGTGGGGTGGTGGGCGGGGTGGTGGGCGGCGTCGTTGCGCCGGGCGGTACCAGCGGGCAGGTGCCGCGGTACATGGAGATGTTGCCGGGGTCCGGCGCCGGGCACAGGAACGGGCCGTACCGGGTGTCGTCGTCGACGAAGATCTTGAGCCAGGGGATGAGGGTGCGCATCTCCGTGGTGTTGGGCCGGGTCGCGAACAGATGGTCGACGCCGGTGATCTCCACCCACGCGCTCTCCGTGGTGGCCGGCAGTGTCCGGTACATGCTGTCGAGGTAGGGCTGGGTGACCACAGTGTCCCGTTGACCGGAGATGAACATGGTGGGCACCCGGTTGGTGGACAGGTCGACGGCGCCGGTGGGCGAGCCGGGCGCGAGCCCGACCGCGGCCTTGAGGGTGGGCCGGCGCAGAGCCGCGCCGAGCGCTCCCGCTCCGCCGGCGGAGTGGCCGATCACGGCGAGCCGGGTGGGGTCGATCCGATCCCGCACGGTGCTGCGTTGCGTGACGTAGTCGAGCGCGGTGAGCAGTTGCGTGGTGCGGGCCTCGGCGCCGTCGGTCCGGCTGTTCGTCTCGATGCCGATCACGACGAAGCCGAACGAGGCGAGCCACGGCCCCATCCAGGCCTCCTCGACCGAGAACAACGCGCTGTACCCGGGGACGATGGCGATCGCGCCGAAGGTGCCCTGGCTCGTGTCGGTCGGGTAGTAGATCATCCCGCCGCCCAGGCCGTTGCCGGCCGGCACGCTGACCTGGGCGGTCGCGAAGGTGCCGCGGGTGGCGGCGACGCTCGCCGGGGTGGGGTCCGGGCCGCGCTGGTACGGGTTGTCGGCAGCGGCCGCGGGTCGAGCCGTGCTCACCATGGCGAGGATCGCGAGGACCGAGGCGGCCGCGAGAAGCAGCCTGCGCCGGGTGATCCGGTACGGGGACGTGGGCATGGGGGTGCCTCTCGGTGGGTGCCGGTCAACGCAATCACGATAGTCAATGTGACGTGAACGTTAACAACCGTGCCGGATGTATTACGAGAGCACTCCGGAGGTTGAAGAATTGACGGCGCGCACCATTTCCCGTACGGCGTGAGCTGCACCTTTGTGCCGCCGGGGACCCGGCTGACAAGCTCGTTACGGTTTTTTGAGGAGCAGTTTTTCCGCATCGCGAGAGAATCGCGCCGGCGGTGCCCGACCCGCAGCCTCCGTCTAAATTGATGGGATGACTTTTTAGATCACACGGCCTATCTGTCATCCGATGCCGAATCGTTGCTGGGATCTTTCGGAAATTTCGCCCTCGCATATGGACATCGTCGCATCGCCACGTTTAGATACATCCCATGTTCGACGAGGACCCTGCGCAGCGTTCTCCCGCCGGAAAGATCGCCCGCCCACTCGGCAGAGCACCAGAAAGAGTTGCGATGAAGCACATAGCCGTCCTTCGCGCCATCGCGTGCGCCGCGTCCGCGCTCGCGCTCGTCAGCGCCTGCAACCGGGGTTCCGAGTCCACCGACAGCAGCAAGCCGGTGGTCGGCGTCGACTACCCCCGCTCCGACACCGATTTCTGGAACTCGTTCATCAAGTACACGCCCAAGTACGGCGACGAGCTCGGGCTGACGTTGAAGACCACCAACTCGCAGAACGACGTCGCCAAGCTGACCGCCAACATTCAGACCTTCGTGAGCCAGGGCGTCAAGGGCGTGGTGATGGCCCCGCAGGACACCGCGGCCATCGCGCCGGCGCTCGACCAGCTGGCGGCGAAGAAGATCCCGGTGGTCACCGTGGACACCCGGCCCGACTCGGGCACTGCCGCCATGGTGGTCCGGGCGGACAACCGGGCCTACGGCACCAAGGCGTGCCAGTTCCTCGGCGCGAAGCTCGGCGGCAAGGGCAAGGTCGTCATGCTGCAGGGCGACCTCGGCTCGATCAACGGCCGGGACCGGACCGAGGCGTTCAACGAATGCATGAAGACGAACTTCCCGCAGATCAAGGTCTTCGGGGAGGCCACGAACTGGGATGGTGCGGTCGCCGCGCAGAAGCTGCAGACCGACCTGACCGCCAACCCCGATATCAAGGGCATCTACATGCAGTCCAGCTTCGCCCTGTCCGGCACGCTGCAGCTGCTGAAGCAGAAGGGCCTGCTGGTCGCCCCGGACGACCCGAAACACGTCTTCGTGGTCTCCAACGACGGCATCCCCGAGGAGCTCAAGGACATCGCGTCCGGACAGATCGACGCCACCGTGTCGCAGCCCGCCGACCTGTACGCCAAGTACGCCCTGTTCTACGTGAAGGCCGCGCTCGCCGGGCAGACGTTCAAGCCCGGCCCGACCGACCACGACAGCACGATCATCCAGGTCCGCGACGGGCTGCTGGAGGACCAGCTCTCCGCTCCGCTGGTCACCAAGGACGGTGCGAGCTACGGCGGCGTGGCCAGCCTGAAGAGCGACGACAAGTCGCTGTGGGGCAACAACCTCGGCTGATGGCGACGGAGGCGGAGGGGATGGCCGGCGCATCCGCCCGTGCCGGCGACGGGCGGTCCCGCGCGGAACCGCCCGTCGTGCAGGCGACGGGTGTCACGAAAAGGTACGGGCCGACGACCGCCCTCAGCGGGGTCGGCCTCACGGTCACCGCGGGGGAGACGCATGCGCTCGTCGGCCGCAACGGGGCCGGCAAGTCGACGCTCGTGTCGATCCTGACCGGGTTGCAGGCGCCGGACGAGGGCACGGTGACCTTCGACGGCGATCCCGCGCCACGGCTCGCCGACCGCTCCGCGTGGCGGCAGCGCGTGGCGTGTGTCTACCAGAAGTCGACGATCATCCCGGCCCTCACCGTCGCCGAGAATCTCTTTCTCAATCGGTACGACCGCGGTCGTACCGGCCTGCTCAAGTGGTCCGCGGTGCGGCGCCGCGCCGCCGACCTGCTGGCGGCGTGGTCGGTCGACGTCGACCCGCGGACCCTCGCCGGCGACCTGTCCGTGGAGCAGCGCCAGTTCGTGGAGATCGCCCGGGCGTTGTCGTTCGGCGCGCGGTTCATCATCCTCGACGAGCCGACCGCCCAGCTCGACGGCGCCGCGATCAACCGGCTGTTCGGCCGGATCCGGGACCTGCAGGCCCAGGGCGTGACGTTCCTGTTCATCAGCCACCACCTGCAGGAGATCTACGAGATCTGCGACCTGGTGACGGTGTTCCGGGACGCCCGGCACGTGGTGACCGCGCCGGTGGCCGACCTGCCCCGGGCCGACCTCGTCGCCGCCATGACCGGCGACGCCGCCGCTGCCCAGCACCGCGAACGCGCGCGCACCACCGAAGCCGCCGCACCGGCCGCGCTGACCGTACGCGGACTGACCGGCGCCGACGGCACCTATCGGGAGGTCAGCTTCCAGATCGCCGCGGGTGAGATCGTCGGCCTCGCCGGCGCCGCGGGGAGCGGGCGCACCGAGGTGGCCGAAACCGTGGTGGGGCTGCGCTCGGCCGCCGGCGGGGAGGTCGAGATCGCCGGCCGCCGGCCCCGGCCCGGCAGCGTGCCCGACGCGCTCGCGGCCGGCGCCGGGTTCGTTCCGCAGGACCGCCACCACCAGGGCTTCGTCGCGGACATGTCGGTCGCGGACAACGGCACCCTGTCCGTGCCGGCCCGCCTCGGCCGGCACGGCTTCATCAGCACCCGCCGCCGGGATGCCATCGCCTCCGGCCTGATCGACAACCTGGCGATCAAGACGCCGAGCCCGCACCTGCCGGTGTCCGGGCTCTCCGGCGGCAACCAGCAGAAGGTCGTCATGGCCCGGGCGCTGGCCGACGATCCCCGGCTGTTGGTGCTGATCAATCCGACGGCGGGCATCGACGTACGGTCCAAGGAATTCCTCCTCGACAAGATCGAGGAGACCGCCCGGTCCGGTGCCGGCGTGCTCATCGCCTCCGACGAACTCGACGATCTGCGGGTGTGCGACCGCGTCCTGGTGATGTTCCAGGCCCGGGTGACCACCGAGATCGCCCACGGCTGGCACGACCACGAACTCGTGGCCGCCATGGAAGGAATGGACCTCGATGCCTGACGCAGCCCTCGCGGACACTGCCAAGGACGCCGCGGCGGCCGGCGCGAAACAACGCGTGCTGATCGGCGGCCGGATACCCCTGGCCCGGCTGCGCGACCTCGCCCTCGTACCGGCGATCCTGATCATCGCGATCGTCGGGCAGATCGTCAGCCCGGTCTTCCTACAGCCGGACAACCTGCTCAACGTGCTGCAGACGATGTCCGAGATCGCCCTGCTCGTCCTGGCCCAGACGATGATCCTGATCGTCAAGAAGATGGACCTGTCGCTGGAATCCACGATGGGCCTGGCACCCGGCGTGGCGGCCTGGCTCGTCGTCCCGGTCGGCGCGGGGCACGGGCTCGGCCTGCTGCCCGGCGGGTGGGCCGTCCCGGTCACCCTCGCCGTCGGCGCGCTCATCGGCGCCGTGAACGCCGTTCTGATCATCCGGTTCGGGCTCAACGGGTTCATCGTCACGCTCGGCATGCTGATCGTGCTGCGCGGCGCGCTCACCGGCATCTCCGGCGGCCAGACCTTCTTCCGGCTGCCGCCCTCGATGCTCTACCTCGGCACGGCCGAGTGGCTCGGCGCGCCCGCGTCGATCTGGATCTGCCTGGCCCTGTTCGCGGTGGCCATCGTGGTCCTGGGCTGGACCAGCTTCGGCCGGTCGCTCTACGCCATCGGCGGCAACGTCGACGCCGCCAAGGCCGCAGGCATCCGTACCGATCGGGTGCTGTGGATCGTGATCGTCGCCGGCAGCCTGCTCGCCGCCCTGGCCGGTCTGCTGCTGTCCGGGCGGCTGGCATCGGTCGCCTCGGCCCAGGGCAACGGCTACATCTTCACCGTGTTCGCCGCGGCCGTCATCGGCGGCATCAGCCTCAACGGCGGCAAGGGCACCATGTTCGGCGCCTTCACCGGCATTCTCCTCCTCTTCATGATCCAAAACGTGCTCACCCTCGCCGGCATCCCCGCGCAGTGGATCGGCGCCCTCAACGGCCTCATCATCCTGGCCGCACTGATCGTCTCCCGGATCACCGGCGGCAAAGTCCAGGACTGAGCCGGACCGATAGCATCGGCAGTCGACGGCCCGATCGGGCGGCGGCGACGGAGAGGTGACGCAGTGCGGATCGAGCTGGTCACCGGCGACATCACGGCCGAGCGGGTGGACGCCATCGTCAACGCCGCAAATTCGTCGCTGCTGGGCGGCGGCGGGGTCGACGGGGCGATCCACCGCAAGGGCGGCCCGGCGATCCTGGAGGAGTGCCGCGCTCTGCGGGCCAGCCGGTACGGGCGGGGCCTGCCGGTCGGGCAGGCGGTGGCGACCACCGCCGGTCGGCTGTCCGCCCGCTGGGTGATCCACACCGTCGGGCCGGTGTTCAGCACCGCCGAGGACCGGTCCCCGTTGCTCCGCAGCTGCTACACAACGTCGCTGGCGGTCGCGGCCGGCCTGGGCGCGCGGTCGGTGGCCTACCCGTTGATCTCGTCCGGCGTGTATAGGTGGCCGAAGGACGACGCCGTCGCCCAGGCGTTGGCGGCGCTGCACGCCGAGCCGACCGCCGTGGAACTGGTCCGCCTCGTGCTCTTCGACGAGCAGACCCGCCAGGCCGCGGAACGCGTCCAGCAGGCCCTCGCCGACGGTCGCTGACCGGCGGCCGAGGGTCTGACGGTCGTGATCGGCGGCCGAGGGTCCGACGGTCGGTGACCGGCGGCCGAGGCTCAACGCGCCTGCGCGGTGTGGGCCTGTCGGTGGCCGGCGTAGTCGCCGGTGTGTTGTTCGGCCCAGCTCTGCAGGTGCCGTAGTGCGCCGGTGGCGCCGCGGGCGAGGTCGGTCAGGGCGTACTCCACCGCCGGTGGGCGGCTGGGCCGCACGGTGCGGGTGATCAGTCCGCCGGCTTCGAGTTCGCGCAGGGTTTGCGCGAGCATTTTGTCGCTGACGCCGCCGGCCCTCCGGCGCAGCTCGGACCAGCGTTGCGGACCGTCGACGAGATCCACCAGGACCAGGCTCGCCCACCGGGCGGTGACCAGGTCGAACAACTGCCTGCCGAGGCAGGCCGGATCCCGGACGTTGCCTCGCGTGCTTTCCGGCACGTGCTCACCTCACCTCAAGGTACGTACTTCCCCAGGGAAAGTACCTCAGTCACAGTGAGTCGACCAACCCCGTGATCCCGAGGAGAACCTGCCGTGACCCGCACCGCGAACACCGTGACCGTGCTCGGCGGCCCCACCGCGCTGATCCGCCTGGCCGGGTGGACGCTGTTGACCGACCCGACCTTCGACGCCGCCGGCACGGAATACCAGGACGGCCCGGTCCGGCTGCGCAAGACCATCGATCCGGCGCTGACGGCCGCCGAGCTGCCCACCCTCGACGCCGTCCTGCTCAGCCACACCCAGCACCGGGACAACCTCGACACCAGCGGCCGTACGGTGGTGTCCGGCGCCTCGCGGGTGTTCACCACCGTCGACGGCGCCGCGGACATCGGCGCCGGCGCCGTCGGCCTGGAACCCTGGCAGACCCGGTCGCTGTCCACGCCCGGCCGGGCGACGCTGCACATCACCGCGGTACCCGCACGCCACGGCCCCGCCGGCACCGAAGCCCTCACCGGCCCGGTCACCGGCTTCCTGCTGGACACCGACGACGGCACGGCACCGACGGTGTACATCTCCGGCGACACCGTCGACCTGGACACGATGAGCGTGCTCGCCGACCGGCACCGCATCGACGTCGCACTGCTGCACCTGGGCGCGGCCGGCTTCAAGGAACTCGGCGACCTCAAACTGTCGATGACCGCCGCCCAGGCCGTCGAGGCCCGGCGCCGGCTCGGCGACCCGCTCGTGGTGGCCGTGCACGCCGAGGGCTGGGCGCATTACACCGAAGACCGCGGCCACGCCGAGCAGACCGCCGGCGCCGCCCTGCACTGGCCCGCCCTGGGCCGGCCGGTCACCCTGCCCACCCCGTCGGCCGCCGGGCTGGCCCGCTCCTTCTACACCGCCGTCGACGCCCGCCCGTTCGACCCCGAACGCGTCCGGGCCCACCTCGCCGAGGACTTCCACGACTACAACCGCCCCACCGGTTTCGGCGACGACGCCGGCGACCGCGAGGTCCTCATCATGTTGCTGACCGCGCTGGCCGCGGCGTTCCCCGACGGCCGGCACACCGTCGAACGACTCACCCCGATCGGCACCGACGAGGCGCTGCTGTACTGGCGGTTCACCGGCACACACACCGGCGCCGCCTTCCTCGGCGTCACCGCGGCCGGCGCCCGGGTGGACTTCGCCGGCACCGACCTGTTCACGAGCCGGGGCCCGGTCTTCACCGCACAACGCCACGTCGAGGACCTACTCACCCTCACCGGCCAACTGCGACCGCACCAGGGCTGAACGACGACCGGCGCCGGCGCGGGTCCACGAGTCATCCGGTCGGTCGACAAGCGGAAGCGACTCGCGGCGCACGACTACGCTGTCCGCTATGGATCTGCTCCTCACCCTCGCGGATCAGTCCGCGGACGACGTCCGCTCGCTCTACTCGTGGCTCAACCAGGATGAGGACCTTCGGGGTCGGGCCCAGCTGAAGCAGGCGCCCGTGCCGGAGGGAAAGCTCGGTTCGCTGACCGATGCGCTGATCGTCGCCATCGGCCCGGGCGGCGCCGCGGTATCGCTGGCCAGTGTGCTGATTTCGTGGATCCGGCACCGCACTGCCGACGTCGAGGTGGAGGCCAGCCGCCAGGACGGCGAAAAGGTACGGGTCCGGGCGAGGCGGATCAAGTCGCTGGACGTCGCCGAGCTCAAGGCCCTGACCGACGGGCTGGCCGCCTGGGCGGCCGGCCAGGGCGAGACGCCGCCCCAACTCGAGGACCCCGAGGCTTAGCACCGGGTTCAGCACGGCGGGTTGTACGGCAGCCCCGTCACGTACTGGGTCCATTGTTCGGGCGTCACCGGGGTGGTGACGAGACCGCAGATTCGCTCGGCGACGCGGTCCGGATCCGTGTCGATGATGATCAGGGTGCCGTTCCGGAAGCCGGCGGCGAGGAATCCGTCCCCGCTGAACGATGCGGCGGTCGCCGGTGAGCCCTGCTGGCCGACCGTGGTGAGGCGGGCCGGGGCGGCGGGATCGTGGAGATCCCACAGCTGCACCGTCCCGTCTCCGGCGGCGAGGGCGAGCATCCGCCCGTCCGGGCCGATGCCGATGTCGTTGATCGAGCCGCGGAGCCCGGTGACGGCGCCGGCCGTCGCGACGCGATCACGGTTCCGGACGTCCCACAGCCGCACCGTGGAATCCGGGCCGGCAACGGCCATGGTGCCGCCGTCCGGGCTGAACGCGACGGCCGCCGAGGCGGCGGCGCTCGTGGGCACTCGGCCGGTGGCCTCGGGCGCCTTGTCCGGGCCGAGGTCGACCAGGAGTACCTGATCCGCACCGACCAGCGCCACCCGGCTGCCGTCCGGGCCGAAGTGGGCCGCGCGAGGGTTTCCGGCCGTACCGGGCAACGGGTCCACGCGCACCGGGTCCGCCCCCGCGGCAGGCCGCCAGACGGCGAGTCGCGGTGGCGACCCCGGGTAGACGCCCATCACCGTCTTTCCATCGGCGGCGACATGGAGAGCGAGCGGCGCGGCCCCACCGCCGGCCGGGCCGCGCAGGGTGGTTTGGCCCTCGACGGTCCCGGCCAGGCCGAGCTTCGGCATGCGAAGAGTCCCGTTCGGGCCGACGACGACGGGGGCACCGGACGCGCTCACGGCCGGGACGGCGCGGGCCGCCGCGGCCGGAAGGCGCGCGCCGGCCCGTGGACGGTGGACATCGCGGGTGTCCCAGACCCGGGCCCCGCCCGTGCCGTGCACCACCACACTGCGATGGTCGGTGGCGAAGCGTACGGTGTCGATGACCTTGAGGCCCGTGGTGACCACGGCCATCTGCCCGGCCCGGCGAAGCGGGTCGAGCTGCCACAGCCGGACCGCGCCGCCGGCGGTCGCCAACGTGCGACCGTCCGGCGCGAAGACGAGATGCTCGGCGTGCGTCTCCAAGGTGGCCAGTTGCTGCGGGCGCGACGAGTCGGTGATGTCCCACAGGTTGACCGTGCCCGCCGCCACCGCGACCCGGCGGGCGTCCGGGCTGAACGCGGCGAGCGGCTTCAGAACCTGATCGGCGCTCCCGGTGGCCTCGAAGGTAGTCACCTCGGCGGGCCGTCGGGGGTCGCGGACGTCCCAGATCCGGACGGTGACCGGTCGTCCGGAGACCTGCGACACCGCGGCCACCCGGGAGCCGTCCGGGCTGACGGCGACCGATCGCAAGCCGGACGTCTGCCCGGCCAGCTGGGCCACGGGCCGAGCCCGGCCTGGATCTGAGATGTCCCAGATCGCCAGGGAACCGGTGTCCGAGGAGTCGGTGCCGGACTGTACGGCGACGGCGAGGTTGCCGCCGGGGATCGGAACGATGCGGCCGTCGTCCCGGGTCGTCCGGTAGGGCCCGGCCGGACTGCTCGGGTCGGCGACGTTCCACATGGCTGTCCCGTCGAAATACAACTGCGCTCCGGCCGGCGGGCGGCCGGGGAGACTCGCCGCCGGAGAGCCGTCGCTGCGGGACTCGTGGCCGTCGACGGTCGACACCAGCCGGCGGCTCGCCGGGTTCCGGACATCCCACAGCTCGGTGAACGCGCCGACACTGTCCCCGTACCGCACCGCGAGCAGTCCCGGTCGTACCATGCTGATCCGGTCGATCGCGCTGCCGTCCAGGCCGTTCATCCGGGCCGGTATCGTGCCGAGCACCGTTGCGGTGGCCGGATTCCACAGGTTGACGGCCGACTTCGACGCGGTGGCCAGGAGCTCACCCGACGCGGCGAAGGCGAGGTAGGAGCCGGACACCGGCAGTTCCCGATACTCCGGGTCCCAGGAGACGTTGAAGATCGCCGCGCGGCTCCGCGGCGTCGGCTCGGTACGGTAGGCCGCCACGGCCAGCTGCTGAGCCAGCTGGGGGCGGCTGTTGCGCAGGGCGTCGGCCTGGGCCGCGATGCCGTCGGCCGTCGCCGTGAGATGCTGTCGGTCGATCTCCCGGCTCTGCCGGTACACGACGACCGACACACCGACCACGACGGCCGACAGCAACGCCAGCCCCACGGTCGCGCGGCGTCGCCACCGTCGCTGGCGCTGTTCCCTCTTCTTCTCGGCGAGGTCGGCCGCGACCGACGCGTCCATGAACTCACGGGCGATCGGCGTCAGTTCGGCTTCCGGCCGCTGATCGATCTGTTCCGTGGCGGCGACCAGCCGGCTGCCTCTCAGCAGGCCGGCCGCGGACCGGCCGTCCTCGTCCCAGCTGCGGGCGGCCGTGGTGATCTGCTGTTGCACGATCAGCCAGGCGCGGTCGGCATCGATCCAGTTCCGCAGCCTCGGCCAGGCTCGCAGCACCGCCTCATGGGTGATCTCCACGCTGTCCTCGGTGACCGTGACGAGCCGGGCCTGGGCCAGCGCGTCGACCACCCGCGCCAGCGTGTCGGCGGTGGCGACCTGTTGCGCGAGCCGGCTCAGGCTGAGGCGCCGGCGGGTGTCGGCCGAGTCCTCACCGAGGACGGTCAGCCGCAGCAGCAACCGCCGGGCGACATCCCGGTCGTTCACCCCGAGCGAGTGGTACGCCCGGTCCGCGGTGACCGCGATGGCGTCGTTGATTCCACCCGCCCGGGTGTAGCCGGCGACGGTGAGCATGTCGTGGTGGCGTTCCCGCCAAGTGGCCTCGAGGATGTGCGCGAGAAGCGGCAGGGCGCCGGGATCGTGACCCGGCGAGGCGTGCCGCCCCGGTGCCGGGCGGTCCACCGCCAGCTCGCGGAGGAGCAGCTCCACCAGCCCGGGCTGTACCTGCAGGCCCACCTGCTGCGCCGGTTTGACGATGGCGTCGCGCAGTTCCTCGGTGCTCATCGGACCGACGACCAGCGGCTGCCTCTCAAGTACCGGCACCAGCTGCGGATACTCCGCACAGTGCGGATAGAAGTCGGCGCGGACGGAGATCACGACAAACGTGCCGGCCGACCGGGCCGCGGCACACAGCGCGTCGACGAAGGCTTGCCGTTCCGCCGCCTCCGCGCCCAGGGTGAACAGCTCCTCGAACTGGTCCACGACGATCAGGACCGGCCGGCCGGAGGAGCTCACCTCATCGACGACGGCGCCGGTCCGCTCGGTCAACGACCGCCGCACGGCGCCGGCCGAGCGTCCCGTTTCCGCGGCGATCGCGGCGGCGAGCCGGCTGATCGGCTCGGCGGTCGGTGTCAGGACCAACGTCCGCCACGTACGGGTCTCGGACAGGAACCGACCCTCCGACAGTCCCGGCAGCAGACCGGCACGGAGCAGGGACGACTTCCCGGACCCGGACGGACCGATCACCGCCAGCGGAAGGCCGTCGCCATCCCGGTCCAGGACGCGGCCGGCGAGTTCCATCGTCAGCCGGGTCCGGCCGTGAAACCACTGCGCCGACGCCGCGTCGTAGGACCGCAGTCCGGGGTAGGGGCAGACGTCCGAGAACCGCACCTCCGGTTCGGGTTCGGTGAACGCCTGTCGGTGCGCGTCCTCCGGACGTACGGCCGGATTCATGGCCAGGACGAAGTCGGCCGCATGACCGCTGCCGTGGCTTTTCGGCTTCGGCATCCGCATGCTCGCGAGCGAGCGGAGCAGCGACTTGTGCACGTCGCGCAGCCGGAGTTCGCGTGGTGCCCGGGGATCGCCGTCGGCGAGCAGCCGGATGAGCTCACCGCTGAACACCGTGTATCGCTCGCCGGGCAGAGCCAGCGAATACTCGTCCGCCGAGGACGAGGCCAGTACATAGCCGCCGCGCATCTCCAGGACCAGGGGCACGTCCGGCTGGGCGGCACCGAGCACATGCACGGCCCGGCCGGAGAAGCAGGCATCCAGGATGACGATGGTCGTCGTGGCCGGACTCTCGACCACGTTGCGGCGTAGTTCCTCGTAGGGCACCGAAGTGAAGCCCAGTTCGCCCTGGCGGCCCGCGTTCGTCCGGGTGGTGGCCAGGTAGAGCCGTCCGTCCGGCGCGACGACGCCGTGCCCGACGTAGTAGACGAGCAGCACGTCGGTCGCGGCCATCGCGGTTTCCGCGATGACCCGGCCCAGCGTGGCAAGGTCGTCGGGATCCCGCACCACGCGGAGGTTCTGCCGATCGAGGCCGCAGTTGGTCACCAGAACGTCCGCCAGGTCGGCGATGGTGGCCGGCACGGCGGGCACCGGAGGCAGATCCGAGTCGGGGCCGGGCCGGCCCGCACCGATCAGCAGGACGCGCGTCCCGGGCATGCTGAGCCCGAGCCTACGAGGGCGCACGGTTCCCCTTCCTCGTCGCCGTGGCGGCAGAGGTCATCCGCCGCGGCGACAGACCGCCGCGAAGCCGTTTGCCGAGACTCGCGTGCCGGCTGATCCGCGGACGCAGCTCATCGCTGGTCGCCCAGGCCCGGTCGGCATCGGTACCGGACGGCGCCTCGGCGGCGAACAACGCCCGGGAGGCCAGTGCCGTCAGGGCGGCGAGATCGGACTGGGCGCGGGTGCCGAGCGCGGTGACGGCCAGCCGGTCGATCTCGCTGGGCGTGGCCGACCGGGGAATCTCCACCCCGGCGCGGCTCAATGCGTCGAGCATGTCGTGCCAGGCGCCGAGCACCCGGCTCCGTGGATCGGCCGCGGCCCGGCGCCGCCGCCGGCGCCGGGCCGGTGCGGTGGTGACCAGGGCGGAATAGAGTGCGACGAGCAGGGCAACCCCGGCGGCTGCGGCCGGCCAGATCCATCGCGTGCTCGCGGGGAGAGGGGACACGGTGACCGGCGGGATGCCGGGCCCCGCCGTGGGCGCGCTCGGCCCCTGGCTCGGTTGGTCGTTGCCGTCGCCCGGTGGGGGTGGCTCGGCCTCGGCCGGCGGCACCTGCCCGAGCCCGGGGGCGTCCTTGAGCTTCGACTCCTGCGGGGTCGGGTAGAACGGGATCCACCCGGCGCCGGCGAAGTCCACCTCCGGCCAGACCACCACGTCTCCCGACCGCACCTCGTGGTCGGTGCCGGGCGGGACGGCCACCCCGGGGGTGAACCCGACGACGAGTCGGCAGGGCAGGCCCAGCAGCCGGGCACCGAGCGCGAAGGCGGTGGCGAAGACCACGGACGTCCCTTGTGCCCGGGGCGTCTCCAGGAACGAGCGAACACTGCCGAACGAGTGGCCCGACGACGCCTTCGGGTGGTACTCCCAGTTGCTGCGCAGGTGTTGTTCGAGACGCACCGCCCGCTGGTAGGCGGTGGGTGCCCCGGCCGCGACGGCGGACAGCTTCTCCAGCACGGCGGGTACGGCCGGCGGATAGTCCAGGCTGCCGGGCGTTGCATCGGCGGCCGGTACGAGCCTGGCGGCCACCTCGGCGGTGGGCGTCGTGGGCGTCGTCGAGTTGACCCTGTAGGTCAATGCGGCCGTCACCGGTTCGGCGCTCAGCAGCGTCGCGCTGGCCGGCTCGACGGCGAAGTCGACGCCGTCGACCGTGGTCGGTCGTGCCTCGGCCGGAAGCAGAACTCCGTCGAGGCCGGCGATCTGGATGGTCTGCTTGTTCGTCCGGCCCCGGAGATCGGCCGGGGCCGGTACCCGGCGGCCCGCCGGCAGGAACCGCCGGGACAGCCGCCAGTCGCGACCGTCGAAGTCGTCGAGCGTGACCAGCCGCCAGTTCTGCCAGGAGGCTGCCTTCTCCTGGCGCACGCGGAACAACACCTGGTCCGGTTCGGCCAGCCACTTGGCGACGAGGGCGAGCGGGTCGGCCTGTGCCGCCAGGTCGACGGTGTGCCGCAGATCGGCGCGGGGGTCGTATCGGTCACCGGTGGCCGGCAACGGGCTCAGCGCGACCGCGAGCCCGGCGACGGTGACCAACGCGACCGCACCCGGCGTGGCGAGCCGGCGCCGGGTCGTGTGGGTTGCGCCGGCCGGTGCCGCGGGCAGGGGCGCGCCGACTGCGTGCCGGCGCGCGACGAAGGCCACGGCGATCGCGGTGAGCGCCCCGGCCGCGACCAGGTTGGTGCCGGGCAGCGGCACCGTCAACGCCGTACCGGCCGCCAGCAGAACCATCGGCGGCAGCATCGGAAGCAGCGCGGTGTGGCCACGCGCCGTCAGTTCGGCACTGCCGAGCGCCGCCGCGAAGATCAGCGCCGACGGCACCGCCACCAGGTCCGGACGGGTGGGCGCGGGCAGCGCCATGTTCAGCACCGGGATCACCCCGTCCAGCAGACCCGTCGCCACCGACCGGAGACCACCCGCCGAGCCGGCCGTCGTGAGCACGCACACGACGAGCAACCAGGCGGTCAGCGAGGCCGTCACCGACCACACCGGGGACACCCGCCGCCGGGCCCGAGCCGCCCACCAGGCCGAGACGAACGGCGGGACCAGTCCGCCGGCGATCCAGCCGGCCGCCGACGGTGCGTCGAACGCGCGCAGGACCACCGCGGCCGGTACGCCGTTGGCGGCCGCGGCCAGCACCATGGCGAGCCCGTCCGGCCGGACCCTGGTCACGGCGCGCCCCGGCGGCCCGCCACCGACACGGCACGGGACCACAGCCGCGCGGCGTCCAGCAGGTCGGCCGCGTGCAGGACGGTGAGGCGGGGCATCGCCGCCGGGGCGGTCTCGCGGACCCGGCGGCTGTCCACCCGTACGACGATGGCACGCTGGTACCGCACGGCGACGCTGCTGATCGTCTCGGGTTGGTCCTCGTCCCGGCCCCCGGTGAGCACGGTGATCACTCCGGAGCCCCGGCCCGGTGCCGACGGCACCAGGCCGGCCGGTTCCTGAATCGCCCGGGGTTCGTCGTGCAGCCGTGCCAGCGTGAGTACGTCGAGGTGGCGGCCCGGCCCGGTGGCCGGCGGCACCGGCACCGCGCAGGTGGTAAGGAGCCGGAACTCCCGGCCCCGCCGGGTGGCCGCGACCAGGATCGAGGCGGCCAGGTCGATCGCCGCCTCCGCGTCCTCCGGGGCGGCGAAGGCGGGCCGGTAGAGATCCAGAAGCACGGTGACGGTCAGCGGGACCGGATCGACATAGCGGCGTACCCGGAGTCCTGCCGTGCCGCGGGCGCTGGCCTTCCAGTGCACAAAGCGGAGATCGTCACCGGGTACGTACTCGCGGAGCGCGTGGAAGGTGTTCCCACCCTCCGGGCTGTTCTCCCTGGTCGGCCCGTCCGCCGCCGCCGAGCTCATGGCGGGTGGCAGCGACACCGGGACGACGGCCGGCAGGACCTGGAGGACCGCCGTGTGGGGCAGCGCGCTGACCCGGCGCCACAGGCCGAATTGGTCGCCCTGATGAAGGCGTACCGGTCCGATCCGGTGGATTCCCCGGCGGCGGGTCGGCAGGCTCACGCCGGCCTCGTACTGCTCGTCGCGGCCGAGGGCCGGAACGCCGGCGCTGAGCTCGTGCCCGTCGTGCCCGATCCGCACCTGAAGGGTGGGCGAGCGCCGACCCTGGTTTCGCAGCCCGACGTGCGCGGTGGCCGCCGTCCCGCGGTGCACCCGCGGCGGGCTCAGCCGCAGGGCGGCCGTGACGTCCGGCCGGCGCCACACTGATGCCGCACCGAGTAGCAAGGCGAAGGCGCCGGCCGCGGCGGGGATCGCCAATTCCGCGTACCCGAGCAGCGCAACCGCCGTGCCGAGGGCCGCCACGGCTCCGGTCAGGCCCCAGCCCCGCGACGTGAGCACGTCACCGGCCCCGGGCCCAGTCGCGCGGGGCGTCGACCGAGGACAGGACCCGCCGGATCACCGCATCGGTTGACGTACCGCCCTGGAGTTCCACGTCGGGGGCGAGGCGGACCCGGTGGGAGAGCACCGGCACGGTCATGTGGTGGACGTCGTCCGCGGTGACGAATGATCGTCCCTGCGCGGCGGCCCAGACCTGTGCCGCCCGCATCAACGCCAGCGAACCACGGGGGCTCACGCCCAGACGCAGCTCCGCCGCCCGCCGGGTGCCCGCGATGATTTGGACGACGTACCGCTGGACGGCCTCTGACACGTGGACCGCGCGTGCGGCGCGGGCCATCCGCACCACATCGGCGGCGCTCAGTACGGGCGAGAGCTCCTCGTCGAATCTGCCGTCGAGCCCGTGCCGCAGGATGGAGATCTCGGCGGGTTCGTCGGGATAGCCGACGCCCAGGCGGAGCAGGAAGCGGTCGAGCTGTGCCTCGGGGAGCGGGAAGGTGCCGTCCATGTCGAGCGGGTTCTGCGTCGCCACCACCATGAACGGCCTCGGCACCGGGCGCGGTTGCCCGTCCTCGGTGACCTGATGCTCCTCCATCACCTCGAGAAGCGCGCTCTGCGTCTTGGGGGAGGCGCGGTTGACCTCGTCGCACAGTACGATGCTGGCGAAAATGGGCCCGGGCCGGAACGTGAAGTCACCGGTCCGCTGGTTGTACCAGGTGACGCCGGTGATGTCGGACGGCAGCAGGTCGGGGGTGAACTGGATCCGCTTCCAGTCCGAGTGGATCGAGTGCGCGAGACAACGCGCGAGTGCGGTCTTGCCCACGCCGGGAACATCCTCGATCAGCAGGTGGCCCTGGGCGAACAGGCAGACCGCGGCCAGTTCGATGACCTCGGTCTTGCCGACGATGATCCGCTCGATGTTTTCCACGAGGGAACGGAAGGACGCGGCGAAAGCCGGCGTGTTCACCTGGTCCTGGAGCGATTCCCGCATCATCGGGCTCCCGTTCGCGTTGCTTCGATCGGTGGTGACGGTGGTGTTCCCGGTTCGGTCACGATCGGATGTGCCACAGCCGGACCGTCGAACGGCCGCCCATGACGGCGAGGAACTTTCCGTCCGGGCTGAAGGCGACGTTGACGATTCCGTCGTCCGGGAACTTCCAGTCCGCCTTGAGCCGGCCGATCGTCTTCGGATCGCTGCGATCGCGGATGTCCCAGAGTTGGATGTTGTTCTCGTCCCCGGTGGCGTCGAGGACCACAATGATCGTCCCGGCGGGGTTGACCGCGACGATGTCTCCCCGGATCGCTGGCATCCGCAGCACCGTCGGCTTGCCGACGTTCCGCAGGCTCCACAAGCGATCGCCGGCCGCGAGCAGGCTGCCGTCGCGGGAGAAGCTCGCACCGATGTTCTCGGAGAGTCCCAACGAGGCGAGTCGCTTCGGCGCGGAGGGACTGCTCACGTCCCACAGCGTCGAGTTCTCGACCAGGAGGTTGCCGTTGCGGCTGAAGGTGAGGCTGCGCGGATTCGCCGCCCCCTTGCCCAGCGTTGCGACGATCACCGGCTCACGGGGATCGGTCACGTCCCACAGGCGAATGGGAACCTCGCCAATTCCGGTGACGAAAGTGAAGTCGCCGGCCACGATCCCCTGACTGCTGTACGCCACCGCAGCGCGCACCTCTTTGTATCCCTCCACGGGCTCCGGTGCCAGCAGCGGTGCCCGAAGGCGTTGCCCGTCCGCCGACAACAGGCATCCCTGATTCCCGTGGCCCGCGATGGCGAGATTGTCGCCGCGCGGGTCGAAGGCGATCGCCATGGCGGTCCCCGCGCAGGACGGCCAGGTCGCCTTCACGGTTTTGCCGCGGCGCGGCGTCGCCGGGTCGGACAGGTCGTAGAACGTTCCGTCGAGCACGAACAGCTTTCCGTCCGGGCTGAAGGCCATCTCCCTCGGCGTGTACGGGGCGGGAAAGACCGGACCGAAAAGCAGCCCGAGTCGCGCCGGTACCGGGATGGCGCCGGGGCCGGGCCGGGGGCCGCTGCCGGGCGACGGAGTGGGCGGACGGCTCGTCGGGGGCCGCGCCGAACTCCTGGTGGGCGTTGCGACGGTCGGTGAGCTGGTGGTCGTGGGTTCCGCGCTGCTGGTCGGCGGGGAACTCGGCGGCGAGGTCCGCGGTGCCGGGGTCGGCGCCGCTCGGGTCGGGCTCGTGCGGTATTTCTGGATCCGCCGGGGCTGCCCCCGGTAGATCGCCACGGCATCCGGGCCGGCCGGATCGTTGACCCAGACGACGCCATCGTGCGCGAACGCGTCCAACGGCGCGCGCCGTCCGCTCACCGGCACCCGCGTCGTCCGGGCGCCGGTACGCCGGTCGTAGGCCAGCACGGCGCCCGCCCCCCGATCGGGCACGTAGACCCGGTCCCCGTCCAGGACCGGCGGGCCGATGTCGCCATCGATGCCGAGGTCGAGGGTCGACGTCGTGCCATCGGTGAGATCGAGCAACCCGACCGCCGGTGGATCCGACCCGGTCAGGATCAGGGTCGACCCGGACGCGGAGGCGGTGACCGATCTGCTCCCGGCGAAACCCGCACCCGGAAACGGCCGGCGCGGCGTTCCGCCGGAGACCGGGGCGACGACCCCGGTGGTCCAGTTGACCACCAGCGGCCGGCCGGCCGCGGCAGCCGGCGAGATCCGATCGCGCGGACGCGCAACCGATACCGGCGCACCCGCGACACCGTCGCGGACCGGAACCGCGGTGCCGCGGCCGGGCACCACCACCCACAGGGTGCCGTCACCGTCCAGCACACCACCACCGACCGGAGCACCGATCTTTGTGGGCGGCCCGATCCGGTCGAAGGTCGTCCCGTCGAGGTAAGTGATCACGCCGAGGCTGCTGTCCACCGCATAGGTTCCGCGCGAACCCCGGACCAGGGTGGCTCCCGAGGTCCAGCCGTCGATCAGCTTCATCGGAGAGACGTCATGGGATACCGCGTCGACGACGGAGAAGGATCCGCTGCCGCGGTGGGCCACCAGGATGTCGGCGGTGTCCTGAAGGATCTGGAAGTCCGGCGTATAGCTCTCGAACGGAAGCTTCACCGAGGATTCCGCCCGTCCGGACAAGCCGTTGATCTCGGTCATCAGGCCCGGTCCCGTACTGACCAGCCAGGCCGTGCCGCTCAGCAGGTGCAGGACGGGCGATTGGGCACGCCGGGACCAGGCCGCCGCGACGCCGATCAACAGTGCGGTGAGCAGCGTTGCGAAAAGAAGTGACCGACCGGCGCGACGCAGCCGCGAGGCGGACTCGGATTGCTGCAGGGACACCGGCACGCCGATCCATCGGTGGTGAACGGAGCGATTGCCAGGAGGCTAACGACGCGCTTCGACCGGCGGCAACAGACCATCACGGCGGAACCTGGCCCGAATCGACCGGCCCGGCGAAGCCGACCGGCGTCCGCCGGCGACGATCGGCGGAAGTGATTCTTGGCCGAAATCCGGACGCACGCGTCCAACCAGGAACGGCAGCGGAACGAAGGCGATCCGCGCGATCGAGAAGGGGCATGCCGCAGCCCGTTCCACCGCGAGCGGCGGCGATCAGGTGTTGCCGGCACAGTTCACCACATTGGGGGATATCCGGAACTTCTGCCACACGTACTTGCGGTCGCCTCATGTGGACCGGGCCGGGCCGACAAATTAGGGGCCGGACCCTCAAGCCAGGCCGCCGGCGGGCGGGCCAGACTCGGCGCACGTTCCGTTGCCGGAACGGTCGAGGTCAGGAGGCCGTACCGCATGCCGCGCACCAGGAAGCCCGACCTGCTGGCTCATCTCGAGCAGCAGCGTGACCAGCACGGTGGCGTGTTCCCGCGGCCCGGCGGCGGGGTCTACGTGGCCGACCCGGCGCTTGCCCGGGCGGTGCTCGGCAACACCGGCGGCGACTTTCGTGAGCACTCCGACTTCTTCAAGCTCCGCTCCGGCACGCTCGGACCCCGCTCGGCGCAGATCAGCATCGGGCGGGCGGCCCGGCGGTTGCTGCAACGGCACGCCGAGGCCCGTTCCGCCGCGTTGCCGGGCCTGGTCGAGCGGCGCCTGGCACCGGTCAGTTCGTGGCCCGACGCCGGCAACCGCATGCTTCTCGAGTTCGGCCACGAGGCGCTGGTCGGTGCCGAACCGTCCGCGGCGCTGCGGGACACCGTCCACGCCGTGGTCGAGCGGGCGGTGCTCGCCGGCGCCCGCGAGCGGCACTCCCGGCTGGCCCGCGCCGCGTTCCGGGCCAAGGTGATGCGGGTCCTGAGCGCGGAGATCGCCGCGCGCCGCGCCCGGCCGGCCCCCGCGGAGCCCGCCGACCTGCTCGACGTGGTGGCCGCCGGGGCCGCCGGCGGCACCGACCGCGACCTGGCCGAGGTCTATCTTTCCGGCCTGTTCGCGCTCGTCGGCTCGGTCGGCTTCCTGCTCGGCTGGTCGGTTTACCTGCTGGGCACCGGCGGGCCCGCCGCCGCGGCGGCGGAGCCGGCCTGGGTGGTCCGCGAGGCGTTGCGCCTGTGGCCGGTGGCCTGGCTGTTCGCCCGGCGGCCGGAGCGCCCGCTGGAACTCGGCGGCACCGCCGTCCGGCGCTCGGACGAGGTCGTCGTCTGTGGATACCTGGTGCACCGCGATCCCGGCCAGTGGAGCGATCCGGACGAGTTCCGCCCGCAGCGGTGGGCGACCGCGTCCGGGCGGGAGGCGTTCGTCCCGTTCGGCTGGGGACCGCACTCCTGCGTCGCCGCCGGTTTCTCGATGCGGCTGGTCGAGACGATCGTCGGGATCATCGTCTCGGCGTACCGGATCGAGGTTGCCGCCCCGGATCCGCGGCCGCGGGTGGCCGCGGCGCTGGCACCGCCGGAGTTCACCCTCACCCTGACCCGGCTACCGACCAGTGCCGAGGGGAGGTGACACGACATGACCAAGCTCGTCAGTGCGGTTCGCAGGGCGTTGAACTACTACGGCTCCGACCGCCACTACATCTGGTACCTCTACCACAACATCTAGGCCGCACAAGGGGAGCGGGCCCGCTGCGGCCCGCTCCCTCGACACCCCTGACCGGAGTATCGATGACAACCTCAGCCTCGCGCGACCCGGATCTGCTGCGCGATCTCCGGGCGCCGAGCGCGGCGGCCGGCGGCGTGTTCTGGCGCGGCGACCACCAGCTCATGGTGTTCGACCCGGATGCCGCGGCGGCGGCCCACGCCGACAACTTCGCCGACCTCACCATGCCGGACCGGCTCGTCGACCTGCTGCGCCGCCGGACCAGCACGCCGGTGTCCTGGAAGAGCGTCCGTACCGCGTGGCTGAGCCAGCTGCGCCGGCTCTGCGGGGAACCCGGGCTGGCCGCACTCGACCGCCGGATGGCCGAGGTCCTGCACGCCCGCGCCGGCCAGCACGTGGACCTGCCGTGGCTCGCCCAGGAGGTGAGCTTCCGGTCGTTGCTGCCGGTGGTGATCGACGGGCTGCCCGCCCGGGACGAGCCGCTGATCATCGCCGATGCCCTGGTCAAATTGGACCGGCTGATGCGACCGCCGAGCGACGACGCGCCACTGTGGCGGTCCCCTCGCCGGCTCTCCATCGCGCTGCGAGCCGGCTTGGTGATCCGCCGGGAGTTGCGCCGCCGGGCCCGCCGCCGGGCGCTGCCACGGTTGGATCTCACCGAGCCGGTCGCCACCGAACTGCTGGACTCGCTCGGCATGGACCGGGCGTTGCACTCGGTGGCCGCGGCGCTCACGGCCATCGCGGGTCCGCCGGGCGCGGCCGCGGCCAACCTGATGTACGCGCTGGTCGCCTACCCCGAGTGGGCCCGGCGGTTGACCGCCGAGTTCGCCGGGCTCGGCGCCGAGGAGCTGTATCGGTCCGGCACGCGTTGCGCTCCGGTCGCCCACCGGTTCGTCAAGGAGGTGCTGCGCATGTGGACCTCGCCGACGATGCTGACCCGCAGCGTGCGTACGCCGATCCGGGTCGCCGGGCACACTCTCGACGTCGGGCAGCACTACATTCTCAGTCCGGCGATGGCGCACCAGGATCCGCGACACTGGCCCGACCCGGAGGTCTTCGACCCCGACCGCTGGCTGCCCGGGGCCGCCACCGGCCCGGCCGGCGGCCAGCACTACGTGCCGTTCGGTTGGGCGCCCACCGCCTGCGTCGGCGCCGGGTTGGGAACCATGGCGTTGGTTCTGCTGTGCCGCCTGCTCTGCACGACCTTCCGGGTCGAGGCGAGCAACCCGGAGTCGGTCCGGGTCGCCGTGGCGGCGGTCGCGCTGCCGCTCGACTTCGACGGCCGGGTCACGCTGCGCGATCCGGCGGACGCCGGCCCGGGTACGCCGGATCCGGTCGCCGGTCGCCTGTTCGACCCGTACGTGCGTCTCGGCGACCGGCCCCGGGCCTGACCTCAACGGCCGACATGCTGCCTGGCGTACGCGATCAGCCCGGCCCGGTCCGGCTGCCCGGTCCGCAGCCGCAGGCTGGCGACGTGCCGCTCGACCGTGCGCGGCGACAGGAACAGCCGCTCGGCGATCTCGATGTTGCCGAGCCGGTCGGTGAGCAGCCGCAGCACGTCGTACTCGCGAACCGTCACGCCGGCCTGCCGCAGGGGCAGCGGGATCCCCTCGTCGCCGGCGCGGCGCCGGCGGGGGGCCGTACCGGCGCCCCGCAACAGCGCCCGGCAGGCCGCCGCCGCCCGAGCCACCCCGACCCGGTGGTAGTAGTCCTCGGCGGCGCGCAGCCACCGCAACGGCTCACCCCAGCCGTCCGCCAACGCGCACGGGGCGGCCAGCCGTACGGCCAGATGGTGGTACGAGGGCATGCCCACCGAGCCGGCGAGGGCCTCCGCCGCGGCCGCGCCCGCCTCGGCCGCCCGGCCGTCGCGGCCGAGCAGGACCGCCCGGGTCCAGGCCAGCAGCGGCCGGTGCTGGCCCAGGCCGGCCAGGTGCGAGCCGGCCAGTTCCTCATACTCGGCCCAGGAGCCGAGCCGGTGCACGACGCGCAGCAACAGGTACGGTCCCTGGTAGCCGGAACCCCGCATCTGGCCCGCCTCCCGGTCGGCGGCCATCGCCTTGCCCAACTCGTCGAGGGCCTGCTCGTGGTCCTCGTTGAGCAGCGCACAGATGCCGCGCAGATAGCCCCACAGCTCGACGCCGTAACCCAGCACCGCGCGCCCGTCCACCTGGGACAGCACCGCCTCCATCGGGTCGCGCCGGCCGCGGACCGCGGCGACGCCGGCGGTGACCCCGAGGGCGAACAGTTCGAGGTCGCGCAGCCGGAGCCGGTTTGCGGCCCGCGCGGCGCGTTCGATGCACGTGGTGGCCTCGGCCAGCTCGTCGCGAATGATGTGGATGTGCGCCAGGCTCAGGTCGATCCAGGCCAGCGGGACCACCGCACCCAGCTCGGCCGCGGCCCGGCGGGCGGCGAGCAGGTCGGTGGGGTCGAACGACAGATACTTGGCGAGCGTGCCGATCTCCGCCATCGCCCGGACCTGCCAGATCGTCATGCCGTGCCGTTCGGCCAGGGCGCGCGACCGCTCGGCGTACCGCCGGGCCAGGTCGAAGTCGCTGGCTCGGGCGCAGCGGCCGAGAACCTCCAACGCCTCGCACGCCACGTGCGGCAGGCCGGCCGGCTCGGCCGCGGCGAGAGCGCGGCCGGCCAGCTCGCGGGCGTCGGCGAGCCGGCCGGGCCGGGACGAGCCGAGGACCAGGTGCGCCGCGGCCGCGTCGATGGGCGCGGACAACGCCGGGCCCGCCCCCGCCGTCGCGTCGCCCGGCATCCCGGCGACGAGTTCACGCGCGGCGCGTACGTGGTCGAGGCCCTGTTCCCACTGCCCCGCCAGGCCGGCCGCCCGGGCCCGGGCGAGTCGCGCGGCGACCCGGCGCTCCACCGGCGCGCCCGCGGCGACCAGGGCGATGTCGAGCCGTTCGCCGAGCGCGCCGACCCGGGTGACGTCGCCGGTCGACAACAGCACCCGGACGAGCTCCTCCAGCACGTCGGCGGTCGGCCCGGCGCCCGTCCGGGCCCGGGTGTCCGCATCGACGAGGGACAACGCCCGGTCGAGCACACCGACCGAGGTCGCGAGGGCGCCCTGGTCGGTCGCCAGCCGGCCGACCCGGTGGTACAGCACCACGGCGCGGTCCGGCCGGTCGCCGGCGGCCCACAGGTCGGCGGCCAGCAGGGCTTCGGCGGCATCCCCGGCCTCGACCACGGCGGCCGCCTGCCGCGACAGCCGGACCCGCTCGCCCGACGGCAGCCCGTCGAGGATCGCCTCGGCGGTCAGCGCGTGCTGGAAGGCGAAGTGGTCCGGGTCGCCGCCGGGGTCGGGCCCGGCGAGACCAATCCGCTCCGCGTCCCGGACGCACCGCAACGCGTCGTCCTCGGTCAACGCCGCGGTCGCGGCCGCGGTCCGCAACGAGAAGCGGCGGCCGAGCAGGGCGGCGGCCCGCAGCAGCGCGACCGCGTCCGGGCCGAGCCGGTTGACGCGCTGCAGCACCGAGGCGGTCACCGTCCTCGGGACCGGCGTACGCCCGTCCGCGCTCAGCCACCAGTCGTTCGCCCGGCGGCTGAGGGCGCCGCCCTCCACCATCGCGCTGAGCAGCTCCTCCACCACGAACGGGATGCCCTCGGCGTCGCGGTGCAGCCGGTCGAGGACGGGCTGCGGCACGTCGCCGGCCAGGCAACCGACCGCCATCTCGGCCGTCTGCTCCCGGCTCAGCGGCGGCAGCGGCAGCAGCCTGGCGGCCCGGCGCGCCACGGCCGAGGTGGCGAGGGCGAGCGCGGGGCCGTCGTCCGAGCGCATCGTCACGAGCAGCAGTATCGGTTGTTCGGCGACGTTGTCGACCAGGTAGTCGACGATGTCGAGGGTGTCGGCGTCGGCGTCGTGCAGATCCTCCAGCTGCACGAGGCAGCCCGCCGGGCCGGCGGACAGGGCGAGCAGCCGCAACACCGCCTCGGCGCGGACCAGCGGCGGGTCGGACAACCCGCCCGGCTGCTCGGCGACGAGCCGCCAGATGACCGGCCAGAACTCGCCGAGCCGTGCGGCGTCGACCGCACCGCTGCGCAAGGCCGCGAACACTGCCTCTGACACGGCCCGCAGTGGGGTGGTGCCGGCCCGGCACCGGATCACCCGGCCGCCGGCCGCCGCGTGCCGGGCCGCCGCCGCCGAGGCCAGGCGGGTCTTGCCGATCCCGGCCGGGCCGGCGACGAAGACGGCGTGGCCCGTCCCTCGGCGTGCCTGCTCCGACGCCGCGTTCAGCGTGGCCAGCTCGGCTGCCCGCCCCACCAGCACCGGCGAGACGCGCGACATCGGCACCTCCGTGACGCTCGTCGATGTTCGGCGGCACGATGATAGCGAGGTCGCGCGAATCGTCCAGTCCGGTGGTCAGCGCGGTCGGCCGATCAGGTGCGCAGGGTCCATCGCTGGTTCGCGCCGCCGTTGCACGCCCAAAGGATGATCTTGGTGCCGTTCGCGGTGGCGGCGCCGTTGGCATCGACACAGAGTCCCGATTGGGCGTTCGTGATGGTGCCGTTCGCGTTGACGTTCCACTGCTGGTTGGGCTGGCCGTGGCAGTCCCAGATGATGACCGTGGTGCCGTTGGTGGTGCCGGCCCCGTTCGCGTCCAGGCACTTGTTGCCGGATCCGGTCAGCTGCTTGCCGGCGGTGTAGGTCCACCGCTGGTTCGGGCCGGAGCCGCAGTCCCAGAGCTGTACCTGGGTGCCGTTGGCGGTCGTGCCGGTGGGCACCTCGACGCAACGGCCCGACTGTCCGCCCACGATCTGCCCGTTCTGCTGACCGCCGCCACCCTGCTGCCGGACGATCGATGCCGACTCGGCCGATCGATTGCCCTGAGCGTCCAGGACGTAGAGCCGATACTCGCCCGCGGCGGTGGGCACGGCAATGGTGGTCGCGGTGCCGTCCGCCCTGGTCATCGTCGGACCGACGGCGAAGGTCGTGGTGCCGGGCGGAGCGAGCCAGACCGTTCTGGTCGCGTCGCCGGTGCCCCGGATCCGGATCGACGACACCCCACTGCCGACGAATGTGCTGGCCGGCAGGACGTAGTCCGGCAGCGAGAGATCCCCCGGCCGGACCAGGTCCCGGTACGGCTCCTCAAGCCCGGAGTCCACGGCGATGCCGTAGGCGGCCGCCGGCCAGACGTAGTCGGGGTGGACGATGATGTCCTGGATCGTGCTGTTCGGCAGGTTCTTTTCGGAGACCTTGTTGATCGGACCGTACGTCTGGGTGATGCTCAGGTCGTGCTTGCGCCCGAAGTTGTCGGAGTTGATGAGCCAGGTGACATTCTTGTCCACGCTCAGGACGTTGTCGCGGAAGGCGATGTACGCCGAACCCTCATCGGGGTGCAGCCCATACTTGTGGCCGGCCGGAACGCCCTGCAGATAGTTGTCGGCGATGACCGTAGCCGGCTGGCTGCCCAGCGTGTAAATGGGAGCCGTGTCGCCGAGGCGCTGCACCGTATCGATGATGTGGTTGTAGCTGATGTTGTTGTTTCGCGCCGTCGTGGTCGGCCGGCCGGGCGCGATCGAGCCGGTCGATCCGTCGAAGTTCCACCACCCCCAGCCGAGCGTGATGCCCGCCCACGGCGTCCTCTCGATCCGGTTGTGTTGCACCGTGAGACTGTCGGCGAAGTATGCCGAGATGGCGCTGTGCCCATTGAACAACACCGCGCTGTCGCGCAGATAGTTGTTCTTGATCGCGATGTTCCGGGGCAGCCCTTCCACCTGCGGTGGGTATTTCTCGCGATTGGTCGGCGTGTGGTCCCCGATGTAGACATGCTGCGGGTGGCCGACGGTGATCGCGGATCCGGCGATGTCATCGGTGCGGTTCCCGGTCAGCTGCGTGTCCTGCACGTCGTTGACCATGTTGATCCCGTCGGCGCCGGTGTGCTGGATGGTGTTGCGCTGCAGCAGGATCCCGTCGGCGTTCTGCAGGTGGACGATGCCTGGCGTGACGTCGACGTTGCGGTAGTAGTAGACGTGGAAGTTTCCCTTTGCGTAGGCGAGCGCGGACAGGTTGCCCTGTTGCGCCTGCTTGAACGCGGAGCCGGCGACGTTGACCAGGTTCCAGTCGGAGTGCCGCACCGTCAGGCCGGAGAACGTGATGTTGCGCGCGTGGCTGCTCGTCGAGGTGCCGGCGATCCGCAGCACGGTGGTCACGTTGTTCGGCGCGAAGACCGTCGCCGTCGACATGTTGTCGGAGCTCGCCTTGTAGTAGTACAGCGTGCGGCCGGCCCGGTCGAAGTAGAACTCGCCCGGCGCGTCCAGGAACTCGTAGGCGTTCATGACCTTGTGGGTGCCGCCGACCTGCGCGTTGCCGTTGAAGGCGCCCTGGGCGATGGCCGCGCCCGGCTGCTGGAACAACGCCACCCGGTTGGCGCCGTCGGCGCTTGTCGTCACCTGGCGGACTCCCACGATGGCCGTGGTCCAGGTGGTCGCCGTCTCGATCTCGATGTCGTCCGGGTTGCGGGTGACGGCCGGGAAATCGGCGAGGCTGTATTTGGCGCCGTCGCACTGTGACCCGGACTCCCACGCCCACGCGGCCTGCCCGGCCGTGATGGTGTAGGTGCCGTAGCAGCCCGCCGAGTTGATCGTCTTGGACGCCATCACGGCCCGCTTGTCGTTGACATAGAGCGTGCGCAGCTTGGTGGCCCGGTCGAGCGGTGCCTTCCAGATGTTGCCGCTGTGCTGGGTCCATCCGGTCACCGGGACGCCGCCGTCGAGGACCGGCGTCTCGTTCGGGTAGGCGGCGTAGACGACCCGGTGGCCGTTGGTGCCGGAGTCGGCCGGACCGAACTCGAGCGCGGTGCTCACCGGATAACGTCCGCCGCGCAGGTAGACCTGGATGTCGCCGGTCATGTTCGCGTTCACCGTGCGAACGACGTCTCGTGCCCGTTGCGGAGTCCTGAATGGTGCCGTGATCGTACCGGAGTTGGCGTCGTCGCCGTCGGGGGCGACATAGTAGGTCGCCTGGGTCGCACCCAGGGCCGGCGCTTGATCGGTGACCGCGGCCGTCGATGCGGCAGCGATGATCCCCGCGATTGCCAGCAGCGACTTTCCCGCGATGGAAGCGGTCGCCTTCACGTTCTGCTCCTTTCGCATGCGTGCCGAACAGGGTCGGCAGGTGGCCTGCCCGGGCCCGACCGGTCCCGTGGAGTCGCGCCGATCCACTCCACGGGCGTTGCTCGGTACCCCTGCTCGGCCAGACTGTCGCAGCGGGATCAAGGAGGGCGAATCGATTCGAAATTTCTCGCCCCTGCTGCACCTTTGCGCATCCCGCCGATGCCGTTCTATGGGCGGCTCACCTGCTCCTCGGCCACCCCAGAAGTTACCGACAAGATAGAGCTTTGTAAATCTTCGAAGCGATGGTAACGTGCGTCGAACCGATTCGCCGCCCGCTGCGGAGAGGGCTCGCTGGTAAAGGAGCGTCAATCGTGCACATCGCTCGACGCGGCCGCAGCCTGGTGGCCGTCCTTGCGGCCGCCGTGGTCACCGTCGCGGCCACCGTCGCCCTGGTCCAGCCCGCGTACGCTGCCGACGAGTCGATCAGTGTCAACTTCGCGGCGGCTGCCGGCACCCCGACGTACCGGGCCTCCGGGTGGATCTACGGGATGACCGAGAACGCCGCGAACCCGCCCGACCGGTTCTTCACCGGTGTGCACTACCGGTTCATGCGGGCCGGCGGCGCACAGCTGGACAGCCCCGGCGGCTGGGTGTCCGGCCGCTACGACCGCCGCTGGAACGCGACCCGGGCCCAGCTGTTGCGCACCCGTTCGCTGGGCGGGGAGTTCGTGCTGCTCCCGCACGACCTGTGGGGCGCCGACGGCGCCGCGATCTCGCGGTTCCCGGGCGACAACGGCAACTGGACCGACTACGACAACTTCCTCACCCGGCTCATCGACGACGTGCGGGCGACCGGCGCCCCCGTGCAGTGGGACATCTGGAACGAGCCGAACATCACCCTGTTCTGGAACCGGCCCCAGTCGCAGTACTTCGAACTGTGGCGGCGCACGTACCAGCGGATCCGCGCCGCGTTTCCGAGCCACCTGATCGTCGGCCCGAGTTGCGCCTGCGTGCC